>Ga0222423_1000164_pt1 | contig 59980 bp, 47 predicted proteins | sample 3A0metagenome_FD_182472 | JGI IMG/M metagenome (GOLD analysis project Ga0222423, IMG submission 182472) | Enriched microbial communities from leaf-cutter ant dump, University of Wisconsin, Madison, United States - 3A0 (version 2) | ecosystem: Environmental > Terrestrial > Nest > Insects nest >...
CAGATGCCTGACATACCAGTCAAGACTGCGCTCAAGTAATTCAGGCCTTTGCCACTGGGCAAAATGCGCCGCGTGCCACAGGTGCATTTCCAGATGGAACTTGCCGGCCCAGCTGACCGAATACAGCCCCTCCTCCTGCGGCGGCAATTCCCCCGACGCATTGACAGCCATCAGATATTGCGACAGCACCACCCGCCGCTCTAATTCATGGGCACGCGGATCGGTCGATCCCGTAAAATCAACCACCCCGCCCGTCATCCAGTAATCGCGCCAGTGACCGGCCACCGCCGCCACGGCCTGTGCATACTCAACCGGTGCCGTGTCGGCGGCTTCACGCCCGAACCCGACCTGCACGGTCAGCTCATCCGCCCCCTGTCCCCGCACCTCGAACCGGTGCGGCGCGCTCTGGCGGATCGTCCCGCCGGAGGCCGACAGACGGCTGTAATAGACTGTCTCATCGAGCGTGCGCTTCAGCACCCAGTCCTGCGCCTGCCGCGCCACGACCTCGGTTTTGTGCGCCTCAGGATGGTCCCAGTCCTGCGGGTCGGGACTGAGGGCCTTGTCCACTCCGCTGTGACGCAGCTCAACCCCGATGCGGCCAGGGGCCACCAGCGGCGACACGATACGCACCAGCACCACATCCTTATCTGCGGCGACCCGCGTTTCCACCGTCACCGGCTGACCGTCGAAGCGGAACCGGCTGGTCAGGGTGCCCGTCCACATATCAAGGGTCTGGTGCGTGTCCGTCACATCACTCAGGGCCGCCCGCTGGCCATCGGCCCTGATAAGCACCAGACCGACCTGCCCCAGCGCAAAGCGGTGCGGATTATCCCTCAGCCAGCCCAAGGCAGGCCGTGCCGCCATTTCATCGAAAGATCTGAAATAGTCATAGGCCTGCGGTGCCCGGCCATAGACCGGCACCTTTTCCTGCCCGTCGGCCTCAGCAAAGCCCTCAGGGTTCGGAAAACTGTGCCAGCCCCACTGGGCCATGACCATCAGCGGCGACAGGCCGGAATAGGCCTCGGGGAAGGTCTGAAGGCCGGTAATATCCGCCGTGAACCCCAGTTCCCCATTGCCGAGCATCAAGGGTGCGTGCGGATCGATCCGCGTCAGATGCGGATTATGACGACTGACCAGCGCCTGACGGTCGATGGGTTGCGCCACCGCCACCGTCGCCCAAAGCCCGACCAGAAACACTATCAACAACCGCATCACATTCTCCTGTACCCTCCTCCCCTGCGAAGCAGGGGAGGTGTCAGCGCGAAGTCGCTAACGGAGGGGGCAAACCCCCTCCTAAGCCACACATACGCCCGATGTTTCTGTCTTCAGCAGCAAAAACGGCCTCGGATCATTCCCGTCCGGCGTGACGCGATAGTTCACCAGCGTCAGATTATCGACATGCCGCGCCCACAGCCCATAGGCTGGTGCATCGCCCATATCGTCAATCATGTGCGCGTCGGGATAGACGCCATACATTTCGCCGATCTGGTCTTCGCGCAGCACAGGCTTTTGCGTCACGCGGCTTTTCAGGTCGATGTCATGCAGCACGATGTCATTGATGCGCTTTTCAGGAATCCCGAGGAAATAGGAACCCCGCGGGCCATTGTCCTCACCGCTGATCTTTTCAAAGACAATGCGCCGGATCGTCCCCAGATAGGCCGGGGCATCACCGGGCTTGACGCGCCCGCGCTTTTCCAGCCTGAGGAAAAACGGCGACCAGGCGCGCACGATTTTGATGTCGGTCGCCAGTATATTCTCGACCACCCCGCCATCGACCGATTCCCACGAAAAGGCGGAATCGGCATTGACGTTTTTCACCCGCCGCATCTCCTCGGACACCCCGCCGATCAGACAGTTGCGGATCAGAATATTCCTGAAATTGCCCTGCGAATCCGTACCGAACTTGATGGCATTACAGGAACTGAAAAAGGTGTTGTTCTCAATCAGTATATGCTCGCCCGTGCGTTGCGAGGCCCCCTTGAAACACAGGGCGTCATCACCGGCGCTGATGTGATTGTGGCGCACGATGACACGGCGGCAGCCATCAATATCCAGCCCGTCATTATTGAAATTCGACTGGTTTTCCACCGTCAGATGCTCGATCAGCACATCCTCGCAATTGAGATAGTTCTGCATCCAGCATGGCGAATCCTTCATGGTCAGACCATGCACATGCACGCGCTCACAGTCGATGACACGGATGACGAACGGACGGCCCGGCGTGCCGTGGATCGTTTCTTCACCGGGGAAATTGGCCTTGGTGCCGCGTCCGTTGATCTCGCCTTCACCGCTCAGGGCGATATCGGTGCAACCCTCGGCAAAGATCAGCGACTGGTTCATGCCCATATTGGTGTCCTGCACCGTCAGGCGTCGGGCCTTGCGTTCGGGATAGTCCTTCAGATCGAGACTGCCCAGCAGCCGCGCGCCCTTCATGATCTCAAGACGGATATGGCTCCTGAGGTCGATGGTACCGGAAACATAATCGCCCTGAGACAGCCTGACCGTGCCGCCGCCCTGCGCCGCAGCGGCATCAATCGCCGCCTGAATGGCACGGGTTGCCAGACCCGTACCGTCATAGCCGAACGCCTCAGGTGTCACCACCCGATCCGGCCCGTCCCAGCCCTTCAGCCTTGCGGTCAGATCCACCGCCATAGCCAGCAGATCGGCCCGTAGCGGCGCCACCCAGTCCGGCAGACCGCCGCAGGCACCGGCATCACCCCCCTGCGTTTCGCTGGCCCGCGTTTCACTGGCCCGTATTTCGCCATGCCCCGTACCGGCCGCCATCATCAGACCCAATGTCGTCAGGCCTGCACCGAAATGCCGCCGTGAAATGCCTGTCATGCCTATACCTCCGGCACTGGTGAAAAAAAGTCCGGCGGCACATACCCGCCGGACTATGACAGTCAGAGACTGTTTCAAAAAAGGTTGCGGGGAGATGCAACCTCTCCTTACGCGTACTGGCGTTTATCGCCTTTCCGGTTCCGCCGCGCCCGGGATGAAGGGGCAACGGCGGAATCTTACGGCAGGGGGAAGAATCCGCCGCCGGAAAGACAATTTCATCAGAACCGCAGGTTCGCGCCGACAAAGAACACCCGTCCCTGCACGTCATAGGTGGCCGGAATGGTGTTATGCGAGCTTTGTTGCAGCGACCCGAGGATCGGCGGATCCTTGTCCAGCAGGTTACGCACACCGCCCGACAGGGTAACGGCATCACTCAGTTCATAGCTGCCGGTCAGGTCGAGATAGGTGCGCGGGCTGATGACCGGATGGGTCATGCTTTCCAGCGCGCGCGGCGTTTCACCGCGACGCAGCGGCACCAGATAGGCATCTGCCGTCAGTTGCCCGATATAGCGCGCCCGTGCCGAAAGCGTCAGCGGGCCGGTGCGCCAGGTCACGCGCGTCGTGCTTTTCCAGCGCGGGGTCGGCTGGCCACAGGTGCCGCCAAACGCCCCCAGACACTCGTTGTTGACATCCGGCATTTCCTGAATCGGCGTCAGGGTGAACGCTTCGGTATAGGTCCACTGGCTGCTGATGTCCCAACGGCTGTCGCCCATCAGGCCCCAGTCGGTGCTGAACCCGTAACGCCCTTCGATATCGATGCCCGACGTCTTGATGCCGCCGATATTGGCCATGGTCGTCGTCACATAGTCAGGGGCTGCGACCTCACCGGTCTGGGTATCGCGATGGATAGCCCGGCAATAGGTGCTGTCAGCGTTCTGGATGGTGTAGTAGCAGAGGTTCAGCACGTTTTGCAGACCCCCGCCGCCAAGGGTGGAAATGGCGTCATCCAGCTCGATCTTGAAATAGTCGAGGCTCAGGCCGAAGCCGCGCAGGAACTGCGGCGTCCACACCAGACCCGCCGTCACCGTATCGGATTCTTCGGGGCTGAGGTTCGGATTGCCGCCAATGACCTGCGTCATATAGATCGACGGCTGCACGGCCAGATCAAACACCCGGTCTGCGGGAACGCCGGTGGCGATACACAGGTCACGCACGGCCTGTGTCTGCTGGGCGAGCGGCGCGCGTGACGAACAGGGGTCGTTCGCCGTCGGGCCGTCCGTGCCCTGACCGCCGTACAGCTCCCCGACGTTCGGCGCGCGGATGGCGTGCTGAGCCTGCGCGCGCAGGGTCAGATCGCTGTTCACCGCCCATTCCGCACCGATCGAATGCGTCCACACCCCGCCGACACCGGGCAGCTCATAGTCGGAATAACGGAAAGCCCCGTTCAAGCTCAGGCGTTTGGCCAGAGGCAGATCGGCCAGGATCGGCACCCGCACCTCGCCATAGATTTCCTTCACCGCCGACGATCCGCTGGTGGCACGCGCCCCGTTCCAGCCGGAGACATCGCCCGACGACAGATAGGAGTCCGGCGTATATTTGGCATAGGCATAGCGCCATTCAAAGCCGGTCGAGAAATCCACCGGCCCGGCAGGCATGTCAAACGCTTCGCCGGTCAGGTTACCGGCGAACACCTGCTGCTCGGCATACATCGACGAGTTGGAGGTGATCGAGATGGCATTGGTCGAGGCTTCGGTCAGGTTCTGGCCGAAGGGATTAAGCACCGGATCGGCCCCGCCGACGGACAGCATGGCCCGCTGGAAGCGGCTGCGCGACAGGGAATTGAGCTGCGTGTCTGCTTCCGAGGTGCGCGCATAGGAATAATAGACATCATAGTTCAGGTTGCGCAGGAAGTTTTCCGACACATCCCCCAGATTGCCGCGGAAGCCGAAGGCGGCGCGGAACACATTGTGGTCAGAAGTGGCAAAGCGCGGCCCCATGTCCGACAGGCGGCGGTTGAGGTTGATGATCGCCAGACCATCGCCCGCCGTGGTGGTCAGGGTCGAGGTGCCCTGCGTCACCGTCGTCGTGCCGGTTTCCTTCAGATCGAGCTGATTGAACACCTCGCGCATTTCGGCGCTGACATAGGGGTTATCGACATCCACCAGCAGGTTGCCGCCAATATTGGTCGGGGCAATCTGCACATCGGTACGGTTGGAACTGTAATGCAGTTCCATATAGCCGGTGATCTTGTCGGTGAAGTCATAGTGCGAGAAGATATTGCCCATCCACCGCGTCTGCGGCGTCACCATGTAGGAATCGGGGCTGAGGTCGAAACTGTCGGTCGCCGGATTATAGGGCCGGATCGACAGGCCGTCATCGCTGAAGATCGCCCCTGAGCTGGTCAGGCCGGACAGGCCCGCCGCGATCATGGCCGCATCGAGCGCCGCGTTGGAGCTGCCGGAACCGATCAGCGGGAAGTTGGTGATATTGCCGTTCGGCACGTTGGACGACCCGCTATAGACCAGACCCTGACGCCCGCCGACACCGACGCAGGATTGCCCCGCTGGCACGGCCAGAGGCGTCCCCGGCCCCTTGCTGCTATAGGAATCCGCTGTTACGCAGCCATCGGCCAGAGACAGACCCGCCCATTCCCCGCGATCACCGCGCGTATAGCCTTCGCGGCTGAGATAGTTCAGCGAGACGACGATATTGCCGCGCCCGTCGGCGAAATTCCCGCCCGCCGTCAGATCGAGGCTGTGGGTCGGGGTGCCGGTCGGCTGATCCCAGGAACGCTGATAATTGGCCTCGACGCCCTCGAAATCGTCCTTCATCACGAAGTTGACGACACCGGTAATGGCATCAGACCCATAGACCGCCGACGACCCGCCGGTAACCACTTCGGTACGCTTCAGAAGGGCCGCCGGAATGGTGTTGATATCGGTCGTGAAATCGGGGCCGGTAATGGCGTAACGGCGGCCATTGACCAGAACGAGGTTCCGCGTCGCGCCGAAATTGCGCATGTTCAGCGTCGCCGTACCGATCGGCTGACCGGCCTGAACCGTGTTGGCGGTCGGGCTGTTGAGCTGGTTCCCGGCAAATTGCGGCGAGTCATTGAGCAGTTGCTCGACGTTCTGCGTCCCCGACAACCGGATTTCCTGCGCGTCATGCACGGTTACCGGCGTCGGCGTGCGAAACCCGCGCGACACCAGACGCGAGCCGGTGACGACGATGGTTTCCGCCTCTTCCTCGGCTTGCGGCGCAATGGCCGCCGGTGCGGCATTTTTTACGCGCAGCGAAATGACATTGCCCGTATCCGAAGCAATTTCCAGATTGGTGCCCTCAAGCAGTTGCGCCAGCGCGGCGCGCGTATCGAGATTACCCTTGACCGCCTGCGTGCGGATACCCCTGAGCTGACCGGCAGGGGCGATGATCTGGATACCGGCCTGACTGGCGAATTCCGGTATGGCCCTGACCGCTTCGGCGGGGGCGACGTCAAAGCTCTTGACCTGCGCCCAGGCACCGGTCGCCAGCACCAGACCCATAAGGGCCGCACCGGCGAACAGAACTGATTTTCGTGACTTGTGCATTATTCCCGTCCTCCATGAAGCCGCTATTTATGAAGGTTTTGCGAACTTCTTACGGGCTTAGACGCACGGCCCGCAAAAATTCCGCTATGGCAAATGTAAAAATAATGCAGAAATTTTTTCAGGCGCCGGAACACACACCCTAGCGATAAAGGCGCACCTGCTTCTCACTCACCTCGGCGCGCAGGTCGAAACTGGCAGCGACAGCACGGGCAAAGCCCACCGGATCGTTCGACTGAAACAGGCCGGTAATGGTTTCACTGGCCACGTCCGGGTCTTCGATCAGGATGCGCGTGTCGCTATAGCGGCGGAACTCGGCCGCCGCCGAACTGAGGCTTTCGCCCTCAAACGCAATGCGTCCTTCGCGCCAGGCCAGATCCCGCGCCACCGGATAGGTTTCGACGCGCGCCACCGGCGTCGGCGGCGCATCACCGGCCTGCACAATGGCCCGCCGGTTGGCCCCGACCTCCACGGCGCGGCTGTCCTGATTGTGGCGGTTGATCTTGACCAGCCCTTCGCGCACCAGCACCTGCACCCCGACCTCACCCAGCTTGCGCACGGTAAAGCTGGTACCTATGGCAAACACATCGGTCCCCAGCGCCTTGACGACGAAGGGACGGCTGGCATCGGGCGCCACCTCGAACAGGACTTCGCCCTTCTCCAGATGCACCTCTCTCTGGTTGCGCGTATAGAGGACGCGGATGCGGGAATCGGTGTTCAGGCTGATGACCGAGCCATCGGCCATCGGCACCACCTTCACCTCCCCCAGATGGGTGACATATTCCTTGCCATAGGACGGCAAACCCAACCCCGTAATGGCCAGACCGCCAAAGCCTGCCGCCAGCGCCCCGCCCCAGACAAACCGCCGCCGGCTGACCCCTGCACGCGGCACGATCTTTTTGCCGCTCATTGGGTCATAGCGACGGGGGGGATCATAACGACGCGGGGAATCGGAACGCCTTTCGGGCGTTTCGGGCACACCCCTCTCCGCGTCTGCTTCAGGCGTCATAAAATCGTCGGGACAGAACTGCGCCCCCAGTGCCTTCGCCCGTTCGGACGACAGGGACACCGCACGCGCCCGCGCAAAGGCCCCCAGACGGCGCGGATCGCCATTCAGCCAGTCCTCCAGCGCCTGATCTTCCTGAGGCGACAGGGCACCGCGATCCAGCCGCGCGACCCAATCGGCCGCAACGCCATCAATCTCCTGAGCGGTTTCTCTTACTGTCACTGCGGTTCAGGCCCTTATGCGCTTTACTGCCCCATGCCCTAGACGCACGGGACTCCCCATTTCCGCCATGCGAAATGAGATTCATCAATAAATAAATGCTGCGGCTCATATGTTTTTCGACCGTACTTTCCGACAGCCGCAGCCGTTCGGCAACATCGCGTTGCGATAAACCATTGACGCGCCTGAGAATAAACACTTCCCTGATCTTGCCCGGCAAACCGGCTATGGCCTCGGCCAGCCGTTGCAGTTCATCGCGGTCCATGACCTGTTCCTCCGGCGAACAGTCCGGTGCCCGCGCCCCCAGCTGATCGAGGTCGCTGACGGTCTGGAAAGAGACGATCCTGGAACGCCGCACATGGGTCATCAGCACGGAATAGGCCGTCTGGAACAGATAGTTGCGCACATTGCCAATACCGCTGACCGCCTCAAGCGTGATCAGGCGCGCATAGGTTTCCTGCACGATGTCGTCGATCTCAAGACCGGCAATCCGCCGCCGCCCCAGCCAGTTGCGCAAGGCCGGTTCGTGTGGCAAAACCTGACGGGACAGCCACAGCGCCCGTTCGTCGGATACCCGCACCATTTTTTCATTCCCTGTTCCGACACAGTGCGAATCTGCCGCCACGACCCGACACAGGGTCAGGCACTCAAAAAATGAAAACGGGCAACATCTCACTGCAAGGCATTATTTTTATTGTTCAGGCTCGGATCACGCCTGCGCGGATGGCCTTCCGCACCACACCTGACCCGTCCCGTTATGATACCGCTAACACTATTTTCCCTGTCTGGCAATCCCGCCTCAGGGCTTGCATCGCCGCAGACCTGTCGGCACCTTGACCTGACATATTTCACTTGAAGCCTGCCGCCTTTATTTATACTACAAATACACAGACAAATAAAACAGGGAAACGCCATGTCCGTACTGAACCGCCGCCACCTGCTGCAATCCGCCGTGCCTCTGGCCACCCTTGCTGCGACGACGCCCGCACTGGCCGCCACCGATACGGCCCGCCCGACCAGCCTTCTTCCCGACGACGATCTGGCCCCGCGTGAACGCCTGTTGCTCGATTTCGACTGGAAATTTGCCTTTGGCCATGCCTCGGATCAGGCCAGGGACTTCGATTACGGCCTGGCCCTGCGCACCCACGCCAAACAGGGCGCGCGCGTTGCCAGTAATCTCGGCCATGACTATGACGATTCCGGCTGGCGTCAGATCAACCTGCCGCATGACTGGGCCGTCGAACTGCCCTTTGCCCAAAGCCCCGAAGGCACGCCCTCCAATGGTGAGGATGAGCCGGACATGCTCGCCGCCCACGGTTATAAGCCGGTTGGCCGCCCCTATCCGGCCACCTCGATCGGCTGGTATCGCAAGGTACTGCCGGTGACCAAGGCCGACCTCGGCAAACGTCTGTGGCTTGAATTTGACGGTGTGTTCCGCAATGCCACCATCATCGTCAACGGCTTTATCCTGAAACAGCACGGCAGCGGCTACACCTCGTTTCAGGTCGATATTTCCGACTTCCTCAATACGGACGATACGCCCAATATCCTCGTGGTGCGCGTGGACGCCAGCGAAGGCGAAGGCTGGTTCTACGAAGGTGCGGGCATCTACCGCCACGTCTGGCTCGTTAAGACCCACCCCGTCCACATCCCGCAATGGGGCGTGGTGGTGCGCGGCCGGACCAATGGCGAAGTTGAGATTTTCAGCCGTGTTCAGAACGACAGCGACAAGCCGGTCAGGGTTTCGATTGCCCCCCGCATTACAGACGCGACAGGCAAAATCTATAGCCTGCCCATTCTGACCGCCGTTACCGTACCGGCCCACAGCGGTAAAACATTCAGCGAAACAAACCTGAAAATCGATACGCCTGTTCTGTGGGACATCGACAATCCGCATCTGTACCGCCTGACCAGCGAAGTCCAGGTGGAGGGTCAGACCGTCGATAAGGTGGTCACTTACTTCGGCCTGCGTGATTTCCGCTTTGATGCCGAACAGGGCTTTTTCCTCAACGGCAAGTCCGTCAAGCTCAAGGGCACCAATAACCATCAGGATCATGCCGGTGTCGGCTCGGCCATTCCCGACGCGCTCAATGTCTGGCGCCTGCAACAGCTGAAAGAGATGGGCAATAACGCCTATCGCTGTTCGCATAACCCGCCGACGCCCGAAGTCCTCATGGCCTGCGACCGTCTCGGCATCGTGGTCATCGATGAAACGCGCAAGATGTCCTCAAGCGAGGACGGGCTTTATCAGCTTGAGGCCATGATCCGCCGCGACCTCAATCACCCGAGCGTCATCCTGTGGTCGATCAATAACGAAGAACCCCTGCAAGGCACCGAGCGCGGCATTACCGTTGCCCGGACCCTGAAACGTCTGGCCAACCACCTCGACCCGACCCGTCCGGTGACCGCCGCCCTCGACAACAGCTTCGGCAAGGGCATCAGCAGCGTCGTTGACGTTCTGGGCTTCAACTACCGCCATCACCTGATGGAACAGTTCCATGCCGACTATCCGCATATTCCCATCCTTGGCTCGGAAACCGGCTCGACCGTTTCGACGCGCGGCGAATATGTCAATGACCCCGACAAATCCTTCCTGCGCGCCTATGACAGCGAACATCCGTGGTGGTCATCGACCGCCGAAGACTACTGGCCGCTGTTCGCCGAAAAGCCCTATATTGCCGGAGGCTTCATCTGGACAGGCTTCGACTATCGCGGTGAGCCGACCCCCTATAACCGCTGGCCGGCCATTTCGTCACAGTTCGGCGTGCTGGACACCTGCGGCTTCCCCAAGGACAACTATTACTATTACCGCGCCTGGTGGCGTACTGAACCCCTGCTGCACCTGTTCCCGCACTGGGACTGGGCGGGCAAGGAAGGCCAGACCATTCCCGTCTGGGTACATTCCAACCTTGATGCGGTCGAGCTGTTCCATAATGGCAGGTCACTGGGCCGCCAGCCGGTCGTGGCCAACCGCCATCTGGAATGGAGCGTCCCCTATGTCGCCGGTAATATCACCGCCTATGGCTATAAGGGCAGTAAGGTCGTCCTGAAACAGACGCGCGAAACCACAGGCACGCCGGTGCGTCTGGGCCTGAGCGCCGACCGCACCCTTCTGGCCGCCGATGGCCGCGATGTGGCGATCTTCCGTGTCGAAGCCTTTGATGCCAAAGACCGCCATGTGCCCCGCGCCGATACTCTGGTGCGCTTTGACATCACAGGCCCTGCCGATGTCATTGGCGTCGGCAACGGTAATCCGGCCAGCCACGAAGCCGACAAGGCCAGTGAGCGCCACCTGTTCAACGGTCTGGCCCAGGCCATCGTCCAGACCCGCCGTCAGGCTACAGGCCGCGTCACCGTCACAGCCCGTGCCGAAGGCCTGAAACCGGCCAGCGTCATCCTGACCGTGGTTTAGAGCGCTTTTCGGATAAAAGGCGCGTAAAAACAAAAAATTAGAGCGCTGTTCCGATTCAACATGAACGGAACAGGCTCTAGGGTTAAACCTAATCCGCTGCCTTTTCGGCCTTGTCCGCAGCCTTTTCGAGGGGACTTTTATCCTCGAACTGACCGGCGGCGTCATCGACACCCTGCGGCAAGGCCTCAATGGCATCGACGGTGCGCTCACCGGTCGTACGGTTATCGGGCGCCAGGGTCAGAAAGGCGATGACGGCGATAACGATCACCACAATTACGCCGCCAATGATCAGGCCCTTGCCGGTTCCGCCAGATGTCGCCATTAGATCGCTCTCCGAAAAGCCTCAGCCTGACAAGTCCCTGACAAGCGGTCAGTGCGAAATCCGACCCGCCGCATAAGAAACCGGTAAGAGACGGTTTCAAAAAAGGTTGGAGTCTGAGACGAAAAGGCCAAAATTCAAGAATTGGTCTGCGAGAACCAAAGCGCAGAAGACGCATCTTTGCAGGCCGGAAAGCGACCTTTTGAAACCGTCTCTAAGATCCACCCATCGAAAAGTAACCGGCTCAGGCGGCGCGGTCGATCGCTTCGCCGAGGACCGAAACCATTTCGCTGATCTGATGCGGCTCGACGATCAGCGGCGGGGACAGGGCGATGGTGTCGCCGGTGACGCGCACCAGCAGGCCCTTGTTGAAACACGCGACAAATATCTCATAGGCCCGCTGACCGGCGGCGTCGGGACGCGGTTGTAATTCGATGGCCCCCATCAGGCCGATGGCACGGATGTCGATGACGTGTTTTGCACTTTTCAGGCTGTGCAGGGCTTCGCGCCAGAAGGGCGCGATGTCGGCGGCGCGCGTCAGCAGGCCTTCGGACTGATAGACCTCAAGCGTCGCCAGACCCGCCGCACAGGCCAGAGGATGACCGGAATAGGTATAGCCGTGGAACAGCTCTATGGCATTTTCCGGCCCGTGCATCAAAGCGTCATGCACCTGACGGCTGGCAAACACCGCGCCCATCGGCACGACACCGTTGGTCAGGCCCTTGGCGGTGGTCACAAGGTCGGGGGTGACGCCGAAATGGTCAGCCGCAAAGGCCGCCCCCAGACGTCCGAAGCCGGTAATCACTTCGTCAAATATCAGCAAAATCCCGTGGCACGTGGCAATCTCCCTCAGGCGTTGCAGATAGCCTGCGGGCGGCAGCAGGACGCCGGCCGAACCGACCACAGGCTCGACGATCACGGCGGCGATGGTTTCCGCGCCATTCAGCGCCACGAAGCGTTCCAGATCGTCGGCCAGCTCTGCGCCGTGCAGCGGCAGGTCAGGACTGAAGGCATTGCGGCTCAGGTCGTGGGTATGGCGCAGATGATCGACGCCGCCCAGTTGCGGGAAGATACGCCGGTTATTGACCAGACCGCCGACCGAGAGGCCGCCAAAGCCTACCCCGTGATAGGCCTTTTCACGCCCGACAAAGCGGGTGCGCGTGCCCTGACCAATGGCGCGCTGGTAGGCGATGGCGATTTTCAGCGCCGTATCGACGGCTTCCGAACCGGAATTGGTGAAGAAGATACGATCGAGTTTGCCGCCCGTGCCGGTGGGGGCGATATCGGCCAGACGCCCGGCGAAGTCGAAGGCCACAGGATGGCCCATCTGAAAGGTCGGGGCGAAATCGAGGCTCTGGGCCTGTCGGGCTATGGCCTCGGTAATCGGTTTGCGGCCATGACCGGCATTGACGCACCACAGGCCGGACGTGCCGTCCAGCACCGTGCGCCCGTCCTCGGCCGTATAGTACATGCCCTGCGCCGCCACCAGCAGGCGCGGGTTGTGTTTGAACTGCCGGTTGGCGGTGAACGGCATCCAGAAGGCGTCAAGCGAAGGCCGGTTGGCGGGCGGTGTGGACATGGCGGGCATCCTGTGATCTTCCCCCTAAGGGAAACCACAGTTCTTTGTGCCCGCCAAGTCTTATTAGAAACAGTCTCTGGAGCGTGTTCCGTTCAAAATGAATCGGAACAGCGCTCTGACTTTTTTGTTTCAACGCGCTTTTGAATCCGAAAAGTGCGTCACACTTTTCGGAAAGCACTCTAATGTCCGGCCAGCCAGTTACCCGCACCAATGATGATCGTCGCCGTCAGAAGCAGGGCGATGCCGCCCCAGACGGTCAGTTGCGTGCGTGACGAGGTGCCTTTCCATTCCTTGAGGAAAAAGCCCCACAGGGTCGAAAACAGAATGATCGAGGCCATGTGCAGCGTCCAGCTTGAGAAGCCGTATTCGCCCATCTGGCTTTCGCCCATGGTGTAGAAGAAGAACTGGAAGTACCACAGGGTGCCCCCCAGCGCAGCCAGGAAATAGTTGAGCGCCAATGGGGCTTTTTTCGCTTCGCTGCCGTCTTCGATCTTCACTTCACCGACCCATTCGCGGGCCGTCCGGTTCTTCAGGATCAGATAGGCGCACCAGATGAGATTGGTCGTCAGGCCGCCGACCAGCACGACACACAGCACCGGCAGGCCCTGACGCAGAACATTGGTGCCCGCGGCCAGAGTGGCCTGACGGATCGGTTCACCGGCCTCAAGACCAAAGGCGAAGCACGAAGACATGACGCCGGAAAAGATGGCGATGGCAATGCCTTTTTTCAGGTCAAATTCACCGCGCGCGCGCACATCCTGCGCACTGCTGTCCTGACGAAACTCCTTTTCCTTGGCATTACCGGCCATAGCCACGACGGCGATGCCCAGAAGCACGAAGACGATGCCGACCATCACCACCTGTCCGCTGGTGGTGGCAAGGATGGCCCCCAGTGTCCCCTTGAAGATTGGCGCCCCCAGCGTGCCGATCACCGTCGTCAGGCCCATGATCAGAGCCATGCCGAGCGACAGGCCGAGATAGCGCATGGTCAGGCCAAAGGTCAGGCCGCCAAAGCCCCACAACAGGCCCCAGAAGAAGCACCAGAACAGGGTGTGCGGGCTTTGGGCCGCCAGAACCCCCAGAAGGTCATTGGTCTGAAGGGCGGCAAACAGCCACGGCGCCAGCAACCACGAGAATATCCCGCCGGTCAGCCAGAAGATTTCCCACGACCAGAAACGGATGCGTTTATAGGGTACATAGAAGCTGGCCGAGGCGAGGCCGCCCAGCCAGTGAAAGAAAACGCCGATAAGCGGGTTAGGGGTCATATCCTATATCCTGTAGATACGCTGGGCATTGGCGGCAAACAGGTTGTCGCGCTCAGTCTCGCTGAGGTCGCGGGTCAGTTCGTCAAACACGCCGAGCTGGTTCTTATAGTTGGCAAACAGTTTGTCGGTCGGAAAATCCGAGGCGAACATCGCCCGTTCCGTGCCGAATATGTCGATGGTTTTCAGTATGATCTCGCGGGCTGAATCAATCGTCCAGTGACGGTCGCCAAAGCCGAGGCCTGAAATCTTGACCGAGACATGGGACAGGGCCGCCAGTTGCTTCATGCCCTGTTCCCAGAAACCGATCCCGCCCGGTGAGCGGTCAACCGGCATACCGAGGTGGTTCAGTATCACCGGAACATCAGGATGCTTCGCTGCCAGGGCGGCGGCATCGGTCATCTGGTTGGGATAGATTTGCAGGTCAAACGACAGGCCGTATTTCGCCAGCAGGCCATAGCCCTTGTGGAAGGCGTCGTCTTTCAGCCGGTCGCGCGGATTATAGGTCAGGTTGGCGTCAGGGTGCCAGTTGAGAATCTGGCGGATGCCGCGCACGTTTTTGTGCGCCACATGCTGCGCCAGCAAGGCCTCGGCGCCGTCTTCATCAAGCGCGGCATAGGCCACAATCGCCGACGGAAACCCTTTCTGATCGGCCATTTCCTGTAGCCAGACGGTTTCCTGAAGCGCCTGATCGGCTGAGGCACCGGCATCGATATGCACCAGACCCCCGACAGGGGTGCCGGTCAGGTCGGACAGGTATTCGGCCACCCCGTAATTATGGGCGATGACCGAGACATTGCCATTGGGGCCGGTGTCGGAAAAGGGCGGAGATAACCAGTCATAATGAAGGTGGGACAGATCCCAGAAGTGAACATGGGCGTCAACGAAACGCTTAATGGCCATAGGGGCTTTCCTGTAAACGGTACGGGTGGCGGGCCGCTTTCGGGGCGACATCTCATTATGTCAGTCATATGTTTACTATATGAGACAAGCTGTCAACGCATCTGTCCCCTTATAGACGCACGGCGTGGGATTTTCCGCTATGGCTCCACCGCCCGTCTCTCAACGGGTGGCATCAAACTTGTCCTTGCGCCTCTGCCCCAGTAACATGCGGGTTTCCAGATGGCTGCGCAGGGCGGCATAATAAGCCTTGAGGAAGGTTTCATCCGGCGTGACGTCACGTGGATCGGGCGGGGTGTCATAGCCGATGCGCGTGCGGATGCGCACCGCCACCGCCGTCAGGGTCGCCTGTCGCCGCTCACGCAGCACCGTCTCCAGCACCTGAAGCTCCTTTTCACCATAGGCGGCAATCTGTTCGGGACTGAAAACAATGCCGACCTTGCGCTCGGCCTCAAGATTGACGAGATCATAGCTTAGCACCTCACGCGGCACATGCACCACGCGCGTCCCCCCGAGAAAATCCCCCAGCCGCGCCTGTTGCCGGTTGAACAGCGGCAACAGACCGACTCCTGCTGTCCACAACAGGGCCACCAGTATCGGCCACCCGCCCCCACCCTGACCGGAGATGACGCTGGCCAGAGTCAGGGGCAGGTAAAATTCGACCTCACGCAGCACATTGCGTGTCACCACCATCGCCGGCGTCAACTGTCCGCCGTCATGGGCGATGACGCGGATTTTCATCACCCGCTTGCCCGGCGTCGCCGCCCTCGGCCCCATTTCAAAGACCATGAAATAGCCGCAACGCACGAAAAACAGCGTGATGAGAAACAGGATGATCAGCACCTGCACCAGCGGCCCGTTCCAGTTTTCCGTCTTCATCAGATAGGGCAGTGGCAGGATCAGATAGAGGATGATCAGGGCGATGGGGATCAGGGCCATGATCAGGTAATCGAGCAGAAAGGCCCCGACCCGTGTACCGAAATCCGCCGCCTTGAAGGCCAGCCGGACCCCCTCGGGGGTGGTGATTACCGTGCGCAGACCAGCCTCAGGGATCAGGTCCGCCGTCAAACGGCTGGCCATCAGGTCGCGTTCTTTGCGCTTTACGGCGACCATGTCAGACCTCTTTCCGGCGCGGGCGTCCGGCCAGTGTAAAATACAACACCCACACCACAAGCAGCGTCCCGCCAATGGCAAAGCGCCAGCCAGTGCCGGTAATGGTCTGACGGCCATAGCCTTCGATAATACCGGCCAGCACCAGCAACATCATCACCCCCAGCATCACCGTGCCCGCGACCTTGCCGGCCTGCGCCAGTGCCGCCTTGCGCGTCAGCGCCCCCGGAAACAGCAGACGACGCGCCAGATAAAAACCGGCCGCGCCAGCCATAAGAATGGCCAGTATCTCGGTCGTGCCGTGGATCGACAGCCAGGCGGCAAATTCGACCCCGACCCCGCGCTCGACAAACAGCCACAGCATAGCCCCCAACATCATGCCGTTCATGATCAGCAACAGCCCCGTCGGCACCCCGCCCATCACCCCGACGGCAAAGGCCATAAGGGCCACCTGCGTATTGTTCGACATCAGATAGACGGAAAACACCGCCAGCCAGTCATTCTTTTCCGCCCCCCCGAGTGTGGCGCGCAACTGTTCGGGTGAGGCCATCAGGTCGCGGCCCTGCGCCGAATGGCCCACCAGCGCCGTGTACCAGCTTGAGTCATGCGCGCACATCAGCCAGCCACCGACCGCCCCGAGAAAGAAACAGACGAAGGCCAGCCAGAACTCGGCCCACAGGCGGCGCAGGGCCTGCGCCAGACCGGTAAAAAAGCCGCTCAGGATTTCAGTGAGGCGGGCCTGCGGCCCATAGACCGAGACATAGGCCCGCGCACACAGGGCCTGAAGATAGCCGATCATATTGCGATCGAGCGAGATCGACTGCGCCATCGACAGGGACGAAATCGCCGACCGGTACAGAAGCGGCAGGTTAAGCAGCTCCTCGGTGGTGAAGCGTTTGAGCTGTCCCTTTTCCGCGCGATCCACCAGCGCCGCCAAGGCGCGCCAGTCCTTTTCGCGCGCCTCGCGGAACTTCTGGCTCTTGAGTTGCAGAGGGGCGTTTTCCTCACTCACAGCCGATCCTCCCGTTTCAGTTCGAGATATTTAAGCACAATAGACACCGCCATGGCCTCGGTTTCGGCCTCAAGCACCTCGATACCCATGCGCCTCAGGGTGGCATAGACCGTCTCGCGCTGCTGCAACAGCCGCCGGGCAAAGACGGCGCGTGTCACATCCTCCGCTTCATCAGGGGCGGCGCGGGTCAGGCCTTCGAGGACCTCATCACGGAAGGCGACAAAGACGATCAGATGCTTGCGGCTCAGGCGATGCAGGGCCTCAAGCATCAGGTCGGCGCTGATCTCGTCAATGAAGTCGGTAAACAGCACGATCAGCGACCGCCGCGCGATCTTCGCCCCCAGATCGGTCAGGGCCAGGGTATGGTTGGTTTCTTCGGGCAGGTCATCAATAGTTGATAACTGCGCCCTGAGCCGCGCGAAACCATTGGTGCCGGACAGGGCGGGGGCATTGTGATAGGGGCGGGCGGCAAAGGCGAAGCTGCGCACATTGTCACCGACCTTGAGGGCGCAATAGCCGAGCAGCAGACCGGCATAAAGGGCGCGGTCGATCTTTTTAATACGCTGCAACGGCTCGCCCATCAGGCGGCCCGTATCGAAGGCCAGCACGATATGGTGGTTGCGTTCGGCCTGAAATTCACGCGACAGCAGCTTCAGATGCCGCGCCGAAGACCGCCAGTCGATGCGGCGCGGATCCTGTGAAGCGTCATATTCCCTGAGGGCATGATATTCCGACCCGTCATGCAGCTGGTTCTGCACCCTTATGCCATAGAGGCTGTCGCGTGAGAACAGGGCGGCGGCATCGGCCTGCACGCCCTCGATGTCGGGGATTACGGTGATCGGTCGCTCAAGCCGCACGGTCTTTTGCACATAACCCAGCCCCAGCGGCCCGGCCCAGCGGGCGTGAAAGCGCTCGATCACCGCCTGACCGCGCGCTCTGGCCGGCAGGTGAAGCTGTCCGTTCAGTTCACCCGCCGCATCACGCCGCAGAAGGTCAGAGGTCACAGAACCGCTCAGAAGCCGGTTCAGGCTCCAGCGGATTTCCACCCGCGACGGCAAACGGCCGTTTTTCGCCGTCAGCCGGTACCCGAAGCCATAGTCGCGCGCCACCCCGATGGTTTTCGGCGTGCTGAGCGTCAAATCGATGGCCGAGGGCGGCACGGCAAAGGCCCCTTCGATCAGGCCAATGAGCATCAGGGCAATCATGGCCAGAGGCGCCACACCCCACAGGGTCGGTGCCAAAAACACCAGTGCCGTGCCGGTCAGCACCCCCACCAGCATCAGCCCGATCAGCCGCCGCGTCGGATAGATCATGCGCGTTTATCCTCCCCCGTACAGCGGGGCCAGAGAACTTAAACCTCCTCCCCTGCGAAGCGGGGGAGGTGCCGAGCCTGTCGAGGCGGAGGGGGCATTACCCCCCTCACGCAGTGCCTCAAAGCCCTTACCGCCCGCCGTTATCACCACACCCCTCATCGCGGAATCTCGATATGCTCAAGCAGGGCCTGCAATACGCCATCGACCGTCTGACCCTCGATCTCGGCGGCAGGGGCCAGAAGCACGCGGTGGCGCATGGACGGCAGATAAAGCGCCTTGATGTCGTCCGGCAGCACATAGTCGCGCCCCTCAAGCACGGCCCGCGCCCGTGCCGCCCGCGCCAGCAGCGTACCGGCGCGCGGTGACGCCCCGACCGACAGTTGCGGCGTCTCGCGCGTCGCCCGTATCAGGCTGACAATATAGCCGAGATTGGCTTCATTGAGCCGGACACCGGCCACGGCCTGAATGGCCCCGGCCAGGGTTTCCGTATCCAGCACCGGTGTGATGCCGGCGCTGTCGGGGTCGATGTTCTGACCGGCATTACCGCCGCGTTCGACGATACGCATCTCCTCCTCATGACTCGGATAGCCCAGCACATGCTTAAACAGAAAACGGTCAAGCTGGGCTTCGGGCAGGGGATATGTGCCCTGCTGCTCGATGGGGTTTTGCGTGGCAATCACCGTAAAGCGCGCCCCCAGTTCATAGGCCTTGCCATCCAGCGTCACGCGCCGTTCCTGCATGGCCTCCAGAAGCGCCGCCTGTGTCTTGGGCGGGGTGCGGTTGATCTCATCGGCCAGCAAAAGGTCGCAGAAGATCGGCCCCTTGGTCAGGCTGAAGCTGGAGGTCTGGAAATTAAACAGGTTCGACCCCAGTATGTCGCCGGGCAGCATGTCCGGCGTGAACTGGATGCGCCCGAACCTGAGCGACAAAGACCGGCAAAAGACCTGTGCCAATAAGGTCTTGGCCGTGCCCGGCGGCCCTTCGAGCAGGATATGCCCGCCGGAAAACAGCGCCGTCAGCATCAGATCGACCGTATCGGCCTGACCGATAATGGCCTTGCCGATTTCGGCCCTCAGCCGCTGCGATATCTCAAGCACGTCCGAAACAAGCATGACCCTATGCCTCCGTTTTCATAATCTGTGACTGCCAATACCGGAGCCTTTGCGCCAGCCCCCGCGCGGGGCCGATCCCCTTGACGCTTTCGGCCTCGGCAAACAGGTTGCCGTAAAATTCATCGGTTCCGTAGCGCTCACTGAGGCGGTCGGCCATTTCGTCCGCCGTCATCAGGGCCGTCGGCACGAAGCCCGCCTGTTTCAGCACCTGATCGCGGATCATCTGCGCATAGGCGGGCATCAGTGTCGGCTCGCGTCCGGCCTTGGCCACCAGCCGCGCCGCATTGTCGGCCAGTACCCGCACCCCGCGCCCGTGCGGTGTGTCCGTGTACGGATCATGCGCCGGGCCAAAGCGCACTGCCGCCACCCACACCAGCCCAAGCGCCAGCACCATCAGGGCCAGAGGCACCCCGACAAACGGCGGGCGCGATATATGGTGCATCAGGCTGGAATCATAGGCCATGCCATTGAAGGTGATGTCGAACACCACCTTCGCCTGCGCCTTACCCGTCAACTGCTCAATGACCTTCAGCATACCGGCCAGACGTTCAGGATGGGCCAGCATGGCATTGTTCAGAAGGTCGGGATCGCTGAGCAGATAGACCGGCGCGGCAAAGGGCTTATCGCCTGCGGCCGGATGAACCTGTGACAACAGAACCTCGCCGTTCGGCCCGATCAGCAAAGGCGTCAGGTTCGGCCCTGAAATCGACTGCAAACCCAGTATCTTGCCACTGGTAAAACCGGTCTTAACAATATCCTGCCCCGCCGCCGGTTTAATCGCATAGGATTGTCCACGATTATGGTCGGCCCGCGCCACACGGTAATCCTGAGGATTCAGCTGATAATAGCTGTTGATCCTATTGTTCTGAATGCGTTTTTCAGCACTGACCGGAGACAGAAGGCCTAGCTGAAGCTGCACAAAATCGCCACTTACAATTTCCGCACGCGCAGCCCAGCGCGGCTTACGCGGATCGGGCACGGACACCGTCCATTTCGGCGCCACCACCAGTACCGCCTGCCCCAGAGGCTCATAAAGTATTTGACGCATCTTAACCGGATTCGGCAAAAATGGCTGCGGCTGAGCCAGGGCCCGTGCCCAATAGTCCCGCCCCGTTGTTATATCCACACCCTTTGCAGAGCGTGACGCCCCTGCATCGGCTGAGTCCGGGGAATCTGAGTCCGCGTCGGCATCGTCTGACTTATTTTCGATCCGCTCATACAGCACCTCATCGCCATCCAGGGTGATGATCATCAGGTCATCGGTCTGTGCCCGCCGTCCGGCCGCCTGCCGGTTGAGCCGCGTCTGATAGCCTTCGGCCTCAAGCCCCCTGCGCAGGCCCTGAAAGCCGTTGATCGCCACCGAGGTCACCGACCCCGCCGGAGGGGTTTCAGGGTCGATATTCGGCGAAACGAGGATCAGGGCGGCCATGACGAACAGACCGGCAATCAGACCGCCCGCCATCACCGGCAACAGGCGGTTCAACGACACCTTAGGCAAGGTCAGCTTCATGTGCGCCCCCCCGATCCGTTCGCGCCCTTGCCAATATCCGCCTGCGAGACAAAAGCGACATAGGCCTGACGACAGGCGTCAAACCCTTCGCGCCCGACCGGCTGACCGGCAAAAAAGCTCTTTTCCGCCCAGCGCGTGATCTCACCAAAGGCCGGACGCGCGTCCTCAGGCAACAACGGATGCGCACAGATATCGCGCGCCGAAAAATGCCGCCGCACCAGATCGGGGCGAAAGGCATTGAGATCGGCCACCGAGCGGTGCAGCAACAGATGCACCGCCGCATCATAATCGCCCTTTGCCGCCAGAGCGTCGATTGCCCCCAACAGGGCCGCCGCCGCTTCGGCCGTGGGCCGCCAGGGGGTTTCCGGCAGCAGATGGTCGCGCTGGAACAGTTTTTCAAAGCGCGCGCGGATCAGGGCGCGCACCAGCGGCGAGGCCAGAAGCACCAGAAGCAGGAACAGGGCGATGCCGATGACCCACGGCAAGGCGGGGCCGAGCGGCTCCAGAAGGCGGGCGAAAAAGGTGAAGACCTCACGGAAAAAGTCGCGGATCGCCCTGAGGAGACTGGCTAAAAAGGGATTGGGTTCCGCCTTGAGCGCCAGAGCCGTCTGGAAGGTCCTGTCGCCATTGACCCGACTGATCAGGGCTTCGGCGGCCTCAATATCCGCCGCCGTCAGGGGCGCAGTTTCAACCTGCGCTGACGCCGCCACTGCTGATGCACTGCTGTCGATCATGGACACCCTGAACGCTCCCCCCGTCTGCGACCATAGGGGGTAATGTGGAAACCGGTCAACGGCTTTTTGCGGGCGGATACAGATAGGCCTTCCCGCCGGAACATGGGGAAAAATTGACCGCCAACGGAATATTTTTTGCCAGTTACATAACTGTCATATAGCCATGATACCTCAGGCCACACACGACCGGCTTGACAGTCAGGATCAGTTCCCTGAGTGTCGTCTGCACAACTATAACGAATTGGGGTCAGCATGTTTCACACTATTTCTCAGGGCAAGCCGCTGTCCCTGCGGCGGGCGGGGGCCGGGTTTTCGCTGGCGGCGGGGCTGAACCTGCTGGCAACGCAGGCCTGTGCGCAGGATCCGCAAGGGTCTGGCCCGATCCTCAACGCCCTGTTGTGGATTCAGGGATCGCTGCTTGGCAATGTCGCCACCGCCGTTGCCGTGATCGCCGTGGCTATGGTCGGCTTCATGATGCTGACCGGCCGCCTGAACTGGAAGTTCGGGGCCACGGTCATTTTCGGCTGTTTCATCCTGTTCGGCGCGGCCACCATTGTCGGCGGCATCCGTCAGGCGGCGGGCGGTTAGGTGGCCGACCTTATCCGCACACCGGTCTTCAAGGCCCTGACCCAGCCGCAGATGGTCGCGGGCGTGACCTATACCTATCTGGTCATCAATGCCGTGGTGACGGCAGAGGCGTTTCTGATCACCCGCTCCTTCTGGGCGCTGGGTGTGGCGCTTCTGGTGCATATTATCGGCTATCTGGCCTGTTTGCGTGAGCCGCGCATCTTTGACCTGTGGCTGGCCAGAGTCTCGCGTTGCCCGCGTATTCCCAACTGGCGCTTCTGGCGCTGCAACTCCTACAGACCCTGAATTACCGGCCTGATTTGACATGAGTGCAAAACCCGCCCCGTCCCAAGGTTTCAGCCGCTGGTTCGCCAAAGAACAGCGGGCGGGGGATCGTCTCCCTTACGACCGGCTGTATGACGACCGCACCGTGGTCTTACGCGACGGGTCTTTGATGCAGACGATCCATCTCGAAGGCTTTGCCTTTGAAACCGCCGACACCGATGAGGTCAACCACCGTCAGATCGTGCGCGCCGCCGCTCTCAGGGCCATAGGTTCGTCGCGCTTCGTTCTTTATCACCACATCATACGCCGCCGCGTCAGCGTCACCCAGAACGCCCATTATGACGATGCTGTCTGCGGCCTGATCCATGACCAGTGGCAGGCACGCCTGTCCTCGCGCCAGATGTTCGTCAACGACCTGTTCCTGACCGTGGTGCGCCGTAACCCCAGGGGCAAGGTAGGCCTTGCCGAAAGCCTCCTGCGCCTGCTGGGGCAAGGGGTCGGTCAGGACGCCCAGTCCGCCGGTCTGGCGCGCGACCATCGTGAGCTTCAGGCGGCCACCGATGCGCTTCTGGCGGCCCTGTCGGCCTATGGGCCGCGTGTGCTGGGCGGTTACGAATCCGCTGCGGGCCGCTGTTCGGAGCCGCTGGAGCTGTTGTCGGCCCTGTATAATGGCGAACTGCGCCCCGTCCTGCGCCCGACCGGCGACATCGGGCACTATCTCCCCTATCGCCGCACCAGTTTCGGCCTTGAGGCCATTGAACAGTCCGCCGCCACCGAGGGGAAATCTTACGCGGCCATGCTGTCGCTGAAGGACTATCCGCCGCACGCCACGCCCGGCATGTGCGATGCCATATTGCGCCTGCCGTTCGAGATGACCCTGACCGAAAGTTTCGGCTTCATCGATCGCCAGATCGGTCAGGAACGCATCAATCTGGCCCTGCGCCGTCTGCGCGCCGCCGACGAGGAGGCCCAGAGCCTGCGGCAGGGCCTGATGAAGGCCAGGGACGACCTGACCACCGGTTCCATGGGGCTTGGGGAACATCACCTGAGCCTGTGCGTGCGCACCCCGACGCTGAACGGACTTGATCCGGCGGCAGCTCAGGCTCTGGCAGCACTGGCCGACCTTGGGGCCGTGGCCGTGCGCGAAGACCTCAATCTCGAACCGGCCTTCTGGGCGCAATTCCCCGGCAACGAAGCCTATATTGCGCGTAAGGCCGTGATCTCCACCAGCGCCTATGCCAGCTTCGCCTCCCTGCACGGCTTTCCCATCGGTCAGGCCGAGGGCAACCACTGGGGGCAGGCGGTGACGGTGTTTGAAACCACTTCCGGCACGCCCTATTTCTTCAACTTCCATAAGGCCGATCTCGGCAATTTCACCGTCATCGGCCCGTCAGGCTCCGGCAAGACCGTGGTGCTGAATTTTCTGGCGGCTCAGGCCCAGAAATTCAAACCGCGCACCGTCATCTTCGACAAGGATCGCGGGGCCGAGATTTTCGTCCGCGCCATTGACGGCCATTATGACACCCTGCGCGCCGGTGAGGCCTCAGGCTTCAACCCGCTGCAACTGCCCGACAGTCCCGCCAACCGTGCCTTTCTGCGCACCCTGATCGCGCAACTGGTGCATAAGCCCGACCAGCCCCTGAGCGCCGAAGAAGACGCCCTGATCGCCGAAGCGGTGGACGCCAATTACGAACAGGAACCGCAATATCGCCGCCTGCGCTATTTCCGCGAACTGCTGGGCGGTATCCGCAGGCCGTCGCACGGCGATCTGGCCGCACGCCTGTCGGCCTGGGTCGGAGACGGCGACAAGGCCTGGCTGTTTGACAATGCCGAAGACCGGCTCGACATGAGCATGCGCACACTGGGTTTCGACATGACCCAGTTGCTCAATGATCCGGTTCTGCGTACCCCGTGCATGTTGTATCTGTTCCACCGCGTCGAGGAAGGGCTTGACGGCACGCCGACGATCCTGATCATCGACGAAGGGTGGAAGGCGCTGGACGATGAGGTATTCGCCGCTGCTATCCGCAACTGGATGAAGACCCTGCGCAAGCGCAATGCCATTCTCGGCTTCGGTACGCAGTCGGCGCGCGACGCCCTCGACAGCCGCATTTCCACCGCCATCATCGAACAGGCGGCGACCCAGATCTTCATGCCCAATCCGCGCGCCCAGTACGAAGACTATTGCGACGGCTTCGGCCTGACCGAGCATGAACTGGAACTGATCCGCGCCCTACCCGCCCATTCCCGCGCCTTCCTCGTCAAGCACGGTAACCACAGCGTCGTCGCCCGCCTCGACCTGTCGGCCCAGCCGGAGGTGATCACCCTTCTGTCGGGCCGCGAAGCCACGGTGCGCCACCTCGATGACCTGCGCGCACAGTATGGCGATCATCCGTCGCACTGGTGGCCGCATCTGACCGGCACCCCCTATCCGGGGCCGGTCATGGCGCAAAAGGCCGCCTCATGAGTAGCTGCCCGCCGATCACCCTCGTAGGCGAAACCTCGGTATCCGGCTCACTGCGGGCGATGGACTGCCAGATCGGCGAAGCGGTGGCCACCGGCTATAACCGCCTGTTCGGCGCGGGCGGCGCCTTCAGCTATGCCCTGACGGTGATGCTGATCATCTATGTCGCCCTGCTGGCCTATGGCTTCCTGACCGGTCGCACGCGCCTGACCCTGCCGATGATGTCGCCGCGCATCCTCAGCATGGTGCTGGTGCTGGTGTTCGTCTCGATCTGGCCGGCCTATCACGCGATCTTTTACGGACTGCTGATGGGCGGGCCGGATCAGGTCGCCGCCGCGCTTCTGGGGCAAAAAGGCAGCGCGGTGATGAATTTTGCCGAACGGCTCGATGGCCTGTTCGTGCGCTTTGCCGAAATCGCCCAAAGCCTTGAAGCCGTACAGGATAGCGGCTCCCAGACCGGCGGACAGGAGGCCGGTTTCCTGGCCGCCAAATCCATGCCGGTGACGCTGTTCTGGCTCAGCGGCCTGTTTCTGATGTTTTCGACGCTGGGGGTGCTGATCCTGTCGCGCATGGTGCTGAACCTGCTGCTGATCATCGGCCCGCTGTTCATCGTCATGGCCCTGTTCAACCAGACACGCGGCCTGTTCAACGGCTGGCTGCGCACCAGTGTCGTCTTTGCCCTGGCGCCCCTGCTGGCGGTGCTGGGCGGGACGACGGCGCTCAGTCTGTTCGTGCCCCTGCTCGACTTCATTGCCGAAGACCCCTTGCGTTCGATCCGCATGGTTCAGCCGATGGTCATTCTGTTCATGGGATCGCTGATCTATGCCACGTTCTTAGCGGTGCTGATGTGGGTGGCGGGATCGCTGGTGCGCGACTGGCAGGCGGCCTTACGCGACAAATCCGCCTCCGAACGTCAGTCACAGAACGCCCAGACCCTGTCGGCCTTCGTCGCAGCGGGACAGGCCGCCGCCGCGCCCGCACCCGCCGAAGGCCATACCGACCGGCGCAGCGACACCCTCGTCACCGCCATTGACCGCGCCCCTTCGGGCGGCACCGCCCGCGAAGGCCCGGACCGCCTCGTCCTTACCGACACTGGCCCCGCCGCCACGGCGGCCACCCGCCGCACGCAGGGCCTTGCGCAGGGTCTGGGGCAACGCTTCCGCCCCCAAACCCAGACCCAAACCCAGACCGTCACCAAACCCCCAAGTCACTCATGATCAAAAGCCTTACCCCGTTTGTTTCCGCACTCTGTCTGGCAGGCCTTACGGCCCTGTCGGCACAGGCTGAATCGCGTATCCGCACGGTCGAATATGACGAGGCGGCGGTGGTGCGCCTTGAGGCCTGCGTCAATTTCCAGACCATGATCACCTTCGGCGCAGGTGAGCATATCGAAAATATCGGTCTGGGCGATGCCTCACAATGGCAGGTCGCCCCCAATAAGCGCGGCGACCTCCTGTTCCTCAAGCCGACAGCGGCCAACGCCTTTTCCAATATGAGCGTGGTCACCGACCAGCACCGCTATAATTTCGAGCTGCGCACGGCCTCAGCCGCCGCCTGCCGTCGCGGTGAGGTCGTCTATGATCTGCGCTTTACCTACAGGCCGGAACCGGTCGATCTTGAGGCGCTCCAGAACCTTGCCGCCCCCGCCGATCCCGAAAGCGACCTGCCCGTGCCGGAAAAGCGCAACCGCAGCTATACCTATTCCGGCAATAAGGAACTGGTGCCGCTACGGGTCTTTGACGATGGCACCTCGACCTGGTTTTTGTGGGCCGAAGGCGTGGCCGCACCGGCGGTCTATGCCGTCACCTCCGGCAATAGCGAAAGCCTGATCAACTATGCCAGTCACGGCGACTATATGGTGGCCGATGTCGTGGCCCGCGCCTTTACGCTGCGGCGCGGCGACCAGACGGCGGTTCTGTATAATGACGCCTTCATCGTCCCCTCGCTCGATGCCCTGTCGCCGCAGCCCCGCGATCCGCGCCCCGGCGATCCGGTACCGGACGGGGAAAAACTGGGGACGGCCAGGGCCAAACGTTCGTGGTTCGGAGGGCGTAACTGATGCTCGGCAAGGACAAGACCGGTTCAGACCCGCGCCGCGATCTGCCGCCCGAAGCGCTTGAGGCGGCGTCCGTCAACGCCATGCCTGCGGTGGCCAAATCCTCAACCATCGGCGACAGCCTTGGCCTTGCCGCCGGTGTGCTGGGGGCCTGCGTGCTGGGAGGGATCACGCTGTTTGGCATGTCCGGCCAGCGTCAGGCCGCACAACCGGCCCCTCAGGCCGCCGTGGCCCCCGCCCCGCCGACAGAAGGCGCGACCATGGACTTTGCTGCCGCGCCCCTGACCGAGGCCGAGGCCCTGCCGCCCCAGCCCCTGCCGCCGCAACCCATGCCCCCCGAAGCGCCATCGCGTGCCGAGGGGGCGCCGTCCAATGCCACGGTGATGGTGTTTGACAATTCCATGCCCCTGCAAATGGCCCCCGAAGGCGGCGCAACAGCTGCCGCCGTCACAGGCAACACCCCGATGCTGACCGGCGACGAACAGTTTTTATCGAGCCAGACATCGAACCTTTCCAACCGCGCCCGCCGCATGGAAAACCCGTCCGCGCTTCTGCCGCAGGGGGCGATCATTCCGGCCGTGCTGGAAACCGCGCTCAATTCCGACCTGCCGGGCTATGCGCGGGCGCTGGTGTCGCGTGATGTCCGCAGCTTCGACGGCAAGACCGTGCTGATCCCGCGCGGCAGCCGCCTGATCGGTCAGTACAAGAGCGGCCTGTCTCTGGGGGTGACCCGTGCCTTCGTCATCTGGAACCGCGTCATCCGCCCCGACGGCGTATCGGTGCAACTGGGGTCACCGGCGACCGATGATATGGGTCAGGCCGGTCTGTCAGGCTCGGTCGATACCCACTTTGCCAAACGCTTCGGCTCGGCCATACTGATGTCGGTGATCAATGGTGTGGTGACGTCGGGCGGCTCGCGTAACAATACGATTGTCATCGGTTCCTCGAACGATGCCGCCAATGCCGCCACCTCGGCGCTTCAGGAAAACATGAAGATTCCGCCGACCATCAAGGTCTCACAGGGCACAGCGGTTCAGGTCTTCGTCGCCCGCGACCTTGATTTCTCGGTGGCGGAATAATGAACACGCCCGTGCCCATAGAGGGCGTATATTTAAAAACATGGCTCAAGCCGTTCGCCCACTGGCTTGAACGTGAGGATGTCACTGAAATCCTCGTCAACCGCCCGCATGAGATGTGGGTGGAAATCTCCGGTCAGCCGCAGATGCTGCGCGTCGAAGCCCCTGAGGTCGATGACATTCTTCTGGGGCGTCTGGCGGCGCAGATTGCCCGCCTGACCCATCAGGGCATCAGCCGCGAAACCCCGCTTCTGGCCGCCAGCCTGCCGGGCGGAGAGCGTGTGCAACTGGCTGGCCCGCCCGCCACACGCAAACACTGGGCGCTGGCGATCCGCCGTCATGTGATGGTCGATCTCGACCTGTCGGCCTATGATCGCGGGCCGATCACGCCGGTGGCGCTGAAAAACCGCCACGAAGACCTTGAATATGCACGCCGCGAACCGGTGAAGTTCCTGACCGAAGCCGTGGCCGCGCGCAAGACCATCCTGATTTCCGGCGGCACCTCATCGGGGAAAACCACCTTCCTCAATGCGTTGTTGAAAACCGTGCCGCTGCATGAGCGCATCCTGATGGTCGAGGACACACCGGAAATTGCCTGCCCGCACGAGAATGCGCTGGGTCTGGTGGCCGTCAAGGGCGAAACCGGCGAAGCGCGGGTGACAATCAATGACCTGTTGCAGGCCTCCCTGCGCCTCAGGCCCGACCGCATCATCGTCGGTGAGATCAGGGGCGAGGAGGCCACCACCTTCCTGCGCGCCATCAATACCGGCCATCCGGGGTCGTTCACCACCGTCCACGCCAATACGCCTCAGGGCGCGCTGGAACAGATTGCCCTGATGGTCATGCAGTCCGGCACCCAGTTGACGCGGCGTGAAACCCTGACCTATGCCGCATCGCTGATCGATGTGGTGGTGCAGCTGTCGCGTCACGGCGGGGAGCGGGTCATCAGCGACATAGCCTTCCCGCAGATGGACTAAGAGACGCCATCCAAAGACCTCATCTTGTAAACCCCAGATGCATGGCCTAAGTTATACGCCTGATTTTTTCCACAGGACAACGACAATGGACGACACTTCCGGCCTTAACCTGACGCAACTGATGACCGCTCTGGCGCAAAACGCCAGGGCCGGTGCTGAGGCCCTGCGTCTGGCTGGGCCAGAGGTGCGTACACAGATCATCCTCAGGGCCGCCGCCGCCATCCGCCAGCGTCAGGCCGAGATCCTCAGGGCCAATGCCGCCGATGTCGAAGCCGCCTCCGGCAAGGGCCTGTCGAGCGCCATGGTCGAGCGTCTGGTGCTGAATGAGGCCCGCGTCGAAGCCATGGCCAAAGGCCTTGAGGAGGTCGCGGCCCTGCCCGATCCCGTGGGTCGCGAACTGGCGCGCTGGCGCCGCCCCAATGGCCTTGATATTGCCCGCGTCTCGACCCCCATCGGCGTCATCGGCATCATTTACGAAAGCCGCCCCAATGTGACGGCAGACGCCGCCGCCCTGTGCATCCGCTCCAGCAACGGCGCGATCCTGCGCTCAGGTTCCGAGGCCATCCACTCGGCGCGCGCCATTTTTGCCGCCTTTGAGGACGCCTTTGCCGACGCCGGTCTGACGGCCGCCGTACAACTGGTGCCGACAACGGATCGCGAAGCCGTGGGCCTGCTGCTCGGGGGCCTGAACGACACGGTCAACCTGATCATTCCGCGTGGCGGCAAGTCGCTGGTGGCGCGGGTACAGGCCGAGGCGCGTGTACCGGTTCTGGCGCACCTCGAAGGGCTGAACCACACCTATATCCACGCCAGTGCCGACCCGAAAAAAGCGCTTGAGATCACCCTCAATGCCAAGATGCGCCGCGTCTCGGTCTGCGGGGCGACGGAAACCCTGCTGATCGACGACGCCGTGGCCGCCGACCTTCTGCCGACCCTTGCCAAAGCCCTTGAAGACAAGGGCTGCGAACTGCGCGGCGACGACAGGGCACGCGCCATACATGCGATGAAGGCCGCCACCGAGGACGACTGGCGCACAGAATATCTTGAGCCGGTGCTGGCGATAAGGGTCGTGTCCGGCATCGAAGACGCCATTGCCCATATTGCCACCTATGGCACCCAGCATACCGAGGCCATCATTACCGAAGACGCTCAGGCGGCGGAAACCTTCCTCAATGAGGTCGATTCGGCCATCGTCATCTGGAACGCCTCGACGCAATATGCCGACGGCGGCGAATTTGGCCTGGGGGCGGAAATCGGCATCGCCACAGGCCGGATGCACGCGCGCGGCCCCGTCGGTGCGGATCAGCTCACCACCTTCAAATATGTGGTGCGCGGCAACGGTCAGACCCGTCCCTGACACCGGCTGAAAACAACCGCTGAAAGGTAATCCTCGTCATATGGTTGTCGTGAACACCCCCTAAGTCCCTGTTCCGGCGGGGGCCATAACCAGCCTGCTCTTTGGGGCCGGACGCATTTTTCAAGAGCCATCCATGACAGACCGGTCAGGTGCCGACAAAACCTATATTCCTCTGGGGCTTCTGACCGGCACAGGCGGGATATTGCTGGCGGCGACAGGGGCGCTCGGTCACTGGAGCTGGGCCTTGTGGGCCGGTCTGGGGCTTCTGGCCTTCAGCCTGTACGACCTGACGCAGGACATCAAACGCCTGCGCGATGCCATCCCGTCAGAGCCGGTCGATCTGCCGGTCAATATCGACGACCGCTCGGATTTTCAGGAAGCCCTGCGCGCCCTGCCCGATCCGGTGCTGATCGTGTCGGGCTTTGAACCGCACGACATTGCCGGACGCTGGGTGGTATTCGCCAACCAGGCCGCCCGCACCCTGTTCGGCATCAGCGGCGACAACAGCCTTCTGGTCAGTTCAATGCGTAATCCGCAACTGCTCGATGCGGTCGATGTCGCCCTGTTCGACCGTCTGGCGCGGCACACCTCGTTTGAAACCTCAGGGGCGCAGGATCAGTTCTGGCAGGCCTGGACCGCCCCCCTGCCCAATCCCTCAGGCCCGAAAAAGCTGGCTCTGGTCGTCATTCATGACGAAACCGACACCCGCCGCACCGAGCGGATGCGCGCCGATTTTCTCGCCAATGCCAGCCATGAACTGCGCACGCCTCTGGCCTCGGTCAGCGGCTTTATCGAAACCCTCAGGGGGCCGGCCAGGGACGATCCGGTGGCACATGAGAAATTTCTCGGCATCATGGCGACACAGGCCGACCGTATGCGGCGGCTGATCAATGATCTTTTGTCCCTGAGCCGTATCGAGATGAACGAGCATGTCCCGCCTTCGGGCGAGGCCGACCTGTCGTCAGCGGTCAGCGACGTGATGGATTCCCTGAGCGTTCTGGCGCGCGAAAAGCAGGTCAGCCTCAGGGTCACCGGCCCGTCGGCGGGCCTTTACCACCTCACTGCCGACCGTGACCAGATCATTCAGGTGGTGCAGAACCTCAGCGACAATGCCCTGAAATACAGCCCCGCCGGTTCGGAAGTGCATGTCGATATCCAGATCAACCAGACCCTCGAACAGGCTTCGGCCATCCGCGAAGCCGGTGCGGCACGTCTGGTGCTGCTGAAGCCCGACCGCAAACCGCACAGCTCCGAACTCTATACGGTCATCCGCGTGCGCGATTCCGGCCCCGGCATCCGGCGCGAATTTCTGCCGCGGCTGGCCGAACGCTTCTATCGCGTCGAGGGCCAGAAAAGCGGCGACCGTCTGGGGACGGGTCTGGGGCTGGCCATCGTCAAGCACATCATCAACCGCCATCGCGGCGGGCTTTCGGTCGAATCGGTCAGCCACAGCGCGCCGGACGAAAAGGAGGTGCTGGGGGTGCTGCCCGATCGGCCGCGTGAGCCACCCACGGGGACGGTCACCGATCTGACGCCCAGCTTTACCGCCTTCACTGCCTGTTTCCCGCAACCGCGCCGCTTTCAGCCGCCAGAAACTGAAACATCAGAAACTGAAACATCTAAAACTGAGACCGTCTGAAACCGAAAATATCAGGAACAAATATGACAGATATATCCACAAACCCTGTCACTGTAATATGTTTGTCACAAAACTAACATAAAACGCTCAAGCGCCGGTCTTGAAGGGGAACGGCGGTTTGGCGCTTTGCGGCTTGCTCCGGCGAACGGACGGCCTATGGTGACAGTATAGACCCCTATCCCCTCTGGTTAAGGACACTGATTGAAATGAACCCGCATATTGTCAAAACCTACGGCGAAGAACTGGATCAGCTCAGTGCCGAAGTCATCTTGATGGGCGGACTGGCCGAGGCACAGGTCGCCGACGCCGTGGACGCCGTGGCGCGCCGTGACGTGGCGCTGGCCCAGAGCGTCATCACGCGCGATCATCGTCTGGATGAGCTGGAAAAGGACATCGAGCGCAAATCCATCCGCCTGATCGCCCTGCGTCAGCCGATGGCCGCCGACCTGCGCAAGACCGTGGCGGCGATGAAGATTTCCACCTCTCTGGAACGCACCGGCGATCTGGCGAAAAACATCGCCAAGCGCGCGGTGATCATTTCCGAAGCCGAACCCATGTCGCCCCTGACGCGCTCGATCGAGCGCATGGGCAAGCTGGTGTCCTCGCGCCTCCGGGACGTGCTGGATGCCTACCGCAGCGGCAAGCTCGACATGGCCATGAGCGTCTGGTCGTCGGACACCGAGGTCGATGAACATTACAACGCCCTGTTCCGTGAGCTTCTGACCTATATGATGGGCGACCCGCGTACCATCAGCGCCTGCACCCACATCCTGTTCATGGCCAAGAACCTTGAACGCATCGGCGATCACGCGACCAATATTGCCGAACACATCCACTATGAGCTGACGGGCGAAGACTATGTCGAGGATCGCCCCAAAGGCACAACGGTTTAACCCTGCCCGTCACCGTCCGGGGTGATGCGGCAACCGACTGACGGAACCTGTATTCATGAGCGTAAAACCCTATATCATCATCGCCGAGGACGAGGACGCCCTGTCCACCCTGCTGCAATACAACCTCGAAAAGGAAGGCTATGAGACAGGCATAGCCACCGACGGCGAGGAAGCCCTGATGATGATCGACGAACGCCTGCCCGATCTTCTGGTCTGTGACTGGATGATGCCCAGGGTGTCCGGCATAGAGGTCACCCGCCGCCTCAGGGTACAGCCCGAAACCCGCAACCTGCCCATCGTCATGCTGACGGCGCGTTCGGAAGAAACCGACCGCATACGCGGCCTCGATACCGGCGCGGACGATTATGTCATCAAGCCCTTTTCGATGGTCGAGCTGATCGCCCGCATCCGCGCCGTCCTGCGCCGCATCCGGCCGGGCCTGTCGGAAGAAAAGGTCGCGTTCGGGGAAATCACGGTCGATCGCCTGTCGCACCGCGTGCAGCGCTCAGGCCGCGACATCCATCTGGGGCCGACCGAATACCGTCTGCTCGACTATCTGATCCAGCACCCGCGCCGCGTCTTCAGCCGTGAACAGCTTCTCGATGCGGTCTGGGGCAATGACGTCTATGTCGAAGCCCGCACCGTCGATGTGCATATCGGCCGCCTGCGCAAGGCCCTGAACACCGGCACCGATTTCGACCCGATCCGCACGGTACGCTCCGCTGGCTATTCGCTCGACTCACAGGCCTGACCGGTTTCCCTTCTCCCCCTTGGAGAGAAGGTGGCCGACAGGCCGGATGAGGGGCAGATTAAGCCGTGGTCACACAGGGCCTTCCGGTGCATACTGGCCGATCCCTCGCCCGCACTCAGGAAGGCCGGTCATGCAACAACAGGTTTCGGTTATCACCTTAGGCATCAGCGACCTCAGCCGCTCGCGCCGCTTCTATGTCGAAGGCTTCGGCTGGCAGCCGGTGTTTGAAAACCCCGAAATCCTGTTCTATCAGATGAACGGCTTTGTCCTTGGCACCTTTGAGACAAAGGCCCTGCAAGCCGACATGAACCGCCGCCTCGGCACGGGGCCTGCCGCCTTTTCTCTTGCGCACAATGTCGCCACCCAAAAAGACGTGGAACCGCTGATGCAGCAACTGGTGGCCGCAGGCGGCAAGCTGCTCCGTCCTGCCGATGCGCCGTCACATGGCGGCTATCGGGGCTATGTCGCCGATCCCGATGATCACGCCTGGGAAATCGCGTGGAACCCGGCATGGCGCATTGACGCCAATGGCTCTGTGACCTTCAGTCTGTAGAGGGGCGTTCGCCAATCTCTAGGGTTCGATGAAATAGGTCGTCGAACAATATTCGCAGGTAATATGCACCTTGCCGTCGGCTTCGATCATGTCGGCCTGATCCGCCGCTGAAAACGACCTGACCAGTTCCTCGACCTTTTCCTGCGAACAGCGGCACTGACGCATGACGGCTTTCGGCGGCGACAGGCGCACCCCGTCCTCATGGAACAGGCGATACAGCAACCGCTCGGCCTCAAGCCCGAAATCGGTCAGTTCGTCCTCGCCCAAAGTGGCAAACAGCGCCCGCACATGGTCAAAGGCCTCAGTGGTATCGCCGCGCGTGTCATCACCGGCCAGCGCCTGAATCATCGCCCCGCCCGCACGCCAGCGCCCGTCGGTCTGCGTCGCCGCCAGCTTGATCTGGGTCGGCACCTGTTCGGACTGGGCGAAATAATATTCGGCACACAGCGACAGCGACTCACCCTCGATCGGCGTCACCCCCTGATAACGCTCACCGCCATTGTCCGGCTCAAGCGTCATGATGAAGGTGCCCTTGCCCAGCAGGTCACGCGCCCCCAGCAAGGTAAACTCCTGCGCATTGGCACTGACCAGTGCCTCAAGCTCGGCCGGATCGAACCGGCAGAACCCGCGCAGGGTGCCGCTGGTGTCATAGTCTGCGACAACATACCGCACCGCACCGTCGCCCTGCGCCTGCATGATCAGCCGCCCGTCGAATTTCAGCGCCGACCCGACCAGCACCGCCAGCACACAGGCCTCGGCCAGCAGATTGGCCACCGGTGCCGGATAGTCATGCGCCGACAATATGTCGTTCAGCGCCGCATCCAGCCGCACCAGCCTGCCGTGAACAGGCAAGGTATCGAGGACGAAACGGGCGACATAATCCTGTGTCGGGTAAGGGGAAAGGCTCATCAGTCTAACAGTTCAACCATCTATAGGGAGGGGGGGAGAAGCGGGCACAGAAAACCGGCTCCTGAGTTTGACACAGATAGGTATGGCTTCGCCAGAAAAAAGAGGCCCCGCCGCCTTAGCGCCGATTTGTCCCCGAAAGGCGGGTTGTTTTAGTCAGGCATTTGGCCTATTTGCCTTGGCGTAATCTCCCGTTCTGACCGGTCGCCTTTGTCTGCACAAAGGCCCCCAGCTCAACAAGGCCTCCAGACCTATAGAAATGTGATAAAGCCATGACCCAGCCCGCCAGCCAAAACCTCGCCACCCTCGTTCTTGATTTCGATTCGACCTTCACCCGGGTCGAGGCGCTCGACGTGCTGGCCGGTCAGTTGTTTTCCGCCGATCCGGCGCGACAGGCGGATCTTGGCTCTATCCGTGAACTGACCGATCTGGCCATGTCCGGCGAGATCGGCTTTGCCGAGGCCCTGCAACGGCGCATCCAGTTGCTGAAGCCGACGCGCGAGGACATCGCCGCCCTGGCCGAGCATCTGAAATCGCAGGTCAGTGCCTCGATCATCCGCAACCAGAAGGCCCTCAAAGACTATGCGGGCAAGATCCGCATCATTTCCGGCGGCTTCCATGAGTTTATCGAGCCGGTCGTGGCCGAATACGGCATTGCGCCCGAGCATGTACTGGCCAACCGTCTGGTGTTCGACGCCAATGGCGTGGCGGTCGGGGTCGATACGGAAAACCCCCTGTCGAAAGACGGCGGCAAGATCGAGGCCCTGCGCTCATGGGGCCTGAGCGGGCAGGTGGTGATGGTCGGCGACGGCTGGACGGACTACGAAGTCTTTGCCGGGGGCGCGGCAGACCGCTTCTATGCCTTCACCGAAAACGTCACGCGGCAAAAGGTGATCGACGCCACCCGCGCCAGCGACACCACGCAGGTCGTGGCCTCGTTCGATGAGGTGCTGCACCTCGAAGGCTACGAAGGCCGCTATTCCTTCCCGCGTTCGCGCATGAAGATGCTGCTGCTGGAAAACGTCCACCCCGTCGCCATTCAGCACTTCCGCGAGGAAGGCTATGACGTCACCACCGTCAAGGGCGCCCTGTCCGAAGACGAGCTGATCAAGGCCATTCCCGGCGTGCATGTGCTGGGCCTGCGCTCCAAGACAAATCTGACGGCCAAGGTGCTTGAGGCCGCCGACAAGCTGATGGCCGTCGGAGCCTTCTGCATCGGCACCAACCAGATCGACCTCAAGGCCTGCACGGAAAAGGGCATTGCCGTGTTCAACGCCCCCTATTCCAACACCCGTTCGGTGGTGGAAATGGTCATGGGCCTGACGGTCATCCTGACGCGCAGCATCTACCAGAAGTCGGTCAAGATGCATGTCGGCAAGTGGGACAAATCCGCCAATGGCGCGCACGAGGTGCGTAACAAGACGCTGGGCATCATCGGCTACGGGGCCATTGGCTCGCAATTGTCGGTGCTGGCCGAAGCCTTCGGGATGCGGGTCATCTATTATGATCTGGCCGAAAAGCTGACCATGGGCAATGCGCGCCGCTACCGCTCGCTCGACGCCCTTCTGGCCGAGGCCGACGTCATCAGCCTGCATGTCGATGGCCGCCCGGAAAACAGGAACATCTTTGGCAAGGCGCAATTTGCCAAGATGAAGGACGGGGTGATCTTCATCAATCTGGCGCGCGGCCATGTGGTCGATATTGCCGCCCTGGCCGAGGCCCTGAAATCCGGCAAGATTCATGGCGCGGCCGTGGACGTATTCCCCGAAGAACCGCGCACCAATGACGAGCCTTTCCACAGCGAACTGATAGGCATCGAAAACGTCATCCTCAGCCCGCACATCGGCGGCTCGACCGAAGAAGCGCAGGAATCCATCGGCGAATTTGCCTCCGAACGCCTGCTGAACTTCATCAGCCGTGGCGACACCACCTTCTCGGTCAATATGCCCAACGTGCAGCTGTCCGAGGTCGATGGCCGTCACCGCTTCCTGCATATCCATCAGAACGTGCCGGGCGTGATTGCCGCCATCAACAACATCATCGCCAAATATGACCTGAACATTCTGGCGCAGCACCTCAAGACCAATGAGCGTCTGGGCTATGTCATCGTCGATGTCGATCGCGGCTATTCCAGAGAAGCGCTCGATGAGCTGAAGGCGGTCAACGGCACGCTGAAGTTCCGTTCGCTGGTCTGATCTTTACGCGTCTGATCCTCTTCAGGCATCTGATCCGCCTGTTGACGCCGCTGTGGCCCGATAGCATAGTCGGGCCACAACCGGCACACAGGAGGGACGCCTCATGACCACCCATCAGGGAAGCTGCCATTGCGGCAGGATCGCTTTCGAGGTCGAAGGCGACTTCAGCACGGCCATTGACTGCAACTGTTCGCTGTGCCGCAAACGCGGCGGGCTTCTGGCCTTTGTTCCGGCGCAGGCCCTGCACCTGAAAACCCCGCGTGAGGCGCTGGGCACCTACCGCTTCAACAGCCACAAGATCGCGCACCATTTCTGTCCGGTCTGCGGCATCGCCCCCTTTGGCGAAGGCACCGCCCCTGACGGCAGCGAAACCGTGGCCCTGAACCTGCGCTGCCTGCCTGATGTCGATCTGGCCGCGCTTGAGGTTCACGCCTATGACGGCCTGAGCGTTTAGCCTCCCTAAACCTTCGCCTGACAAAGCATCGCTTTTATTCCCGCAGCGCACAGCGTACACAGGCCCCATTGCGATAGCCCCCAAAGGCCGTTGCCCCCTGTTTCGGACGTTTGTGTATGCTGGCTCTGCCCCTGTCATGGCCGCTGGAAGGCCGCCACGTCGCCCTGATCGGCGCGGGGGAGACGCTTGTGCGCAAACTGACCCTTCTGGCGCGCACACCGGCCCGCCTGAGCCTCTATGTCCCCGAAGGGGCCGACAGCCTGACCACCGACGCGGCCCTCTATCCCCGCTGGCCCGATGCCGCCGAACTGGCTGATGCCTCTCTGGTCATTGTCGCCTTTGCCGACCGCGCCCATGCCGAAACAGGTGCCCGACTGGCCAGAGCCGCGCACAAACCGGTCAATGTCGTCGATCAGCCTGACCTCAGCGATTTCCATATTCCGGCGATCATCGACCGCGGCCCCCTGAGCATCGGCGTGGCCACCGGCGGCACCGCACCGGTTCTGGCGCGCGACACCCGCCGCCGGATCGAGGCCGCCGTCCCGCCGTCCGAAGCGCATCTGGCCGCGTTCGCCCTGCGCCTCAGCCCGCACCTGCGTGAACGCTTCCCCGATGTCGATGACCGCCGCCGCTTCTGGGAAAGCGTGCTGGACTCCGCCGCCGCCCGTCTGGCACGCAATGGCCAGACCGAGGCCGCCCTGGCCCTGGCCCTTGAAGCCGCCCGCACCCCTGCCCCGCGCACCGGCGTCGTGCATCTGGTCGGCGCCGGCCCCGGCGACCCTGAGCTTCTGACGCTGAAGGCCCTGCGCCTGCTCAGTGAGGCCGATGTCATCGTCTATGACCGTCTGGTCGGCGACGGTATCATGGACATGGCGCGGCGCGACTGCGAACGCTTCTATGTCGGCAAGGCGCGCTCAAGCCATTCGGTGCCGCAGGATCAGATTCACGCCCTGCTGGTCGAACAGGCACAGTCAGGCAAGCGCGTGGTGCGCCTCAAGGGCGGCGATCCGTTCGTGTTCGGGCGCGGCGGCGAGGAGGTCGAGGCCCTGAAGGCCGCTGGCATAGAGGTGCATATCGTCCCCGGCATTACGGCAGCACTGGGCTGTGCAGCCTCAAGCGCCGTGCCCCTGACCCACCGCGACCATGCCCAGAGCGTGACCTTCGTGACCGGCCATGCCCAGAACGGTCATGTGCAGACACCTTTACAACTGGACTGGGAAGCCTTAAGCGCAGCCCACCATACGCTGGTCATCTATATGGGCGTGGCAACCGCAGGCACGATTTCCGCGCAGCTGATCCATCACGGCCGCGACCGGCAGACGCCGGTTCTGGTGGTGGAAAACGGCACGCGCCCGTCTGAACGCCGCTGGCGGACGACGCTTGAGGGCCTGCCCCAAAGCCTGGATGAGCAGCCCCCCACCGGCCCCGCCCTGCTGATTATCGGCGAGGTGGCCAGCCTGTACGGGGCCGACCCGCATACGACCGGCACCCCTGCCTCCACAGGGCGCGCCTTCACCGAGAGGACTGTGTAAGTATGAAACTTCTGACTGCCAATCGTCTGACGGACGGACTGGTGATTTGGTATGCCTCCGACGCGGAATGGCCCGCGGGCTGGGTCGAGGATGCGGCACAGGCCACACGCCTTGAGGATGCCGAGGCCGAGGCCCTTCTCGCCCAATGGCAGCCGCGTGAAACCGAGGTCGTCGGGGCCTATCTTGTCCCGCTGATCGATGACAACACGCCGGTTCAGCGCGAATATGTGCGTGAGCATGTCCGCGCCAACGGCCCGAGCATCGGCCCGACCGTCCTTGATACCGCCAAGACGCACAACCGTTCCGAGGTGTTCTGAAGTCATGTATGTTTACGACCATTACGACCACGCGCTCGTCAAACAGCGTAATGCCGAATTTTCCGATCAGGTGCGCCGCCGTCTGGCCGGTGAGATCACCGAGGATCAGTTCAAGCCCCTGCGCCTGATGAACGGCGTCTATCTGCAACTGCACGCCTATATGCTGCGCATTGCCGTGCCTTACGGGGTGCTGTCCTCGCGTCAGGTGCGCAAATTCGCCCATATCGCCCGCACCTATGACCGCGGTTTCGGCCACTTTACCACGCGCCAGAACCTGCAATTCAACTGGATCAAACTGGCCGAGGTGCCCACCATCCTCCGTGAGCTGGCCGAGGTCGAGATGCACACCATCCAGACCTCAGGCAACTGCATCCGCAACACCACCACCGACCAGTTTGCCGGTGCCGCAAAGGATGAGGTCGATGATCCCCGCCCGTGGGCCGAGCTGATCCGTCAGTGGTCAACCTTCCACCCCGAATATTCCTTCCTGCCGCGCAAGTTCAAGATCGCCATCACCGGTGCCGAAGCCGACCGCGCCGCCGTGCGCGTGCATGATATCGGCCTGCACCTGACCGAACGCGGCTTTGATGTCTATGCCGGTGGCGGTCTGGGCCGCACCCCGTCCGTGGCCCCGCTGATTAAAACCGACCTGCCGCACGACAAGATTCTCAGCTATCTCGAAGCCTGCCTGCGCGTCTATAACCGCTATGGCCGCCGCGACAACAGCTTCAAGGCGCGCATCAAGATTCTCGTGGCCGCTCTGGGGGCCGAGGAATATGCCCGTCAGGTCGAAGCCGAATGGCAGACCCTCGATCAGGCGGCCATCGACGCACCGTTTGCGGAAATCGCCCGCATCAAGAGCTTCTTCCCCGAACCGGCCTATAAGACCGACGCCTTCGATGACGCTGCCGAGGCCCGCGCCAGAACCGCAGATGCCGGTTTTGCCCGCTGGCTGCGCAACAATACCCACCCGCATCGCAACGACAGCCACATCAGCGTCACCGTCTCGCTGAAGCCGATCGGCGGGGTGCCGGGCGATGCTTCCGACGCCCAGCTCGAGGTGCTGGCCGATGTCGCCGACGCCTATGGCTACAGCGAACTGCGCGTCACCCACGAACAGAACATCGTCCTGCCGCATGTGCATCGCAACGACCTCTATGCCCTGTATCAGCGTCTGGACGCCGCCGGTATGGGCGCGGCCAATATCAGCCAGATCACCGACATGATCACCTGCCCGGGCCTCGATTACTGCTCGCTGGCCAATGCCCGCTCGATTCCGCTGGCGCAGGACATTTCCCGCCGCTTCGAGGACGCCCAGCTGTCCGACAAGATCGGTGAACTGAAGATCAAGATTTCCGGCTGCATCAATGCCTGCGGCCACCACCATGTCGGCCATATCGGCATTCTGGGGGTCGATAAGCAGGGCGTGGAGTTTTACCAGATCCTGCTGGGGGGCCGTGCCGACGAACATGCCGCCCTTGGGGCCATTACCGGCAAGGGCCTGTCCGCCGAAGCCGTCCCCGCCGCCATCGAGCGCGTGGTAAACCTCTATCTCGACCTGCGCACCGATCCGTCGGAACGCTTTATCGACACGCTGGAACGTGTCGGCCGCGACGCTTTCAAGGAGGCCCTGCATGAGCCAGCCTAATTCGACCTACGAACCGAAACTGATCACCCCCGCAGGCGACATACTGAGCAATGACTGGCAGGTACTGGGCGACGAAGACCCTATCGGGGCCGACGGTGCCTGTGTGCTGGGCTTTCAGCGCGCCCTGAACGAACTGCCGTCGCTCAATGGCCGCTACGGGGTGCGAATCAATGCCGGTGAGGATGTGCGCGAACTGACGCCCTGTCTCGACAAGATTGCCCTCATAGAGGTCAATTTCCCCGTCTATCGTGACGGGCGCGGCTATTCCACCGCCCGCATCCTGCGTCAGGATCTCGGCTTTACCGGCCCGATCCGCGCCGTCGGCGACGTGCTGCGCGATCAGGCGCACTATATGTTCCGCTGCGGCTTCAGCGAGCTTCTGCTGAAGGACGCCGACCCCGAAGGGGTCATTGCCTGGATCAAATCCCTGTACCAGTACGCCTATCAGGGCGCAGCCGACGCACAAAAGCCCGTCTGGGCCTTGCGCCACGCCAACAGCCAGACAGGCGCCCAAGCCGACGCATAGGTTTTCATGACCACACTGATTGACACCCTGAAGATCGAAGACAGCGCCGAAACCGCTCAGGCGGCGGCCTTTTCCGCACGCCTCGAAGGTCTGAGCGCCCCTGAGATCCTGCGTCTGGCCCTGACCGGGCTGTTTCCGGCACAGATCGCCCTGTCCTCGTCCTTCGGCGCGGACTCGGCGGTGCTGCTGCATATGGTGGCGCAGATCGACCCGCAGACGCCGGTGATCTTTCTCGATACCGACCGCCATTTCTTCCAGACCCTGCAATACCGCAACCAGCTGGTGAAGCAACTGGGCCTGACCCACCTGATCAACCTCAAGGCCGACCCGCAGGAAGCCAAAGATTTCGACCCCAAGGGCACCCTGTGGCAGCAATCGACCGATGCCTGCTGCGCCCTGCGCAAGGTGCGTCCGCTGAACCGCGTCACCGACGACTATCAGGCGTGGATCACCGGCCGCAAGCGCCACCAGAGCGCCACCCGCACCCATATGCCGCTGGTCGAATGGGATGGCCGCAACTATAAGGTCAATCCGCTGGCCGACTGGACGCCTGAGGACATCAGCGCCTATATGGCCGAACATGACCTGCCCCCGCATCCGCTGGTGGAACAGGGCTATCCGTCGATTGGCTGCTTCCCCTGCACCAAACCGGTCGAAGCGGGTCAGGACGCCCGCGCCGGTCGCTGGGCTGGTCAGGAAAAGACCGAATGCGGCATCCACAGCGTCGCCTATGGCGACGGCATCTGAAGCGCCTTCATCCTCCCCTGCAAAGCGGGGGTGGTGGCGGGCGAAGGCCCGCCGGAGGGGGCTTCTGGCCGGGTCACGGACACGACTATTTTCCCCTCACCGAAGCCGCCCGTTTCTTTATGCAGCGCGCCTGTCCGGTACGTTTGCAAAACCTTGATTTGCAAACAGGCTCCTTATGGCTTATAGGCCGCGCACCTTCCCCATCGCACCGTCTGGGGGCTTCAAAGGTGACATGACGGGCGTCCACCTTCTTATCTCCTAAAGGACACAAGAGATGAACGCGAATACCCCCAACACCAAGGCCGAACTGCTGCAAAACACGGTCGAGCATGTGGACATCACTTCCTATGATGCCCGCCCGATCATTGATTCCATGCGCAAGATGAGCTTCTCCAGCCGCGACACGGCCCGCGCCGCTGATATCTTCAACATGGCCATCGAAGACAAGGACTGCTCGCCCTGGCTGATCCTCGCCGGTTCGACCTCGGCAGGCGGCTGTATGCACGTCTATCGCGACATGATCAAATACGGCATGATCGACGCCGTGGTTGCCACGGGCGCGTCAATCGTTGACATGGATTTCTTCGAGGCCCTGGGCTACAAGCACTATCAGGCCGCAGGTCAGGTTGACGACAATGTGCTGCGCGACAACTATATCGACCGCATCTACGACACCTATATCGACGAAGAAGAGCTTCAGGCCTGCGACCACACCATCCTTGAGATCGCCAACCGCCTTGAGCCGCGCGGCTATTCCTCGCGCGAATTCATCTGGGAAATGGGCAGGTGGCTGTCCGAAGGCAATGCCAAAAAAGAAGGCAGCCTGATTCAGACCGCCTATGAGCATGGCGTGCCGATCTTCTGTCCGGCCTTTGTCGATTCGTCCGCCGGTTTCGGTCTGGTGAAGCACCAGAAGGAACGCGCCGCCGCGAAACAGCCCTATCTGATGCTCGACGCCGTGGCCGATTTCCGCGAACTGACCGACATCAAGATCGCTGCCGGCACCACCGGCCTGTTCATGGTCGGCGGCGGTGTGCCGAAAAACTTCGCTCAGGACACGGTCGTCTGCGCCGAAATCCTCGGCGTTGAAGCCGACATGCACAAATATGCCGTTCAGATCACGGTCGCCGATGTGCGTGACGGGGCCTGTTCGTCCTCGACGCTGAAAGAAGCCGCCTCATGGGGCAAGGTTTCGACCACCTATGAGCAAATGGTCTTTGCCGAAGCGACGACCGTTGTGCCACTGATTGCTTCCGATGCCTATCATCGCGGGGCATGGAAAGGCCGCCAGAAGCGCGAATGGGCCAAACTCTTCGTGTGATACTGGTAATTACGAGCGGTAATAGTGGGCGATTCCTGCCAAAAGGTTTTTTAATACCTTGGGGATCGCTCCCATTCCTCAAAAACAACTGAGGCCCGAACAAAATAACGTGAATCTTTTTATTTTGGGTCTTCCCTTTTTTGAAATAGGCCCTATTTATCTCCTCATAGGCGAACATCATATATCCGGTGTTCAGCCCCTGAGTAAGTCGCCGGGATCATCCCCCCCCCTCGAAACCGGCGACATGCGCGGCCCTCCTTGCCCCCCAAGGAGGGCCGTTTCAGTTTCCGTTACAATTTAGAGACTGGTATAAGAGACTGTTTCAAAAGGTTGGCCTGCAAATCGTTTATGGTATAAACCGGCGTTAACCATATACTCATCTGATTTGGCTAGTTTTCGCCCATGAGCACGTCCATTACGCCTTCACTGTCGCAGATGATTCGCAGCCATTCGGTGCGCGCGGCCGCATCGGCGCCTGCCCCTCAGTCCCCCGTCACAGCCCCTCCTGCGCCCACCAGCTTCGCACAGGCACTGGCGGCCCTGAAAGCCGCCGCCCAACCGGCACCGGCCACCCCGACCGTCTTCAAGGCCGCCGACATTGCCCGCGCCGAACCGCCAAAGCCCGAAGAGGGCCGCCTCCTGCGCCCCGGCAGTCTGCTGAACATCCGCGTCTGACCCCCTCCCCCAAGCGCTTTCCGAAAAGTGCGTCACACTTTTCGGAGTAAGAGACGCTCTAATCCTCTGCCTTGTCCGCCCGCTTCTGTCTGGCCCAGCGCTCAAACCGTTCCTCTATGGGGTGCGCCACCACCAGCAGCAACAGGGTCAGCACCGCACCGGTCAGGAAGATCGCCCACAGGCCCAGACCGGCCGTAATCCCCAGCGCTGCCGTGGCCCAGATGGCCGCCGCCGTCGTCATGCCGTGGATTTCCGACGTCGCTTCGTGCTTGAGCAGCACACCGGCCCCCAGAAAGCCGATACCGGCCATGACCCCCTGTATCACACCCTGAAGGGTGCGGCTGATGGCATCCGGCTGATTATGCAACAGGGGAATATGGGCCGCCGTAACGGCAATCATCGCCGCCCCCAGCGCCACCAGCCCCATAGTCCGCATCCCTGCCGGTCGCCCGCGCGCATCGCGATTAAGGCCGATGAGCATACCGACCACCGTGGCCGCCAGCAGCCTGAGGATGACATCACAGGTTTCGGACATGGTAATATGTTCCCTATACAGCCGCACGAATACTGAAACACCGGCAAATAAAAGTGCCACAGACACAACTCAGGTTAAACCGGCCTTAGTCAATTATTATTCTTCCGCCCTATAGATAACCACCGGCAAACCGTTACAAGCGTCAAAGGCCCCATCCATGCTGAGAGCCATCTTGTCCGATCTTCCGGCTTCAGAGACTGCCGAGCATGAGATTCAGCGCGCTCTGGCCGTAGCGCTTCAGGCCAATCTCAACCGCTTCCTGCTGTTTGCCATTGCCTTTTTTACCGTCAATACCCTGTTTTACCGCATCGACAGCGACCCCGGCTATCTGCCGGCCCTGTCGCTGTTCACCCTGCTGACCCTGATCGGCTTCTGGGTCTGGAACCGGCAAAAGGCCTCGATGCGGCGGCTTGAGATCACCGGCTATATCGGCAGTCTCCTGCTGGTGACCAACGGGGTTCTGGATATTTTTCTGGAGTTCCGGCCGGTCAAGCTGATGTATCTTCTGCTGCTGTTACCCGCGCTGGCGCTTTCGGCGGTGCGCCTCAGGGTGGCGCTGATCTGTTCGGCCGTGACCATCACCGCCTTCCTCAGCGCCGCCTGGGTGTTTGACCGCACAAGTTTCCTCGACTGCATCTGGGTCGCCTTTTGCGGGTCGGTCGTCGGCATTGCCCTGTCGATCATCATCCGCTCGACCCTGCTCAAGGCCCTGCGTGCCAAGCTGTTCGCCCTTCAGCACCGCGATCAGGCCCTGACCCTGGCCACCTATGACAGCCTGACCGGCCTGTCCAACCGCCGCGCCTTCCTTGAGCAGGTCAACCTCACCCTGACGCAGGGACGGCCCTTCTATCTGGGCCTGATCGATCTGGACGGCTTCAAGCCGATCAATGACATCTATGGCCATGCCGCCGGAGACGCCGTACTGACGCAGGTGGCCGCACGCCTGAAACAGACCTGTGGCGACGGGGCGCTCATTGCCCGTCTGGGGGGCGACGAATTTGCCGTGATCCTGTACATGCCGCCCGATCAGGCCGCATGGCAGGCGCACGCCGACCGCATGACCGAAGCCCTGTCGCAGCCCTATCCGCTTGAGACGGAAACCGCGCATCTGTCGGCTTCGCTCGGCTTTACCTGTCATGATCCCGACGCCGAAGCCACCGCCTCGCGCCTTCTGGAGCGCGCCGACTATGCCCTTTACGAAGCCAAGGAACGCGGGCGCGGCATGGCCATACTGTTTGACCGCACGCATGAGGCCCTGATCCGCGCCACCAAGGCCGTGGAACAGGCCCTGCGCGCCATTGACGGCCAGAAGGAGTTGCACCTCGTCTTTCAGCCGCAATATGATATCCGTCAGGGCAAGACCGTGGCCTTCGAGGCGCTGGCCCGCTGGCACAGCGACCGGCTGGGGGTGGTGTCGCCGGATATGTTCATCCGCGCCGCGGAACGCTCGGGCCTGATCACCGGCCTGACGCCGATCCTGCTCGATAAGGCCCTGAGGGTCGCCCGCCACTGGCCGGAGACGATAAGACTGGCCTTCAATCTGTCGGCGCGCGATATATTGTCGCCCGTCGCCGTCAGCCGCATCGTCGATGTGGTGCAGGCCTCAGGCGTCGATCCGGCGCGCATCGAGTTCGAGATTACCGAAACGGCCATGATCACCGACTTCGCTCAGGCGGAAAACGGTATCCGCCGCCTGTCGGATATGGGGTGCCGCATGGCGCTCGATGATTTCGGTTCCGGCTATACCAATTTCAGCCATATCAACCGCGTCAAGGTCGATACGGTGAAGATCGACCGCTCCTTCGTACTGGAGCTGGGCCGCAATGACCGCGCCATGAAGATCATCAAGTCGATGATCGAGCTGGCCGACAATCTCGGCATGGGTCATGTCATCGAAGGGGTGGAAACCGAGGCCGAACTGGCGCAGCTCGAAAGCGCGGGCGCGGTGCATGTGCAGGGCTATCTGTTCAGCCACCCCCTGCCCGAAGACGCGCTTGAGTCCTATCTGGCGTGGGAACAGCGCCAGAGCCTGAGCGCCTAAGCCTCAGAGACGATTTCAAAAGGGTCGGAGTCTGTGACGAAAAGACGTGTCTTCGAGAACCGAAGCGCAGCGTACTATAGTCCGTGAGCATCGGAAGCGCAGAAGACGCGCCTTTGCAGGCCAGAAAACGACCCTTTGGGAACCGTCTCTAAAAAGCGGGGATGACGGCCCCCTTATACTTTTCCTGAATGAAGGTCTTGACCTTCATCGAGGTCAGGGCCCTGGCCAGGGCCACGAGTTTCGGCTCGGCGGCGCGATCTTCGCGCACCACCAGATAGTTGACATAGGGGCTGTCGGCGCCTTCGATGATCAGGGCATCCTTTTGCGGATCAAGACCGGCATCGAGCGCATAGTTGGTATTGATCAGGGCCAGATCGACCTCGCCCAGCACACGCGGCAGGGACGGTGATTCCAGTTCGCGAATGACGAAGTTGCGCGGATTGCTGATTATATCCTTAGGCGTGGCATTGATATTGCCCGCCTCCTTCAGGCTGATCAGGCCGGAATGGTGCAGCAATATCAGGGCGCGACCGGCATTGGACGGGTCATTGGGAATGGCGATCACCGCCCCGTCCCTGAGGTCAGCCACGGCCCTGACTTTGCGCGAATAGCCGCCGAACGGCTCTATATGTACCCCCTGAAGCGCCCTGAGCGTCGTACCGCGTTCGCGGTTGAAACTGTCGAGATAGGGCAGGTGCTGAAAGAAATTGGCATCGATCAGCCCCTGATCGACCTGAAGGTTCGGCTGCACATAGTCGTTGAAGATCTTAATCTCCAGCCGGATATCCTGCGCCGCCAGATCCGGCACGACCTGCTGCAATATCTCGGCATGGGGAATGGCGGTGGCGGCCACCGTCACGGTATTTTCATCCGTCTGCGGCCGTGCGCACGCGGCCAGCAGCAAGCCTGTTCCCGTCATCAGAATCCAGCGGCGTGAGTGCATCAGGTCACCTCTTTCTAGAGCGCTTTCCGAAAAGTGTGACGCACTTTTCGGATTAAAAAGCGCGTCAAAACAAAAAATCAGAGCGCTGTTCCGATTCAATTAGAACGAATACACTCTATTTGCGCGAAAACCGCGCCACCAGTGCATCACCGGCCATTTGCAGCCCCTGCACCAGCACAATAATCAATACCACCGTCACCAGCATGACATCGGTCTGGAACCGCTGATAGCCGTAACGCACCGCCAGATCCCCCAGACCACCGGCCCCGACCACCCCCGCCATGGCCGTATAGGACACCAGCGCAATCGCCGTCACCGTCGCACCGGCCATCAGCGACGGCAGGGCTTCGGGCAGCAGGGCGCGCCAGATAATCTGCCGCCGCGTGGCCCCAAGGGCCTGCGTCGCCTCGATCACCGAGCGATCGACTTCGCGCAGGGCGCTTTCGACCAGACGGGCGAAAAAGGGCGCGGCCCCCAGCACCAGCGGCGGAATGGCCCCGCGCACCCCCAATGAGGTGCCGACCAGTGAAATGGTCACCGGAATGAGCAGGATGAACAATATCACAAACGGAATGGAACGCAGCACATTGACGATAAAACTCAGAATCCCGTAGATCAGCGGATCGGGCGACAGGCCCGACCGCCCCGTCACCGACAAACCGATGCCCGCCGGCAGGCCGATGAGAATACTCAGCACCAGCGAGCCCGCCACCATGCCCAGGGTTTCCGCCGTGGCGCGGAAAATCTCGAACCCGTCAATATGGGCGAAAAACGTCGTCAGACCGGTCATCACTGCCCCCTCACCTGAACGCCTGCGGCCCTGAGGCGCGCCAGCACCGCGTCCCGATCCGGCCCGTCTATGGCCGCCCAGACATCGCCGAACGGGCCGGACTTGAGGGCCGACACCTGACCCGACTGTAGCCGCAACTGCGCCCCAAGTCCCGTCAGGGCCGCCCCCAGCGGATCGTCCCCGCTCCAGGTCAGGCGCACCAGCCCGTCGCGCGCCACAGGCGGCGGGCTGAGGGCATCGGACAGGGCCTGCGCCGCTTCGGTCTGCGGACGCAACAGCACCTCGGCCACCGCACCGCTTTCGACCACTCTCCCCTTTTCCAGTACCGCCACGCGGTCACAGACCTGACGCACCACTTCCATTTCGTGCGTCACCACCACCACGGTGAGGCCCAGTTCGCGATTAAGCTCAAGCAACAGATCGAGAATCCCCTGCGTCGATTGCGGATCGAGCGCACTGGTCGCCTCATCGCATAACAATATGTCCGGCCGGTTGATCAGGGCGCGGGCAATGGCCACGCGCTGTTTCTGGCCGCCGGAGAGCTGCGCCGGATATTTGTCGGCATGGTCCCTGAGGCCGACCCGCTCAAGCCAGCGCGCCGCCTCATCCAGACGCGACCGCGCCGTTCCCTGTCGCGCCAGCTCCAGCGCAAAGGCCACATTCTGCAAGGCGGTTCTGGACGACAACAGGCCGAACTGCTGGAAAATCATCCCCAGCCGGTGCCGGAGGGCCGACAATTCCGCCCGTCCGAGCCGCGCCAGATCGACCCCATCGACCGACACCGTGCCGTCTGTCGGCGTCTCCAGCCGGTTGATCAGGCGGATCAGGGTCGATTTGCCGGAACCGGACGGCCCGATAATACCGAAGATTTCCCCGCGCCGCACAGAGAGGCTTACGTCCTCAAGGGCGGTCTGATGCCCGCTTTTAACGGCAAAACGCTTGCGCACATGGGCAATATCAATCAGCGGCGGAGAGATTTCAGACGGCACGGGAGGGTCTTTTTATCGGCAAACAGACGCGCAGGGTAAAAGGCCAGCCCGCAGGCGTAAAGGGTTTAATTCAGACGGACACGGCTGGCGCGACCTTTGGACACATAATCGTCGCCGCACAGACAGGGTAAAAGGGGGGCACCTCTGTTGAAAAGGCCACACCTCATGGGCACTGTCACCCCCCTGATCCCTTCCGCCACCCCTCAGGCCTCCCGGCGTTCCTGGCAGGAACAGGATATTCTGTCATGGCTCGGTCAGGAAGCCCCGCGCTATACCAGCTATCCCTCCGCCCACCATTTCACACCGGTTCCCCCCGACCTCTATGGCCAGTGGCTCGGCAATCTGACGCCTGACAAGAGCATCGGCCTCTATGTCCATGTGCCCTTCTGTGAGCAGATGTGCTATTTCTGCGGCTGCAACACCCAGATCACCCGCCGCTATACGCCGCTGGTGCCCTATGTTGATCACCTGATCGCCGAAGCGCGTATGGTGGGCGAAAAACTCGGCCACAGGCCGCGCGTCCACAGCCTGCATTTCGGCGGCGGCTCACCCGGCATAGTCGAACCGGTGGACATGGGACGGCTGTTCGAGGCTTTGCATCAGCATTTCGACCTGACGCAGGCGGCGGAAATCTCCATCGAGCTTGACCCGCGCCGCGTCACCGCCGCCAAGGCCGCCACCTATGCCGCGCTGGGGGTCAACCGCGTCAGCCTTGGGGTGCAGGACACCGACATGGCCGTGCAGCGCGCCATCAACCGCGTCCAGCCGATCGAGCAGATCCGCGCCTCGGTCGATCTGTTGCGCAGCTATGGCCTTGAGGCACTGGGCATAGACCTGATCTATGGCCTGCCGCTGCAAACCGCCGAAAGCCTGACCCGCACCCTGCATGAGGTCGAGAGCCTTGAGGCCGCCCGCATCAGCGTCTTTTCCTATGCCCATGTGCCGTGGTTCAAAAAGCACCAGAGCCTGATCGATGCCGCGACCCTGCCCGACATCGGCACCAAGGCGGCGCTGGCGCAGCGTCTCAGCGACATCCTGACGGCGCAGGGCTATGACGCCATCGGCATCGACCATTTCGCCCGCCCCGAAGACGGCCTGAGCCGCGCCCTGAAAACCGGCACCCTGAGGCGCAATTTCATGGGCTATACCGACATGCCCAATGACCGCCTGATCGCGCTGGGGGCCTCATCGATCAGCGAACTGGATGAGGGCATCGTTCAGAACATCCCACAGGCCACCACCTACCAGAACACACTCGACAAGGGGCAACTGGCCTCACGCACGGGCTGGGTCTATGGCGGCGACGACCGCCTGCGCAGGACGATCATCAGCGACCTGATGTGCTATTTCCGCAGCGACATCGCCGCCCGCCTGCACCAGCAGGGCTATGCGCCGGATTATCTCGATGCCGATATCGCCGCCCTCAGCCCCTATATCGAGGCCGGACTGGTGACGGTGACCGGGCGGCAGGTGCAGTTTGACGGCCCCTATCCCATGCTGGTGCGTACCGTGGCCTGCACCTTCGATGCCTATGCCCGCGCTGCCCACGGCGAAGGCACAGCGCGCTATTCCAAAGTCGTATGACCACGCATTACTGATTACATCTGATCGATAGTGATTTACGGGCTTGCGACACGGGGGGTTTCCCGTTAGGTTAAGTTATCTGACAACTGACCAGACATAATGGAAACCCTCCCATGAAGCCCTTTCGCACCCTGCTGGCGATGGCGTTTGGCCTGTTACTGGCCACACCGACGCTTGCCGAAGAAATGTTACGACCGCCGCTTTTGCTGACCGGCGCCATCGACCGCCCCCACGACAGCCTGACGGGCCAGTGGACCTATTCCAAAGACCTGTACAAGACCGGCCTGACCGACATCAACGGCTGGGTGGCGAAGTCGCGGATGCAGCGTTACCGCGATATCGATGTTGCCGCCGTCGAAGCCAAGGGCGGCATTGATATGTTTGAATTCGACATGGATCGCGGCCCGCGCATGTCGATCCCCGGCGCCTGGAATTCGGCCGAGCCGGAGCTGCGCTATTATGACGGCCTGATCTGGTTCCAGCGCAAGTTCACCCCCAAAGACCTTCAGGGCGGACGCGCCTTCCTGCGCTTTGAGGCGGTCAATTACCGCGCCCATGTCTATCTCAATGGCGAAAAGCTCGGTGAACACGAAGGCGGCTTCACCCCCTTCGTGTTTGAAGTCACCGACAAGCTGCGCGCCGGAGAAAACCGCCTGACCATCGGCGTCGATTCCGAACATGACGGCCAGACCATCCCGACGCGCATCACCGACTGGGATCTGTATGGCGGCATCACCCGTCCGGTGAGCCTGATCTATACGCCTCAGACCTTTATCGACGATGCCCATATCGAACTGGTCCCGTCGGGTGAGATCACCGGTCAGGTGAAACTCAACGGCCCGCAGGCGGGCGGTCAGGCCGTGACCGTATCCGTGGCAGGCCTCAATCTCAAACTTCAGGCCACCACCGATGGCGAAGGCTATGCGCATTTCACCACCAAGGCCCCGCGCGGTCTGAAAAAATGGTCACCCGAAACCCCGACCCTGTATGATGTCAGCTTCGCCACGGCGGCCGACACCCTGAAAGACCGCGTCGGTTTCCGGACTATCGAAGTGGACGGCGACCGCATCCTGCTCAATGGCCAGTCGATCTTCCTGCGCGGCGTCGCCATGCACGAAGAAGAATTCGGCCCCAATCCGGCGCGCAACATGACCGAACAGGCCTCACGCGCCCTGCTGACGGAAATCAAGCACGGCCTGCATGGCAACTATGTCCGCCTGTCGCACTATCCCCATTCCGAGGTTACGGTGCGTCTGGCCGACGAGCTGGGCCTGCTGGTCTGGGCCGAGATTCCGGTCTACTGGACGGTGGACTGGGAAAACCCCGACACCCTGCTCAAGGCGCGCACCATGATGGCCGAAATGGTCTATCGTGACCGCAACCGCGCTTCGGTCGTCATGTGGAGCGTCGGCAATGAAACCCCCGTCACCGACAGCCGCAACGCTTTCCATGCCTCTCTGGCCGATACGGTGCGCGCCATCGATCCGCACCGCCTGATCAGCGCCGCCCTGCTGGTCGAGCGTAAGGACGAAAACGGTCAGACGACCATCTTCATCCACGACCCTCTGGTCGATAAGCTCGATGTCATGGCCGTCAACACCTATGCCGGCTGGTACGGGGGCGACACGCTTGAGGCCCTGCCGGCCATGCGCTGGGAAGTTCCGGCCAACAAGCCGCTCATCCTCTCGGAATTCGGCGCTGACGCTCTGGCGGGCCTGCATGACGGCGAGGGCATCCGCGACAAATATACCGAGGAGTTTCAGGCGGAATATTACCGTCAGACCCTGAAAATGGCCGATGCCATTCCGCAACTGCGCGGTATGTCGCCGTGGATTCTCAAGGACTTCCGTTCCCTGCGCCGCGAACACCCGATTGTGCAGAACGGCTGGAACCGTAAGGGCCTTGTGTCGGAAACCGGCGTCCGCAAACAGGCTTTTGACGTCATGGCCAATTATTACACGGCCAAGATCGCCGCCCAACCGGCGAAATAGACGTTTCCCCTTTTGACATCCCTCACCTCGACCCGCCGGAAACGGCGGGTCTTTTTTTATGCGGATTTGCCCTGATCAGTATTGATCAAAGAAACAGATAAACGTTTATTTTGTATATGAAATTACAGTGACAACACTGTATATAATAATAATTATATAATAGTGAAACAGTAATGGTTATGTATTCATTTTTTATAAACGAAATTGGCAATATTTATTAAAAATTTACAATTAAGGCAATTGCAAAAATATCGATGTTATTTGCAATATGTCATCTTTATGCGCCAAATTAGGCGGAATTTGTCCGGTTTACAGCCAAAAATGATGCTTTAATGCCGCACATAGCGGCAATAGGCCCGAATATTATTGTTATGTCGAAAATAATGTTGACTGATTGATCATGATCATAAATGACGCTTTCCCAGAAAACCGTATAAGGTCTGCTCAATTCGGATCGCACTCAGGGAACGCCTCAACAGGCACAGGGACATAAGCGGCCAGACTTTCCGCCCCCACCCTCAGAACGACCCCGAACGGAAAGGGCCGGATGCGGTTGAACCGCCCGATGGGGGGCGTGCGGTTTCAAGTCTTCAGGAGTGTAAAATGAAACCCTCGAACTCATCCTTCCGGCACTATCTGCGCCGCTCGACGGCACTGGTGGCCGTTGGCGTCATGGCTGCGGCTGCGCTTCCGGCCTTTGCGCAGGACGCCCCTGCCGCAGACGACAGCGACGTGACCGAAGTCACCGTCGTCGGCACCCGCGCCTCGCTGCAATCAGCGATGCAGCGCAAGAAGCGCAACGCCACCGTGGCTGACTCCATCGTCGCCGAAGACATCGGCCAGTTCCCTGACAAGAACGTCGGTGAAGCCCTTGGCCGTATCACCGGCGTGCAGCTGGCCCGCGACATGGGCGAAGGCACCTCCGTTTCCATCCGTGGCGTTGAGCCGGATCTGAACCGCGTGGAAATCAACGGCGTCAGCCTGATGTCCACCGCCGGCAACCTCAATGTGTACCCCAGCGGTGGCCGGGGTCAGGATTTCCGCGAACTGCCGTCGGAACTGGTCAAGTCGATTGACGTGTTCAAGGGCTTCACCGCAGACATGACCGAAGGCGGCGTCGGCGGTACGGTCAGCGTTCAGACCCGTCGTCCGCTCGATTTCCGCAAGCCGACCTACTCGCTGACCGGTTCGTGGCAGAACCTCGACATTCTCGACGGCTGGACGCCGCGCGCCAGCCTGTTCGGTGCGACGCAACTGCTCGATGGCCGTCTCGGCCTGATGGCCAGCGTCACCCGCGACAAGGTCAATACCCGTGGCGACTATGTCGATAACCACTCATGGGCACGTCTGGCCGACTTTGACGGCGATACTGAAAAGACGGTCGAATATTACAACCCCGCCTATAGCGACACGCTCAACAGCGCCCTGTCGGCTATCGGCAATCAGGCAGATTGCTCAAGCGCCGTTTCGCCCGACACCACCCAGCTTTCGGACTCTGCTTTCCGCACCCAGTGCGAAAGCCAGTGGTACGACTATCAGGCCCGCAACCAGCGCTACCGCGTGTGGACGCGCGAAGACGACCGCGTGTCGGCTGAACTGACCGCACAGTACCGCCTGACCGACAAGCTCGATGTCTGGGCCAGCTATCAGTACAACCGTCGTAACCAGCAACTGAACGACATCAACTACGGCACCAGCTTCACCTCGCTGAACCGCCTGAACTACGCCAATGGCGACGGCACCTGCACCGCTGTCAACGCAGCCAATGCCGGTACGGCACCGGGCATCGTGGTCGATGAAAACCACAATGTCACCTCGTGGACGGCAGGCGACTGCCTGACCAGCAACGGTGCCGGTGGCAACAGCGCCTTCAGCATTTCCTCGCGTGACTTCAACTACAAGGCCACCTCGGAATACATCTCCTATGGCTTCACCTATTCAGGTGAAAAGTGGGATATCGACTTCACCGGTGCCAATGCTGAAACCGAAACCATCAGCCAGACGAACAATGTCAGCGTCAGCTTCGACACGCCGGGCATGGTTGTGTCTCTGGGTCAGGGCAATGCCCCGGTCTTCACCTTTGCCGACGGCTACAGCCCCTCGGACATCGGTGCGGCGCGTCAGTTCGCCCTTCAGTACCGTCCGTCGCAATCGGCCAACAGCGAAGACCAGTACAAGCTGGACTTCACCTACCGCACCGGCTGGAACATCATCGACAGCATCCAGTTCGGTGCCCGCTACACCGATGCGGCCAATACCGGCTACGGTTACGGCGGTTACATCGCCGATCCGGGCAGCAGCCTGTCCTCGGCAACCGACAATACGGTCGTCTATGCCAATTCGATCAACTCGACGGCCATCATCGTCGATGGTCAGCTGGTCGATCAGACTGCGCCGATCTATGGCCAGCCCTACAATACCGACCACTGGAACTCGACCGAAAACTGGTCGCGTGAGTTTGCCAGCACGGTCTTCAACGAGTCTCTGACGCCCCTGCCGACCAGCTTCCACTTCGGTGGCGGCGACATCGCCAGCCAGTGGCTGTACCCGACCTTCAACGGGGTCGCCCAGCATCTGGATACGTCGCACTTCAATCTGGACAACCTGTATCAATCCGTCGGCAGCGACGGCAAGACCTACAAGCAGATCCCGTACGACATTCAGGAAAAGACCGAAGCGGAATATCTGCGTATCAACTATGGCTTCCCGGCATGGGGCTATGACGTGTCCGGTAACTTCGGCCTGCGTCGCGTAAGCACCGAAGTTACGGCTTCGGGTCAGGAAATCCGCCGCGAAACCCAATGGAACGATCCTGACAACCATGATGCCGGCCGGACCACGGCGATCGTCAGCAACACCTTCACCACCATGAAGGACAAGTACACGGTCTATCTGCCGAGCTTCAACATCAACACCTGGATCATCCCGAGCGAGCTGAACGTGCGTGCGGGCTGGGCCAAGCTGATGGCACGTCCGAAGCTGAACTTCCTGCAACCGAACGTCGATTGTACGATCGACTTCACCAATGACGGCACGGCCGATGACGATGCCGATAGCTGCAAAGCCGGTAACCCCGGTCTGAAGCCCTATCGCGCCGATCAGTACGACCTGAGCGTCGAATGGTATCCGAACCGCGACACCCAGCTGAGCGCCGGTTTCTTCTATAAGGATATCAAGACCTTCTATGTAAACACCCAGACGGCCCTTGGCCTTCAGGATGTGTTCGGCGACGGCACGATGTACTACTACAACAGCTACATCAACGGTGAAGGGGCGCAGATTTCGGGTGTGGAACTGACGGGTAAAACCGCCTTTACCTTCCTGCCGGGCATCTGGTCGGGCTTTGGTGTGGACGCCAACTACACCTATCAGGAAGCCGACAATATCGAACTGTTCTCGACTATTGACGGTTCGCCCCTGCCTTACCCCGGCCTGTCGCAGGACAGCTATAACCTGACCCTGTGGTACGACAAGGGCCCGATCAATGCGCGTCTGGCCTATAATTACCGCTCGGAATATCTCGTGTCTGCGGCAGATACGTCCGGTCAGCCGGTCTATGCCGACGCCACCGGTTATCTCGATGCCAAGGTCACCTTCCGTCCGTCCTTCGCGCCGAACCTGTCACTGTTCGCCGAAGGCAAGAACCTGACGGAAGAAACCGAAGCCCTGAGCGCCGGTGATATCCGTCTGATCAACGAAGGCTATTCCGGTCGCCGGTTCTTTGTGGGCTTCACCATCAAGAACTAGGGCCTGAGCCTGATTTCCCTGCCGGAAGATACAGCCGTATCCTCCGGCAGGGGTTGGTTACCCTGTCGGTTCCTCTCCTCCCCAATTTCGTGAACCGGCAAACCTGAAGCCGTCTGCCCCGTGCAGACGGCTTTTTTTATGCTCTTAGAGCGTTGTTCCGTTCAAAATGAATCGGAACAACGCTCTAAATTTTTGTTTTAACGCGCTTTTTAATCCGAAAAGTGCGTCACACTTTTCGGAAAGCACTCTAGAGCCTGTTCCGTTCAAAATGAATCGGAACAGCGCTCTGATTTTTTGTTTTAACGCGCTTTTTAATCCGAAAAGTGCGTCACACTTTTCGGAAAGCACTCTAATGCTGGCCCCAGCTCGGCGCGCAGCACCTCGACCAGCTTGCGCACCTTGGGCAGCAGATACCGCCGCTGCGGATAGACGGCCCAGATCGGTTCCTCATCAGGGCGCAAGGCCTCAAGCACCGGCACCAGCCGCCCCTCGGCAATGGCCTTCAGCACATAAAACTCCGGCAACTGACACAGGCCCATGCCCGCCATCGCCGCCTCGGCCAGCACCAGCCCGCTGTTGCAGCGCCAGTTGCCCCTGGGCCGGAAGGTGCCATTGCTGAAATGCCACAGGCCCGATGTCCCCGTCAGGCACTGATGCCGCGCCAGATCCTCAAGGCTTTGCGGCACGCCCTCCGCCGCCAGATAGGCCGGTGCGGCGCACAGGATCAGGCGGCGTGAGGCAATGCGTGTCCCCACAAGGCTCGAATCCGGCAGATGCCCTGTGCGCACCGCCAGATCATAGCCTTCGCTGATGATGTCCACTACGCGGTTGGTCAGGTCGATACTGACCGTCAGGCGCGGATAGGTCAGGGCAAAGCGGCGCACGATAGGGGCGACAAAGCGCTCACCTATGCCGGTCGAGCAGGTCAGGCGCAACTCACCCTGCGGCTCGCCGCTGTCGCTGACCGCCGCAAAGGCCTCCTGCCGGTCCATGATCAGCCGCCGGAACTGTTCGGCCAGAATCCGCCCCGTATCGGTCAGGGCCACCTTGCGCGTCGTGCGGATCAGCACCTGAGTCTGAAGCCGGTTCTCAAGGCGCATGATGGCGCGGCTGATGTGCGAGGTCGAAAGCCCCAGCACACGCGCCGCCCCGACAAAGCTGCCGCTGTTGGCCACGGCGACAAATTCCTCAATGCCTTCCCAGTTACTCATGCGACCCTCTTTTATCCCTGAACAGCAACAATGTGTTGCCGTTTTGCATGTTTATCTCAAAAAAGCGACAGGTCTATACAGATGGCTGATCGTGATGCCAGAATTGGGAAACAGAGCATGAAAACCCGCGCCGCCGTGGCCTTTGAGGCCAAAAAACCGCTTGAAATCGTCGAGGTCGATCTGGAAGGCCCCAAGGCCTTTGAGGTTCTGGTGGAAATCAAGGCTACCGGCATCTGCCATACTGACGCCTATACGCTGGATGGTCTGGATTCCGAAGGCCTGTTTCCCTCGATCCTCGGCCATGAAGGCGCCGGTGTGGTGCTTGAGGTCGGCCCCGGCGTGACGACCCTGAAACCGGGCGATCACGTCATTCCGCTCTATACGCCCGAATGTCGCCAGTGTAAGTCCTGCCTGTCGCGCAAGACCAATCTCTGCACCGCCATTCGCGGCACGCAAGGGCGGGGCCTGATGCCGGACGGCACGTCGCGCTTTTCCTATAAGGGCCAGACCATCCATCACTATATGGGCTGCTCGACCTTCGCCAACCACACCGTCCTGCCGGAAATCGCTCTGGCGAAAATCCGTGACGACGCCCCGTTTGACAAGGCCTGCTATATCGGCTGCGGCGTGACCACCGGCGTCGGCGCGGTCATCAATTCCGCCAAGGTCGAGGCCGGAGCCAATGCCGTGGTCTTCGGTCTGGGCGGGATCGGCCTGAATGTCATTCAGGGCCTGAAACTGGTCGGTGCCGATAAGATCATCGGCGTGGACATCAATGACTCAAAGGCCGAATGGGGTCGCCGCTTCGGCATGACCCACTTCGTCAATCCGACCAAAATCGACGGCGATATCGTGCCCTATCTGGTCGAGCTGACCGGCGGCGGGGCGGACTATACGTTCGACTGCACCGGCAACACCACCGTCATGCGTCAGGCGCTTGAGGCCTGCCATCGCGGCTGGGGCGAAAGCATCATTATCGGCGTCGCCGAAGCCGGTAAGGAAATCTCGACCCGCCCGTTTCAGCTGGTAACCGGTCGCGTGTGGAAAGGCTCGGCCTTCGGCGGGGCGCGCGGCCGTACCGACGTACCGCAGATCGTTGACTGGTACATGGACGGCAAGATCGAGATCGATCCGATGATCACCCACACCTTCGGCCTTGAGGACATCAACAAGGCTTTCGACCTGATGCACGCCGGTGAATCCATCCGCTCGGTCGTGGTCTTCTGATCCTCCCTTTTCAAATCGTTCCCTTATACGGCCTGTCCTATGCTGACAGGCCGTTACCGTTTCTCAAGACTATGGTGGGCTATTGTCATGACTGCTTACGAAACCACCGCCACCCATAAGGTCGCTGGCG
>Ga0222423_1000165_pt1 | contig 59962 bp, 54 predicted proteins | sample 3A0metagenome_FD_182472 | JGI IMG/M metagenome (GOLD analysis project Ga0222423, IMG submission 182472) | Enriched microbial communities from leaf-cutter ant dump, University of Wisconsin, Madison, United States - 3A0 (version 2) | ecosystem: Environmental > Terrestrial > Nest > Insects nest >...
GAGAAAAACTTCTTCAGGCTGCGCCCGGAGAAGCCCTGTCGTGGAACATGCGGACGCGGGTTCGATTCCCGCCATCTCCACCTGCAAAGGCCTGGTATCGCTTGGTACCAGGCCTTTTGCCTGCTATCTGGCACATGCGGCGCTCCACCGCGCCGACCTTGCCGCATCGTGGTCGCATCGTGGCCGCATGGCGGTCGCCCTGTGAGTACTCTGCGCCGGTGTCGGCGGCCCAGGCCGGCCTGGTGCACTCACAGCGCGCAGGTTGACGCGTGCGGCTGGCGCGGAGCAAGACCGTCCACCATCGCCGTCGCGTCTAGGCAAGGCGCCCTCGCCGCTTAGGCTGGCGGCATGGATCTTCGCCCTCTCGCTCACGCCCCGTTCGCGGTCAGCGCGGTTGGACTTGGCTGTAACAACTTTGGCCGCACCGGCACCGCGAGTGAGGGCCAAGACGGCACCGACGCCGTGCTCCACGCGGCGCTCGATGCCGGAGTGAGCTTCCTGGACACCGCGGACATCTACGGTGCCGAGTGGGGCCTCAGCGAGACGCTCATGGGGAAGGTGCTGCACTCTCGCCGGGACGAGGCCATCATTGCCACCAAGTTTGGGCATCATGAGGTCGCAACGCCTCTCGATGCGCTGGGGGCGAAGGGCTCGCGCGCGTACCTGAGGGCCGCGGCGGATGAGTCGCGCAGGCGCCTGCAGGTGGACGTCATTGACCTGTTCCAAATCCACACTCCCGACCCGTTGACTCCCATCACCGAGACCCTCGCAGGTCTCGCCGAGCTGCAGGATGCTGGGGTGATCCGCGCGTACGGGTGCTCGCAGTTCACGGCGGCGCAGCTCGCGGAAGCGAACGCGGCGGCAGACGCCTTGGGCGTGGCCCGCTTTGCCACGAGCCAAGACGAGCTGAGTCTCATCGCCCGAGAGGCGGAAGCCGACGGCCGGATCGACGCCGCGCGTGACGGCGGCCAGGGCTATCTTCCGTTCTTTCCCCTGGCAAACGGGCTGTTCACGGGCAAGTTCACGCGCACCGACCGCCCCGCCGATTCGCGCATCGCGCGCGTGCGTCCGCACATCGCGGACAACGCCGACTGGGACGCCATGGAGGCCTACCAAGCGCTCTGCGATGACTGGGGCCTCACCATGCTGGAGGCAACGTTCGGCTGGTTCCTTGCCAACCCGGCCATAGCGTCGGTCATTGCGGGGGCCACGCGGCCCGAGCAAGTGACCGCGAACGGCGCGGCGTCCGCCACAGCGCTGAGCGCCGAGCAGGTATCCGCCATCTCCGCACTTTTCCCCGTGCCATGACCGACGTCCCCGCCATGGCCCTTCGCGGCCTCACCAAGGTCTACGGCTCGCTGCGCGCGGCCGATGCGATCGATCTCGACATCCCGGCGGGATCGTTCTACGGCGTGGTGGGCCCCAACGGCGCGGGGAAGACCACAACCCTGTCGATGGCGACGGGTCTCTTGCGCCCCGACGCCGGCACCGTGCACATCCTTGGCATCGACCTATGGCAGCAGCCCGACGCTGCCAAGCCGCTGCTTGGCGTGTTGCCTGACGGCCTGCGCACCTTTGACCGCCTCACCGGTGCGGAGCTGATCAGCTACGCGGGGCGCCTGAGGGGGCTCGCGCCGGACGTCATCGCGGCGAGGCGCGATGACCTCATCGCCACGCTCGACCTCGGCGCGGCATCGCGCACTCTCGTCATGGATTACAGCGCCGGCATGGCCAAGAAGATCGCGCTCGCGTGTGCGCTGGTGCATGCCCCGCGCGTGTTGGTGCTCGACGAGCCGTTCGAGGCGGTAGACCCCGTGAGCGCGGCTGCCATCAGGCGCATCCTCGTGGACTTTGTGGACGGCGGCGGCACCGTGGTGATGTCGAGCCACGTGATGGCCCTCGTGGAGCGACTGTGCACGCACGTGGCCGTGGTGGGCACGGGCAGAGTGCTGGCCGCCGGAGACATTGACGGAGTGCGTGGCGGCACGGACCTTGAGCAGCGCTTCGTGGAGCTTGTTGGTGACGATCGTCAGCATCGGGATCTGACGTGGTTGCGCACATAGTTGGGCTTCGCCTGACGTCGATGCGCCACTTGCTTATTCGCGAGTGGTGGCGACTGCTGGTGCTCATCGGCGCGGGACTGTGGATGGTGACGCTCATTCCCGGCGTGCTGTGGGCGCGGTCCGCGCTCGCCGGCACCGACTCCGTGAACCGCACGGCCGCGCTCGTTGCGGTGGGAGCGGTGGTGGTTCTGGGCTGGGCCATCGTGCCCGTGCTTGTCGCCGGTGGCGACGACACCTTGGACCCGCGCCGCTTCGCCACGTTCGGCGTTGGCGCCACCCGGCTCATGCCGGGGCTCGTGGCGGCATCGATTGTGACGCTCCCCGCACTGTTCTTCGCGTATCTGTGGCTCGCTCTCGCCTCGGCGTGGTTCGCCGAGGGTGCGCTCGTGGGGGCGTTTGCGATCTTTGGGGCTCTGGTTCAGCTGCTGTCCTGCATCGCCGTGGCCAAGGTCTCGGCATCGTGGGCCGCTCGCGTGTTCGCCAATCGCCGTACCCGAGTGGTGACGCTCATCGCCACGGTGGCGGTTCTTGGCGGTGTTGCGTACCTGGCGTGGCGAGCGCTGCATCGCGGTCTTGAGGCGCTCTTTGAGACCGACTTTGACGTGCTTGTTGAAGCCCTTGCGCGCACGCCCCTCGTCTCGGCTCTGACCGCACCCGCCTCGGCGGCCAACGGCGAGTGGGCACGTGCCGGATGGCTCATGGTGGGCGCCGTGGTGTGGACCGTGCTGCTGGTGCTCGCGTGGCGGCAGACGGTGGCGCACGCGCTCGTGACGCCGCTGTACCGCAGCGCCGGCGCGCGGCACCGGCCCGACGCCGTGGTCACCGCTGGCCGCCGCGTGGCCCTCCTCACGCCACGGGACCGGCGCGGCCCCGCCGCCGCGGTGTACGCGAGGGTTGTGCGCTCGTGGCGCACGGATCCGCGTTACATCACGAGCCTGACAGGGGTGATCCTGCTTCCCGCAGTGTTCGTTGCGGTGGTGATTCCTGCGTTTGACCTTGACCCACGGTGGGCCTTTGCCGCGCCGTTCGTCTTGGCGACGTCCGTGGGGTGGGGACGGCACAACGACATCGCCTATGACTCGTCGGCGCTGTGGCTCGATGTGGTGGCAGGGCGGCGCGGCGGAGCCGTCATGCGCGGCCGCTTTGCCGCCGTGGCGGTGTGGTCGCTGCCGCTCGTCGTGGCGGCGGGCGTGGCGTGCGCAGCGTGGACGGGGCACTGGGAGCTTGCACCGGCGGTCGCCGGGGCCGCTGTGGGAGCGCTCGGAACCTCGCTGGGCGTGGCGGCCCTGACCTCGGTGCTGTTGCCGTACCGCACACCCGCTCCGGGAGAGAATCCCTTTGGCGCGGAGGCGGGGTCCGTGGGCGCCGGACTCATTGGCCAGCTGGTGTCATCGCTCGCCACGCTGGTGCTGCTGCCGTTCGTGATCGTGCCATGCGTGCTCGCGGTGGTCGTTGATGCGCGGTGGGGAATCGTGGCCGCCATTGGCGGCGTGGCGCTCGGCGTGGCCGCCTACGTCTATGGACTCACCGTGGCGGGCCGCCTGTACGATTCCCGCTCCGGCAGGCTCCTCGCCGCCGTGCGCTGAGGTTACGATGGCGGGATGAGCGAGACCCTCGAACCCCAGCCACTCCGCCAGGCGGACACCGAGTCTCAGGCGGGCACCATGACGATCGAGCGGGAGGCCACCCGCGAGCTCGTGGAGCCGGGCGACGCCGAACGGTTCTCGCACTATGTGCGCAAGGAGAAGATCCTCGAGTCGGCCATGACGGGCGAGCCCGTGATCGCGCTGTGCGGCAAGGTGTGGGTTCCTGGGCGCGATCCGCAGAAGTTTCCCGTGTGCCCGGCCTGCAAGGAGATCCTCGACGGCCGCTTTGGCCCGGAGGACGACGGCGAGTAGAGCGTCGCACCTGGTCGGCGCCTCGTAGGCTGGTGCCGTGGACATCGAGCGGCAGTCACAACACGAGGGCTCCGTCGCCACCGTCCTCGACGACGTGTGGGTGACGATCGTGTGGAACGACCCCGTCAACCTCATGAGCTATGTCACGCAGGTCTTTCAGACGTACTTCAACCTCCCACGCGAGGTGGCGGCACGTCACATGCGCGAGGTGCACGTGAACGGCCGCTCGGTGCTCAGCTCCGGCCCCCGCGAGAAGATGGAAGTGGATGTGCAGGCAATGCACTCCTACGGGCTGTGGGCAACGCTGCAGAGGTCCGGCGAGTGAGGGGCTTCGAACGGCGGGACGGCATGGCGGTCGCCCTGCTCGACGAAGAGGAGCGGCTCGTGGTGGCGCGCATCGTCGCGGACGTTGCGCTGCTCTTGGGAGCCGAGTCCTTTGGACGTGACGGCGCCAGCGAAGCCGACCCAGCGTCGGACATTGACGATCCCTTTGCCCACTTGCGTGGCCTCGAGGAGTCCATCCGCGAGCCCAGCGATCCCGCCATCTTGCGATTGCTGCCCAACGCCGCGCCCACGGACAGGGAGGTGGCCGCCGAGTTTCGCCGCCTCACCGACGGCGAATTGCGCGCCATCAAGACGCGCAGGCTGCGTCGCATCTGGGATCAGCTGAGCACTGGCGACGATGAGTGGGTGGTGCCGGCCGACGCTGCACTGGAGACGGCCGCGGCACTCACCGACGTGAGGCTCGTGTTGTCCTCGCGCCTTGGGCTCGTGACGGACGACGACGCGGATCGCCTGCACGCGGAGATTGACCTGGCCTCGCACGCGCTCGCGACCGATGACGACAACATGCTGTCCGTGGATCCCGAGCGCGTGTGGCTCGGCATGCTCTATCAAGCGCTGACATGGCTACAGGACACGCTCGTCGAGTTCGTGGCGGAACAGGAGTGACACGCGATGACTGAGGCGCCCATTGGCGTGTTCGATTCCGGTGTGGGCGGCCTCACTGTGGCGCGCGCCATCATGGACATGATGCCGCACGAGTCCGTCCACTACGTGGGCGATACCCTCAACGGCCCCTACGGCCCGCTTCCCATCGCGGACGTGCGCCGCCACGCCATGACAATCATGGATCAGCTCGTGGACGACGGCGTGAAGCTGCTCGTCATCGCCTGCAACACCGCCTCCGCGGCGGTGCTCAGGGACGCTCGCGAGCGGTTTTCGCGCGAGCGCGGGGTACCCGTGGTGGAGGTCATCGTGCCCGCGGTCCGCCGCGCCGCCACCCTCAGCCGCAACCGCCGGGTAGGGGTGATCGGCACCGTGGCGACCATCACGTCGGGCGCCTATGACGACGCGCTCGCCGGCGCCCCCGACATCGCCGTGACGAGCCAAGCCTGCCCGCGGTTTGTGGAACTCGTGGAGGCGGGCATCACGTCTGGCCCCGAGGTGGTGGCGGTGGCGCACGAGTACTTGGCGCCGCTGAGTGCGGCAGATGTTGACACCGTCATCCTGGGCTGCACGCACTACCCGATGCTCGCGGGCGCGATCGGTTACGTCATGGGCGAAGACGTGACCCTCGTGGACTCGGCCATTGAGACCGCGATCGACGTCTACCGCGCGCTCGCCGCCTCCGGGCTCGAGGCGCCCACCGCCACCCCGGCCAACCACCGCTTCTTCGCCACGGGCGAGAGGAGCCGCTTTGAGGAGCTCGCGCAGCGGTTCCTGGGGCCCGTGGTGACGCATGTGGAGTCGCTGTGAGGCTCACGATCATTGGCAGCGCGGGCTCCACGCCGGGCCCCTACTCGCCCGCCTCGTGCTATCTGCTCGAGGCCGACGCTGCCGGCCGCACGTGGAGGCTCGTGCTCGATCTGGGATCGGGAGCCATCGGCCCGCTCCAGCGCTATTGCGATCCCGCGCGTGTGGACGGCGTGCTCATTTCCCACGGACACCCGGATCACTGCGCGGATCTCGCCTCGCTGTCAGTGCTGCGGCGGTACGGTCCCGCGCGCGACGAGGGCCTGGCGCGCATCAACCTCTTTGGACCGCCCGGGCTTGACCGCCGCATCCTCGAGGTCGCGGGAGACACCGGCGCGAACGCCTCACGCGAGGACCTCTCCGTCTTTGACTTCACGGCCCTGCAGCACGGCGCACGGGTGTCGCTTGGCCCGTTCGACATTCTTGTGGCGCGCGCCTTCCATCCCGTTCCCGCGCTTGCGTATCGCATCGAGGGGCCATCGGCCGGTCGCGGGCGAGTATCGCTGGTCTTCACGGGGGACACCGATCGCTGCGATGAGGTCGATGCCTTGGCGCACGGATGCGACCTGCTGTTGGGCGAGGCCGGCTGGGCGCATCGCGAGGTCAACCCGCCCGGTGTGCACATGAATGGCGACCAGCTGGGAGACCTCGCCGCAGCGTCGGGCGCCGCACGGGTGCTGGTGACGCATATCGCGTCCTGGGTGGACCCCGACCAAACCATGGCGCAGGTGCGCGCCACGGCTCCCGATGCCGTGCTCGCGGAGCCGGGGATCAGCCACGAGTGGTGAAGCCCTAGGCTCGATGTCATGACGATCACCCGCGCGGACGGCCGCGCCCCCCACGAGCTGCGCCCCATCTCCTTCGAACGCGGCTTTCAGCATGCCGCCGAAGGCTCGTGCCTCGTGACGTTTGGGGGCACGCGGGTGCTGTGCTCGGCGTCGTTCACGCAGGGCGTTCCGCGCTGGAAGCAAGGCAGCGGCGAAGGCTGGGTCACCGCCGAATACTCGATGCTCCCGCGCGCCACCAACACGCGCAACGATCGTGAATCCGTGCGCGGCAAGATCGGCGGCCGCACCCACGAGATCTCGCGGCTCATCGGCCGCTCGCTGCGCGCCATCATCGACGTCAAGCAGCTGGGGGAGAACACCATCGTGCTGGACTGCGACGTCATCGACGCGGACGGCGGCACCCGCACGGCCGCCATCACCGGGGCGTACGTGGCACTGGCCGACGCCATTGCCTGGGGCCGCGCCAACGGTGCCATCGGCGCTCGTAAGGTGCCGCTGCTTGGCTCCGTCTCTGCCGTGTCCGTTGGCATCATCGACGGGGTGCCGATGCTCGACCTTCCGTACGTCGAGGACGTGCGGGCCGAGACCGACATGAACGTGGTCATGACCGGCACCGGCGGGTTCGTTGAGGTGCAGGGAACCGCGGAGGGCGCGCCGTTTTCGCGAGGCGAGCTCGACGAGCTGCTGGCGCTTGCCACCGCGGGCAATGCGCAGCTGGCCGCGCTGCAGGCCGCGGCGCTGGAGGGCTGATGGCGCGCCTCGCGCTCGCGACCCACAATGCCCACAAGGTGGGTGAGATCCTCGCGATCCTGGAGCCGCTCGTGCCGGGGCTGACGCAAGGGGACATCGCCTCCGCGGGTCAGCTGGGCGCGCCGGCGCCCGTGGAAGACGGCACGTCCTTCGCCGAAAACGCCCTCATCAAGGCCCACGCATTGTGCGCCGCAACGGGACTGCCCGCCATCGCGGACGACTCCGGCATCGCCGTGGACATCATGGGCGGCGCGCCCGGCATCTTCTCCGCGCTGTGGAGCGGCAGGCACGGTGCCGACTCCGAGAACCTGCAGCTGCTCTTGGCGCAAATGACCGACATCCCCACCGCCCACCGCGGCGCAGCTTTTGTCTGCGCCGCCGCGCTCGTCAAGCCGGACGGCACCGAACTGGTGGAGCTGGGAACTGTGCGTGGGCGCTTGGCTGAGGCAGCGTCGGGCGGCAACGGCTTTGGCTACGACCCCATCTTTGTGCCAGAGGGCTATGACGTGACGTCCGCGCAGCTGTCGCCCCAGGAGAAGAACCGGATCTCGCACCGCGCGGCGGCGTTCCGGGCGCTCGCCCCCCACATCGCGGCCGTGCTGAGCTAAGCGCCGTTGCGCGCTACGGCAGTACGCCGCAGTGCGCCAGCGCTTGGCGCAGCAGCACGTCTTGCCCGTGCGCCATCTCGCCAGAGACGTCGGGAGACGCGGCCTCTTCGGGGCTGAGCCACACGATGTCGAGGGCGTTCTGCGAGGGCTCGCAGTCGCCGTCCACCGGCACCACATACGCCAGCGCCACCGCGTGCTGACGCGCGTCATGGAACGCGGTCACGCCGGCGGTGGGGAAGTACTCGGCGATCGCGAACGGCGTGGGAGAGGTGGGCACGCGTGGCAGCGCCACCGGCCCCAGGTCCTTCTCGAGGTTGCGGATCAGGGCATCCCGCACCGTCTCGTGGTACATGACGCGCCCGGCGACGAGCGCCCGCGAGATGACCCCTTCGTCGGCGCGCAGCAGCAAGCCGATCTCGGCGACCTCGCCGCGGGGATTAATGCGGACCGGAATCGCGTTCACGTACAGCAAGGGAAGCTCGGAACGCACATGGTTCAGCTCGTTGTCGCTGAGCCAGCCTGTGGGCTCGGACGGAAGTTCGGCCATGTCGGTCATGAGTCTTTTCTACCGCCTCAGCGCGATTCGGCACAGATGCGCGCCGGGGCATGACACTCTAGGACGTGAACACGCGGCCTTCGCCGCCGGAGAGGACACCATGGCAACCGTTGACTTGAGCACCGAGACCTTTGACGAGACCGTTGGCAAGGATGGCATCGTCCTCGTCGACTTCTGGGCCGAGTGGTGCGGACCCTGCAAGCGCTTTGCGCCCATCTACGGCGCGCTGTCTGACCAGAAGCCCGAGATCACCTTCGCTAAGGTCGACACCGAGGCTCACCCCGAGCTGTCGCAGAAGTACCAGATCACCGCGATCCCCACGCTCATGGCGTTCCGCGACGGCATCATGGTCTTCAACCAGGCGGGCGCCCTGCCCGGACCGCAGCTGCAGCAGCTCGTTGCCGCCGTGGAGGGCCTCGACATGGATGACGTGCGCAAGCAGGTCGCCGAACAGCACTCGCACTGATCCGGCCCGGCGCCGGGGCCGGTTTGTGGTCCCGGCGTCGCCTCGTGCCGAGCTGGCTAGGCGCGCGTCAGCGCCGCGATGATCGCCACGATGCCGAGCGCGATGATCGCGCATGAGGCCACGATTCCGAGTACGCGCGTGGTGCGCTCGGTCACCGTGGCACCGATGACGGCTCCGATCACGGCGAGCGTTGACTGCCACAGCAGCGACGCGATGAACGTTGCGCCCACGAACACCAAAGGCCCCGCCGCAGACGTGGTGATGGTGGTGACGACGGCGCTCAGCGCGAGGAAGTAGACGATCGTCGCCGGGTTCAGCGCGGTGAGGCCAACGAAGCGCCCGTAGACGCGCAGCCGCGATCCCGCGACGATCTGTGCCGTCTGCGTTGCCGCGTGCGGCGTCAGCGCGGACCGCAGTTGCCACGCGCCAATGCCAACGATTACCAGGCCCGACACTGCCGCCAGCGCGGGCAGCCACGGTTCCACGGCGTGGGCGATGGTGGCGCCAAGCGCCACCGCGAGCCCGCAATACAGCAGATCCACCGTGGCGCATCCGGCGCCCGCGGCGAGGCCAAACCCCAGCCCGCGCACCATCGATTCGCGCAGGATGAGCACGGCGATCGCCCCCAGCGGCATCGCGATGGCGAGGCCCGCAGCAAATCCTGCTGCGGCAAGCGCCAGAAGGTCATGCGTCACGGGTCAATTGTGGTGGTGCGCGAGCGTGGGTGCGTGGGATGTGCGTCAGTAACCCGCGCAAAATCTCCCACGCCGGGGAGCTGCACCAGGCATGATGTGGAGGCTGCGCGGAATTTTGCGCGGGTTACGCACCCTGACGGGGCCGCGGACGGTGCCCACGCCAGCTGCGGGAGGCCAACTCACATGGTGCGCGAGGCGGGACTTGAACCCGCACGTCCGAAGACACTGGAACCTAAATCCAGCGCGTATGCCAATTTCGCCACTCGCGCGCGGCACCAAGACTACGCGGGCAGGCCCAGGTCTCGGCGCAGTCTTCCCACGTGCCCGGTTGCCTTGACGTTGTAGAACGCGTGGGTGACGGTGCCGTCTGGGCCTACGACGATCGTGGAGCGGATGGTGCCGTCAATGACCTTGCCGTAGAGATTCTTTTGGCCCCACACGCCGTAGGTGTTCTGAATCGCGAGGTCGGCATCGGATACGAGCGGGTAGGTCAACCCCTCCGTGGCACGGAACTGGGCCAGCACCTCCGGGGAGTCCTTGGAGATCCCCACCACCGTGTAGCCGGCGGCCCCGAGCGCGCCGAGGCTGTCGCGGAAGTCGCATGCCTCCTTGGTGCAGCCAGGCGTCATGGCGGCGGGGTAGAAGAACAGGATGAGCGACTCGCCGAGGTGATCGGACAGCGTGAAGGTGCCGGTGTCGGTGGGGGCCGTGAAGTCGGGCGCGTGGTCGCCCGGCGCAAGGAGAGAGCGGGTCATGGTGACACGGTAATGGGTGCGCAGATGTGACAGGTCACGCGCCATCCGTCCTGCTAGCATTACTGCACTCATTGCAGTTATGCAGTGGTGCTACTACTGTGACAGGGGGCCCGCCGGAAGGGCCCAAGCTGAGGAGTTCTACGGTGGCAAACCAACTTTCCGCGCGCCGCGGCGCCTGGCTAACGCGCGTGGTGGCTCTTGCAGGAGCGGCCGCACTTGCCGTGATGAGCGTGCCGCTCGCGGCGAGTGCCATGCCGCCGGACGCGTCGCCGAAGTTTGTGCAGGTGGCTGCGAGCAGGTCTGACGGCTCCCTGCAGGGCGTGGTGCTCGGCGTGACAGACGACGGCCGGTTGTTCTCATGGGGACGCGACACCACCGGGCTCCTCGGGATGGGCCCCTCCGTGACGGAGCAGCTCACTCCCACCGAGGTCACCACGCTGCCTCCCTTCACCGACGCGGCGGACCGCATTGTGCAGGTGGCCATCGGCTCCACCCATGCGCTCGCGCTGACGCTTCAGGGCAAGGTCTACGCGTGGGGAGACAACTCGCACGGACAGCTTGGCGTGGGCGACACCGATCCCCACCCCACTCCCGTGGAGCTTGAGCAGGGAATGTTCCCCAATCTCAACTTCCACGCCATCACGCAGGTCTCTGCGGGCGGCAGCCACTCGCTCGCGTTGGGCGCGGATGGACAGGTGTATGCGTGGGGAGCCAACGCCTACGGGCAACTTGGCACGGGAGATGCCGGAACCGACCACTCCTCGCCGCAGCTCGTGATGTCTGCCGGCAGCGCCACCGCGGTCACCGCAGGGACCAACACCTCGTTTGCGATCACCCCCGCGGGTGGCGTGCGCGGATGGGGTGCCAACGAGCACGGCCAGGTGGGCACAGGGGAGTGGTCCTGGGTAATTCACGATGTTCCGCGGATCGTGCCCTACTTCGAGTTCATGCCCGTCAAGCAGGTGACGGCAACCGCTACCGCAACCGCCGCGCTCACGGTTAGCGGCCAGGTCTACGTCTGGGGCTTCAACGACCCCGCGTACCACCCGCTGGGATTCAGCGACGTGAGGGCGGGAACCGATCCCCTCTATCCGTATCCCGAGTGGCTAGGGGATATCAGCACCCTAAAGTTCCCCGGACTCAACCCGGGAGAGACCATCACGGCGATAAGCCTTGGCCAGACCAGCGGCGCCGCGCTCACCTCCACGGGTTCGCTCATGACGTGGGGAGGCAACGTTCACGGTCAGCTGGGGCTGGGCGACCAGGTGAACCGCGGCACCCCAGCGCGAGTCGCGACCTTCCCTGCCGTGCTCGACGGCGCGCCCATCACGCAGATCTCTATGGGCGACTTTGGCATGGCCGCGGTGTCCGGAACGGGTGGTGTGTACGGCGTGGGCATTCACGGCGGGTCCACGGGAGACGCGAGCATCTCGCCCGCCGAGTATGAGGTCTCGCTGTTCAGCAACATTCGCATCGCAGACCTCACGGGCACCGTCACGTTGAGCTCCGCCCCAGAGCCCGGCGCTGAGGTGACCGCCCTGACCTCCGGTTGGAACGCGGGAGCAGTGTTGAGCTACCAGTGGCGGCTCGACGGCGTCGCGATCGCGGGCGCCACTGACGAGAACTACACCCCGGCAATGTCCGACGCCGGCCACCAGTTGAGCGTCGCCGTGAGCGCGGTTGCGGAGAACTTTGGGCCGGGCACGGTGGTGTCCGCCGCCTCGACGGTGGCCGGGGCCTCCGCTCCTGTCATCACCACTGCGAGCCTGCCGGATCTTGATGCCGGGGACTCGTTCTACGAGCCCATCGTCACCACCGGCACGGCACCCATCACCTTCTCCGGAACCGTTCCCGCCGGGTTCACGCTGAACCCCACCACCGGCGTGCTGAGCGGCAGTTCGGAGGTGGCAGGGGACTACGCGGTGCATGTGGTCGCCACCAACGCCTTTGGCTCGGACACCGCCGACTACACCCTGAGCGTGCTCGCCGGCGATCTGGATCATTTTGTGCTGAGCGCGGCACCCGGCTCACCCGTGGTGGGCGACGAGGTGGCGGTCACGGCGCGAGGCTATGACGAGTTCGGCAACGACCTGGGCGACGTCACGTCCGAGGTCCAGTTCGAGAGCAGCGTGCCGGGAGACGAGGTTGCGGACAACGTCGTCACCATCAGCTCCACGGGCGCGCGCACCATCACCGGCACAGGCTTTGAGGGCAAGACGGCCGTGCTCGAGCTCTCCGTGACCGCGGCGGACGCCGGGCCCGTCACGCCACCACCGGCGGACGAGGAGCTGTCCGGCACCGGTATCGACGCCGCACCCATCGTGGCCACGGCGGTGGCGATGCTGGCCGCGGGCGTGGCGCTCGTCCTGGCCCAGGGAGCGAGGGTGCGCCGGCGCCTGTGACGATGGCTGTGGAGGGGGCCTCGCGTAGAGTTAGCGGGGTGGAGTGGGTAGCTGATGGATCGTAACGAGCGCCGCAAGGCAGCGACTCGTCAGGCGATTCTGGATGCTGGAGAGCGGCTTTTCGCCGAGCGCGGCTACGCCGAGACCACCATGGAGGACATCGCGCAGGCCGCAAACGTGGCGATGCGCACCATCTACCTGCACTTTGAGTCCAAGTCCGCGCTGCTGCTGGCGCACTTTGACGGCTGGCTCGACGCCTTCACCACCGCGATCTGCGAACGGCCCGTCACCGAGCCGGTCGACGACGCCGTGGCGGCCGCGCTGCACCGCATCGTTGAGCAGGGGTGGGCCGATCACTCCTATGGCGAGATGGCGTTGCCACATCCCACGGTGCAGTTCATTGGCGATGGCGATCCGCAGATCGCCGGGCACATCCTGCACGCGTGGGTTCACGCCCAGGATCGCATCGCGCGCGACTACATGACCCGCGCAGGCACGGCGCCCGATGCGGTGGAGCCATGGAGCCGCGCCGCCGCCGTGTTCTCCGCGTGGACGGCAACCATCCTCTACGCTCGTGCGGGCTATGAGCGCGGCGATCTCGCCGCCGATTCCAGCGGCAACCACGTAGGCGAGCGCATCATCCGCGAGATGACGCGCGAGCAGCAGTGACGGCGCTCGCCGATTTCACGGGCGGGCGGGTGGCCTGCTAATGTTGTTTCTCGCGCCACGCGCCTCTAGCTCAATTGGCAGAGCAACTGACTCTTAATCAGTGGGTTCTGGGTTCAAGTCCCAGGGGGCGTACCAGGGAGAAGCCCGGTCCGTACGGATCGGGCTTTTTTCATGCCCGACGCCGTCCGGCCTTCGCGCTTCAGCGCCAGCGGCCGCGCCACCAGGGGGTCTGCGCGCCGGCCTCGGACTGTGCCTCACGCTCCGCACGCCCCGCGGCCTCGAGCTGTGCGCGGCGGCGACGACGGCGTCGGCCCGTGGTGACGATGCGGTACAGCGCGATGCATAGCAGGATGAAGAAGACGAGCACGAGGATCGGCACAAAGAGCGCCACGAGGCACAAGGTGACGGACAGTGCGTCTTCGGCAAACGAGGCGAGTGGCGCGCCCGTGCCGCCCGTGGAGGCGTTCACGGCGGGCCGGGCAACGGCCTTGCCGGTGTGCACACCCAAGGCGAGAACGGCACCCGCTACGCCCGCGATCCACGGGTGCTCAAACCAAAAGTCGGACTGTCCCTGAACGTCTGCCGATGCCGTGGCAACGAACATCACGCCGCCCACCACGGGGCGCACCAGGAACTGCAAGAGGTCGTTGATGTGATCGACGCCCGGGATCTTGTCGAGCACCAACTCGCTCAGCAGGAGCAGCAGGCCGATGACGATGACGGGCCAGGACTCGAGCCACAGCAACTGGTCCGGAAGCACGATGATGTCGGTGAAGCGGGCCAGCGCCCCCACCAGCACGATGGGAATGAACGCATTGAGGCCGGCAGCGGCGGCGAAGCCGGAGCCCGTGAGCAGCGCGAGTACCCAACCCTCCATGCGTTACCTCCATCCCGTGCAAATAGTTCGCCACAACGATAGCGTGGCGGGCGAACCGCGGAACGCCGTGGTCCGCGGCAGGAAGGGATGGCGTTCGCCAAGAGGTCCTGAGCGCTGCGCTCAGGACAACACCACCGGCACCACGCGCCAGCCCCCCAGGGGGGCCTCGTGGGGCACAGGTGCCGCGTCCCCCGCGGGCTCTACTGCCTGCGTTCCTGCCGTGAGTGCCAGTACGGACGCGCGCAGTTCGGCCATCGACAGTTCAAAGCCTGGGCACCCGTGTGGCCCGATGCCGAACACGAGATTGTGCGGCAGGTGAGCGTGAGGGTCAAAGGTATCTGCGAAGACCTCGGGGTCCCGGTTGGCTGCGGTCCAGTCGAGCATCACGATGTCCCCCGTGTTGGCGGCAGCTCCGGAGGGCAGCGTCACGGGGCAGGTGGCCCTGCGGCGGTTCGCCACGAAGGGGTCTTCGATGCGCAGGCACTCGAGGAGGATCGCGTCGAGTTCGGCGCGGTGCTCGGGGCCGGTGAGCATGCGCACTCGCTGCTGCAGGGGTGGGGTGCTCGCCAGCCGCCACACGATGACACCGATGCAGCGGGCGATGGACCCAAGGTCTCCCGCCGTCCAGTTGCGCAGAATCGACACCGCCTCTTCGGTGGTCAGAGGCCGGCCGTTCACGTGCTCGGCGGCAAGGCGTGCCGTGACGGAGCCGGGAGCGGCACTCGCGATGGCATCCCGAACTATCTGGTCAAAGTCCGCGGCCACCTCCGCGTTGAGGTCCGCGTCGCGAGCGTGGGCGGCGGTGTAGTTGCGCTCCATCCAGGCGCTCAGGCGTGGCTCAAACTCTGCGGGCCACCCCAGCCAGTCGCACTGTGCGTGCACCGCAAAGGGCTCGCCGAGCGCCGCGATGACGTCCACCGTCTCGCCGCGCGGCATGTCGCGCACTACCTGCCGGGCGATCTCGGCAAGGCGGGGCTCCAGTCCAGCCACAACGTCGGACGTCATGTAGCTGTCCACGAGTGTGCGGAAGGTGCGGTGCTCCTCGCCATCCATGCCGTTAGGCACGTGCAAATGCACGGAGGTGTGGCTGGAGAACGTGGTGGGGTCGGTTGCCGCGGCAACGACGTCGGCATGCGTGGTGAGGCGTACAGGGACCGGGGAATCCATGCTTCAAGGGTAGGTGCCGTGGGGGCGGTTGGTCCTAGGACGTCTGGCCCGGTCACAGCTCGCCTCGGGCCCGGCACCGTCAGTAACCTGCACAAAATGTGCTGGCGCGCGATCCGTACCAGGCGAAACGCGCCGGACAGGGCAAATTATGCGCGGGTTACGCACGGTAGACCCCCCGCGGCCACCCTTGGGGTGAGTGACGGGACTCGAACCCGCGACATCCGCGACCACAACGCGGCGCTCTACCAGCTGAGCTACACCCACCATCGGCCCATTGCGGGGCCAGCGAAAAGTGTACCGTGCCTGCCGGGCCGTCCTTAACCCTCGGACACGGACGCCGCGGCGGCGCGCGCAGACTCGGAGTCCGGTCCGGGAAGGGGCACCAGCACGGTCTCGCGGTAGTAGCGCAGCTCGCGGATGGAGTCTTGGATGTCGCCGAGCGCGCGGTGACCGCCGGTCTTGGTGGGGGCCTGGTAGAAGACCCGCGGGTACCAGCGGCGCACCAGTTCCTTGAGAGAACTGACGTCCACTACGCGGTAGTGCAGGTGGGCCACGAGCTGCGGCATGTCGCGCTCCAGGAAGAGGCGGTCCATGCCCACCGTATTTCCCGCGAGCGGCGCCTTGCCTGCAACGGGCACGTGCTCGCGGACGTACGCGAGCACCGCGTCCTGGGCCTCTTCCATCGTCACGCCGCTCTCGAGGTCGTTGATGAGGCCCGACGTCGTGTGCATCTGCCGGACAAAGTCGCCCATGCCGTCTACGGCGTCGGACGGGGGACGGATGACAACGGATACGCCCTCGCCGAGCACGTTGAGCTCGGCGTCGGTCACGAGGCAGGCAACCTCAATGAGCGCGTCCTTGCTGGTGTCGAGGCCGGTCATCTCACAATCGATCCATACCAGGGCGGTCTCAGACATATGCCAACTGTAGTGGGATGCGGGCTTGACACGGCGTCCAAAACATGGTTACTTAGTTACTGAACTAACTAACCAACAAGCCTGGAGGGTGACGTGGACGACGCACGGCCAATCTTCCTGCAGATCGCCGAGCAGCTCGAGTCGCAGATCATCGACGGCTCCATGCGTGAGGAGACGCAGGTGCCGTCCATCAACGACCTCGCCGCCTTTCACCGCATCAACCCGGCCACTGCGCTCAAGGGCGTCACGCTTCTCGTTGATGCGGGAATCCTCTACAAGCGCAGGGGCATCGGCATGTTCGTCGCCCCGGGTGCCCGCGACCGCCTCGTCGCCGCGCGCACCGAGGCATTCCAAGACACCTACGTGCGCCCGCTCGTGGCGCAGGCGCGGGTGCTCGGCATCACGACCGAGCAGCTCACCGCCATGATTCGAAAGGAGGCGGGCCAATGACCGCCGTCATTGAGGCCAGGGGCCTGACCAAGCAGTTTGGCAAGGTCGAGGCCGTTGCGGATGTGACCTTCAGCGTGCAGGAGCACTCCATTTGCGGACTGCTGGGCCGCAACGGGGCAGGCAAGTCCACGGTGATGCGCCTCATCACCGGTCAAGAGTTCGCCTCGGCCGGCGAGGTCGACGTCTTTGGGCAAAGCCCCGTGGAAAACGCCGCGGTGCTCACCCGCACGTGCTTTGTGCGCGAGTCCCAGGTCTATCCAGAGAGCTTCCGCGGCAAGCACGTGCTGCGCGCCGCCTCGCATCTGTTCCCCAACTGGGACGCCGACTACGCTGCTCGGCTCGTTGACGAGTTCAGGGTTCCGCTGAATCGCCGCATGAAGAAGATGTCGCGCGGGCAACGCTCCGCCGTTGGCGTCATCATTGGCCTCGCCGCCCGCGCCGAGCTCACGCTCCTCGACGAGCCCTATGCGGGGCTCGACGCCGTGGCCCGCGACCTCTTCTACGACCACCTGCTCGCGGACTACAGCGCCAACCCGCGCACCATCATCCTGTCCACTCACCTCATCGACGAGGCCGCGCGCCTACTCGATCACGTCATCGTGGTGGACGGCGGCCGTGTGCTCATCGATGCCGACGCCGACTCCCTGCGCGGCACCGCCGTGACGCTCGTTGGCGGGCACGCCGCGGTGGAGCGCTTTGCGGAGGGCAAGGACGTCTTGGGGTGGGAGGGCATCGGCGGCATAGCGTCGGTCACCCTTACCGGGCTGTCCGACGCCGAACGCGCCGACGCTGTGGCCGCCGGCTTGGAGCTGGCACCCGTTTCTCTTCAGCAGCTCATCGTGAGCCGTACCCGCAACACCACTCAGGAGGTTCGCTCATGACCGCCATCGCCGTTCCCACCACCCCTCGCCGCATTGCCACCACGGTGCGCGTGCACCTGTCGAACCCGTGGGCGCTGCTGTACATGCCGGCGCTCATCACGCTCGGCGTGTTCGCGCTGAACTTCACCGTGTGGCACATCGTGCTGTTTGCCGCGGGAGACGACCCCCTGGAGCCCGACGCGTTTGACTACAACGGCGGTGGCTCATGGGTGATGTTCTATGCGGTGGTTGTGGCGGTGCAGGCCATGAACCAGACCTTCAGCTTCACCGTTGGCCTTGGGTCCACGCGACGCGACTACTACCTGGGCACGAGCCTGATCTTCGTGATGCTCTCGGTGACCTTTGGAGTGGGGCTCGCGCTCCTTGCGGGAGTGGAGCGTCTCACGGATGGGTGGGGAGTAGGTGGCCGATTCTTTGCGCCGTCCGTCTTGCAGACTGTTCCGGTGTGGGAGCTCGCGGCGATCTACACGCTTGCCATGATGCTGCTGATGTTCGTGGGTGCCGCATGCGGAGCGTCGTTTGTGCGCTGGGCCGCCACGGGACTGATCGCGTTCTTGGGGTCGCTCCTGGTGCTCGCGGTCGCGATCGTCTTCCTCATCGTCTGGGGTGGCTGGTGGCAGCCCATCGTCGACTTCTTTGCGGCCCGCACGCCGTGGGAGATCGCCTTGCTGAGCCTGCCGATCACGATCGTTGCTGGTCTTGGCGGGTTCGCGCTGCTTCGACGCGCCACGCCAAAGGGCTAGTCCACGTTGGGACGAGCGGCGAAGGTGCCGCGCACGTATTGGGCGGGCCAGTAGTCAAGCGTCTCGCCCAATTCGTGCGCCACGCGCAGGGGAAGGTGGGGGTCGCGCAGGAACTCGCGGCCAACGAACACCGCATCGGCACCGCCCGACGCGATGATCGCCTCTGCCTGCTTGGCTCCCACAATCTGTCCCACCGCGCCGGTGGGGATGTGCGCTCCCGCGCGCACGGCCGACGCGAAGGGCACCTGGTAGCCAGGGCCCGTGGGGATGCGTACGCCGCCCACGAGGCCCCCGGAGGAGACGTCCACGAGGTCCGCCCCGGCGTCGTGCACCCAACCGGAGACGGTGACGGTGTCCTCCACGGTCCACCCGTTGGGCTCCGACCAGTCCGTTGCCGACAGCCTCACGAACACCGGCACGTCGGCGCCGGCCTCGGCGCGCACCGCACGCACCACGTCCAGCAGCAACCGGGCGCGGTTCTCGAGTGAGCCGCCCCACCGATCCGTGCGCTCGTTGCTCAGGGGGGACAAGAACTGGTGCAGCAGGTAGCCGTGGGCGGCATGCACCTCGAGCACGTCAAAGCCAGCATCAAGCGCAAGCCTGGCCGACGCTGCCCACGCCTGGGGCAGCGCGCTGATCTCGTCTGGGCTCAGCTCGCGTGGCGTCGCGTAGCCGGGGAAGGGCACCGGCGACGGTGCCACGGTCTGCCATCCGCCGTCGGACTCGCTGACGGAGCCCTTGCCGCTCCAGTCGCGATACGTGGACGCCTTGCGGCCCGCGTGCGCCAGCTGGATGCCCGCCTTGGCGCCTTGGCCGTGGACAAAATCGACGATGCGGGCCCACGAGTCGCGCTGCTGCGCATTCCAGATGCCCGCACACCACGGGGTGATGCGGCCTTCCGGGACCACCCCGCTCGCCTCGGCCACGATGAGCCCCGCGCCGCCCCGTGCAAAGGAGCCGAGGTGCACCAGGTGCCAGTCGGTGGGGACGCCGTCGCGGTCCTCGCACGAGTACTGGCACATGGGGGACACCCACAGGCGGTTGCGGAACGTGACGCCCCTGATGGTGAGGGGTGAGAACAGGCTCGTGGTCATGGGGGAATCCTCTCGCAGGTCGCTGCACTCGTGAACCTCCCGGGGCCGCGCGGTGTTCCCGGGCCTCGGTTTGGCGTGCCGCGGCCCGGGCAGCGGGCGCCGGTGGGTGGGTCAGAATGTGAGCGATAACGGTTTGGTCTCAAACGAAACGATTCGACGGAGAGTTTGAGCACGATTTGTGCGGGGAACTTTACGAAACCGTGACCTCCCAGCGCTTGCGTGAGCGCTAAATGTTAAGGCTAATATTTGAGACACGGTCCCTCTGCTGGCCCAGAGGAAACCGCACCCGAGTGGCCGCAAGGCCTGGCCAAAACAAGGAGGTTTTGGAATGAAGAAGCGCATGATCGCGTCACTGGCCCTCGCCGGTGCCGCAGCGCTCACGATCGCTGGGTGCTCGTCTGACGGCGACCCCAGCAACAGCGCAGCACCAGGCGGCGACGGCGGCAACGCCGACGCCACCATCAGCGTCGGCTTTGCGCAGACCGGATCCGAGAGCGGATGGCGCAGCGCCAACACCGACTCGATGAAGGCGGCCTTCTCCGCCGAGAACGGATTCGATCTGACGTTCAACGCCGCCGACAACGACACGGCGGCCCAAATCGCCGCCGTTCGCAGCTTCATCAACCAGGGCGTCGACGCGATTGTCATCGCACCGATCGTCTCCGATGGTTGGGATGACGTGCTGCAGGAGGCGAAGGACGCTGGCATCCCGGTCATCCTTGAAGACCGCACCGTGTCCTCTTCCGACGACTTGTTCGCCGCCTGGGTGGGCGACGACTTCAAGGCGGAGGGCGAGACGGCGGGCAAGTTTGCCGCAGAGAACTACGGCAACACGCCCACCAAGATGGTTGTGCTCGAAGGCACCACGGGCTCCGCTCCCGCCAACGACCGTGCCGAGGGCTTCGACTCAGCGATCGCCGGCACCCAGATCGAGAAGATCGACTCGCAGACCGGTGACTTCACCCGCGACGGCGGCAAGTCCGTCATGGAGGGCTTCATCCAGAAGTACGGGCTCGACGGCATCGACCTGGTCTTCGCCCACAACGACGACATGGCGCTGGGCGCCATCGAAGCGATTGAGGCGGCCGGTGGCAAGCCCGGTGAGGACATCAAGATCATCTCGATCGATGGCGTCCACGACGGACTGCAGGCGCTGCTCGACAAGAAGATCAACTTCGTTGTCGAGTGCAACCCGATGCTCGGTGACTCCGCTGCCCAGTTGGTCAAGGACGTCATCGCTGGCAAGGAAGTTCAGCACATCAACTACGCGACCGACTCCAGCTTCACGCAGGACGACATCACGCAGGACATCCTCGACGCCCGTCCCTACTGATAGGCATCAGTAAGCACGGTCCAGACGCGACGCTGGGGGGTCGGCCGCATGCCGGCTCCCCAGCCGTCGCGTCCCAGCGCAGGCAAGAAGGTACAACTCGTGACTGACAACGCGGACAACGCGGCACAAGCCATCGTCGAGATGCGCGGAATCACCATCCAGTTCCCTGGGGTGCTCGCGCTCGACGGCGTAGATTTCACTCTCCGCGCCGGAGAGGTGCACTCGCTCATGGGCGAGAACGGCGCCGGCAAGTCCACCCTCATCAAGGCGCTCACGGGCGTGTATGCCATCAACGCGGGCACCATCGCGGTCAATGGCGCCACGCGCGAATTCCACTCCACGGCCGACGCTCAAGCGGCAGGCATCTCCACGGTGTACCAAGAGGTGAACCTGTGCACCAACCTCACCGTTGGCGAGAACGTCATGCTTGGGCACGAGCCGCGCACCGCGGGACGCATCAATTGGGGCGCCGTGCACCGTGAGGCGGCCCGGCACCTGTCCGAGTTGGGGCTCAGCGTGGATCCGCATTCGATGCTCGCGAGCCACTCCATCGCGATTCAGCAGCTTGTGGCGATCAGTCGCGCCATGGTGCTCGACGCTCGCGTGCTGATCCTCGACGAACCCACCTCGAGCCTCGACAGGGGCGAGGTGGAACAGCTTTTTGGCGTCATTCGTGCGCTGCGCGACAAGGGCGTGGCGATCCTCTTTGTGAGCCACTTCCTGGACCAGGTCTACGAGATCGCCGACCGCATCACCGTGCTGCGCAATGGCCGCCTGGTTGGCGAGTATCTCGCCGCAGATCTGCCACGCGACCAACTCGTCACCAAGATGATCGGCCGCGCACTCGACGATCTCGCCTCGCTGAGCCAGACGGCAGACCGCGCGGTGGATCGCTCGGGAATCCCCGTGCTCACAGCGTCGGGCCTTGGCCGCAAGGGAACCTTGGAGCCGGCCGATATCGACATCTATCCGGGCGAAGTGGTGGGCCTTGCGGGGCTGCTCGGCTCCGGCAGGACCGAGCTGGTGCGTCTGTTGTACGGGGCGGACCGCCCCGACACCGGCCACGTGGAGATCCAGGGCTCCGCCGCCAAGATCGCCTCGCCGCGGCACGCCATCGATCGCCGGGTGGCGTTCTCCTCCGAGGACCGACGCGGTGAAGGCATCGTGGGCGACCTCACCGTTGCCGAAAACATCGTGCTCGGCATTCAGGCGCGCAAGGGATGGCTTCACAAGCTCCGCCGCGCCGAACAGGACGCGATCGTCGCCGACTACATGTCCGCGCTCGACGTGCGCCCCGCCAACCCGGCCGCCCTTGCCCGCAACCTGTCGGGAGGCAACCAGCAAAAGGTGCTGCTCGCGCGCTGGCTCGCCACGGCTCCCGAACTGCTCATTCTTGACGAGCCCACGCGCGGAATCGACGTGGGCGCCAAGGCCGACATCCAGCGCAAGGTCGCCGAGTTGTCACAACAGGGCCTGTCTGTCATCTTCATCTCATCGGAGCTCGAGGAGGTGCTGCGGCTCGCGCAGCGCATCGTGGTCATGCGTGACCGCAAGCGCATCGGCGAGGTAGACGCGGGCGCCATGGACCTTGATGCTCTCGTGGAGTACATCGCCAACGAAGGCAAGGAGAGCGCGGCGTGAAAACCCTCGTGAGACATCGGCTGTTTTGGCCAACGGCGGCGCTCGTGGGCCTCATCGCCATCAACGCGATTGCCCGGCCCGCCTTCATCAAGATCACCATCCGTGACGGCGAGTTGTACGGCGCACTGATCGACATCCTGCGCAACAGTGCGCCACTCATGCTTGTGGCGCTCGGCATGACGCTCGTCATCGCCACGCGCGGCATCGACCTATCGGTTGGCGCCATCATGGCGGTGTCCGGCGCGGTGGCGCTGCAGATTATTGCGGGCTCCGACGAACCGAACAACATCGGTGTGGTGGCGGTGGCGGTGGGCGTTGCGATGCTCGTGAGCCTGGTGCTCGGCGCATGGAACGGGTTGCTCGTGTCGGTCATGGGCATCCAACCGATCATCGCCACGCTCGTGCTGATGTTCGCCGGCCGTGGCGTGGCGCTGTTGATCACCGGCGGCAAGATCACCACGGTCAATTCGTCGCCATACAAGGTCATTGCCACCGGGTTCTTCCTGCTCCTGCCGGTGGCGTTCCTCATCGCCATGGCCATCGTGGCGATTGTGGCGTTCGTGGAGCGCCGCAGCGCGCTCGGCGTGCTCACCGAGGCCGTTGGCATCAACCCCGAGGCCAGCCGCCTCGCGGGAGTGCGCTCGCGCGGCATCATCTGGGGCGCCTACATCGTCTCTGGGCTGCTGTCCGGAATCGCCGGCATCATCTACACCTCGAACATCTCCGCAGCCGACGCCAACGCCGCCGGCCTCTTCATCGAGCTCTATGCGATCCTCGCCGTGGTGCTCGGCGGCAACTCGCTCATGGGCGGCAAGTTCTCTATCGCGGGAACGGTTGTGGGAGTGCTGTTCATCCAGACCCTCGACTCGACCATCCTCTTCCTTGGCGTCTCGCCCGCTCAGAGCCCCGTGTTCTTTGCGCTGGTGGTGGTGGTCGTGGTCCTTATCCAGTCGCCGCGGCTGCATCGCCTCGCGCGCAGAGTCAGCCAATCACGGAGGGCGCCGCAAGCGGCCTCCACGCCAGAGGAGGTCGCGGCATGACCGCAGTGGACACCGTGCCCCGGCCCGCAAAGGTGGGCTCGTTCCGTAGCTTCATGAGCAGGCGAGCATCGCTCATGCCCACGTTTGCCGCGGTGGCGATCCTCATCCTCATCTTCATCGGTGCGCAGATGGAGTTTGGCAACTTCATCACCCCGCGCAACATCTCGTCGCTCCTGCTCGACAACGCCTACTTGTTGATCCTCGCGGTGGGCATGACCTTTGTCATCATCACGAGCGGCATCGACCTGTCCGTGGGCTCGGTGATGGCATTCACCGGCATCTGGCTGGCAAAGCTCCTCGCGGGCGGAACCTCGGCGATCATCGCGATTCCCGCCATCGTGCTGGGCGGCGCCGTCATCGGGCTCCTCATCGGCGTGCTCATTCAGTACTTCGACGTGCAACCGTTCATTGCCTCACTCGCCGGGCTATTCCTGGCCCGCGGGCTCGCGTTCGTGGTGAGCCTGCAGTCGATCCGGGTGGAGAACAAGGCGGTGCTGTGGCTTCAGAGCACGCGTTGGCACCTTGGCAGCTGGTACATCACTCCCACCGGGATCCTCGCTCTGCTGGTGGTTGCGGTGGGCGCGTTCGTCATGCAATACACGCGGTTTGGCCGCACCATCTACGCCATCGGTGGCAATGAGCAGTCGGCTCGCCTCATGGGCCTCAACATCGCGCGCACCAAGGTGCTCGTGTATGTCATCAGTGGCACGTGTGCGGGCCTCGCGGGCCTGGTGCTCACCGCCTACTCGGGGGCCGGGTATCCGCGCAACGGCATCGGCACGGAGCTCGACGCTATCGCCGCGGTGGTTATTGGCGGCACCCTGCTGACGGGCGGCACCGGCTACGTGTTGGGCTCGATGGTCGGTGTCTTCGTGTTCGGCACCATCAACACGGTGATCTCCTTCATGGGTGCCGAACAGTCGTGGACTCGCATCATCGTTGGCGTGCTGTTGCTGGTGTTCATCGTGGTGCAGCGCGCCATCGTGGCACGCGCCGAGCGACGTAGATAGCCGCAGATGGTGGTCGTCCCTGGTCCCGGCCTAGATAATGGCTCCGTGGACGAGGCGCGGCCGCTCCTGGAGCTCACCGGAGGCACGGTCTACTTTGGCGCGGATGCCGCCATCGACGGTGTGGACTTCCGCATGTTCCCGGGTGAGGTCCACTCGCTCATGGGGGAGAACGGCGCCGGCAAGTCCACGCTCATCAAGGCCATCACCGGCGTGCTTGCGTTGGACTCCGGCACCCTGACCCTCGACGGCCAGGCCACGGCCTTCCGCTCACCGATCGATGCCCAGCACGCCGGCATCAGCACGGTGTACCAAGAGGTCGAGTTGCTGCCCAATGTGTCCGTGGCAGAGAACATTGCGCTGGGGCGCGAGCCGCGTCGGTTTGGGCTGATCGACGCCAAGGCCATGCGCAAGCAGGCGAGCGCGGTGCTCGCCGAGCTGGGACTGGACATCGACCCTGCATCGATGCTGGGTTCCCACTCGGTGGCGGTTCAGCAGCTCGTGGCCATCGCGCGCGCAATCTCTGCCGACGTGAGGGTGCTCGTGCTCGATGAGCCCACCTCGAGCCTCGACCTCGACGAGGTCGCCGAGCTGTTCCGCATCATCCGCGACCTCAAGCAGCGTGGCGTCGCGATCCTCTTTGTCAGCCACTTCCTGGACCAGGTGTACGAGATCTGCGACCGCGTCACGGTGCTTCGTGACGGCAAGCTCGTGGGCGAGTACCTCATGCGCGAACTGCTGCGTATTGACCTCGTCCACAAAATGCTCGGCCATTCCGAGTCCGAGCTGCGAACGCGCACCAAAGATGCGGGAAGCGTCGGGCAGGAGGACGAACCCTATCTGGAGGCCACGGGCGTCACCGTGTCTCGCGGCATCGCCGACGCCACGCTCCAGGCCTTCGAGGGCAGCGTGCTGGGAGTGGCCGGGCTCTTGGGCTCGGGGAGAACGGAACTTGCGCGCGCGGTCACGGGCGTGGACCGGCTGCAGGCAGGGGTGATCGTGGTGGCGGGCAGGCAGCAAGACCTCACCAGCCCGCGTGCGGCCCTCAAGCACGGCATCGCCTACTCCTCGGAGAACCGGCGAACCGAGGGAATTGTTGGCCAACTGAGCGTGCTCGAGAACATCGTGCTGAGCGTGCAGGCAGACCGCGGCATCTGGCATCGCATCCGCCCCGCACGCCAACGCGAACTCGCGCAAAGCTGGATCGAGGCGCTGGGAATTCGTCCCGCCGACATGGATCGGCCCGCGGGGACGCTGTCTGGCGGCAACCAGCAAAAGGTGATGCTCGCGAGGCTTCTCGCGCTGTCGCCGCGCTTGCTTGTGCTCGACGAGCCCACGCGCGGCATCGACGTTGGCGCCAAGGTGGAGATTCAGAACCTTGTGAGCGAACTCGCCCAGAACGGGTTGTCGGTGATCTTCATCTCCGCCGAGCTCGAGGAGGTGCTGCGCGTCTCCGACCGCGTGGCCGTGCTGCGGGATGGACGCATCGTCGACACCCTGTCCGCCGCCGAGGCGACAGCCGATTCCGTGCTTGCGCTCGTGGCGCGCGCGAGCGAGGAGGCGTAGCCGTGGCCGACGACAAGCCCCCGCGCACCGCCAACATCTTTGACGTGGCACGCCTGGCCGGCGTGTCCCATCAGACCGTCTCGCGCGTGCTCAACGGCCTGCCGAACGTGCGCCCGGCCACCAAGGAGCGGGTGGAGCAGGCCATCGCCCAGCTGCGGTACAGCCCGTCGCCGGCCGCGCGCGCGCTCGTGACCCGACGCACGCGCACCATTGGCCTCATCACTCCTGGTATTTCCGACTACGGCCCCGTCTCGATCGCCATGCACTTCAACCTCGCGGCGCGTGTGGAGCGGTATTCGGTGGAGACGGTGAGCACCGTGGACTCGGATCCCGAGACGGTGCGTCAGGCCGTCGATGGGCTGCTGCGACAGCGGGTGGACGCGATCGTTGCAGTGGTGACGGACTTTGGCGTGCTCGAACTCGTGCGCGGGCTCGACGTAGCGATTCCGGTGGTGGCGTCGGCGTCGGCGCCTCGACGGTCCCCGCGTGTGGTCTCCATCGACCAGTACCGAGGGGCGCGGGCCGCTGTGCGCCACCTTGCGCAATTGGGACACACTCGTATCCACCACCTCACGGGACCTACCTCCGCCCCAGATGCCACCGAGCGCATCCGAGGATGGCGCGACGAGCTCGCCGAGCACCGGCTCGACGCGCCTGAGCCGTTGCGCGGAAACTGGACCGCGGAAAGCGGCTACACGGTGGGCCTCGCGGTGGACTTGGAACCGGGGTCGGCGGTGTTCGCGTCGAATGATCTGTCCGCGTTGGGCCTGCTCTCCGGGCTTCGTGAGCGCGGAATGCGCGTTCCACACGACGTCTCCGTGGTGGGATTCGACGACGTGCCGGAGGCGGCCTTCTTCTTTCCACCCCTGACCACGGTGCGGCAAGACTTCGCGGCGCTGGGGCGCCAACTCATGCAAAAGGTGCTGCTGGCGCTTGAGGAGGGGGAGACGGATTCGATGGACACCCCGCTACCCACGGAACTCATCGTGAGAGCAAGCACCCAGCAGCGGTAGTGCGTCAGTAGGTGGTGCGTCAGGAGGTTACGCGTGGGCACGCCCCCAGCGCACCGCCAGCGCGCCCCCGGCAGGACTCGAACCTGCAACCTACGGATTAGAAGGCCGTTGCTCTATCCATTGAGCTACGGGGGCCTGGCACAAGGCTAGTGCGGACGCCCGGAAGCGCGGAACGGTAGCCTAAGTTCGCTGGTTACGAGGAGAAAGTCCTGGCATGAGTACGCGCGCAATCAAGACCTGGTCATATCCAGGTGCGCTGCTTGACGCCCTCGTGGATACGCGTAAGGCCGTTGCCGACATCGAGCTGCCCATTCCCGTTGACGGGGCGGAGCGCTCGCGGGCGCTCGCGGAGCAGACTCTGGACCAGCTGGACCATCACCTCATCCCGCGCGTTGCCCAAGAGGCGAGCCCCGCGATCGTGGTGGTCGCGGGTTCCACGGGCTCGGGAAAGTCCACGGTGGTGAATGCCCTTTTGGGTGAGCAGCTCACCGCCGCCGGCGTGCTGCGTCCCACCACCAAGGTGCCGCATCTGTTCCATCACCCGCTGGACACGCACGTGCTCACAGAGGTGGAACGGCGCGCACGGGTGGCGGCCACGGAGGCGGTGCCGCGCGGGCTCGCGATCGTCGACTCTCCGGACCTTGACTCCGTGCGCGGCGAGAATCGTGAGGTGGCGCGCGAGCTGCTTGACGCCGCAGACCTGTGGATCTTCGTGACCACCGCCGCCCGCTATGGCGACGCGGTGCCGTGGGAGGCGTTGCGCGCCGGCGCGGAGCGTGGCGCCTCGATCGCCATTGTGCTCAACAGAGTGGCGATCGACGTTGCCGCGCAAGTGCGCAGCGACCTCATGGCGCGGCTCGCCGCGGAGGGGCTCGAGATGCTCCCGCTGTTTGTCATTCCGGAGGGATCGTCGGCGTCGAGCGACGTGCCGGCCGACGTTGTGAGCGGCTTGGGTCGGTGGCTCGACTCCGTGGCGGCGTCGTCGGCGGCGACGATCGTGGAGCGCACCCTGCATGGCAGTGCGGAGGCGCTCAAGGAATGGCTCGAGCAGCTCGCCGAAGACATGGATGATCAGGCCTCCGTAGCCAAGGAGGTGCGTTCGGTGGTGCGCCGCCGTGCCGCGCAGGCCGAGGCCGAGGGTGGCCAGACCTGGTACCAAGGCGTTGCCACGGGGGCGCTCGAGACCCGGTGGCGGCAGGCAACGAGTGAGGGTGGCGCACTCTTCCGGCTGCGCAACTCGCTGTGGGTCAAGCGCCGCGTGGCTCGCGACGCGCGAGACGCAGCGCTGCAGTCCATCGAGAGCGACGTCATCGGTGCCGTAGAGGCCACGCTGACCTTCGCGGCATCCAAGGCCGCCGACGCCATCGTCGCCGACCTCGCCGTTGGCGGCGAGGGCCCCGGGACCTGGCTCGCGGCACAGCGCGATCCTCGCGACGCCCGCGAGCACCGCGAGCGCACCGCGGCCGATGCCACCCGCGCATGGCTGGGCCGCTGCGACGAGATCGCCATGGGCATGCCGCGCGCCAAGAGCGCCATTGAGGTGGTGGGGGAGACGGGACTGCGAGCCACGCTAGCGTCGGCCGCGCTGGGAGTGGGGGCAGCCCAGGAGGCGCTTGCGCTCCTCGTGGGGCTGGACACGGACGGCACGCTTGTGGCCGCGCGGGAGGAGCTCGCCGCCGCGCGCCGCTACGCCATCAACAGGGAGGCCTTGGAGCTGCTGGCCCCCACGGACATTCCGTCCCTCATGCCCGACGCTTCGGCCAAGGTGCGCTTACGCCGCGCCGAGCTCCGGGGTCTGCTGTGACCGTCTCGTTTGAGCGGCTTGCCCCACGGGATGAGACGAGTTCCCTGCGTGCCCGAGTGGCGCGGCTCAAGTCCTCGATGGAATGGGCGTCGGAGGCGATTGAGCCGTCCGTGCGCGCGGAAGTGATGACGACCATCGAACGGTGCGACCATCGCCTCGCGCTCGGAGTGGATCACACCATCGTCGCGCTCGCGGGGGGAACAGGTTCCGGCAAGTCGAGCCTGTTTAACGCGCTCACCGGCACCCAGTTCGCGGTGCCAGGCGTGGCGCGGCCCACCACCTCGGCGGTGAGCGCCGCCACATGGGGGGACGCGGCGTCGGCGTTGCTCGAGTGGATTGACGTGGCGCCCACGCACCGCCTGGCGCTCGAGGGCAGCCCGGAACTCGCGGGGGTGGTGCTGCTTGACCTTCCCGACCACGATTCCGTGAATGCCGACAACCGCGCGATCGTGGACCGCGTGGTGCCGCTTGCGGACCTCCTTGTGTGGGTCATGGACCCGCAAAAGTATGCCGACAACGCCGTGCATTCGGCATACCTGGCGGTCGCCTCGGATCACGGTCAGCCGTCGCTCGTGGTGCTCAATCAGGTGGATCGGCTGTCCACGGACGAGGCATGGGAGGTCGTTCGCGACCTCCAGAATCTGCTTGCCGAGGACGGCCTCGACGACGTTCCCGTGATGCCCATGAGTGCGCGCACCGGTCAAGGCGTCGATCACCTGCTTGCGGAGCTTGCGGGCGCGGCGCAGGCGCGATCCGTTGCCGCGGAGGCGGTGCGGGCGGACCTGGTGGCGGCGGGGCGCGCGCTGTCGCGGGCGCTCGCGCGTGACGCCGAGCCCCACCTTCCCGATGTCGAGGAGCTCGTCGCGGCGCTCGCCACGGCGGCGGGCATCGACGCCTTGGCCGACGCGTCGGCCGCCGTTGCCGTGGGGCGCACCAAGGCGGTGCCCGCGCTGCTTGGTGTGCGCAAGGAGGCCGTGGAACGCGAGCGGCTGGACTGGGTGGACGCGGCCACGCATGGGCTGCCCGTGGCGTGGCACCGCGTGGTGGCCGACGCCGTGGCCCCGGCAGAGCTGCTGGCCGAGGAGATCAACGGTTCCCTCGCCGCCATCGAGTGGCCCACGATTGCGCGGGGCTCGGGGATCAAGGGCATGGTGACGCGAGCGGCTCGTGCCAATGCTGCGGCGAAGGCGGTGCGCACACTGGGCCGCGATGCCGTGCGCGCGGTATTGGGACCGCTCGTCGTGGAGCCAACGGACCTCATCCATCAGGCATATCGGAACCTTGATGAGCTCACGGAGCTGGCCAGGGAGTGATCTCGTGCGGGCCCGGCGACTTATCCACAGCTCGCCCCGGCGGCCCTCGCCGCGCGCGACGCGCGCTGTCAGCCTTGGCTCGAGGCCGCACCGTGCGGCTCGCGTCGAGGAGGACGCCATGAATGATCTGACAGTGACGGTAACGGGGTGGGTCGCAACGGACCCGCGCCTGCATCTGGTGCCCGGTGGCACCGACATCGTGAGCTTCCGGCTCGCGAGCACCTCGCGGTACTTCGATCGCGGCAGTGGCCAGTGGGTGGACCGCGAGACCAGCTGGTTCACCGTGCGCGTGTTCCGGGCCGCGGCGATGCTCGTGGCCAAGTCCATCAAGAAGGGGCAGCCGATTGTGGTTGTGGGCAGGCTCCATACGCACGAGTGGGCGGCGGACTCCGGTCCGCGCACCGACCTCGTGATCGACGCGCAGACCGTTGGTCACGACCTTACGCGGGGCGTCGCCGACTTCACGCGCGCCGTGGTGGAGACCCCCGCCGACGCTGCGGCCGCCGAGAGCGACGAGGTCGAGGAGGGCGAGGTTGAGGCGGGAGAGGCGGCCATTGCGGATCCCTCGCATGAGAGCCAACCCAGGGACGAGGAGCCCGCTCTCGTCGACGCCTAGCCCGGCTAGCCACGCGGCGTGGCTCGGTGCCGCGTCGCGTAGGCTTAGCCCGGCAGTTTTCGCGGACGGGAGTGGCAGTGGCCGAGTTCATCTACACCATGCATAAGGCGCGCAAGGCGCACGGTGACAAGGTCATCCTCGATGACGTCACCATGGCCTTCTACCCGGGTGCAAAGATCGGCGTGGTGGGCCCCAATGGTGCCGGTAAGTCCACGATTCTGAAGATCATGGCGGGCCTTGAGCAGCCCTCGAATGGTGAGGCGCGGCTGAGCCCCGGCTACAGCGTCGGGATTTTGCTGCAGGAGCCCCCGCTCAACGAGGACAAGGACGTCATCGGCAACGTGCGTGAAGGCGTGGGCGAGATCTACGCCAAGCTTGAACGCTTCAATGCCATCTCCGAGGAGATGGCGAATCCCGACGCCGACTACGACACCCTGCTCGCGGAGATGGGAAAGCTGCAAGACGAGCTGGACCATGCGGACGCGTGGGACCTTGACTCCCAGCTGGAGCAGGCGATGGATGCGCTGCGCTGCCCGCCGCCGGACGCCGACGTCAAGGTGCTCTCCGGTGGTGAGCGGCGCCGCGTTGCACTGTGCAAGCTGCTGCTGGAAAAGCCCGACCTCTTGCTGCTTGACGAGCCCACGAACCACCTCGATGCCGAGTCTGTGCTGTGGCTCGAGCAGCACCTCGCCAAGTACCCCGGCGCCGTGCTCGCCGTGACCCACGACCGCTACTTCCTTGACCACGTTGCCGAATGGATCTGCGAAGTGGACCGCGGGCGCCTGTACCCCTACGAGGGCAACTACTCCACGTACCTGGAGAAGAAGCAGGAGCGCCTGCAGGTGCAGGGCAAGAAGGACGCCAAGCTCGCCAAGCGCCTCAAGGAAGAGCTCGAGTGGGTGCGCCAGAATCCCAAGGGACGCCAGACCAAGTCCCAAGCACGCCTCAACCGCTATGAGGAAATGGCGGCCGAGGCGGAGAAGACGCGCAAGCTCGACTTTGAAGAGATCCAGATCCCGCCGGGCCCGCGCCTTGGCACGGTGGTGATCGAGGCCAAGAACCTCCTCAAGGGATTCGGCGACCGCGTGCTCATCGACGGACTGTCGTTCTCGCTTCCGCGCAACGGCATCGTGGGCGTCATCGGCCCCAATGGCGTGGGAAAGACCACGCTGTTCAAGACCATCGTGGGTCTTGAGCCTCTCGACGGCGGCGACCTCAAGGTGGGCGAAACCGTCAAGGTGTCCTACGTGGACCAGAGCCGCGGCGGCATCGACCCCAACAAGACGCTGTGGGAGGTTGTCAGCGATGGGCTCGACTACATCAAGGTAGGCGCAGTGGAGATGCCGTCTCGCGCCTACGTGAGCGCGTTCGGCTTCAAGGGCCCGGATCAGCAAAAGCCCGCAGGGGTGCTTTCCGGTGGCGAGCGCAATCGCCTCAACCTGGCGCTGACCCTCAAGGAGGGTGGCAACGTGCTGCTGCTCGACGAGCCCACCAACGACCTCGACGTCGAGACGCTCGGGTCGCTTGAGAACGCCCTCTTGGAGTTCCCCGGATGCGCCGTGGTGGTCAGCCACGACCGTTGGTTCCTTGACCGCGTTGCCACGCACATCCTTGCCTACGAGGGCGACGAGGAGAACCCCGCCCGATGGTTCTGGTTCGAGGGCAACTTTGCCTCGTACGAGGAGAACAAGGTGGCTCGCCTCGGTGCCGAGGCCGCCCGCCCCCACCGCGTCACCTACCGCAAGCTCACGAGGGGGTGACCCATGCCGGGGGCAGCCATCGCACCGTCACCGTCGCCGAGCTACTCCAACGACCCCTTCAACCCCGATGTAACGATCTGGCCGGAGGCCCCCGGCTGGCTCTTTCCCGCGGTGATGATCGCCTCGGCGGTGTGCGCGGCAGTGATCATCGCGCTCATCGTGATGTGGCGCCGCGCAGTGGTGGTGCAGCGTCACGAGCGCGAGGCGAAGGGCCCCACGGAATGGGTAGACCTGTCAAAGCTCGACAAGAAAGGCCGCTGGGAGGACGACGGACCGGTGCTCGACGACGAGCAGCCGCCGGGTTCACGCTAGAGCCGCAGCATCCCCTCTTGTGAGGCGGACGCCACGAGCGAGCCGTCCTCGGCAAAGATCCACGTGCCCGTAAGGCCCCTGCCGCCCTGCGCCGTAGGAGCATCCTGCACGAACAGCAGCCATTCGTCTGCGCGCGCAGGCCGATGCCACCACATCGCGTGGTCAAGGCTCGCGAATGCCATGCTTTGCGTGGCCCACGATGCACCGTGCCTGCGCAGCAGCGGCTCGAGCATGACCTGGTCGCAGCCAAAGGCCAGGAGCGCCCGGTGGGTCAGCTCATCGCCCTCGATGGGCCGACGCACGCGCATCCAGGCGCTCTGGTACGCCCTGGGAATCGGGTCGGGGGCAAAGAACAGCGGTCCCTCCACGTGGCGCACATCGAACGGCGCGCTTGTGAGCCAGAAGTCCGCCATGGGGTGACCCGCGAACGGGCCGAGCACGTCGATCCCGCTCGTCACCTCGTGGGGAGGCGGCACCTCGGGCATCGTCACCTGATGGTCGGGGCCGTCTTGCGGAACCTGAAACGAGGCGATCATGGACAGCAGGGGCCTGTCATCTTGGAAGGCGTGGGTGCGCCGCGCCGAGAACGACCCCCCGTCACGCAGCACCTCCACCTCAAAGCGGATGGGGCGCAGAGCGTCGCCCGGGCGCAAGAAGTACCCGTGTAGCGAGTGGGCGTGGCGGTCCGCCGGAGTGGTGCGCCCGGCGGCGATAAGCGCCTGCGCCAGCACCTGCCCACCGAACACACGACCACCGGGCATGGGAAGCGAGTCCCCCTCAAAGCTTGTGTCGCCCAGCCGCCGCAGATCCAGCGCGGCCATGCCCGAACTCACGGCAGCGTCGGCCCAGTGATCGGCAACGGCGCGATCCTCACTGCCGCTCATGGGGCGTCCGGCGGGTCAAAGGAGTTGATGAGCGAGTGCGCCGCCCGCTCCAAGTAGTCCATGAGGGTCACCGCGTGCAACGGCGCCAGGTTTTGCGCGGCTACCGCATGGCGCATGTGAGACACCCAACGGTCGCGGGCATCGGGGTTCACGCGATACGGCTGGTGACGCATGCGCAGGCGGGGGTGGCCGCGGGTCTCGGAGTAGGTGGTGGGGCCGCCCCAATACTGCTCGAGGAACATCGTGAGGCGGTGAATGGCGCCCTCAAGGTCCTGTTCGGGGTACATGGGCCGAAGCACCTCGTCATCGGCAACGCCTCGGTAGAACTCGCGCACGATGGCGTCGAAGGTCTCGTGGCCGCCAACGGCGTCGTAGAAGGTTTGGCCTTCACCGTGGGTTGCGCCGCGGCCCACACTCATTCCCGGCGCGCTCACTCGTCGCCTCCGTCTGGGGGAAGCGCCTCGCTCGGCGCGGAAGGAACGTGGGTGTCCGCCCCCTTCTTGCGTGGACCCGGCTTGCGCGCATCCACCGTGACCCCGGGAACGTGCACTCCGATCACCGGCACGGTCTCAGGCGCTCCAAGGTCGATGCCGCGCTCGGTGAGGATGCGACGCAGCTGGTGGCGGATCTCACGTTGCACGGCCCATTGGGTTGCGGGGTTGACCTGCATGACGAGACGCAATGTCACCGAGTTGAAGGCGATGGCCTCGATGCCCGGCACCTCGGGCTCGCCGAGGACGGCGGCATCGATCTCGGGGTTCTTGCGGGCCTGTGCCACCGCGTCCAACATGGCCTGGCGGGCATCGTCCAGGTCAGTGTCAAAGTGGAAGCGGACCTCCAGCAGCACGCGGGACCACGTGCGCGTCATGTTGCCCACGCGCATGATCTGGCCGTTGGGCACGTACCAGACAGTGCCGTCAAGCGCCCTTAGCCTCACACAGCGCAACCCCACCTCCTCGACCGTGCCGATGGCCTCGCCCGTGTCGATGATGTCGCCCACGCCGTACTGATCCTCCATGAGCATGAAGGCGCCGCTGATGAGGTCCTTCACGAGCGACTGGGCACCAAAACCAATGGCCACGGACAGCACACCGGCACTGGCCAGCAGCGCAGCCACGGGCACCCCAAAGGCCGACAGCACCACGAAGATGAAGGTGGTCACGGCGAGCACCGTGAGGAACGAGATCAGCACGGAGCGGACGGTGCGGGCGCGCTTGTGGCGCCGCGCGCGGTCCAGGCGCTGCTCCTGTTCGTCCTTGGCGGTGAGTTCGGACTTGCCACGCTTGGTGAGCTTGGCTGCCTGCCGTGCCGTCAGGTCGCTGCCGCGTTCGATGCCGCGCGTGGCCCAGACGATGACGAAGCGCAGAATCACCCACATCACGATGATGGCGACGAGGGCGATGCCGACTCCCGCCGCCGCCTCCCAGAAGGAATCGGGGCGCAGATCCGATGCGGTAGTGAGGTGAGTCACCAGGCCAGCCTAGCGAGCACTGAGGGGCGTCCCGCTCTGGCAGGATTGACTCGTGAGCTCGTCGGCCGTCGAGGCACCATCCGCCGCCCTTGTGGCGCTCGCGCGCGCGTGTGGCATCTCCACCGAATATTGGGGTCATGACGGCGCCATGCATCAATGCTCCGCGGCGGCCATCCGTGCGGCCCTCACGGCGCTTGAGCTCGATGCCTCCACGGACGACGCATGTGCCGCCTCACGCGCCGAACTTGAGGACCACGTGTGGCGCAGAATCGTGCCGCCGGTCACGGTGATCCGCGAGGGCCGCGGCGCGGAGATTCCCATCCACGTGGTGCACGGAGACGAGGTCACGGTCACCGTGCAGCTGGAGACGGGAGAGGTCTGGGCGGTCGAGCAGTTGGACCGCTACGTGCCGCCTCGCGACGAGGGCAACCGCATCATCGGCAGGGCAACATTTGGGCTTCCGGACACGATGCCGCTGGGGTGGCATCGGCTTGAGGCCGTCACGAACGGGCGCAAGGGCCGTGGCTGGGTGGTCGTCACCCCGGAACGCCTCGACAGTCCGCAGCACGCGCATGGGCGGCACCCGTGGGGCTTCACCACCCAGCTGTATTCGGTGCGCTCGCGGCGCTCGTGGGGCATGGGAGACTTCAGCGACCTCGGCGAGTTGTGTGCCCTCGCCAAGCTGCGCGCTGGGGCGGACTTTGTGCTCGTGAACCCTCTGCACGCATGCGAGCCCGTGCCTCCCATCAGCCCGTCGCCGTATCTGCCCACCTCGCGGCGGTTTCTCTCGCCGCTGTACATTCGCGTAGAGGACATTCCCGAGGTGGCCTACGTGCCCTCCCAACAGCGCGCGGTCATCGAGTGGGAGGCGGAACGGCCGCGCCGAGCCAACGACACCGCGGACCTCATCGACCGCGACGCCGTGTGGAGGGCCAAGTCGCAGGCTCTTGAACAGATCTTTGGGGTGGAGCGCTCGCCCGGTCGCCAGGCACAATTCGAGGCCTTCTGCCTGCGCGAGGGCAAGGCGCTCGAGGACTTTGCCACGTGGTGTTCCATAGCCGAGGCGCATCGTGGGTTGCCGTGGCCGCATGAGCTCGACAATCCGCTTGCCCCCGCCGTGACGGCATGGCGCGAAGAGCACACGGAGCGCGTGCTGTTCTACGCCTGGCTGCAGTGGGTTGCGGACGAGCAATTGGGCCGCGCGCAAGCGAGCGCCAAGGCCGCGCAGATGGGCCTTGGCATCATGACGGATCTCGCCGTAGGCGTGCATCCCGAGGGCGCCGACGCCTGGGCGCTGCAGCGCGTCTTGGCGCGTGGCATGGCGGTGGGCGCACCTCCCGACATGTACAACCAGCAGGGCCAGAACTGGTCGCAACCGCCGTGGCAGCCGCGCGCCCTCGAGGCAGCCGCCTACCTGCCGTTCCGGGATGTCGTGCGTGCCGCGGTGCGTCACTGCGGCGCGCTTCGCATCGACCACGTCATCGGCATGTTCCGCCAGTGGTGGATCGCCGAGGACGCCCAAGCGTCGGACGGCGTCTACGTGCAGTTTGATCACGAGGCGCTCATCGGCATCGCCGTGCTCGAGGCCCACCGCGCCGGTGCCATCCTCATCGGTGAAGACCTGGGAACCGTGGAGCCGTGGGTCAGCGACTATTTGGCGTCGCGCGGCATTCTGGGCACGTCCATCGTGTGGTTCGAGAAGGAGGGCGACGGCACCGCCAAGCGGCCAGAGCACTACCGCTCCAACGCCCTCGCGTGCGTGTCTACCCATGATTTGCCGCCCACCGCCGCCTACCTGGCCGGCGAACACGTGACGCTTCGCGAAGAGTTGGGGCTGCTCACCGCCGATGCCGATGTTCTCTTGGCGCAGGCGCGCGCCGAACGTGGCGACATGGTGGCGCTCCTTGAGGAGCGCGGCTGGGTTGGCGCCCAACCCACCGATGAAGAGATCATCGGCGGTCTCAACGCGCTCGTCATGAACACGCCATCCCAGCTCGTGGGCGTGGCCATCACCGACGGCGTTGGCGAGCGGCGCACCCAGAACCAGCCGGGAACGTTCACGGAATACCCCAACTGGCAGATTCCGCTGTGCGACGGCGACGGCGCGCCCGTGTTGCTCGACGACCTCTTCGATCACCCGCGCATGCGCCGTCTCATCGACGTGCTCGCGGCCGCTCGCGCCTAGCTCCTGCGCCGTATCCCTGTGCGGCTCAGCGCCACACCCGCCACCATGAGCCCGGCCGACGCTATGGCGAGCACCGCGAGCATTCCCGGCTCGAGCGTCGGGCCGGTTTCCGCGAGCTCGCCGTCGCCGGATGGCGAAACCGGCGAGCCGGTGGGGTCCGGCGAGGGGCCGGGACTGGGCTCGGCGGCGCTTACGACGGCGGGGGCCGCGCCTGAGGCCGCGGACGTGCCTGCCGCGTTGGTCGCGGCGACGGTGACGTCGTAGTCGCCCTCGGGAACGTCGGGAATGGTAAAGGTCGGCACCTTGGAGGCGAACTTCAGCGCAAGCCCGCCGCCGCGCGGTGTGAGGGTGGCCTCGTAGCCGGTGACGGGCTGGCACGGGTTGGTGGCAGGCGGTGCCGCGGTGACGGACACCTGAGATCCCGTCACCGACACCACCGGCGCGGACGGCGCACCGGCGACTCCCGCGGGCAGGGCGGCCGGCACGGTGGAGCTGGAGATGTCGAACCGGTCAAAGAGGATGCCGCCGCCGAGGTTGGCGGGCACCGAGGGTGAGTACACGCGGAACATCATCGAGTCCACGGGGAACGTCACCGGCGGGTCGTTGCCGGCCCACTGACGGTGGTACTCCTCCCATGAGCCGGACTCGCTGAAGGTGGTGCACACATCGTTGCCCACCTTGATCACCATGACGTCGTTGTTGGGGCCGTCCACGAAGTCGAGCGTGAACGTGAGCGTGTGCACCTCGTCGCGGCTGAGCCCGGAGGCGATGGTGTGATAGACGAAGCTGTCTGCAGCAAGGTCCACCACGCTGACGTCAAGCTGGAGCCCGTCCGGTTGGTCGGAGATGCGGAAGTTCGCCATGCGCGCGCCATCGCCGCGGTCGGGGAAGAAGCCAAACACGAGGCCCGGCTGGTAGGTCTTGGTGGCGGAGGCGAAGGTGATGGTTCCCGTGAGCCGTGACTGGCGATTGCCGCCAGAAAGCGATGAGGTCACCGCTTCCGTCTCGCCGGCCTCGTCGGCGAGCGACGGCGACTGCAGCTGGTTACCGAAGCCGTTGGAGGTGACGCCGTTGGACACGCGCAGCGCGCGGGTGCCCAGTTCGGTTCCCCACACGGCCGACGGGTCCACGATGGCGACATCGAAGTTGGCGGCGTGGTAGCCGCCGAGGTCCTGCGCACCCCAGTCAAACTGGCCGGCGGGGTCTCCCAAGGCAAAGCCCTCAAAGCCGTCGTTGTTAATGGTGTCGGCCGATGCTGCCGGTGCGGCCCACGCCAAGCCGATCGCGATCGCAGCTGCCCACGAAAAACGGCGCAACGTTGCGCCGTGAATTCCCTCAGTTTTCACACGGAGAGTGTGCCAAACGTTTCGACATTCTCCTACCCCCGGTAGGGTAGATTAGGCAAAGTTGCGGGATTGTTGCGCCTGAGCGGCCCTCCGCGCATGATCCAAGCCCTCAACCATGAGTTTCGTCAACACAGGGTGGGCGTCGGCGTTGGCATCGAGCCACCGTTCGCCGAGTCCCACAATGTCCACACCCCTGCCAACCAGGAACGTGGGATAGGCGTATTGCACCACCCGCAGGCCCACATACACGTCCACAGAATCGAACAATCCACGCACTTCATCAAAAAAGGTCTGGCCCAGCGGTGTCATAAAGGCAGCATCGGTGGCGCGCGCGAATCCGAGCGCAACCTCGTACGCCAGCGCGTTGGGAAGCGGGTCACCGTAGGGATGTGCCAAGAGGTCCCAGGCCGCGCGCTTGGACTCCAGCGTGGCGATCGCCGCGCGCGCGCCCGCAGCGCGGCGATCACCCGCTGCGGTGGCGTCCTTGGTCACGTACTCGTCGATGGTGGCGTTGGTGGCTCGCCCGTTGGCGGCGAGCGCGCAGACAAGGTCCCACGCCAACTCGGTGTCGATGGGCAAGCCGTCGAGGTGCATCATGTCGCCGAGCAAGGCCTCGATGCGGTCCGTTTGCTGTGGCGAGCGTGCCAAGAGCGCAAAGCCCTTGAGCAGCTGCAACTGGGCATCGGAGCCCGGCTGCGATCGTTCCAGCGACGCCCACACGGACTCGGCGGCGTCCGCACCAAGCGCCGCGGCCTCGAGCGGGTGTGCGTACCGCGCCACGGTGGTAACGACCGTGCGCAGGTGAGACTCGCGAACGGCAGAGACCGTGAGTCCCGGCAGCGCGGCGAGCACGGGCTCCACGTAGTCGCGCGCCGGCAGCGCGCCGTCGCGGCACATGTGCCACAGGGAGTCCAGCACGAGAGCCTGGTCCATGGGGCTCGCGATGACGGCCGCGCGGGTGCGCGCGGTGGCCAACGACCCCGGATCCAGGTGGAACTTGGCGTACGTGAGATCGCCGCCGTTGGGCAGCAGCAGCGCGGGCCGGGGCTCGGCAACAAGGCGCTGAACATCGGCGCCGCCGCCGTCCACCTCCACCGTGACCGCGATGGTCTCGGTCAGCATCCCGGACGCGTCTGGGTCTAACCCCACCACCGCGAGCGAGTGCGGACGCGGCAGCGGCCACCGTGCGGGCGCGTGCTCGGCCACCACCACCGAGGTCATTCGATCCCCAGCGTCGGCCTCCACCTCCACGGCCAGCGTGGTCACCCCAGGCGTCTCGAGCCAGGCCGTGCGCCACGCCCCAAGCGTGCGGCCCGACGCCGCCTCCAGTTCCGCGAACAGGTCGCCAAGCGTGGCATTGGCGAACGCATGGGCCTTGAGATAGGCGGCGATGCCGGCAAAGAACGTGTCTTCGCCAAGTGACGCCGCAAGCTGCCGCAACGCGGAGGCGCCCTTGGCGTAGGTGATCATGTCGAACGCGCCGGCCACGGCATCCACGTCCGGGAGGTCACTGAGCACGGGGTGCGTGGTGGGCAGCTGATCCGTGGCGTAGGCGATGGACTTGCGCTCGGCGGCAAAGGTGACCCACGCGTCGGACCATTCGGTGGCAACGGCCGCGGCGTAGGTGCCCACGTATTCGGCGAACGACTCATTGAGCCACAGGTCGTCCCACCAGCGCATCGTCACGAGGTCCCCAAACCACATGTGGGCGAGCTCGTGGAGGATCACCACGGTGCGGAACTCCAGCTGCGCGTCGGATGCTCGCGAGCGGAACAGCAGGCGGTCCTCGGACACCGTGACACAGCCGGCGTTCTCCATGGCGCCAAAGTTGTACTGCGGCGCATACACGTGGTCGTAGGAGTCGTAGGGGAATTCCGTGTCGAAGATGCGCTCGTACAGCTCAAAGCCCGCCTGGGTGTCCGCGAAGATGCGGTCGGCGGCAAAGTGCTCCGTGAGCTGTGGGCGGCCGTAGACGCGAGCGGGAATCTCGCCCTTGACCGAGTCAATCGTGCCCTCGACGAATGCGTAGGGGCCCGCACACACGGCCGTGGCATAGGTGGGCAGGGGAACGGTGCGCTCAAACGCCCAGGTGCGTGCGGCGCCGGGCGCACCGACGGGCGTTGGCGCCGCGGTGTTGGACACCACCACCCACTGCTCGGGCGCGGTGACCGTGAACTGGAAGGTCCCCTTGATGTCCGGCTGGTCAAAGCACGCGAAGGCATGGCACGCATACATCGTGGCGAACTGGCTATAGAGGAACGTCTCACCGTTCTCGGGGTCCACGAAGCGGTGAATCCCCACGCCGGCATTCGAGTACTCGTGCTCGGCCTCCACCACCAGCACGTTGTCCGCGGCGAGGCCCGGAAGCGCAATGCGGCCTCCGGCCGGGGCAAACAGTTCCACCCCGTTGAGCGTTGCGGCACACACGCGGGCGGCGACGACGTCCACAAACGTCGCCTCTCCCGGCACGCCCGCAAAGCGCACCACGCTCACCGAGCGAAAGGTGTCCCCGCCGCCCGTGAAGTCCAGCGCAACGTCATACTCGGGGTTCGCGACGAGTGTGGCCCGCTGGACCGCCTCGTCGCGCGTGAGGTTCGCCATCGCGGCCTAGCCTTCGGCGTCCTTCGCCTGCGCCTCGAGCGCCCTGCGCACGCCGTCGCGGCCCTCGATCACCATGCGCTTGAGGGCATCGTGAGCGTCGGCGTTGGCAGCGAGCCAGGAGTCGGCCTTGTCTTGGAGGTCCGCAACGCGGCCCGCAAGCTCCACCGGGTAGAGCCCCTCGATGAGGTTCTGCGCGGTCTCGTTGGTGCGCTCCGTGTAGGTGGTGCGCAGCATTGCGAAGTACTCGTCAACATACGGCGCCAGCAGCGTCCAGTCCTGGGCACGGTTGAAGCCGGAGGTCGCCTCGAACTGAATGGCGTTGGGCAGCTCCTCGCCCGCCTTGGGGTGGATGAGCGCATCCCACGCGGCGCGCTTTCCCGCCGCGGTGGGCAGCGCGGCGCGGGCATGCGCCGCCCGGCGCTGACCCGACGCGGTGGCGTCCTTGCTCAGCTGCACCTCGATGGCCAGCTCTTCCGCACGGCCCCCAGCCACCAAGCCGCTGAGCAGATCCCAGGCGAGATCGGCATCGATGGGCAGGTCGTCAAGGTGGAGCTTGTCGTCGAGCAGCGCCTGCAGGTTGTCCAGCTGCGCCTCGGTGCACGCAAGCCCCGCGAACGCGCGCAGGAACTGCAGCTGGTTGTCGCTGCCGGCCTCGGCCTCGAGCGTGAGGTGCCACAAAGCGTCGGCGGCGCGCTCCGTCTCCTCGCGCTCGGCCTCCGGTGCCACATACAGCGCCAGAGTTGTGGCGAGCTGACGCAACAGCACCAAAACCACCGTGGACTCCGTCTCCGCGGCAATGTTGCCCAAGACGAGCGAGATGTACTGGCGCGCGGGCATCTCGGCATCACGCGTCATGTCCCATGCCCCGGCCATCACGAGCGACCTCGGCAGCGCGGGCAACGTATCCAGCGAGCCAACGGCCGTGGCGAGCGAGGCGTCGTCAAGGCGCACCTTGGCATACGCCAAGTCATCGTCGTTGACGAGGATCAGCGAGGGGCGCGGGCGGCCCACCAGTTTCGGCAGCTCGGTGAGCGCGCCGTCAACATCGGTCTCCTCGAGCCACACCTGCTGCAGGCGGCCCTCCACGAGGTCGTAGCCGCCAATGCGCAAGCGGTGCGGACGCAGGGTTGGCCATTCGGCCGGGGCCTCTTGGGCCACGGCAAAGCGCGTGATGACGTCGGCGTCGTCCGTCTCGATGACGGGGCGCAGCGTGGTGACGCCCGCCTTCTCCAGCCACACGTCGGACCACGACTTGAGTTCGCGGCCCGACGCTGCCTCCAGTTCCGCGAGCAGGTCGCCGAGCGTGGCGTTGCCGTGGTGGTGCTTGCGGAAGTACTCGGCGACACCCGCGAAGAACGCGTCTTGGCCCACCCATGCGACCAGCTGGCGCAGCACCGACGCACCCTTGGCGTAGGTGATGCCGTCAAAGTTGACCTCCACGTCTTCGAGGTCGCGGATGTTGGCCATGATGGGGTGCGTGCTGGGCAGCTGGTCCTGACGGTAGGCCCAGGACTTCTCGAGAGAGTTGAACGTGACCCACGCGGAGCTGTACTTGGTCACCTCTGCCGTGGCAAGGGTGGACGCGAACTCGGCGAAGGACTCGTTGAGCCAAAGGTCGTTCCACCACTTCATGGTGACGAGGTCGCCAAACCACATGTGGGCGAGCTCGTGCAGCACGGTGACGGTGCGGCGCTCGCGGCGCGCGGTGGCGACCTTGGAGCGGAACACGTAGTCCTCAAGCAGGGTCACGCAGCCGGCGTTCTCCATGGCTCCGGCGTTGAACTCCGGCACAAAGAGTTGGTCGTACTTCTCGAACGGGTAGTCCATCTGGAAGTGCTCTTCGTAGAACGTCAGCCCTGCTTGCGTCTCCTCGAGGATGACGTCGGCATCCAAGTAGTCCGCGAGCGCCTTGCGGCAATACACGTCCGCGCCGATGCGGCCCTTGCGAGACAGCAGCGAGCCCTCGGCCCGGTGGTACGGCCCGGCGACGATCGCGGTCACGTAGCAGGGGATGCGCACGGTGGGTTCAAAGTTCCAGGTGATGTGCTCGGACGGCGGGAACTGCATCGTCTCCACCGCCACCGGGGTGGGGGAGTTGGAGATGACGTGCCAATGGCGCGGCGCACGGATCGAGAATTGGAAGGTGGCCTTGAGGTCTGGCTGCTCGAAGACGGCGAACACGCGGCGGGTGTCGGCGACCTCGAATTGGCTGTAGAGGTAGGTCTCGCCGTCCTCGGGGTCGATGAACCGGTGCAGCCCCTCGCCCGTGTTCATGTAGGCACAGTTGGCAACCACGGTGAGCTCGTTGCTGGCCTGCAGGTTTGGCAGGCTGATGCGGCTGTCGGCAAAGTGCGCTGCCGGGTCCAGCTGCTCGCCGTTGAGGGTGATGCTCAGCACCTGGGGCGCGATGAGGTCAATGAACGTCTGCGCACCAGGGGTGGCGGTGAACGTGACGGTGGAGCTGGACCGGAAGGTGTCCTCCGTGGTGGAGAGGTCCAGTTCGATGCGGTACGCCTCTGTAGAGACGGTGGCGGCGCGGGCCTCGGCCTCGGCGCGCGTGAGGTTGGTTCCTGGCATGTCGCTCAGTCTTTCACGACAGCACCCACCGTGGGTTCCGCAACTGCTCAAACCACCAGTGCCGCTCATCGAGAGCGATGACGGAGGCGACGTTGCGCGCAAAACCCGGCGTGGAGCGTCGGCCCACTGCCTCCCGAACCTCCTCGCTGATGGTGGCGAGGCGATCACGCACGGCCTCCCACTCGCGGCGACCCTTGTCGGTGAGCGCCACCACCACACTGCGGCTATCGGATGCGCTGGGGTGAAACTCCACGAGCCCCTTGCGCGCCATGCGGTGCGTCATGCGCGCCACGGCGGCACTGCTGATTCCGAGCGCCACCTCGATGCTGCACATGGGCACGCCGTCGTAGGAGGTGGCCATATGCCACGCAAATCGTGCCTGAAGCGCTGTCATGGACATGCCTGCGGTGGCGCGGGTCAGGTGATACTCGAACGATCGGCCCAGGTGGATGAGCTGAAACGCCAGGCGAACGCTCTCGTCGAGGGTGGGATCAACGCTGAGGCGAGCCTGGAGCTCGCGCTCCTGTGCCTCGTACCGTGCGAGCAACTCGGCGATGGCTTTGGCGTGGGGATGGTCGGCTGGGACGGTGGTGTTGTTGGACATTCCTAACACGTTAGGGAAGCTGGACAGAGGTGGGGCCCCGCGCCTATGCGATGCTGTGGATAACTGTGGGTGGGGCTCAGAGTCGGCGCACGAAAGGGGGGAACCAGTAGGGTGGCACCAGAGGCATCACCGGTTCCGGGGGCCCCGAGATGAGGAGTAGCTGTGGGATTCATTCAGATCGCCGTTGGCGCCGCATGGGATTCGCTCAAGTCCACATTCGGTGACCAGTTCCTTGACTTCGTTGTACCGCCGCAGGGCATCAGCGACACCGCAGTGGTGTTCCCCGGTGTGACGCAGGGCACCAACGCGGGCCGCGGCCAGAACACGCGCGGCTCGGAGAACATCATCACCAACGGCTCCGTTGTGGTGGTCCCCGAGGGCTACGGCCTGCTGACCTTCCAAGACGGTGCCGTCACCGGCCTCGTCGCGGAACCCGGCGCGTACAAGTGGGACAGCGAAGACCAGAACTCCAAGTCCGTGTTCAGCGGTGGCGGGCTACTGTCTTCCACCATCACCACGTCGTGGGAGCGCTTCAAGTTTGGCGGCCGCCCTGGTGCCCAGCAGCTGGCGATCTACGTCAACCTCAAGGAGATCCCCAACAACCGCTTTGGCACCCAGGCGCCCATCTATTGGGACGACGCCTACCTCAACGCCCAGGCCGGCGCCATCACTCGCGGCACGTACGTGCTCAAGGTCGTTGACCCCATCCTGTTCGTGAAGACGCTCGTGCCCGTGAGCTACATCTCCGCCGGCGGCGGCCAGTTCGACATCACCGAAGCAAGCAACCCCGTGAGCGACCAGCTGTTCAACGAGGTTGTCGGCTCCCTTGCCGGCGCGTTCTCGCGATACGTGAATGACCCCGACAAGGAGCACCGCATCACCAAGATTCAGGGTGACTCGGTGGGCTTTGCGCACTCCCTCGCCGAGGAGGTGGAGAAGAACTACCAGTGGACCACCGGTCGCGGACTCACCATCACCTCCGCAACGCTCGTCTCCATCGAGTACGACGCCGACACCGCGGCACTGCTCAGCGACGTTCGCAAGGCCGACGCTCTCAGCGGCGGCCGTGCCGACACCTTCCTCAAGCAGTCGGTGGCGCGCGGCATCGAGAACGCTGGCGAGAACGGCGGCGGCACGGGGCTCGCGATGTTGGGCATGGGCATGGGAGCCATCGGCAACGTGGTGCCGCCCACCCCGGGAACGGTGCCCGGCGTTGGCGTGAACTCCACGCCGCAGGCGGCACCCGCGCAGGAGGCGCCGGCAGACCCTGCCGCTCAACTCGCCCAGTACAAGAAGATGCTCGACGACGGCCTCATCACCCAAGACGACTTTGACGCCGTGAAGAAGAAGGTTCTGGGCCTGTAAAGCACGTCCATGTCAACAGAGCCGATCCCCACGGACGATCATCCTCACGTCAATGCCACCCCTGCGGGGGCGGCCGACGGCGTCAACCGTTGCCCCAAGTGCGGCGCCACCGAGGTGGAATGGGTTCCCGCCAAGTCCACGTTCCGCTGCCAGTTCTGCCGCCACGAGTGGCAGGGCGAATTGCTCGATGCGCAGATGGGACTGTCCCAAGGCATAGACCAGCTAGAGGGCACCACGATGTCAACGGCGTCGGCCGACATCGCGGACACGAGCGCGCTCGTCACGCTCAAGTGCGACGGCTGTGGGGCGGAGGTGGTCATCGATACCACCAACAACCTGCAGGCGCGCTGCCACTGGTGCAAGCACGTGCTCTCGCTCAACAACACCATCCCCAATGGGGCGGTGCCAGACGGAATCCTGCCGTTCTACATCACCAAGGAACAGGCGATGTTCAAGATCCAGGAGTTCGTCAACGAGCGCAAGGCCTTCGCGAGCCCGGCGTTTGCGGCGTCGTTCACCCCTGAGAACATCATGGGCGTGTACATGCCGTACATGACGGTGGACGGCAAAGTCACGGTGCGCCTCGATGGTGAGGGCGAGGTGCAGACCCGCGTGGTGCGCACCGACAAGTCCACCACCTACTACGCCAATCGCTTCCAGGTGATGCGCCAGGTAGACCTGCTCATCGACGACCTCATCGTGGAGACCAACTCGGACAAGGCCAACATCAACTCGGTGACCTCCACCACCAACATCATCAACGCCGTGCTGCCGTTCGATGTCAAGAACATCGTGCGCTTCAACGCCAACTATCTGGGCTCGGAGTTCACCTCGGAGCGGCGAGACATGGACATCTCGCAGGCCGACGACTTTGCCTTCAACCACTTCCTCACCATCGCGCGCGGCGCGGTCCAAGAATCGATAGCCGGCTATGGCAGGGGAGTGCGCTGGGATTCCGAGCAGGCGGTGGTCAAGGGCACGCGGTGGACCGCCGTGCTGCTCCCGGTGTGGCTCTACGGCTTTGTCGAGACCAAGGGCGGGAACTCCGTGACGCACTACATTGCGGTCAACGGCCGTACAGGCGCCACGATGGGTTCGGTGCCGATCAACACCAAGAAGGCCGCGCTCGTGTGCTGGGGGGTCGCCGCAGCGATCTCCGTCATCACCTGGCCGCTCGCCATTGTTGCCGCGATTGCGATGAACTGACATGTGGACGCAGACCATGATCCTTGCCGACAGCTCGAGCGATGGCTCGGGCGGCCTCGTCCTCTTCCTCTTCGCGATTGGTCCGCTCGCGGGCCTGGCCATCTGGGGATACATCAAGGCCCGCTACCGCAATCGCGGCGCCCGCTACATGCCAGAGCGCGTCGTCGACTTCACCGTCACCTCGCTCGAGAAGGGCGACACCTTTGTGCGGGAGACCACGTCGAGCTCCGCGCGGCTGACGGGCGCCAACAACGACCAGCCGAACGTCCGTGCCGCCACGGTCAACGTGGTGCAGGAAGCCAAGCCTCCTGCTGCCCAGGTGACGCCCGGCGAAGAGCCGCCACCAGCGTCGGACGGGACAGTGCCGCCCGCCTAGGATGTCCGGGTGACCCCGGCCCGCACTCGCCTTGCCCTGCTCGCGCTCGCGCTCGGTGGCTTTGGCATCGGCACCACCGAGTTTGTGGCGATGGGTCTGCTTCCGCAGATTGCCGCCGATCTAGAGCCGACGCTGTGGGCCACCAACGCCGACGCCGCCATCTCCCGCGCGGGCTGGGTCATCACCGCGTATGCGCTCGGTGTGGTGGTGGGCGCGCCGACGATTGCCGCCTTCGCCGCCCGCTTTGAACGCAAGGCCGTGCTGGTGACGCTGGGCGTGGCGTTCACGGTGGGCACCGTGGCCTCGGCGCTCGCACCCACGTTTGGCGCGGCGCTCGTGTTCCGATTCCTGTCCGGGCTGCCGCACGGCGCGTACTTTGGGATCGCCGCCCTGGTGGCGGCACGGCTCATGGGACCCACCGCTCGCGGTCGCGCCGTGGCGTTTGTGCTCGCGGGGCTCACCATCGCCAACGTGGTTGGCGTGCCGGCCATCACGTTCCTTGGGCAGCATGCCTCGTGGAGGGTGGCGTACCTCGCGGTGGCATCGATCTTCGCGGCGGCCACCGTAGCGATCGCGTTCCTGGTTCCCGGCGGCACGGCGGATCCCCATGCCACGATGCGCCGCGAGCTCGGCGCGTTTGGGCGGCCCGCGGTGTGGTTTGCGCTGCTCACCGGTGCGTTCGGCTTTGGCGGCTTCTTTGCCGTGTATTCGTACGTGGCGCCGCTCACCACCGAGGTGGCGGGCGAGCGCGAGGCGCTCGTGCCGATCGTGCTCGTCACGATGGGCGTTGGCATGACTATTGGCAACATGATCGGTGGACGCATGGCGGATCGCGGCGCCATGCGCGCGGTCTTCATCTTGTTTGGAGCGTTCGCCGCGTCCTTTGTGGTGCTCGGCCTGCTCGCGCATATCTTTGCCGGGATGATCGTTGGCGTGCTGCTCGTGGGCACCGCCACCTCGGCGCTGTCGCCCGCCATCCAGACCCGACTCATGGACGTGGCAGGCAACGCGCAGACCATGGCCGCGGCGGTCAACCACTCCTCGCTCAACCTCGGCAACTCGTTGGGTGCCTTCCTTGGCGGCGCGGCGATCGCCGCGGGCTGGGGGTACCTGGCGCCCACCTGGATTGGGCTCGCGCTGTGTGTACCGGGAGTGCTGTTCGCGCTCGCCGGGTGGGCGGTCACCCGCAAGGGGCCCGACGCCATGGTCCAGCACGGCGAAGCGGAGCCCCTCGGTGCCGTGTAGGGCCCGTAGAATCTTCCGGTGACCGACGTTCAGGAGCCCACCCCAACGTCGGAAATCCCTAAGCGGCACCTGGTGGACTTTGCGCCCCTGAAGGCCTCGCCGGCGTTCGCGAGGCTGTGGGTGGGCGGCCTCGTTGCCGGCATCGGCACGTTCGTGTCATCGGTTGCGGTGGGCCTGCAGATCTACGACATGACGCAGTCCACGTTCCTCGTGGGCCTCGTTGGCGGAGTCTCGCTCATTCCGATGATCATCGCGGGCCTGTGGGGCGGGGTGCTCGCGGACGTCTTTGACCGCCGCAAGGTGCTCATCGTCTCGGCGATCGTGGCGTGGATCTCGGTGCTGGGCCTGGTGGCGCTGTCCGTGTGGGAGCAGATCGAGACGGGCCGCGGCGCGCATGCTCCGGTGTGGCCGTTCTACGTGGTGGTCACGGTGAACTCGGTGGCCGGCACCATCCTGCAGGCAACGCGCGGCTCGGTCATCGGTCGCATCCTTCCCGAGGACATGATCTCTCGCGCCACCGCGCTGAACGGCATCGCGTTCGGCACCATGCTGACCGTGGGCCCCGCGCTCGCGGGAGTGCTGGCGGCGTCGGTGGGTCTGCCGTGGACGTTCGCGGTGGACGCGGTGCTGTTCACGGCGGGCTTCCTCGGCATCTGGACCCTGCCGCCGCTGCCGCGGCTCGGTGAGCCGGTAGAGGCCGGCTGGCATGTGCTCGTGGAGGGGCTGCAGTTCTTGCGCCGCTCGCCCAACATCCGGCTGAGCTTTGTGCTTGACATCATCGCCATGACTTTTGGCCGGCCCTACGCGCTGTTCCCCGCGCTCGGTGCCGTGGTCGTTGGCGGTGAGGCGCTCACCGTGGGTGCGCTCACGGCCGCCGGCGCCGTGGGCACCGCGCTGACGTCGATCTTCTCTGGCCCGGTGGCACGGATTCACCGCCATGGCATCGCCATTGCGCGCGCCATCATGATCTACGGCTGCTTCGTTGCGCTATTTGGCCTTGGCTCGCTCGTGATGACGCGCGTGGATCACGATGCCGGGCCGGGCTGGTCCGGCATCTACTGGCCCGCGCTCATCGTGCTGTCGGTGGCGATGGCCGGCATGGGAGCGTCGGACGAGGTCAGCGCCATCTTCCGCAACGCCATGATCATTCAGGCCGCGCCCGATGAGATGCGAGGGCGCCTGCAGGGAGTGTTCATCGTGGTGGTCACCGGCGGGCCGCGCATCGGTGATCTCTACGCGGGAATCCTTGCCACCGCGCTCGCGCTGTGGTTCCCGCCGCTGCTGGGCGGCATCCTCATCGTGGCGCTCATCGCGGTGCTCACTCGCGTGCAGCGGGCCTGGCGCGAGTACGACGCCCGCACCCCTACTCCGTAGGCGAGGCGTTGGCGCCTTCCTCGGCCAGCCATGCGGGGTCGGGGACCGTGCCCATGCGCCACAGCGGCGAGAACACCAAGAACAACACGCCACACGCCTCGCCAATGGCGCCAATCCAGAACGCCGACGCCAGGCCCCAGTGGGTGGCGACGATGCCGCTGAGGAGCGCGCCAAGCGGGCCAACACCCCAGATGAGAGTGCGGATCGACGCCGTCATGCGCGCCAGCATGCGGGGCGGGCATTGGCGTTGGCGCATCGACACCTGCACCACGTTGAACGCCACGATGCCGGCCACTCCCCAGAAGCTCGCGATCGCCACCACCACGATCGCCGCCGTGCGGGGCATGGCAAACGACGCCGCAATGGCAAACATCGGGATGGACGCAAAGATGTAGGTGGACGGGATCGAATGCCCGTCGCCAAAGCGCTTGGCCCACCATGGCGCGCTGAACGCTCCCGCGATGCCGCCAACGGAGGAGATCGTCAGCATGAGCCCGTACGCCACGGGGCCAAGGCCCAGCTGCCGCAGCAACAGCACGGGGATCATCGTGTAGGCGATGGTGCCGAACAGGTTGGATGCCGTGGTGGACAGCACCACGGGGCGGATGTACTGGTTGCGGAACACAAAGGAGATTCCTTCGCGGATCTCCTTGACGAAGCTCGAGTCATGCGGCCGGGGCGGCGGCTCGTCCGTGGGAATGCGCCAGATGGCGAACGCCGAGACGAGGTAGCCGAACGTGGCCGCCAGCGGCAGCCATGCCGCGCTGAAGACCTTGGCGAGCACGCCTCCCAGCCCGGGGCCTGCCGCGCGAGCGGTCTCCGAGGTGATCTGCAATCGTGAGTTCGCGTCGCCAAGCTGCTCCCGGCTCACGAGTGCCGGGACTATCGACATGTAGGCCGTGTCGAAGAACACCGCCGCCGCGGAGATCACGAGCGCGATCGCCATGAGCTGCGGCACGTCGAGCACATGCGTGAACCACAGCACCGGAATCACGGCCATCGCGAGCCCGCGCACGATGTTCGCGCCGATCATGACCCTGCGCCGCGACACCCTGTCCACCCATGCGCCAACTGGCAAGGACAGCAGCAAGAACGCGATGCCCTCGGCCATGCCAAGCACGCCGATCTCAAACTCGCTCGCCACCAGATAGGTCACCGCAATGATGGGAATGGCTACCTGCGCCACCTCCACGCCGATGGCCGCGATGGTCTCACCCGTGAGCAGCGCCATGTAGGGGCGGTTGCGCCACAGTGACGTTCCACCATGTGGCAGCCGTGTGGCGAAATCCTCCGGCTCCGCCGAATGGGGGGAGGGGTCCAGGGGCTCGGTCACTCGGTCAGTGTGCCACGGCCCACGACGTCATGCCCGTCGCAGGGGAGCCTTGGGTGGCAAGCAGACCCCGCGTGGGGCCGGCCGGCGGCAACGGGCCAAGCTCGGTCCAGGAGTCGTCCGAGACGCTGTACGCCCACGCAGTGGTGAGCGTGAGATTGCTGGCCTGCGTCGCCTCGATGTAGAGGACACCGTCAATAGCGGCGACGATGCGTGCGGTCCCGGCCCCAGCGTCGGGCACCACGAGCTGTTCAAAGCCGGCGTTGCGAGCCAAGCCGATGGCCGTGGGGCCCTTGTGGAGCCGCGCGGTGGTGTTGGCCGTGAAGGGGCCGGCCCAGACGCCGTCGGACACATAGAAGGTGGGTTCAACCCACGGCCCGTCTGGGGGTGGGGTGGCCGTGGCGGACTTGTTTTCCAGCATCTCGTGCGCGCCGGGGCCCACCGCGAAGACCCTCCAGATCTCCCGTTGGGGGTCGTAGCAGGAAATGTCGAGGGCATCGCCCGCGCGCCACCGGAAGGGGGTGCACGTGAGCGGCTCGTCCCACAGGTGGGCGATGTCGGTGAGGGTGGCGTCCTCAAGGTCCACGATCGCGAGACCTGCAGAGACGTAGGCGGTCACGGCGTCGTCCTTGACCACGGCGAGGTAGCGGCCCGAGGGAGACAGCGACGCGGCGGTCCAGGCGCCCGCGAACCCGCGCATGCGTCCCGCGCGGTCCAACTGCGAGGTTGCCGCACCGTCTTGCCACCAGCGCACCGAGCCGGGGGCCGTGGCCCCCACGCGCAGCGCATCCCCAACGCCCTCCACGGGCGACAGCTCGCCCGTCAGCAGGTCAAGCAGTTGGGTGGGTGCGGTGGGGTCGCAGGCAATGGGATCGCATGCGGTGACGTAGGCCACCGATTCGCCGGCCGTCCATGAGTCGATGACGAGCGGCTGGGCGGGATCCAGTTCCAGGAGCTGGTAGCGCTGTCCCTGCGGCGACACGAGGTAGACCACCTGAACCGTTGCCGGGAAGCCGTTGACGATGCCTCCCACCGTGTTCACGGGCTCCACCTGCGGGCGATACGTCTGGAGGCTCCAGCCGGGGCCGGTCTGGGCCAGCAGCCCTCGCGTGGCCGGTTGCGCGGGGGGCAGCTCCTGATGATGAGTGACGAATCCGGGAAGGGTGCGACCGTTGGGGTCGAGGGTATTGGTGGGCGCCGGCACGCTCGTGGGCGGCGTGGTGGGCGTGGCCGTGGGGGACGGCGAGGGGTGCACTGCGGTGCAGCCCGCCGCCAGCGCGGCCAGCACGGCCGCCGCGCACGCCGCGGATACGGCACGGCGCGCGCGTGACACGACGAACCCCATGGAGCCCCCTTATGCGACGAATGCTTCGCCTACCCTAACGGCCGATATGGCCGGTATGTGCCAGGCCCCGCCCCGTGGCGCCCGGTATGACGACGCTGGCCTAGGGTGGGTGGGTGACGTTTCGCGGTGGCCCCCGACCCGCCGGAGGCTCCGGCACGCGCGGCGACGAAGAAGCCATCAGGGCGCTCAACGCTCAGGCCCCGCACGTGCCACACCTGTGGCGACGCGTCACGGAACTGTTCCGGCCGTACCGCGGGAGCCTTGTGCTCACCGCGGGGCTGGTGCTCGTTGGCGCCGCCGCTGCGGTGGTGCCTCCCCTGATTCTGCAGCGCATCTTTGATGAGGCGCTGTTCCCGCCCACCGGTGGCGTACACATGCGGCTCTTGGTGGAACTGGTGCTCGTGACGGTGGCACTGTTCCTGTTCATCGCCGCGCTTGGCGTGTGGCAGACGTACGTGACCTCGCGGCTCGGCAACCGCGTCACGGGGGACCTGCGCGTGACGCTCTTTGAGCGCTTGCAGTCCATGGACCTTGCGTTCTTCACGCGCACCAAGACGGGTGTGATTCAGTCGCGACTGCAGAACGACGTTGGCGGCGTTGCCGGGGTACTCACCACGTTCTTCTCCACCATCCTGGGCAACGCGGTGACGATCATCGCGAGCCTCGTCGCCATGATCGCGCTCGACTGGCGGCTGACGATCTTTGCCGTGGTGCTCATGCCGGGGCTCGTGGTGGTGCAGCGCCGGGTGGGGCAAGTGCGTGCTCGCCTGGCCACCAAGACCCAGGAATCTCTCAGCGAACTCACGTCCATCACTCAAGAGACGCTGTCCGTGAGCGGCATTCTCTTATCCAAGACCTACAACCGTCAGCGGCTCGAATCCGAGCGGTACGGCGCGGAGAACCGCAACCTCATTGGCCTGCAGGTGCAGCAGGCCATGGCCGGCCAGCGGTTCTTTGGCCTCGTCACGGTCATCATGAGCTCCGTGCCGCCGCTGATCTATCTGGTGGCCGGCCTGCTCATGACGCGTGGTGCCGAGGACATCGTGACGCCGGGAACCATCGTGGCGTTCACCGCGGTGCAGTCGCGGCTGCTGTTCCCGTTGGTGGCGCTCATGCGCGTCTCGCTTGAGGTGCAGACCTCCGCAGCGCTCTTTGCCCGCATCTTCGAATACGTGGATCTCACGCCGGCCATCGCCGACTCGCCCACCGCCGTGCCCGTGACGTCCGCACCGGGACCGCTGGGAGCCATCGAGTTCCGCGCCGTCACCTTCCGCTATCCCGACGCTAAGGAGGACTCCCGGCCAACGCTCGGCGGGGTCACATTCTCCGTGAGCCCTGGTGAGACACACGCCTTCGTTGGCCCCTCCGGAGCCGGCAAGACGACCATCGTGTACCTGGCAGCGAGACTGTATGAAGCGTCGGGCGGGAGCGTGCTGTTTGCCGGGGCGGATGTGCGGGACCTCACCCACGAATCCATCATCGATCACGTGGGAGTGGTGAGCCAAGAGACCTACCTCTTTCACGCGACGATCGCCCAAAACCTGCGCTATGCCAGGCCCGATGCCACCCAAGCGGAACTCGAGGTGGCCTGTAAGGCCGCCAACATCCACGACGCCATCATGGGCTTCGACGACGGCTACGAGACGGTCGTTGGCGAGCGCGGCTACCGGCTGAGCGGGGGAGAGAAGCAGCGCATCGCCATCGCGAGGGTGCTGCTCAAGGACCCCGCCGTGCTGCTGCTTGACGAGGCCACGAGCGCGCTCGACACCGTGAGTGAGCGCATGGTGCAGTCGGCGCTTGACCGCGCCGCACAAGGGCGCACCACGCTTGTGGTGGCGCACCGGTTGTCGACCGTGCGCGAGGCCGACGTCATTCACGTGGTCGAGGCCGGTCACATCGTGGAGTCCGGCACTCACGAGCGCCTGCTCGCGCTGGGCGGGCTGTACGCCCGGCTCGTGGCGGAGCAGGCGCCGTGAGGTTGCGCTAGGTCAGTCGAGCCAGCTGAGAATCCAATCGTGGGCCTGAGCCATGTCCACGCGTTGGAGGCCGCCGAGGTAGCGGCAGTTTTCGGTGTAGCCGTAGCTCGTGACGGTGACGAGCATGCCGTCAACAAACGACGGCCCGCCCGAGTCCCCAAAGCACGTGCCACCCGTTCCGCGGGTGTCGTGGATGTTGCCGTTGACCTGGATGATCTGGTCGGTGCGCTTCTGCCCAGGCTCGAACGCCATCCTGCGAAGCAGCGGGTAGTCCATCGGGGTGGGCTTTTGCGGTCCCGTGTCTGGCTTGCGCACCTCAGTGCCGAATCCCACGGTCTCAAACAGCGTCTTCGACAGCTGAGACTTGGGGATCGTGTCCAGGTAACCCACGGGGGCGAGCACGCTGGGCGTGATGGCGACCGGGGCGTCGAGCACCACCACGCCATAGTCGTTCCAGTTCTTCATGTCCGTGAAGTTGGAGTAGTTGGGTGCGGTGTGCGGCGTGCCGGACGTCCACGTGTGGCCCTTGGACGTGAACGTGCCGTCGTGGTCATAGCCCGCGGCCGCGATGGCGTCGTAGTTGCTGCCGTCATAGTCCGGGATCCAGTCAACGGCGTGGCCGTCAACGCCTGCGATCTCGGAATCGAAGGTGACGAGGACGTCGCCCACGACGCCGTCGGTGCAGTGGGCCGCCGTCACGACGAGCGTTGGCGCGATGAGCGTGCCCGTGCAGCTGTAGAGGCCGTCTCCTCCAGAGAAGAGCAGAAATCCCACGCTGGGATGGTCGCTGCCGTCGGCGTCGCCGCCGGTGATCGCGAGCGCGGGTGCGGCGAAGGCTATGGCGATGGCCGTGGCGGTCGCTGCGGTCAGAGCACGTGAGTGGTTACGCATTGTTGCTCCTTTGTGGTGCGGCGTCCGGGTGGCGCCGTCACCGTCATCGTAGGGAGCACAACGGACAAATGCGCGGCGAAGCATCAAATGGGACAACGAGGTGCGTAGGCGGTCGTCACTCCCATGGCTCCGGCCTTGGTCAGGAGAGCGGTGCGAGGCAACCGATGATGGCGTCCGCCTGGGGGCTCTGCTGCGTTCCCCCGCGTGTGAGCTCCACGACGGCATTCGATACGGCCGCTTCGATGTCCGCTCGTGCAGCACCACCGTCCACTATCACGCCAAGTGACTCGAGGCACGACAGCATCGAGGGCACACGCTCCTCGAATGCCCTGGCCTCGCCCTCAACCGCGATCGGTTGCGTCTGGTACAGGGTCTCCACGTAGTAGCTGTTCTTGTTAAGGCAGTCATCCCCCAGAGCCTCGAACCGTGCGACGTCATCATCACTGATGCCCCCGCCCCAGCCGTACATCGGAAATGGGAGGCCAGACGCAAGAATCGTGACTCCCATGTCTTCGTGTCCTACGCCGGCGCTGTCGAAGCAGGCAAACGTTTCGGCAAGTGATTCGGAAACGTCCTGGTACGTCACCCGACCCAGTTCTGCGGCACGGCGAAGGATGTCCAACTGGATATCGCTGGCACCGCCATCTAGCGCCCGCTCGTACATTGCAGCAAACACGGGATCAACGTTGCTCGGCAAAGGCGCTGGGGTCGCGCAACCGGTGAGCGCCAGCAACGATGTCGCCATCGTCAGGGCTACAAGACGCATCACGAATCAGCAGGCAGAGCTCTCGAGACCCACGCCGTGGTCTGTCACAAGTTCACACTCGGACCCGACTTTGTAGGTTGCCGTTGTCACGCTGTACACGGTACTTCCTGACGATCCCGCCCACGCTGTGAAGTGCCAACCGACAACGCCACCTTGTTGGCTAAGGAACCTGTGCCGGACCTGAATGAAGTCGCAGTTGTTGTAGACGTCGTAGCTATAGGCGCGATTGTTGCTTCCGTCGCGCTGCACATACCCGACGCAGCCGCCTGGAACCGACACGTATTCACCTGCGGCAGCTGGGCCGCCGATGATACCCGCGACGACGAGCGCGACCGCCGCGGCAATAAGTGTCTTGCGCACATGTGTGTTCATTGCGGCCCCCTTGAGACCCTCCGAGATGGCGTCGTTGCCAACCGTCGCGAGCGTATACCCAAACGTTGGGGGGGGGGTCAAGGGGAAGGCGGAGCGTGTGCCCTCACCACCTACCAGATCCTGACGCGATCCTCCGGCGCCAGGTACAGCGCATCGCCGGGCTGAACGTCGAACGCCTCGTACCACGCGTCAACATTGCGCACCACGCCATTGATGCGGAACTCTTCTGGCGAGTGGGGGTCGGTATTGATCTGCGTGATGAGCGCCTCGTCACGGCGCTTGGTGCGTTCGGACAGCGCAAAGCCGATGAAGAATCGCTGCACACCGGTAAGGCCGTCGATCACGGGTGCATTCGCGAGCGAGCCGCCCAGCGCGATCTCGTAGGCGCGCAGCGCCACCTCTACGCCCGCAAGGTCACCGATGTTCTCGCCCACGGTGAGCGCGCCGTTGACCGTGTGCTCGGGCCCCAGCTGGCGTGGCGAGTAGCCGTTGTACTGCTCGATGAGCTGCCCGGCGCGCCCCATGAATGCCTCGCGGTCTGCCTGCGTCCACCAGTCGTCAAGCTTGCCGGTGCCGTCGTACTTGGATCCCTGGTCGTCAAAGCCATGCCCCACCTCATGACCGATGACCGCCACGATGCCGCCAAAGTTCACCGCGTCGTCGGCCTCAGGGTGGAAGAACGGCGGCTGCAGGATGGCCGCTGGGAAGACGATCTCGTTGGCCACCGGCAGGTAGTACGCGTTGACGGTTTGCGGGGTCATGAGCCACTCGCTGCGGTCAACGGGCTTGCCGATCTTTGACCACTCCCAGTCTTCCTCGAAGGCCGACGCCGCACGCAGGTTCCCCACAAGGTCACCCGGGTCTGCGGACAGGGCACTGTAGTCACGCCACGTGTCTGGATAACCGATCTTGGGGGTGAACTGCGAGAGCTTGACGAGCGCCTTGGCCTTGGTCTCGTCCGTCATCCACTCGAGTTCGTTGATCGCCTCGCCATAAGCGCGCACGAGTGCGGCAACCAGCCGGTCCATGTGCTCCTTGTGGCTTGGCGGGAAGTGACGTGCCACGTACTCGGCGCCCACGGCCTCCCCTGCAACGCTCTCCACGAACTGCACGCCGCGCTTCCAACGCGCCCGCTGCTCGGTGGCACCGCTGAGCACCGTGCCGTAGAACTCGAAGTTCGCGAGCGAAATCTCCGGGGTGAGGTAGGCCGCGTGGGCGGCAACGAGCTTCCACCGCAGCCACTGCTTCCACTCGTCAAGGGGAGTCTGGCTCCACAGCTGGGCGAACTCGGTGAGGTAGCTGGGCTCCGACGCCACCAAGAGGTCCTGCGCGGCCTCCGGCAAGCGAATTGCCTGGGCCCATGCTCGCCACGGGAACCCCGGAGCGTCGGCCTCGAGGGCCGACAATGTGGTGGGGTTGTACGTCTGCTCCGCCTCGCGCGAGCGCACCACATCCCAGTGGTGCGCGGCGAGGGCGGTCTCCACGGCCATGACCGTCTCTGCGGCGAACTGAGCACCGGTGAGCTCCGCCATGCGTGCCAAGTGCTCCAGATACTTGGCGCGCGTTGCCGCGTGGGCGTCCTCGCGGTAGAACGCCTCGTCGGGCAGCCCGATGCCCGATTGCAGCAGGTACACCACGTTGGCATCCGGATCTGCCTTGTCCGCAAAGACGTAGTAGCCGATGGCCCCGTGTGTGCCCTCGCGTTGGAGGCTTCCCAGGAGTGTGGCAAGAGCGTCGTGCGAGTCCGCGGTATCGATTGCCGCGAGCGGCTGCGCGAGCGGCGAGGTGCCCAGGCGCTCCAGGGTGTCCGTGTCCATGAAGCTCGCGTAGAGCGCCCCTACGAGCGAGTCACGAGGAGCCTCCTCGATGATCGTGCGCACGGCCGCCTCGGAGTCATCGCGAAGCTTGTGGAAGGTGCCGTCTGCCGCACGGTCCGCGGGGATCACGTGCTCGTCCAGCCAGGCACCGTTCACGTAGCGGAAGAAGTCGTCTTGCGCACGGACGGTTGCGGACAGGGAGGAGGCGTCAATGCCGGAGGCGCTCGTCATGGGCCAACCCTAACCGGGCCCGGCTGTGCCGCGGGTTCGCGTTCGCGCTCGGAGAAGCGGCGGCTGGCACAATGGGCGCTATGCGTCTTCACATTGCCTCTGACCATGCCGGGTTCGACCTCAAGCAGGCGCTCGTAGAGCACCTGACCGCGGCGGGTCATGACGTGGTGGATCACGGCGCACACGCCTACGACCCCGAGGACGACTATCCCTCGTTCTGCATCAGCGCCGGTGAAGCGGTGGTCGCGGAACCGGGCTCTCTTGGCATCGTGATCGGCGGGTCCGGCAACGGCGAGCAGATCGCCGCGAACAAGGTCAACGGGGTGCGTGCCGCGCTTGCGTGGAGCCTCGAGACGGCCATGCTCGGGCGCCAGCACAACAACGCCAACGTCATCGCGGTGGGCGGGCGCATGCACCCCACCGAGGAGGCGATCTCGTTCGTGGATGCGTTCATCGCGGAGCCGTTCAGCCAGGGCGAACGCCACGAGCGCCGCATCGCCCAGCTCGCGGCGTATGAGGCCTCGCGCTAGCGGCACTCTCTCACCCCCGCGCCGTCCGCGCACCCCACTCCGCGCCCCGCGAATGTGTGTCTCCGGCACACTTTTCGCCGCCGGAGGCGTCCTGCGTGCGTCTTAGGCATCGCGCGTAGGGGAGACCGCGTTGGACGTGCGGTCCACGGACTATGCGCGGTGCCGGGTGCAAACCGTGCCTCAGACGCACACAGCGCGCGCGCGACCCCAGATTGCGTTCCGCAGACGCACATTCGCGGGGCGTGGGGGGTGGTGGGGCGGGGCGGGGGCGTGGGGCCGCGATAGCTCGGCGCTAGAACGAGAGCGGGCTCACAGGGAGCTGGTCACCGGCGAAAGCCGCGGACAGCTCCGCAAGAGCACCAGGCTCACCGGCGACAAGGCCGGCGCGGGCGAGTGCGGCAAGAGTCACCCCGCCGAGGTACACCGCACCGAGCTCTTGGATGGGAAGCGTTACCTGCACGGCGGAGCCCGATGGCGCGCGGGTGACGTCGATGGCGCCGTCGCTGATGCGCAGCCGCCACAGCCCGGCGT
>Ga0222423_1000167_pt1 | contig 59492 bp, 60 predicted proteins | sample 3A0metagenome_FD_182472 | JGI IMG/M metagenome (GOLD analysis project Ga0222423, IMG submission 182472) | Enriched microbial communities from leaf-cutter ant dump, University of Wisconsin, Madison, United States - 3A0 (version 2) | ecosystem: Environmental > Terrestrial > Nest > Insects nest >...
ACATCCTGGAGGGGGAGCACCTTCCAAGGGTTCGGCTGTTCGCCGATTAAAGTGGTACGCGAGCTGGGTTCAGAACGTCGTGAGACAGTTCGGTTTATATCCGGTACGGACGTCAGGAAATTTGAGAGGATCTGCCCTTAGTACGAGAGGACCGGGGTGGACGTACCTCTGGTGTATCGATTGTGGCCACCTGCTGCATTGTCGAGTAGCTATGTACGGTTCTAGATAAGCGCTGAAAGCATATTAAGCGCGAAACTGACCTCAAGATTAGATTTCCCTACGAGGACACAGAAAGAATATCTGTTTGATAGGTGCAAGGTAGAAGTGCGGTAACGCATGCAGCTGAAGCATACTAATAGTCCCATCGCCTTTTTATGTCCTTATCATCGAAGTTAATCCTTTCCGTTACAAGATTAGATTAACAGAGGTGATGAGGTAGACTTAACGAGTAATTGGTGAAAATCACCAAGAATTGCGTCAATTTTAAGCATTCTTACAGCATGCATCGATACAATAGTAACTATATTGGCATCGAAGCAAGGTTTTTGTCCCACTGATTTGTTTATATCAGCGCAAAGCGACGAAAAACCTTACTTCGGTGCCCATGGCGACGAGGAAATACCTGTTCCCATTCCGAACACAGAAGTCAAGCTCGTTAGCGGCGATTATACTGCCACAAGTGGGAAACTAGCACGGTGCCGAATTATAAAAAGACCATCCGAATAGGATGGTCTTTTTCTCTTCCATGGATATCGTAGATCTAAAAAACGGCCCGTCTCGCAGTTCGGGTCGTTTTTAATTGATTGGCTGGTGTGGTGGTTCTGGGACAGGGCTTGGTGATGCCCGCTGCGGTAAACCGTACCAGCCGAGAATCTTGTCTGTTTTGGATAAGATTCAAACAGGTGCGTATCTATAATATCGCATCGACGGCATAAGCGCAACGGTTTTAATGACATTTTTGCGTCGGTCTGTCAATAAATATAAAACCACAAAAAAGTGCTTGTGTAAACTTGACATAAAGCATAAGCTATGCTATTATGAAAGCATACACAGAGCGGTAGCTATATCGCATGTGAGGTATAAATGAGGGTTTCCACGCCAAAAGGCCAGTGGAAATCTTTTTTTAATTGTGGAAACACCGCCACAAGCGGTGAGAGAGGAATATTCTACAATGGCAGGAACAAAAGAAGGCGGCAAGAAAGCTGCTGCTAAGAACCTACAACGCGACCCAGACTTTTACGCAAAGATTGGCGCTAAGGGCGGCAAAAATGGTCACACTGGTGGCTTCGCTGCAAACCCTGACCTCGCTCGTATCGCAGGTGCTAAGGGTGGTCGTATCTCTCGTCGTCGCAAGACTGACAACTAAGAGATAAACAAACAATAAAAACCCCTCGCTTTTGAGGGGTTTTTGTTTTATATACATACATAGTATATGGCGAGAAGCTCGGAGACACTTATTTTTGTAAGCTATACCGGCGCAAAGCACAAATTCGAGCTTCATTTACCCGCCATGAGCGGGCACAAGCGGGGCAACTATAGGTAGAAGGGCCTATTTGGAAGCCCGTGGCCGAACATTTTGGGCAGGTGCTCCGGGCATGCAGCCACTCACGGTAGGTATCGAGGTGATTTTGGGCAACATCATCATTAATTTCAACACGAACATCATCTGGTAAGCTGTCGGCGTATCGTTTCGCTTCGTCCCAGGCGGACGTTTCCATCGCTACCAACTCGACATCACGGCTATATTTTTTGTGTTCAAGCAGGGCGTGTGACAGTTCATGCAGTAATAGATTAGCGGCTTCGGTTTCCGAGGGGTTGTAGAAAATTGTGTTCGTATCAGGTGACCACAAAAACTCGTCAGCTACTTCAAACGTCAATTGCGGGTGTGCGGTTTTAAGCCTTCGAATCAGCGAGTGAATCGAGTGCGTGGTAGTAGCATCCATAAATAACGGCCTCTTCTGGGTGTTTTGCTTGAACAAGCTTGGGGAGGGGAATGTGGTCGGGAAGTTTTTCTTTTAAAATACCCTTTAAATCGTGTTGGTATTCTTTGAAATAGGTACCAATACTGCCGCCAATGATGATCATGTCGGGTTGAATAATTGGGATAACAGCTAAGAAGCCACGGCTTATGCGGTCGGCAATTTTGTGCCAGGTGCGCTTACTGTGAATGTCACGGGCGTACTTGCCGTAGGTGTTGTAGATTGCCTTGCCAGAGGCAAAAGTTTCCCATTCTCGCACGACGCCATCGTATTCGATGAGCGCCCGACCTGCTTCGCTGTGACGAAGGCCGGGGTCGATGCGGCCGTTGGTGATGATACCGCTACCAATTCCAGTACTAACCGTTACGTACAAACTCGAAAGTGGCATCGGTTCGCGCTGTCTCGTTTCGGCGAGCCCAGCTAAATTAGCGTCGTTCTCGATAAATAATGGAGCGCCATTTAATATACCCTCAAGTTCGCCTGCGAGGTTGAAATTGCGCCAGTGGAGATTGTTGCACCATACGGCAACACCATCTCGGACAATACCTGGCAGGGCAACAACAATTGCTTCAACTTTTTGTGAGCCGAATAGGGCATTGAGATGAGTGGTGAGCATCTCGACGTATTCACCACGCTTTGGAGGGGTGGGGAATTTGAAGCTAGTGGTGATTTTTCCAGCTTCATCGTACCCTGCGATAAGAGTTTTTGTTCCACCGGTGTCGACTGCAACTATCATGTTTTCAGTATAGCATGGAGGCGATTGCAAATATGTGACATGGCGCACGAGGAGTTGATGCATTTGGGATGTGTGGAAAAGTAGCGTCTATTGAGGTATAATAAAGATATAACAGCGCTGCAAGAAGGCGCCGTAAGCAGGAGAAACCATGGCAGTACAGGTAACACGGACAGGGGTGGTGCTCACGGTGGGGATAGTTATTGTGGGGACGCTTCTTGTCGGCGGTTTGCTTTTTGTGCAGCAAAGCGGCGAGCAAGCCCGTCGTAATGAGGCGATGCGTATTGCCCAGCAACAGCTCGAAAATAATGCTAACCACGAGGTAACTGTTAATAACTCATCTAGCGACACGCCTCAGCAGTCGGTCGATCAGCTGCCGCAAACTGGTTCAGCAAGTGTCGGCGATGCGTTTGCAACTATTGGCATTGGCTTTATGACTTTTGCACTTGTGTCATATCTTAATTCACGCCGGGCGCTTTTAGAGTCTAACTAAGTCACCAGAGCTAGATTGCCGACGTATCCTTACTGGACTTATTGGCTTAACTGAGGTACAATAAGAGTAATCTTTGAGGAAAACCCCTTTCTTACGTGTGTGCCTCGGCCGATAAAACGGTGTGTGCGCATGGTGCTTCCAAGCAGAACGGATCAAAAGTGGGCGCTCCTTAGGAATACAATATAAGGAAGGAGTCTTTAAAAGACTTATGGCAAAAGCCGCAATCACAATGGATGAGCTACTCGCAAACGAGGAAGCGCATCTTAAGCAAGTAACACAAGGCGAAGTAATCGATGGGAAGGTGCTTACTGTTCGTAAACACGAAATCCTTATCGACCTTGGCCCTCAGGGCGTTGGTTTGGTGCCACGCCGTGAAGTTGGGTTCTCACGTACCCTTAATGTAGGCGATGAAGTATCAGCGAGTATTGTTGATACCGAACTCGAAAATGGCTACGTCCTCCTGTCGCTTCGCAAAGCTGCGAAAGATAAGGGTTGGGATGAAGTTATCGCCAAGCTCGAAAGTGGTGAAATCATTGATATCACCCCTTACGACGCAAACCGTGGTGGTCTCCTCGTTGAATACGAAGGTGTTCGTGGGTTCCTCCCGGTTTCACAACTATCTGCCGAACACTACCCACGTGTCGGAAGTAACGATAAGGACGAAATTCTTCAACGTCTTAACGTTCTCATTAACCAAACCCTTAAGGTCCGTATCCTTGATGCCGACCGTAAGGCAAACAAGCTGATTTTCAGCGAAAAAGAGGCGGTCAAAGAGGGTCTTGTGGCACGGTTTGAAAAACTCGCCATTGGCGACACCGTTACTGGCGTGGCAACTGGTGTTGTCGACTACGGTATCTTTGTTAACGTTGAAGGTATCGAAGGGCTGGTACACATCTCAGAAATTAGTTGGGAACGTGTTAATAACCCATCAGATTACGTCAAGGTTGGTCAAACTATCGAGGCAAAAATTATTGCTATCGATAAAGAACGCCTTAGCCTCAGTATGAAGCAACTGACTGAAGACCCATGGTTGGGCGAAGTTGACCAATTTAAGGTTGGTGGATCGGTTGAGGGTACAGTAACACGCATCACTCCATTTGGTGCCTTTGTGCAAATCAGCCCAGCAGTTGAGGCCCTTGTTCACGTCTCTGAACTTGGCGAAGGCGACAGTGCTGACCCAGAAAAAGTGTTTACTCTCAACGAGCGTAAATCATTCGTTGTCCTAGACATCGAAAAAGACAGCCGCAAAATATCTTTAGGGCTACCAGGCGCTAAGAAAAAATAGTTGGTGAATGGTCGATGGTACTTGGCGCAAGCCGTCGAGTACCAAAATCACTTACTAACACAACATACTATGTAATAACAAAAGGAGCACAGCATGGCAGAGAAAGTATTGTCGATTGCCAATTCAGTTACCGTGGGTGAGCTTGCTGAAGTGCTCAACCTCCCCGTAACCACCCTTATAGGTGAGTTATTTAAAAATGGTATTGCGGCAACAATTAATCAGCGTATCGATTTTGAGACAGCTACTATTATTGTTGATGAGTTGGGCCTTGATGTTGAATTACAAAAAAAAGAAGTTGCGAGCGTTGGTACCGAACGTCGAGTCCGTGAATTATCGCACACCGCAACCAGCCGTCCGCCGATTGTTGCCGTTATGGGTCACGTTGATCACGGTAAAACTAGTTTGCTTGACTCAATTCTTGGTCAGAAGGTAGTAGAAGGTGAAGCTGGTGGTATTACTCAGCACATTAGCGCATACCAGACCATTAGAAATGATCGTTCAATTACGTTGCTTGACACTCCCGGCCATGAAGCATTTGCGGCGCTTCGACAACACGGTGCAACGCTTACCGACGTCGTTATCATTGTGGTTGCTGCCGACGACGGCGTGAAGCCGCAAACTATCGAAGCAATTCGTTTTGCTCGTTCGGCTAATGCGAAAATTGTTGTTGCGATTAATAAAATTGACAAAGATGCTGCCAACCCTCAACTTGTTAAAACCCAATTGGCAACCGAACACAATTTAAACCCAGAAGAATGGGGCGGTGATACGGTAATGGTTGAAGTGAGCGCCAAAACAGGTCAGGGCATTGATAAGCTTCTCGACATGGTGCTGTTGGTGGCCGACCTTGAAGAGCTCAAAGCTGATATTGATGTTCCCGCTGAAGGACTTGTGATTGAAGCGCATATGGAAACAGGCCGTGGTGCTGTTGTTGGGTTGCTCGTTGAACAGGGGACGCTCACGCCCGGTGCATTCTTGGTTGCTGGGACGGCATACGGCAAAGTGCGCACACTTCATGACTTCAAAGGTGCTACGCTTAAAGAGGCGAACCCGTCAACGCCTGTGACGATTACTGGGTTTAAAGAGTTACCGCAATTTGGTGATATTTTCGACGTGGTTTCGAGTGAAAAAGAGGCTCGGGCTAAGGCTACGGCCGTTCGCCTTGAACGTGAGGCCAACACGGCCAGCGCCAACGTTACCGGTGCCGACCTTCTTAAATTAATGACCCAAAAGCATGAAGCCGAAGATTTCAACGTTATTATTAAAGCCGATGTTCAAGGTTCGCTGACGTCTATCGTTGATAGTCTTAAACTTATTGAAACCGGAGGTGAAGTCACGCTTCATATTGTAAGTAGCGGTGTTGGCAATGTTACCGAAAACGATATTCGTCAAGCTAGTGATGGCAAAACTGTTATTTATGGTTTTAATGTCGACCTACCGCCGGCCGTCAAGCAACTCGCAACCCGTGAGCGGGCCGAAGTTCGTTTGTACCGAGTTATTTATGAACTGCTCGATGATGCAAAATTATCGATGGAAAAACTCTTAGCACCTGAAGTTGTTGAAACGGAAGCGGCGGTACTAGAAGTGAAGGGCGTCTTCCGTACAATGAAAGATGAAATTATCGCTGGTGGGCTGGTGAAGAGTGGCAAAATTAACCCTGGGCTATTGGTGCGCATGAAGCGGGGTAAGGGCGAATCTGCCGAACTACTTGGCGAAGCTGAAGTTACTAGCGTGCAGCGTGAAAAAGTCGAAGCCAAAGAAGTCTTTGAGGGTGATATGTGTGGATTGAACCTTAAAACCACTAAAAAAACCTTGCTTGAAATTGGTGACACGCTAGAATTCTTCACTCGTGAAGTTGTTGAACGCCACTTGTAAATTACTCTGAAGTACATCGCAAACTAGTACCTAGTTTCAAAAGGGTAAAAAGCTTGTGGTTTTCAGGGCTTTTTGCTATATTGAGCAGGAAAAGTATATTCAAAAATAAAAAAAGGAATCAAACATGGCACACAAACGTGCATCAGCTGAGGGAACTTCAGCTGTCGAAAAGCCAGTCGAAAGTAATCAGGCGCGAAAATGGCGTGAACACAAAGAACGCACCGACATGGGTGCGACAGCGCTTGGCATGAATGATAAAGACGTCACACCTGGCGAGGGCGAGGTAACGTGGGAACAATATCAGAAAGCACGTGAAAAGGTGTACCAAGAAAACTACGGTGACGCCGAAAATCGTATTATTCGCGACGGCAACGTCTACCGATATGCTAATGGAAAATTTGCGACTAAAGAAGCATATGATGCTCAGCTGCTCGGTTCTCGTGTTGTCGCTGAAGAAAGCGGACCCGAAAATCCCGAAGCAAGTGAGTATGAAGACCTTAATTTTACGGAACTTATTCAGAAAGCGGCCACTGCCCAACAAGACAATGACAAAGACAAACTGAGCGAAATAAGATTGGCCGCAGAACGCTACCTTAGTAGCGACACAAGCGACGAGTATGACACGCCAGAGGAGTCGCAGGTGAAACTCGATGAAGCCCTTGAGCGCTTTGACCATTCTGTGGAAGGCTTGATCAAAATACGTAGAATACGTGCCGAGAATGAAAAGACGAAGCCGGCAGATCGCATTCGTACCGAATACAATGGTGAGGAAGTAACCATCTTGGGAGTCGGAGAGGTGGATGGTGAAAAAATTGTAAAAATTAGACAATCAGATGGCTCGGAGGAGTATGTTAAAAAGAGCGACATTCTCACAATCGTACCTCGCCCGGAATCTGAAGCGCACGACGCACCAAAAAAACCTGAAAAGAAAAAAATTGAAGTTGTTGAAGCCGCCGTCGCAGATGGAACAGAATCTACGGCGGAAACAACTTCTGAGCAGGAGACAAAACTGTCACCGGCCTCGCTGGAAAATATTAAGCAATGGTTCGCAAAAGAGGCGCGTCACTACCAAGAATTTGGCGGAAGAGCATATTTTGCCGCAAAATGGGAGCGAGCAAAACTTGGTGGCGCTGCTGCTGTAAGCGGAGTGCTTAATATCGGCGTGACACAGGATATGATAGATAACCAGCCAGAGGAAGCTGAGAAAAAGCGCCGACGTAATCGTCGCATCGCTATCGCTGGCCTAAGTGCGCTAGCCGCAACTGCCTTGTTCGTCGGTGGCTATAAGTTGGGTCACGCTGCTGGCTCTAATGGTGCGCATTTGGCTGATGCCCTCCCAGATGACGCAGGGTTGCCAACGCCCGAATTAACGCCTTCGCCAAATGCTTCGCCTCAAGCATCTGATACTATGAAAGACATACTTGATCACGGTGGCGATGTTCAGTCGGCACCGTCGGTTCCCGAAGTTGGTTCATATCCACTCGAAGCCTTTAAAATTGAACCAGGACAGGGTGGGCGTGAACTTCTTGAGAACTTAAAAATAAACCCTGCCGAGTGGCCTAACATCAAGCAGGAGCTTCTTGAAAAGTTCCCACAAGACTTTATGAGCGTAGGTAAGTATTCCGACGGTAGCGACAATGTCCAGATTTCTCATTCTGGATGGTTGAGTACTGCAACACAAAACTATTTAAGGGCACTTGCTCAAAAGTAAAAGGAAATCCACATGTACGATAAAGACCAAATCATCGAACAGCTCGGAATACAGAACTGGCCAGAAGAAAATCAGGAAAAGGCCGTTGAGCTGGGGATTTATCGTATTGGTATCGAAGTTTCTAAGTTATTGAGTGAGCAGCAATTTAATGAATACTCGGCGATTATCGACGACAGTAAAGATGTTATAGATGGTTGGCTGGCAGCAAATGTGCCAGATTATAAAGACTCACCAGTATATCAAGGATTCGTCGCTGCGTACGAAACTGACTCTGAAAAAAATAGCCCCGAAAAGTTGTTCGCTTCAGTTGCGTGGATGCAAGCAAACATTCCAAATTTACAAGAAGTAATTAGTAACACACTCGCTACCTATAAAAATGAACTTGGTGTATCCTAGGTATAGATATGTTTCAACTTGACGACCAATTTTTACAAGATATCGGCCTAGCAAATATGCCAGAAGAGCAAAAAAAGCCGTTTCTTCAGCATGTGTATGACCAGCTTGAATACCGAGTCGGTGTTCAGTTGAGTGATGGCATGACCGATGCTCAACTTGAAGAGTTTGAGGCAATTATCGACCGCAAACAAGAGGCGGTAGATGCCTGGATTGCGCAGTACGTGCCACAATATGCCGCTGATCCACTATTCCAAAAAATTCAAACCGCCAGCGGTCTACCCGAAACCGATCCAACACTACGGGCTGAATATTCAGCGACAAAATGGCTTGAAGTAAATCGCCCCGACTACCGTGACGTCGTGGCGAAAACCCTCGAAGCATTAAAAGCCGAAATCACGCAAAACCGTGATGCGATTTTATCGTAATTAAATTATCGTGAATACCCGTTGATAAAGGCATCTGAGCTCATTGTTTTGCCGCTTGGGCCAACTAGTTCGTCGATACATAGGAACTCACCGTCGGCACATTCGATGTCGAGTGGCGAGGCGCCGCCGCTTCCTAAATGAGCTTTGGTGATAATGATCGGGTGATTGCCAATGATAATTTTCGTTTTTGGAAATTTCAAAAATGCTCGAATGCGTCGCTCGGCTTGCAGGGCCTCAATTTTTGAGGGGTCGAAAATTCCATCTTCCTTTTTAAGCAGTGCGCAGTAGGTGGCGTTTGTATCATCTTGAGCAGTAGGCGTTGCCGTACCGTTGATAATGTTAGGCAAAATACGCAGCAGTTCCTGGGCGCCATTCTCAGCAAGGCGCTGCTCAAGTTCAGGGAGTGTTTCGGCGCCGGTGAGCGTTACGTGCGTTTGTGAATAAACTGGGCCAGCGTCCATGTCGGCACTGAGTTTCATGATACTCACACCCGTTTCATTGTCGCCGTTCAAAATTGCCGATTCAATAGGCGACGGCCCACGATAAAGGGGGAGTAGTGAAGGGTGGACGTTAATAATTCCAGGATCGAATAAGTCGATGACATTCTGGGGAATGATTTTTCCAAAACTTACTAGCACTCCCACGGGTGGTGTGCCAGCGTGAGCGGTAATTATTCCGATGTCAGGGATAATATCGGCAACCTTTGTTGGTTGTAGAACTGTAATATTGTGCTGTTCGGCAATCTCCTTGACGGCTGATTTTTGCCATATTCGTCCACGCCCCTTCTGGCTATCTGGCTTTGTAACAACGGCGGCAATAGAGTAACCTGCTTCAATCAGCATTCGCAAACTGACACTGCTAAAACTATCAGTCCCAAAGAATATGATTGTCTTTGATGTGTTCGTCATAGTTGAGCGGTTCCAACTCGCCATCGTTATTTAAGTGATAAAATGCGTCTTCTTTTTCTTTAATAAGGTCGATAAATACAATTCCGTTAGTGTGATCGATTTCGTGTTGGATAACCCGTGCGAGGAAGCCGTCAGCTTTGAAGCGGATTTCTTGCCCGTCGATATTTAGAGCCTTGATACGGATTTTACTGTGGCGGGGTACTTTACCGTAAATATCTTTCACGCTCAGACAGCCTTCGTAATCTTCCACGATGTGACCTTCATATTTCACAATCTCGGGATTGATGAGAGCGGTGAAGTGGTTATTTTCTTTGTCTTCAAAGTCGCTGCGCACAATGACTACTCGTTGCAGTGCATCAATTTGCACCGCCGCCAGGGCAGCGCTAATTTCGTGTGGACGAGACGCCTCCCAGTCGAGTGCCGCAGCGGTCATGTCGTCGATAAGTGACAGTGTGTCGCTCGAAACGACCGTCACTTTAGTTGATTTCTCTCGCAGATCGCTGTGGGGAAGGGTGATAATATCGTCTTTTGTCATTAGCGTTAGTATACCAGAGGTGATACAGAGTGGCTAGGGCTTACACTAGCCACCAGTATCTACAAGAGGCTTGATGGGTCGAGTTCAGATTGCCAGTGAGTTGGTGGCAGGTGCGACAAGGCTTGGATAAGTTGGTTCCGCTGTTTACTTTTCAGGGTCAGTTGCCAGCGGTAGGTATCATGCTGGCGTTCGTAAAAGGCGGGTGTCGGACCTAGGATTTCAACGTCGTGTGGTACGTGCGAGCGAAGAGCAGCCGCAAGCTGCTGGGCATTTTTAACGGCTGCTGATTCGGTTTTATATACATTGGTGAGCTTAAGCAAATAACGGAATGGCGGAAAGCCGCCTTTCTGACGCTCGGCGAGGGCATATTCGTAAAATCCGTCATAATCTTGGCGCAAACCTAATTGGATAACTGGGTGGGTTGGTTGATATGATTGCACGATCACGGCGGTATCTCGGGAATCACGCCCAACACGGCCAACAACCTGAGCTAGTAGCTGGAAGGCGCGTTCGGTTGAAGCGTAGTCGGGGAGCGAAAGTCCACTGTCGGCTTGCACCACTCCAACAGTGTGGACGTGGGGTAAATCGAGTCCCTTGGCAATAATTTGCGTGCCAATCGCAATGTTAATTGTTCCGTCGTAGAGTTCTTTATAGCGTGAAGCTAGTGTGTCGCCGTGTGAAGTATCACCATCGAATCGAGCAATCACTGCTTTTGGAAATAGCCGTTGCAGTTCACTCTCAATTAATTTTGTGCCGATACCTTTGTGTATAATATCGCCCGATCCACAGTTTGGACAGCCCATTGGTACTTTGGATTTATGGTCGCATATGTGACAGCTGAGGGTAAAAGTATCGGCGTGGAGCACTAGTGGGACGAAGCAGCGAGGGCACTCGGCGGTCCAGCCGCATCTTTCGCAGAGTGTGGTGCTAGCGCTCCCTCGGCGATTATGGAAAATAAGCGCCTGTTTGCCAGTGGCAAGCGAGTGTTCGATACTCGCAATCAGACTATCGGAAAGGAAACGATGGCGCTTAAAGTTCTCACGCTTTTTCATATCAATGAGTGATGTTGCCGCCGGCTTGGCATCGCTACGAGCTGGGCGAGGGAGGTGCGCAATTGGTACACCCTGGCTTTCAGCGATGTAGCGGTCGGCAACAAGTGGCGTAGCACTACCCAAGATCACTCGGGCATCAGCGGCCTTTCCTAAAACGCCAGCGGCACGGAGCGCCGAATAACGGGGCGCTTGCTCTTGCTTGTAGCTTGGTTCGTGCGCTTCATCAACAACAATCAGTCCGAGTTTCGGGACTGGCATAAAAAGTGCCGAACGAGGGCCGATAACGATAGTTGGTTGATTGGCGTTCAAAGCACCTTTCCACGCCGTGTGCCTTTCGGCCTCGGTCATTTCCGAGTGGGTAACAAGTACGGATGGGAACTCGTGGGTAAACTCATCAACAATTTGGCTGGTGAGGCTAATTTCTGGAACAAGGATAATCGCTGATTTCCCCTCGGCCAGTACCCTGCGAGCAAGCTCCTTGTAAATTTCGGTCTTACCAGACCCTGTGACGCCTTGAAGCAGGGTAGTTCCAGTCGATTTTGACAAGATTAGCTCAAGAGCCACCCGCTGATCCTTGTTGAACACAATTTTTGTTCGGATTCGGCTAGGTACGTGCGCTGGCTTTGATTTCACCTGACGTTTGGTGGTTAACCCTCGAGGAAGTGCCGTCTGGAATACGGTTGCTAGGGGTGTTCGGTAGTACTCGGCAATCCATAGACATAACTCGATAAGTGACCCCGGTAACGGCTTTTCTTCAATAACAGACGCAATGGGTTTCGTTTCGTACGAAGGCTTCGTAACTTCTCGAATGACAACTCCGTTAAGCGTTTGTTTTCCGACGGGTATGGTTACGAGAAGCCCTGGTGAAAGTTTTTCTGAGGCATGGTACGTAAACACTGGACTTCCAGTGCGAACAATCTTCGTTGGAGCTACCTCATAAAACTTCATAACTATAAGTATAGCAGGGGTAGGTAAGAATGATGGCAGCCTGCCGTCAATCTTACCCATGTCGTGCTAGAATAAGCATATGTATTTTGAAAGTCGTGCCCAAGCCGGAGCCGTTCTTGCTGCCCAGCTACTCGAAAAATACCGCTACGAAAACTGTGCGGTCGTTGCTCTCAGTGACGGCGGGGTGTTAGTGGGCGAACAAATTGCCGCACACCTTCACTGTGTCTTAACAATGTTATTAGTTGAAAATATCGAAGTTCCTGGCGAAAGCGTGAGCTTCGGTGGCGTTTCGCAAACTGGTAATTTTACTTATAACAGTGAGTTTTCATCGGGTGAGATTGAGGAATACACCAGCGAGTTCCATGGCTACCTCGATGAACAAAAACGGCAAGCGTTTCAACGCATAAACCGCTTGTTAGGCGACGGCGGTCTCATTGATTACGATATGTTGCGTGATCGTACTATCATTTTAGTGAACGACGGGTTTGCCGACAGTACTATCCTTGATGTTGCTGCCGACTTCCTCAAGCCAATTCGTATACACAAGTTAGTAATCGCAACACCCGTCGCATCGGCACAAGCAGTCGACAGCCTGCACATCATTGCCGACGAGCTTCATATCCTCGATGTAAAAAGCAATTATTTCGACACAAACCACTATTACACTCATAACGAAATCCCTACACACGAAGAAACGGTCGACAAAATTAATAAAATAATCCTCAATTGGCGTTGACCAACTCAGGGTAAAAAGTGTAGAATAAAACTCAACAGGCTGTGTGAGCCAAAAGTTAAAAGGGGAAGCATGTTAGACGTTTTCATTACATCTCGAGTACGCCGCAAGATTGTTGTAGTCTATGCTAAGTATCCCGATTTTCGAACTCATGTTCGTGGCCTTGCTAAGCTCATTAAAGAAGACCCAGGTAACATCCAACGTGAGCTCAAGCGTCTCGAAAAGGTCGGCTTCCTCAGTAGCGAACGCCAAGGCAACACTAAAATCTACGCTACTAATAAGCAGTTCCCAATATTCAAAGAGCTTCAAAGTATCGTTATTAAGTCGCAGCAACACGCTGCCCGACCAAAGCGTGCTTCATCTGACATTGCCTAGTTCTACTAGCTCAACAATCGGAGTCTCATATTATGAATTTGTTTGACCGCATTCTGGAAGCTCGGGGTATCACACCCGAAAACAGAGCGGATTTTTTAATGCCTGCCTATGAAGCGGGCCACGACCCATTTTTGCTTCCAGACATGCAAGCGGCGGTCGATCGCTTAGTCGAAGCCCGCAAGAACCAAGAACACGTGACAATTTACGGCGATTACGATATTGATGGCCTGACCGCCACGACCGTGTTGCTTGATGCGTTGGGTCAATTTGGGTTCAAACATGTTGAAGCCTTTATTCCTAACCGCTTTGTAGAGGGCTACGGTATGACGATTGATGCCGTGGAGCGCATCGCCGCTACTGGAGCTACGCTTATTATTACCGTGGACTGCGGTAGTCTGAGCCACGCCGAAATTACTAGGGCGAAAGAGCTTGGCGTCGACGTAATTGTGACCGATCACCATAACGTTGCGCTTGAACAGCCTCCGGCGATTGCGGTGATTAATCCCAAGCGGCTGCTGCAAGATCACCCAGACTCCTATGAAAACTACATACTAAAACATGAGACGCCCGAACTATACCCATTTCTTGATTTACCTGGTGTTGGCGTGGCCTTTAAGCTTGTGCAGGCCCTGCAAACCAAGCTTAACGGGTTGGAAAAGGGCCAAGAGAAATGGCTGCTTGATTTGGTGGCTCTGGGAACTGTCTGTGACGTCGTGACTCTGGTTGATGAAAACCGTACGCATGTATTTTGGGGGCTAAAGGTACTTAGCAAAACTCGACGACCAGGTTTGAAGGCGCTCATGGCAGTGGCTGGCGTGCGCCCTGAAACGGTCAACGCTCGTAGTTTGGGGTTTGCCTTAGGCCCACGTATGAATGCTGCTGGCCGGCTTGAGACCGCTCAATATGCACTTGATATGCTAACCGCCACTGACCCGATTGAGGCGTTGCGATACGCTCGACAGCTTGATGAACTAAACCAAGCCCGCCGCACTGAACAGGCTGAGATTTTAAAACAGGCCGTTATTCAGGCAGAAACATTTGCCGATGATCCAGTACTTGTGGTGGCGTCAGAAGGCTGGAACCACGGAGTAGTGGGGATTGTGGCCGCTAAATTATTAGAAAAATATAAAAAGCCAACCTTCGTATTGGCAATTGATGGTGACATTGCGAAGGGCTCAGCTCGCAGCTACGGTGATTTCAGCGCCGCCGATGCAATTCGCTCGGCGGATGGCATTATCACCAAGGGTGGCGGACACAAACTTGCTGCCGGTGTCACACTGCCAGCGGCCAATATTGAGAAATTTCGAAAGACCGTCAACGATTTTTATGTTCAACAAAAGTTGAGAAATCAAGCGGCGTTACTTTTGCCAATTGCTGACAGCGATGCACGGCTGAGCGAGGCGACAGAGGAACTGGTAGCGGCCATCGCAACCCTTGAGCCGTTCGGCAGCGGCAATCCACAACCAATTGTTCGCACCGAAAACATCACCGTGATGGGTGTCCGCCGCATGGGCGATGCAGGTCAACATGTGAAATTAACATTAAAAGACGATACGAATATTTGTATCGATGTTATCAGCTTTAATGCGCCCGATTATTTTTTTGTCGAGCAGGGTGTCCGTGTTACCGTGTGGTACTCACCAGAATTGAACGAATGGCAAGGTCGCCGCTCGGTTGAAGGGCAGTTGCTTCATTTGGAGGTTATCGAAGAATAATTACTGATAATTCTTAGGAATTTGGCGGTCGTTACCAGAAGGACTAATAGGCTGCTGGCTCTGCTGGTTAAAGAACGAAACACGGTTTGGGTTTGCAACAGAATTCTGATTAACGACAGGAATTTCCTCAGTTGCATCATCGTTGCCTTCGGCGGCTAAAACGGGGATATGTTTTGGCTTTTCAGCTTCAATGTGCCCCTCACGTCTTAGTCCTAGTAGTGATCCGGTTGCAACTTCCTCTGCAGAAGAGGGTACACGGATGCGTCGATCGTCATGTTCAATTTTTGAATTCGATTCGTCTACGGTGGGAACGGGTATGCCGCCCTCGGGAGTAGTTTGATTGCCGCCGGAATTAGGTATTAGAAAGGGGTCTGTTGACGGACCTTCGTTGCCGTAGTTGTATCGGCTCTTATTTATCTTTGGATTATCGTTTACTTCTGGTGTGTATTTTTCGTTCATGATTGTTAACATTATAGCATAAGAGGTATAAAAAGTCAATCTGGGTGCTTTGCCGGAGGTTTAAAAGGCGGGCTATTCTTATAAACGCTTGAAATACTGTATCTTATCTGTTACAATACATCACTGATATGGTACAAGTAACACGTAAAGACGAACGCGAAGCGAACGAAAACATTATTCGTCGTTTCAACCGAAAAGTGCTGCAAAGCGGTGTCCTCGCTGAGGCCAAAGCTTCTATGCGCTTTTCTAAAGATATTAGCAAGGTTGAACGTCGTAAGAAGGCAATTATTCGTAAAGAGCGTAAAGCCGACAAGCTGGCAAAAGCTCGCTTGGGCGTTCGATAAACAAAATCCCCGAGCGTTTCGGGGATTTTTTGTTTCGCTTAAGAATCTTGATGAAAGCTAGGAGGGAATTATGACACTAAAAAGCCAACTCGACACCGACCTTAAAACCGCACTACTTGGCGGCGATCGTTTTCGTGCTGATGTTTTGCGTGGCCTGAAAGCGGTTATTCTGAATGAAGAAGTTGCGCAGGGCAAGCGTGACGAAGGCCTGGATGATATCGTCGTTGAGCAGCTTATTGCGAAAGAGGTGAAAAAGCGCCTTGATAGCGTACAGCAATACACCGACGCTGGCCGCCCTGAACTTGCCGAAGCCGAACAGGCTGAAGCAAAAGTACTTGAAGCCTATCTTCCCGAACAACTCTCTGAAGCAGATATCCAAAAAACAATTGATGAAACCATTGCGGCGCTGGGTGTATCTGGCCCACGGGCGATGGGGCAAGTAATTGGTGCCGTTAAGGGCAAATTGGGCAATACGGCTGATGGGGCAACGGTGGCTCGATTGGTAAAAGAATCTCTCAGCTAAGAACGGTATAGTATAGTAGAACTATGATTGTATTTTTCGGCCCCGCAGGTGCGGGTAAAAGTGTGCAAGGGCAAATTTTAGCGGCTCGAATGGGGTGGCGCTGGTTAAGTGCTGGCCAAATTTTGCGTGATACGCACGACCCAGAAATTATGGAAACTATGCACGCTGGTAATTTGTTGCCACACGAAAAAATTACTCAGATTATGGGTGAGGCGATATCGAAGGCGGGCGATATTGATGAAGTTATCCTCGATGGCTTCCCGCGTGAACTGCCCCAAGCTGAGTGGCTCGTTGATAGCAAAACCGATCATGGCCGTGATATTGGTCTTGTTGTAGTCCTTGAAGTGCCACGTGAGGAATTATTAAAACGACTTTCAATTAGGGGTCGGGTTGACGATACCCCCGAGGCAATCGACCAACGATTAGCTATTTATCGACAAGAAATGTATCCAATTTTGGGTCTGTTTAGTGATAGGAATATTCCGGTGGTGCATATCGATGGAGTGGGGCCAGTGGGTGAAATTCACGACCGTATTTACGCTGAATTACAAAACCGAGGGCTGTTGGGCCAGATGGGCAATCGGTAATGCAAACGCCAAAAACTGATGCTGAGATTCAGGCGATGCGTGAGTGCGGTAAAATACTTGCTCAAATTTTTGAAGGATTGAAGCAGCGCATAAAACCTGGAGTATCCGAAAAAGAACTTGATGCCTGGGTTGATGCAGAAATCAAAGCTCGAGGGGCGGTTGCGACCTACAAGACGAGCGAAGTAAATTTCCCTGCGGCAATTTGTATTTCGACGAACGACAAAATTGTTCACGGCATTCCAACTGACCATATTCTTGAAGAGGGAGATGTGGTCGGATTTGACCTGGTTATTACCTACAAAGGTATGAAGACTGATAGTGCTTTTACCACTGTTGTGGGTAGAGCAAATGGTGCTCAGCGACATCTGTTACAAGCAACTGAGCAAAGTTTGTATGCGGGCATCGATGCTATTAAAGGTCCGGTTCGAGTCGGCGATATTAGCGAGGCTGTCGAGAAAGTATTAAAAGATGCTAAACTCGGCATTATTAAAGAATTAGTGGGCCACGGCGTTGGTCATGAAATGCACGAAGCGCCAGACGTTCCAAACTACGGCAAAAAGGGAACTGGGCCACTACTAAGCCCTGGCGATACGATTGCTATTGAACCGATGGCTACACTTGGTAGCGCAAAAATCGCCAGTGGCGATGACGGTTGGACGATTCATACCTGGGACGGCAGTTTGGCGGCCCATTTTGAACACACTGTGTTGATTACCGAAACGGGCGCCGAAGTTTTAACCCAGATTTAAATACTTTTTGTATTCAGAATACTTCACAACCGCAGCCACAAGCGGTATACTAAACCCATGCAAGAGTCGTCTTTATATGCCGTTGGTCTTGATATAGGAACAACCAAAGTTCGGGCCGTGGTGGCCCATCTTGATAGCTCAACTGGGGTACCAACGATTGTTGGTTTTGGTCAGGCGACGAACACCGGTATGCGCAAAGGTGTCGTGGTCAATTTACAGGGTCCAGGCCAGGCAATTGATGCCGCCTTGGGTGAAGCTGAACGGATGAGCGGCTACCAAGTACACGGTGCAACAATGAGCGTAAATGGTGCGCATATTTTAACCACTCATTCGGATGGAATGGTGGCCGTTGGTGGCCCTGAGCACGAAATTTCTTTTGATGATCTCGACCGAATAAAAGAGGTCGCAACACTTGGGAAAATACCGGCTAACCGGGATATTTTGGATGTTGTAGCGCATGCTTACAAGCTTGATGGTCAAGACAACATTAAAGACCCAATTGGCATGACCGGTACACGCCTTGAAATCGATGCTCATGTCGTATCGGCGTTGACTCCATATCTTGTGAATGTTGAAAAAACGGCTGAATCAGCTCAAGTTGATCCGCACGCAATTATCCCAACCGCCGTTGCAGCAGCAAAGGCAGTATTAAATGAACAACAACTCGAGAACGGTGTTGCCGTGATTGATTTCGGCGGCTCGACCACCAGTGTTGCCGTGTATGAAGAAGGTGATTTGCAGTATGTCGGCGTCGTACCAATTGGTGGTGTGAATATCACCAATGATCTGGCGATTGGTCTCAAGACCGACCCTGAAATTGCCGAAGAGGTAAAGATTAAGCACGGCTGCGCTGTTGGCCACGCCGAAGCAGCGGGTATCAGCGTAAAACACGAAGGTGAGATCCACAATTTCAAGACAGATGAAATCAATGAAATTATCGAAGCTCGACTTGAAGAGATTTTTGAAGGAATTCAATTCCACCTCAGGAAAGCGGGCAGGGCGGGACGTTTACCGGGCGGTGTCGTACTGGTAGGTGGTGCTTCAAAGTTGAAACACCTTACTGAGTACGCCAAAGAAGCTCTTGGGCTTGCGGCTCGACTCGGCCAACCATCTGGCTTTGGTGGTGTAGCTGACGATGTCGATAAAGCAGAGTTTGCAACTGCGATTGGCCTTATGTTACTTGATGCTCAGCAAATTGGTCATGATAAGCCGAAAGGTAAGTTTAAGGCGCCAAGTGCTAAAAATGTTAAGGGTAGCGTATCGAAGGTCATGGGGTGGTTTAAGCCGTAATCGAACAACTAATTTATATTTTAAAACAGTACACACAACTTGTTCGAACACATATCTATTGCTTCATCCTACCTCGTGGTATACTAAATGATAGAGAAAACTACCATTTAGGGGAGACAGTATGCCTGAAGTAAAGCCAAGTGATATTCAAACGTTCGCAAGCATTAAGGTTGTGGGTGTTGGTGGGGCTGGCGGTTCGGCTGTAAACCGCATGAAAGAAGCTGGCCTGGGGGGTGTGCAATTTATTGCTATGAACACCGATGCGCAGGCACTTCACCATAGCAAAGCAGATATTAAAATTCACCTGGGGCACAGTACAACAAGTGGCCTGGGCGCTGGCGCCGACCCTTCGAAGGGTGAGGCGGCTGCAAATGAATCACGAGATGATATCAAGCAGGCGCTGGAAGGTGCCGACATGGTCTTTGTCACTATCGGTGCTGGTGGTGGTACGGGTTCGGGTGCGGGATATATTGTCGCCGAAGTTGCCCGTGAACTTGGCATTTTAGTAGTTGGTGTGGCAACCAAGCCATTTAGTTTTGAAGGTGAAAAGCGTCGCCAAAATGCTGAATGGGCAGTCAGTCAATTGCGTCGTCACGTTGATACATTAATTACTATTCCAAACGATCGCTTGCTGCAAACTATCGATCGTCGGACGCCGCTGCTTGAAACGTTCAAAATTGCCGATGATGTGCTTCGTCAGGGGGTGCAAGGTATTTCTGAGCTTATTACCGAACACGGTCTTATTAACCTAGACTTTGCAGACGTAAAGGCAATCATGAGCAACGCTGGCTCGGCCCTTATGGGTATCGGTCGGGCATCGGGCGACAATCGTGCCGCTTTGGCTGCGCAACAGGCTATCGAATCACCGCTTATCGAAGTGTCTATCGATGGCGCCCGTGGTGTGCTGTTCAACGTTACCGGCGGTTACGATATGAGTATGAGTGAAATTCAAGAGGCTGCTGAAATTATTACCAGTGCCGTTTCGCCAGACGCCAACATTATTTTTGGAGCGACGCTTAAGCCTGAAATTGAAGACGAGCTAGTTATTACCGTCATTGCAACCGGCTTTGACAGCGCATACTTCCAGGATGACATGTCGGCAACCGAACAAGCCGACCCTGAAATTGGTGAGAAAATGAGCGCTGCCATTGATTCGGCTGATGTGAAAGAAATTGATATGAATCTCGACCACACTGAGGCCGCTGCAATTTTCAATGAAGAAAACAGTACCAATATGTGGAATCAAACTGTCGAGGAAAACGACGAATCTGATACTCCGGCCTTTCTCCGCCGTCGTAAAAAGTGGGGTAAAAAAGGTAAAGATGCCACTGATGACACTGCCGCATCGAGTACTAACGAGGAGTCGAAGTAACGTATGGCAACTATTGTCATTGGCGACAGCCGTGTTATTGAATCGCGCGAGGTAAGCGACGGCGTAACTATTCGCCGTCGTCGTGAAGCACCCGACGGTACTCGGTTTACGACGTATGAGCGTATCGAAAAACCAAACCTCGCAATTGTTAAGAAAAATGGCGCTCGTGAACTGTACGACCGCGATAAATTGGCAACTGCTATCAAGCGGTCAGTTGGCAAATTCTTTACGTCAGAAGTCGAAGTTGAAGAAATGATTGATGTGATTGAAGATAGTCTTTACGATCTTGGCGAAAGCGAAATCACTAGTAAGCAAATAGGCGACAAGGTACTTGATGAACTCGCCGAGCGCAATGAGGTTGCCTATGTACGGTTTGCAAGTGTCTACCAAGAGTTTAAGACACTTGATGACTTTGTGAAAATTCTTGAAGATCGTCGTCAACAGAAATTAATAAAAAATTCATGATTAAATATAGTGGCATAGAAAAGGGGCAGTATGCGAGTAGTGGTGGTCTACAAACAACAAACCGATTACACCCGAGTTGTGGAAGAATTTTTGCACGACTTTGAGCAATTAACTGGCCACGAACTTGAAACGCTTGATCCTGAGGCTCCTGGTGGCACAAGCTTCTGCGAGTCGTACGGCGTGGTCGAATACCCAACCATTATCGCCATTTCAGATAGTGGCCACATGCAAAACTTGTGGCGAGGTCTGCCGCTACCAACGCTGAGCGAAGTCAGCTACTATATTCAGTAGTCTTACGCACCCTCTTGCTGTTGCGAGCTCGTAAAAAATATCGTATACTTACCTCTAGAAACGTTTGAGTGGTTATCAGCCACGAGTTTTCGGAAGAAATTGCTATATATCCCTTGCGGGTCATGGCAAAAATAGACCCGAACGTGATTCCGGCGTTACAGTGAAACAACCAAGTGCTGAAAGTTAACCCTTTTGGAAATCGGATGGTACCACCCTTAGCGGGTTCCGATGGACAAGGGTTTTTATTATTTTTTAAAACAAGCGAATGGGCGGAAAGGAAAAACGAATGAAATTTAAATCAGGTACACGTCGTCGGGCGGTCGAGTACGAGAAAGACATCATTAACTATTGGAAAGAAAATAACACATTCCAGAAGTCAATTGATCTGCGTCCGAAAGAAAATTCATACGTTTTTTATGATGGCCCTCCATTTATTACTGGTGTGCCACACCATGGAACGTTGCTTTCGAGCATCGTAAAGGATGCAATTCCTCGCTTCCACACAATGAAAGGTAAGCGTGTCGAACGGGTGTGGGGTTGGGATTGTCATGGCTTGCCGGCCGAGAATTTTGTCGAGAAAAAACTTGGCATTACTGATCGCCACGAAATTGGCACAAAAATTAGTTTAGCAGAATATATCACGACTGCCCGTGAAAGCATGGTGCAAACTTCTGATTTGTGGGAGCATACCATCGATCGAATTGGTCGCTGGGTAGACTTTAAGGGCGCCTACAAAACCATGGACAAAAACTACATGGAAAGCGTTTGGTGGGCGTTTAAAGAGCTTTATGAAAAGGGTAAAATCTACGAAGGCGAAAAGGTGCTGATGTACGACACCAAGTGGGCGACGCCACTTTCTAAGGCAGAAGTGACCATGGACGCTGGAGCCTATATTGAAGTAACCGACCCAAGTGTCTATGTTAAATTCCCAGTTGAGGGTGAAGACTACTCGCTGTTAGCTTGGACTACCACGCCGTGGACGCTGCCAGGAAATGTTGCCTTGGCGATAAATGAAACAATTGAATACACCGAAGTTGAAGTTGACGGTGAGCGCCTTGTATTGGCGACCGATTTGATTGATGCTGCACTCACCGATGAAAAGCATCAACCTCTTCAGTATGAAAAACTCCGAGCAGTATCCGCAAAGGATTTAATTGGAAAATCGTACAAGCCGTTATTTGCTGATCGTGGCAAAGATGCTCATAAAATTTGGGCGGCCGACTATGTAACGACCGACTCTGGTACGGGCATTGTTCACCTTGCGCCGGCCTACGGTGAGGAAGATTTTGCACTTGCGAAAGAAAATAACATTCCGGTGGTGCACGTGTTGGACGAATACGGCGTGTACACCGAGGGCGAGTGGGCAGGTTTGGATGTGTGGGAAAACAACAAACTCATCGCCAAAACCTTGAAAGAGCAGGGTAAGGTTTGGAAAATCGATTACATCCGCCACGAATATCCGCACAACCCTCGCACTGGCCACCGCCTCATGTATCGAGCGCACCCAAGTTGGTTTATGGATATTGATGGCCAGCGCACCGAAATGCTGGAGCAAAACACCGAAAATATCAACTGGTTTCCTGATCACATTAAGCATGGTCGCTTTGAGAAAACAGTTGAAACGGCACCAGACTGGAATCTCAGTCGTGACCGTTTTTGGGCAACCGCCATGCCAGTTTGGAAGGGCGATAAAGGTACAGTAAAAGTTGTCGGAAGCTACGCAGAATTGAAAGAACTTAGTGGTGTTGAGCTGGAAGATTATCACCGCCCATGGATTGACGACGTCACGTTTGAAATCGATGGCGAGACGTTTACCCGTATCGACAAGGTGCTCGACTGTTGGTTTGAAAGTGGCTCAATGCCATTTGCACAGTTCCATTATCCATTCGAAAATGTTGAAAAGTTCGAGGCTAATTTTCCTGGCGACTTTATTGTGGAATATGTCGGGCAGGTGCGTGCGTGGTTTTACTATGTGCACGCTGTGAACGTTGGTCTATTTGGACACAATGCATTTAAGAATGTGATTGTCACCGGAAACGTTGCCGGAAATGACGGCCGCAAGATGAGTAAATCACTCGGTAACTTCACCGACCCGAACGAACTTATGGACAAATTTAGCGCCGATTCGCTTCGTTATTTGTTGTTATCAAGTCCACTGCTCAGCGGTGAAGATTTCACGCTGCAAGACAAAGACGTTGGTGATGTTGCTCGTAAACTCGGCATGGTCTGGAACATGTACGATTTCTTTACGTTGTATGCCGAGGTTGACGGCTGGGAATTTAGTGGCGAAATTATCGACCCATCTGAAAAATCGACAAACCCTCTTGATCAATGGATTATCAGCCGTATCCACCAATTATTAAAAGAAATTGAAACCAACATGGAGGCCTATGACGTGGCCAGCGCCGTAAAGCCAATTTTGCCGTTCCTTGACGATGCTTCAAACTGGTACGTACGCCGCAGCCGTCGCCGTTTCTGGAAGTCTGAAGATGACGCTGATAAGAACAATGCCTACGCAACACTTCACTACGTTTTGGTTCGCCTCAGCCAAGCCTTGGCGCCATTCGCACCATTTATGGCGGAAGAATTGTACCGCAAACTGACAGGTGGCGAGAGCGTGCATTTAACTGATTGGCCAGAGGTAGGGCATGTCAACGAGCTGGTCCTTGACCACATGGCTGCCACCCGCAAGATTATCGAAATTGGTTTAATGCAGCGCATGAAAAGTGATGACGATTTTGGCCAAATTAAAATTCGCCAGCCACTTTCCGAGTTAGTGTACGGCGGCGTGAAACTCGATGAATTTTACCGAAGCATCATCGCCGAAGAAGTGAATATAAAGATGGTTACCGAAGGTCTTGTAACAAATGAAGATGGTGAACCACGTGAAGAAAAACCAGGCGAGTACGTTGTCGACCTTAATAAAACCATAACCCCCGAACTCCGTCGGGAAGGCCTTGCCCGGGAAATTATTCGTTATAGCCAAGCGGCTCGTAAAAACGCTGGGTTGAATGTTGATGACAGGATAAAACTAGGCCTCACCGCCAGCGACGAAGAATTAGCCGCTTCAATTAACGAGTTCAAGTCACTCATTGCTACCGAAACACTTGCAAATGAGGTGTCAGAGGGCACGTATGAGTATAGTGCAACGGTTAAAATTGAAGACCTTGAGCTCACAATCTCACTTGAAAAACAGGGTTAAAAAGTAGCATCGTAGATTTAGTAGGTTTGAAGGACAAAAAAAGCGCCCCGTTCCTTGTGTCATAAACACAAGTACTAGGGGCGCAATTCTCACTTCTTCCAGAGTGGCTGCCAGACGGTGGGGTGCTGACGGGGGTTGGGAACGTCACCAATGATGGCGTCGTCTATCGCAAACCATACCCACGTACCGACGCACAAAGCAACGGTGAAGTAAGACTGTAGCTGCTCGGCGTTGAAGTTCGTGATAAGTTTCGGCACCAACAGGGCAAACACCACTGTGGTAAATCCGAAAAACATCACGAAATCGTGCCAACGCTTGCTAGGGGACTTCCATGCCTGTGGCGTGTAGTCGCTGGGTGAGTAGGTCACCTTGCGGCCCGTCAAAAACATGGCGATACCAGTCAGAACCGACACGACGATCCACCACCATTGGTGGCCCCAATCAGGGCCAGCCTTTGGCAGAAAGATAATGGTGACGACTGCGGTTGTCAGGAAGGCGTCGCCGGGCAGGAATGCTCGGGACTGATCCTTCCAAACAGGGGCATCGTCTGGGCCACGGCCGGGCCGACGAGATTCGAACACCCATGCGACCACGTACATGAAATACGGGATAGCAACGATGCCGAGCCATACTCCAATAGCCTGAAGACCAACTTGAGTGAACAGCAGGAAAGTGTGGGTTACTCCACTTCCGAGGACGAACCCCAACAGGGCTATCCGGACGTATTTCTTGTACAGCGACGAACGTTGCTGCGATGCCATTTTGGCAGTCATGAAACACCATCTTTCATAGATGTAGAAATGAGAATGTACCTCACCCACGTAGGTGATTAGGGGTGATTATATCATACTATAGCAGAAAATGCAAGTATTCGCACTCGTCGCCAAAGGGGTGAGCGAGCATCAACATTGACTTTTCATAAAACTTATGCTAATATAACACTATACAAACGTAAAAATAAAAAGTTCACCACAATGTCATTATTCTCATACTTACAGTTACAACCAATCGATCCGCAAGATGACGGCTCGGTGAGTGAGCTTGATCAATTCGACCAAGACGAAGCGTTTGACCTTGCTGAAGAAGTGAACGGCGAACAACTGGTTCAAGAATGGGATGAGATCGAAAAATCAATGCACGCAGCGGACAGCGGGACGCAAGATTCCGTGTAATGACGGGGCTCTCGTATAATGGAGTCTATGGATATTTCTGACGAACAGTTCGACCATCTTATTTCGCAGGCGATGAATGAACTGCCGCAACAGTATATTGAAGGGCTTGATAATGTGGCCATTTTGTATGCCGACGAGCCTGATGAACATCAGCGTCAAAAGTCTGAGCTGCGGCCAGGTAGCCTGTTGCTTGGTCTGTACGAGGGTATCCCGCTGACCAAAAGAGGTGCGGGCTACTCTTTTGTTTTGCCAGATAAAATTACTTTATTTAAGAAACCGCTGTTGGCAGTTGCTGGCCAGAACGAAGCAACCTTCTTCGAGCAAATTAAGCGTACACTATGGCACGAGATAGCTCATTACTATGGGTTAGATCACGACGAGATTCACGCTCGTGAACGTCATTAAGGCGTCTCACAGTATTGCCAGGTGCCCGACTTGGTGCTAAAGTTAAGAAAATACAAAATGTGATAATTGTATTAAATTAGCTGTAATTTTTGTACGAGTGGTGTCAGAGCGGGGTACATCTCTCACGTACGGACTGGGAGTTCACTATGAAAATTGCGTTGCGAGCGCAGGGTGTGTATAAAAAAACAACTTTAATGGCGGCTGCCTTTATTTTGGCAGTATCTACTTTGACGGCGGCAGTGCCGTTTATTTTGTCTCAAAAAGCAGATGCCCTTACAACCTACACGACTGCGGCACTCACTACCGGTGAGCTTTCCAACTGGTCGCCCGACCGTCAGACGCCTTCTGGCGGCTATGGATCGTTGAGCTTTGCGGGCCGCACAAACGTGCTTGAAATGAATGTCGATACTGCGCATTCAAACGCAACTGCGTTCTATCGAACAGAAGGTCTTCAGCGCCCACTTGCTAGTGATACATCTAGCATAAAAGCAGATCTCTACGTTGAGGCAGACTGGGCGACGAAAGACGTACGAGCTGGTTTATGGGGAGTTGGTCATGATGGCGTAAGCGTTGGTAATGATGGTATTACAGCGTATCCTATTGTAGAGTTTGTATCTGGTGATGTACCTAATAACGGTGGATATACTGGTTGGCGCATTTGGGATTCTGTCGATCCTGGGGCATGGACAAACCTACCTGGAGTTGCATACAACACAAACGGCTGGAATACACTTGCTATTTCATTAAATCGCTCGACGGACAAATTTGAATACTTTATCAACGGAGCATTTGTTGGAACTGATGAGGGTAACGGTTCTGTAAAAATATGGAAATCTATTCTTAACAGCTACAACAACGCAAATAACGATGTATCTTACAACTATGCAGCTCGTTGGAGCAACTTCGCATACGGTGTGACTGCTCCTGATCACGTCTACCTAGACGATGACTACACTTCAGCAAGTGCTGGCGGACACGTATGGGGTTACGACGCATTCTCAGTCCTGCAAGACGCACTTGATGCGGTGGCTACTAACGGAACAGTACATATCGCCGACGGTGTTTATACTGGTACCGCAAACATTACTAAAGATGGAACAAAGCTTATTGGTGTAACGAACAGTCGCGACACTGTAAAGATTATGCCTACGGCAAGTTCTGGCCAAGCGGGGCTCTTTGTAAATGGCGTTAATAACGTCACTATAAAGAACCTTGGGGTTTACGGTGCCAATTTTGGTGCAAACGGCGGTCTTATTAAGCTAAATGACGGTAATAACGCTCGCATCGAAAACGTTGTTGTGAAGAACTCTAACGCAACGGGTATTAATATTAACGGCTACAGCAACGTTGTGGTTACTGGTGTGTATGTTGCCGATTCCGCAAAGGATGGTATTTCAGTTGTTGCGCAGCAAGAAGCCACCTCGACTGTTTCGAAAAACATTACTATCCAAAACACTGCGATTTCGCAGCGCTCTGCAGCTTCATGGTCGGCGATAGCATTCTATACCAAGAGCAGCAGCGGCATCTTGAATAGCATTGAAGGCGTCGTTATCTCTAATGTCTCAACTCAATATGGCCAGCGCGGAATCTATGTCGAGGGTGTCGGTGGCACTGTGACTAACCCCGGTAGCAACAAGCTTATCCTTAACAACGTTACTGTCGGTCAAAATACTAATGAATACATTAACAACGAACAATCTGCAGATATTGATGCACGCAGCCTAAAGGTAGATATTGGTGGCGGTATTGTGGTTCCAGTGTCTGTAATGGACCAAGCTCAATTCGATAACGTTCTTGGTAAGATTAAAGATAAGACTCACAAGAATCCAACAAGCGCTGATTACGGCTACGTATACCTTGCAACTATGGATGCCCCGGTTATCACCAACAGTCCGGTGTATGTTAACAGCTCTGTTCCTTACGGATACGCAACATGGACACACAGCGGAATCGGCGTAAAGAACTTTGAATATCGTGAATATCTTAGCATGGCTGAAGCTGATGCCGACGTTGACGGTAACACATATTCATATTGGACTCAGACAAAGTCAGCGAGCGAACGTCAACAGAGTGTTGGGGCTTCGTGGACTGGAAATAAGACACTTTACTACCGCGTTGTTGCAATTGACGAAGCTGGTAACCGCAGTGCGCCAAGCGCGCTCGGAACAGTGATTGTTGATCGTGTGGCCCCCGAGGCGCCAACCGACCTGCTTTGGACAACATCTGGCGGTAAAGCGCTTGTTAGCGGCGATGCTACAAATGAAGAAGCTGGTGTTGCATCATGGAGCGCAAGCAATTCAGGTGATGTGAGCCACTACATCTACAAATATTGGAATGACAGAAGCGGAAGTTATAGTGAAACTAGCCCATGGCTTAACCCATCTAACATTTTTGGACTAAACCTACCGGGTGTATTTAATCAGGGCGAGGGAACACATTACTTTAGCATTGCAGCTGTTGATACTGCTGGCAATCAGTCTCCATGGAGCGCCCCATTTGTAGTGACCTACGACACAACTGCGCCTGTAGCAAGCTTTAGCGCATTGAGCTATCTTTTCACCGGTGTTCCATCTATTAGTGGATTAGTTGATGATCCAACGGCAACGCTTAAGTTGATTGTCGATGGCGGAACGCCAATTGATGTTACTGATGTTTCCGGTACTGGATGGGCGTACACGTTCCTTGCGGCGCTTGCCGACGGTACATATAACCTTGAACTCGTTGCGAAAGATGCGGCTGGCAATAGCTCGTACGCTACGGCGACACTTGTAGCGACCACGCCTGAGGTGACACCTGATACAACAACCCCTGTGCAGGGTAATGTAACGGTAACACCTACGACGCCGGGAGCTCCAACTCCTGCAGCACAAGCTGTCCTTGGCGTGTCTACGACAAATAATGATAACGAAACAAGTAGCGCCGACGGTGCTGCTGTTGAGGGCGCTTCTTCAGAAAAAATCGTTGCCCAAGCGGCCGACACTGATGCGGCGGCCGATGCAAACGACGGAACTATATGGGGACTTGCTTGGTACTGGTGGCTGTTAATTGTAGCGGCTTTAGCGGCAATTGTGTGGTGGATTGCTGCGGCACTTCGTCGTCGATCAACTGAAAGCTAAAAATCTCACAAAAACCAAACACAGCTTGAAGCCCTTACGTTTGTAGGGGCTTTTTGCTATACTTTAGGTAATCGTGAAAACAAAAATACGAAATCATGCTAAGAAAATACTTGTTCCTCACAAAGAGAATAATTATCGACCGCACCTGATTCGCTTACAAGGTATTATTGCGGTGCTTGTAATTGCGCTTTTGGCGCAAGTTTTCTATAGCTTAACAACCACAGGCCATGTCAGTGTATTGAGCCGCTCGGCTGACATATCAACTGCCGATCTTTTAGCCGATACTAATAAGCAGCGACGAGCCGATCAACTTTCTGATCTGACGCTAAACGATGCATTATCCCAAGCGGCCTTTTTGAAAGCAAAAGATATGTTAGCTCATAATTATTGGGCGCATACGTCACCAAGTGGGGTAGAGCCGTGGAAGTGGTTTGGTGATGTTGGTTATAACTACAGCTACGCTGGTGAGAATCTTGCAAAAAATTATCCAACTGCTGATGCAACGGTGGCAGCATGGATGCGCTCTACCACGCACCGAGAGAATATATTAAATGAGCATTATTTAGACGTTGGTTTTGCCGTTGTTACTGGAGTGCTTGATGGTCAAAATACGACACTTGTTGTGGCGTTGTATGGAGCTGAGGCTTCAACCGCCGCAGTTCAAGCGGCTTCGGTTCAAAATGAAACCTTCTCGGCACCAGCAGTCTCTTCAACGCCACTTTCACCGTTGACGTACTTTGGATCTGCGGTGCAGGCTTTAAACCCCGTCACTATTGCAGTGCTTAGTTTACTTGGGTTAGTAGCATTTGTTGGTGTTGTGGCGCACCATTATCGTAAGCAACTACCAAAAGCGTGGCAACGCAGCTGGCGCTTGCATCACGGTATGTACACCTTTGTCGGTATGATTGCCTTGGGAGTATTGATTATTATTGCAACAGGTGCTGGCCAAATTTAGATAGTGTAAAAATTACTCGTAAATGAGCACAAAAGTTTAAGAAGATTTAAGATTATTTGTGTTTAATAGGATGCATGGGAATGACGGTGGCAAAATTAGAGAAGGAACTTATTGCCGAAGTGAAAAACTTTGATTTTCATATTGATAGGTACGATAATGAACTTAAACTTATCAATGAGCGGTTTGATATTCTCGAACACCGGTTTGACATCTTGTATAACTCGGTAGAGGATATAAAAGTTGATGTCGCATACAAAATTAGCTACTCCCTAGTGCACGTATTAACACCTTTACATTTTCTTCCATCTCTGTTACAATTACATACTGATTGTTAACAACATAAGGAATTAAAATGACAAAAGCAGTCGTTAAGATCGGCGGAAAACAATTTATTGTTGCCGAAAAAGAGACCCTCATGGTGGACCTCCTCCCTGAAGGAACTAAAGAGCTCACACTTGACGCGCTGATGGTAATCGACGGTGATAAAACTAAAGTCGGTACGCCAACAGTCAAAGATGTGAAGGTAGCCGCTAAGGTTGTCGAAGAGGAAATTAAGGGCGATAAGGTTATGTACATTCGTTACAAAGCCAAGAAGCGTGTCCACAAGGTGAATGGTCATCGCCAAAAGTACTCAAAAATCGAAATTACTTCAATCAAGTAGTTCTCGTGAAAAACACCCTGCATTTTATTCGCAGGGTGTTTTATTTTGCCCTGAAACTGTATAATAACTCTAATGATTAAGGGTAGAAATTAGCATGGCGACGGTTATCGCTGTGACAAATCAAAAGGGTGGAGTGGGTAAAACAACCACCTCCATCAATGTGGCCTACTTTTTGGCCAAACACGGTAAACGGACGCTGTTGGTAGATTTCGATCCACAGGGCAATGCAACTAGCGGGCTTGGTGTCGATAAGTCGGAACTTCTTGGGACTATGACCGATGTGATTAAGGGGCAACGGTCGCTGACTGATATTATTGTTGATACTGAACATGGCAACCTAAAGTTGGCACCAACCACCTCAATTTTAGCTAATACTGAGGTTGAGATGGCTCAAATTGACCGACGGTTTTCTCGGCTAAAACTTGCGATTGACGACGTGGCGCACGCATTCGATTACGTCATTATTGATAGTCCGCCAAGCCTGAGCCTCCTTACTGTTAATGGGTTAATTGCCGCTCGGTATGTGTTATTACCTGTGCAGGCTGAGTTTTACGCCCTTGAAGGCCTCGGCCAGTTGCTAGAAACAATGAAATTAGTCCGAAAGGGGATGAACCCCACGCTTGAGTTGCTCGGTGTGCTGCCTACGATGATGGACGCTCGAACAACGCTTAGTAACCAAGTACACGCTGAAATTAAGCGTCATTTCCCTGGCAAGGTGTTCGAAACATCCATCCCCCGTAATATTCGCCTAGCCGAGGCTCCGAGCCACGGTATGCCTATTGGTGTGTACGATCGTTTTTCAAAGGGTTCACGGGCCTATAAGGCTGTTACGAAAGAAATTATCGAACGGGTTGAGCATTCGGTAGCTTCGGCCGTTGAAGCAAAACCAAATACACAAGGGAGTCACGCATGAGTGCGGCGAAAAAGGGTTTAGGACGTGGGTTTGAGTCACTTATTCCGAGCGACCTCATTGACGATAGTTTTAATCCAAATAACGTTTACGATCCAACGGCGCAACAAGACGGGCAGGTGAGTCAGGAGCGCACGCTACCGGTTTCTAAGCTTCGTGCCAACCCGGGCCAACCACGTCGCCACTTCGACCAAGAAGCGCTCGAAGAACTTGCCGCTTCAATAAAAGAGCATGGTATTATTCAGCCGATTGTTGTTACGCCAAAGGGTGATATGTACGAAATTGTGGCTGGTGAGCGCCGCTATCGGGCGTCGCAAATTGCTGGCATCACAAAGGTTCCGGTTATTATTCGCTCGCTTACCGACCAAAACCAACTAGAAATTTCTCTCATTGAAAACATTCAGCGCCGTGATCTTAATAGCATTGAAACGGCAACGGCGTATGCTAAGCTTCGTGATCAATTTAATTTATCGAATGATGCTATTGCCAAGCGGGTGCATAAATCGCCATCGGCGGTTATTAATACGATGCGTTTATTGAAATTACCAAAAGAGGTAATCGCACTTATTGCCGAGGGGCAAATGAGCGAGGGGCAGGCCCGTCCGCTTATTGGTCAAGACCCTGATACAATCGTAAAGATTATTCCGCACATCATTGCCGAAGATTGGAGTGCCCGTCGAGTTGAGCAATATATTAGCAACCTCAAAAAGCATCAGGCCCCGTCAAAAGTGCCTGAAGCCAGTGCGCAGCGAAATCAGGAAGCGGTAATAAAAGCGCTTCATGAACGATTAAACACGAAAGTAGATGTCCGCATGAACAGTAAAGGTGCTGGCAGCATTGTTATCGCATTCAATGATTCAAACGATTTTGAACGAATACGGAAATTACTATCAGAACAATAACAACTAAAACGTTCGAATTTGGTTGAGCGGATAGATCCGCATCACGACCGGTCCAACAACATCGTAAAGTGGAATCGTTCCCATACCTTCCGCTCCGTTACGAGAGTCGTATGAATAATTACCGGCACGGTGGTCACCAGACACGAAAAGTTCACCTTCGGGAACGATTTCATCGGCAGTACCACTGGTCTGGCTGCCCGGTTCGCCGTGGTTAAATTGATCGGGGTCGAAGCCGTTGGGGTGTTCGTCGTTATAAACAACATAGTGTTCGTCTTGAATAGTGACACGTTCGCCCGGGAGCCCGATAACACGCTTAACGATATATTCATCATCCATGCCTAATCCGTAGTGGGGATTCTTAAATACAATAACGTCACCACGCTCAGGTATGTATGTCTTTCCGAGAATGTTAGCCCAAGTCGAAGGGACGCGATTAACAATTAAGCGGTCGCCCGTATAGAGAGTGCTTTCCATACTTGGCCCGACGACATTATAGCTACGGAAAAGGTAAGAATTGATAAGAATAGTGCCAATAATGACACATAACACAAAAAGAAATAGACTCGCAATGTCCTTTATAACGGGATGCCGAGTAAAAAATGAGGCTTCCATGAACTCACTCATTATACCCAAGACACAAGTGAAATACCACGCCAACCTTACTTCTTATGTTTTTAAGCAAAATCTTATGGTTTTGTTTTATACTCCAAAATACACGCCCCATACCGTATAATAAGTACAAGTTTTATGAGCAAAGATAAATCATCAATTGACGGGTTTATTCCACGACGGCCCGGAAGCCAATTAGGAGAGCGCCATAGTAGTGGCGCCCCTGTTGTGAATGGTCGTCGTAAGGAGCTGCGCAGCGAGGATGATTTAGTACAAAGTGACGCTATTGGAGCGCCTAGACCAGGCAAGGAAATTGGGCAAAACAATAGCATACGGGCTGATATCGATGACTCGCTCAATCAAATTGACGATCCAGAACAGCGCGTCCATAGCCGTCATGTATCTCGTCGTGAGAAACGACGTTTAAAAAAGGAACATCGCACCAAAGCTCAGCGAACAAGGCGCCGCATACTGATTATCTTTGCCTGTACCGTTGGGTTGGCATTGTTGGTGATTAGTGGATTTTTGGCATATAGGACATTTAACGCAACGGGTAATGTGCTGAATGGCAGCATTATCGACCTTATCAAGCACGAACCATTAAAAGAAGATGAAAACGGCCGCAGTAACTTTTTGATTTTAGGTACGTCTGAGGACGATCCGGGTCATGAGGCTAGCTATCTTACTGACTCAATTATGGTTTTAAGCATCGACCAAACCAAAAAGAATGCCTACATGTTTAGCATTCCTCGTGATTTGTATGTTAATTATGGTATGGCTTGTATGTCGGGCTATCGAGGAAAAATCAATGTTTACTTTAGCTGCGTGAACGATGGCACAGATGCCGCCGCCGAGCAAGATCGGCTTTCTAAGACCCAGTCTTTTATTGGTGATATCACAGGGCTTGATATCCAATATGCGGCACATGTTAATTACACGGTTATGCGTGATATCGTGAATGCTATCGGCGGTTCAATTGACGTAACAATCGATAGCCGCAACCCACTTGGGGTGATGGATAGTAACTTCGACTGGAAGTGTGGTAATACAGCGGCGAAACGTAAAGAACGCTGTCCGGCTGGCCATTATATTCAGTATCCTAATGGGCCAGTGACGCTTGATGCTGAGCACGCTTTGTACCTTGCCCAGGCTCGTGGTGACAGGGCGCCAACCTACGGTTTCGAACAATCTAACTTCGACCGTGAACGAAACCAGCAAATGATTGCCGTTGCTATTCGTGATAAGGCTTTGAGCACTGGGACGCTCACTAACCTCGGGGCTGTTAGTGGCCTCATAGAGGCGCTTGGTGATAATCTTCGTACTAATATTCAAACTAAAGAAGTGCGCACTATCATGGATATTGCAAAGGACATTGGTAACGAAAACATCAAATCAATCGATTTTTATAGTGATGATAATAAAATCTTTACGACTGGTCCAATAGACGGGGCGAGCTCGGTATATCCAGCGGCGGGTATTTATGATTATTCCGACCTTCAAGCGCTTATTTTGAAAGAACTCACCGCCGAACCATACATGAAGGAAGAGCCGCACGTTATCGTGCTTAACGGAAGTGGTACGGCCGGTGTCGCACAAACGCTTGCCGACACACTCGAGAGCAAGGGATTTATTGTCGATGATATCGATAACGCCCCCGATGGGACATATGGTAAGGTAGAAATTTACCAAGTAAATGCTAAAAAAACCGCAACGGCCGCCAAGTTGAAGCAGCTATATAATGTATCAATTAAAACGGCAACGCCACCAGTTAGCGTCATGGGTGAGACCGACTTCGTGATCATTATTGGCGATGCGAGCGCAGTACAATAACGAGTATTCTCGTGCTATAATAAAACGCACATATGGAGTTTCTTAAAGTTGTCCGTCGGCGCTCGTTTTTCAGCGAATTTGTATATACCGCACTAAACGTTGGCCTTGCCGTAGCTATTCTTCTGATTGTTCTATATACCGAATCGGTTTGGTTCGGTATTGCGCTAGTGTTGCTCAGCAAGTGGCGAGTGTTCGCTGTGCGCCCGCGGTACTGGTGGGTCAATGTTCGGTCAAACATGGTCGACTTTATCGTGAGCGTCAGCGTTGTGCTACATATGTACACCGTTAATAATGCGGCAATTCCAAACTCGTACAAATTAGTTCTGTTGGCTGGGCTGGCCCTTGGATATATCGGATGGCTACTATTCATTAAACCTCGTTCGAAGCGTTCGTTTGTTGCGGTCCAGGCAGCCGTGGCGACATTCCTTGGTATCGCCGCACTGTTTACGTTTACATTTGATTGGCCGGCTTCGGTAGTGGTTGCGGGCGCTTGGCTTATCAGTTATTCGTCGGCACGGCATATCCTTAATTCGTATGACGATGAAACGCATGGGTTGTTTCTGTCGCTTGCCTGGAGCCTCGTTATCGCCGAGATTACCTGGGTATGCTATCACTGGGCAATTGCCTACCCACTACCAGTATTTCCGGGGTTGATGGTGCCGCAGGCGGCATTAGTCGTGGCGCTCCTTAGCTTCTTGGCATACAAAGCATACGATTCGTTTTATCATCATGCAAAGGTGCGAATGAGTGATATTTTACTGCCGCTGCTCTTTACTGTCAGCATTATTCTCGTACTTTTAACGGTATTTAACCGTGTTGGTACTGCCATTTAAGCGACTTTATTAAGAAGTATAGCGTAGCCTCTGATAGTGTGAATAATGAGCCCGTGTTGAGCGGCCTCTTTTTTTATGGCGGCATGTTGCATTGGGTCGGCCTCGAGAATCAGCCATCCACCTCGGACGAGTTTTTCTTTTGTTTGAGCGATAAGCTGAAAAATTAAGGCAAGCCCATCATTTTCTGCAAATAATGCGGACTCGGGTTCATGATTTGTTTCGGGCGAACGCTCCCATTTGGGGTCGACGTAGGGGAGGTTGGCGATGATGTAATCGGCAACGTATGGGTAGAGTGCAAGTAGGTCACTTTGAAGGACATCGACGACGCCACCGAGTGTTTCGGCGTTTTCTTCGGCAACTGTTAATGCATAGCGGCTGGTGTCGACAAGAGTTACTTGAAGAGTTGGTTCGAGTAGTTTGGCGGTAATGCCAAGGTTTCCACTGCCGGTCCCGACGTCGACTAGTCGCAGCGGGCGGTCGACAATAAGACGTTCATTTTTTGGTAAGACGGTCTCGAGGAGTTCGATAAGGTCCTCCGATTCGGGACGTGGAATCAGTGTCGCAGTGGTTACTTTAAATGGGCGTCCATAGAACTCTTTATGGCCGACAATATAAGCAACGGGTACGCGGTCGAGTCGAAGGTCGAGCCGGGCGCTGGCAATTTCATTTGTGCGGTCTTCGATTGGGTCATCACCGTGGCCATGCAGCCATGTACGGGGCTTTCTGAGGGTATGGGCTAAAAGTAGTTCGGCGTCAAGATGAGCAGATGGGATGCCGGCTGCTTTTAACCTGTTGGTTGCTTCAAGAATCCATTCGGCAACAGTACTCATATCTTATTTTATCCGTTCTGCGAGACGGCTAACTCACGTTCGTAGGCTTGCAAGTGTTCGACAAGGTCGTCAATTTGCCCGTTCATCGCCTGGGGGATGCTCGAACGACTGTAGCCGATACGATGGTCAGTAATACGGTCTTGAGGAAAGTTGTAGGTACGAATTTTTTCGCTACGATCACCCGAACCAATCAGGCTGCGTCTCTCGGCGGTGAGTTTGGCATTTTCTTCGTCAATTTTTGCCTGCAACAAGCGGGAACGTAGTACGCTCATGGCTTTTTCCTTATTTTTTAGCTGAGATTTTTCGTCTTGATTAGTTACTACGACGCCAGTAGGTATATGGGTAATACGAACGGCCGAGTCGGTAGTGTTAACCGACTGTCCACCATGACCTGATGCTCGGTAGATATCGATACGAAGGTCGGCTGGGTTAATATCGATGTCCGTTTCTTCGGCTTCTGGCAGGACGGCAACCGTAACGGTGCTAGTATGGATGCGACCTTGGCTTTCGGTTGCGGGCACTCGTTGTACTCGGTGTACACCTGATTCAAATTTCAATTGCGAATACGGCGCATCGCCTTTTACTTGAAAGACAACTTCTTTATAGCCGCCAGTGTCATTGGCGCTTTCGCTGATAAGTTCGGTTTTTAAGTTGTGCATTTCGCAGTAGCGTAAGTACATGCGATATAGTTCGGCTGCGAACAGACTGGCCTCGTCGCCACCTGCGCCAGCTCTAATTTCGACTATGACATTTTTTTCATCGTTCGGGTCTTTAGGAGCAAGCATTAAGAAGAGTTCTTCTTCGAGTTTGGGCAACGTATTCTCTATATCGGTAATTTCTTGTTTTGCGAGTTCGGCTAATTCGTCGTTGCCGCCAGCCAATAGCTTAGCTTCGGCGAGCTGTGACTCGAGTGCGTCGCGTAACGTTCCTTTTTCGAGTAAGTTTTGTAGTTCTATGAGGCGTTTATTCTTTTTGCTAAATTCGGGGTCGCTATAGGCATCGGGGCGTGCTAAAAAATTGTCGAGTGCTTGTTTCTCGGCGTTCAATTCGGCAATGTTTAGCTCAATTCTCGGCATACTCGGTACCTTTCGTTATTTATATTCTAACAAAAAGAGCCCTCAAGGTATACGTGAGGACTCTTTTGGGTAAGAAAGCTACTTATCGGCAGTGGCTTTTTTGGCTTTGTTAGCGGCTGCCTTTTTGGCTTTGTTGGCAAGCTCTTGCTTACGAGCTTCAGCAGCAGCGGCTCGGTTTTTAAAGCGATCAACACGGCCTTCGGTGTCGATGATCTTTTCTTCACCAGTGAAGAATGGGTGAGAGGCGCTAGAGATGTGTACTTTGACGAGTGGGTATTCGTTGCCATCTTCCCATTTAATAGTTTCGGTTGTTTGAGCGGTTGACTGCGTCAGGAACGCAAAACCGGCGACGTCATCGCTAAATACGACGGGCCTATAGTCGGTTGGGTGTAAATTGCTTTTCATAATCTGGTCCATTATATCTGTTTTGGGTGGATTTGTCAAAGGTGTAAAACAGGTGCCATGTGCCGATAAGCTACACTAGCTTGTCGGGCAATTATTTTGTATCAATTTTGTGCGCAAAATCAATACTATATACATAATCTAAGAGTATACTAAAGGTGTATGAAAAAAGTGTGGACAGCATCGCCAGAAATTATTGGGAAAATTCTAGTTGTAACTTCTATCATTGGGTTAATAGCGGCCTTTGTTTTGTTACGTGACACCCTTGAAGTGGCGCTGAACCCAAATTTTACTCCTATTTGTAACATTAACCCAATTCTTAGTTGTACATCGGTAATGGCAGCTCCCGAGTCAAAAATATTAGGCATCCCCAGTGCGGCTTTCGGCATTGCCGGCTATTCAGCGCTGCTAGCATTCGCGGCGTTGCTAGTTGTAGGGGTAAAGGTACCTCGCCGCGTCTGGCTTGCTGGCTTTATTGCGGCAACTATAGGGCTAGCGTTTGTAGTACATCTTTACATTACAAGTATTTTTACGCTTGGGACAATTTGCCTGTGGTGTCTTACGACTTGGGTGGTGACAATTGCTACCTTTTGGGCGATACTGACACATTGCTTACGACAAGGCTATTTCATGATAAAAGGGTGGCATGCGCCGTCGTGGTTGTGCGCTTTAGGCAAGTTTTGGGTTAATAACGCAGGGCTTGTATTGGCGATATGGTATGCACTGTTAATTTTTAGTATTTTGATTAAATTCAATCAAGCTCTATTTCTATGACCGCTGTTCGCCGGTTTTTATACCAACATATTGCAAAGCCAGTTATATTTGCCTTCAGTCCAGACCAAGCGCATCATATGACGATGGAATTTTTGGCACTGGCTGGCGGAGTGCCTGGCGTTGCTAAGACGGTTGAGGCATTTTCGGTTACAAAACACCCAGAACTCGAATTTGTGTGGCGGGGGATGCATTTTTCATCACCCGTTGGGTTATCGGCCGGGTTGGACAAAAACGGTCAGGCCGTTCCAATTATGAAGGCGATCGGGTTTGGATTCTCGGAGGTGGGATCGGTGACGGCTCGACCATGCGAGGGTAATCCAAAACCATGGTTTTACCGGCTGCCCAAGACGAAATCACTGGTGGTGCATGTTGGTCTGGCAAATAAAGGCATCGACGTTATCATATCTCGTCTCGAAAAGCTGCCGCGGCTTTTTCGTGAGGAATTTCCGACGGTGTTATCAATAGCTCGCACCAACGATAAACGTACTTCGAGCGATGAGGCGGGTATTGAAGATTTTATTAAAAGCACCAAAAAGGCATTGCGGTCTCCAGCTGTACAGATACTCGAACTTAACATTTCCTGTCCTAATGCCTTTTGCGGCGAGCGGTTTACCGACCCGACACTCCTTGCGGCGCTACTTACTCGAGTTGCCGATTTGAAACCCCATAAGCCAATTTTTTTAAAAATGCCTATCGAATTAAGTTGGGCTGATACGAAAAAGATTATCGAAACGGCCCGCTTGTCTGGTGTTGTTCAAGGGTTGGTCTACGGAAACCTAAAGAAGGATCGTTCAACAGTTGATTTCAAAGAGGAGCTACCCGATACAGTCAAGGGTAATTTAAGTGGTGCGCCTACCCGAGAGCAAAGTACTGCTTTGGTTGCAAAAACTCGAAAGGTTTATGGCGATGTTTTTACCATTGTGGGTGTCGGAGGCATTTTAACGGCCGAAGATGCATATGAAAAAATTAAGGCCGGTGCAACATTTGTCGAATTGATTACTGGCCTGATTATGAATGGCCCACAATTTATTGAAGAAGTGAATAACGGTCTTGTTGAACTTTTAAAACGTGACGGATTTTCCCATATTTCTGAGGCAGTCGGCGTGTTAGAATAAGCACTATGAAGACACGATCTCATTCAGGGTTCACTATTGTTGAATTGCTGATCGTGGTCATGGTTATTGCTATCTTGGCGGGTATCATCTTGGTGGGGTATAACGGTATAAGGGTTGCGGCAATGAACGCAGCGGCGAAAAGTGATTTGCAACATGTCAGTGAAGCAATGCAGATTGCATTGATAGAAAATGGCATGAAAACGTATCCGGCGACAATTCCGCCAACGGTGAAGCCTTCGCCGAGTACACAGTTGACGCTCAAATGGTCGGGTGTTTTTACGAAATACACTAATTTGACCGCTGTCCAGAACGGGGTGCTGCTGTCGACTATTTGTCAAAATTTAATAGATGAGGGTCTTGGCAAAGGTCTTAATCAGGGCGGGCAAACCAATGATTATGTTACTGGGTGTGGCAACTGGAATAACAACAGTATGCAGGTGACTGGCTGGACAACAAAAGTATGGAATACTCCGTTGTCGAGTCAGCAGCTTTTGGATTATGCGAACGCATTCACGACGAGCGATACCTGGAATGCTTCACAGGCGCCTGTGACGAAAAACTTTTATACCCAATTGGTTCAACGACTTACGTCGATGGGCGGTTCGTTTCCCGTTACGAGTTTTTGGGATTCATGGGCAAATAGCAGCAACGGTGGTGTGCAGTATCAAAATTTGCCGTCAACCATGACAACCCGAACGTCATACTGCGTTGAGGCAACGCTCGAAAATAGCACAATACCATCTTGGCATATTGGTGAAGATGGTACTATTGCCGAGGGCCCGTGCCAGGCATAGCACCTCTGGACTCTACTACAAAAATTTGGTATAATAAGAAAGTAACGAGTTTTAATGAAACACCCATGTGCAAGTTACTCCTAAAATTCGTAATGAATTTCTAGGCGCACATGGGGAAGTAAAAGGAGTAATATCATGGCCGTAGAGGTTGATATTAAACAGCTGCTCGAAGCTGGTGTTCACTTTGGACACAAAACGAGCCGTTGGCACCCAAAGATGGCGCCATACATTCATAGCAAGCGTCAGGATAGTCACATTATTGACCTGACAAAAACCGTTGAAGGCCTTGAAAAGGCATTGCCATTTTTGACAGCAACTGCGGCAGCTGGTAAGTCAATTCTGTTTGTTGCAACGAAAAAGCAAACAAAAGAAATTGTCAAAGCCACCGCCGAAAGTCTCAACCAACCGTATGTTACCGAGCGATGGCTTGGTGGTATGCTTACCAACGTCAACACTATCAGCACGCAAATTAAGAAGCTGAAAGAGCTCGAGCGAAATATGGCGTCGGGTGCTTTTGATAAGAAGTACAACAAACTTGAAATTCAAAGGTTCCAAGAGGAAATCGACGAACTTAACAAGAAGTACTCTGGCGTTAAAGATCTTTCTGGCAAGCCGGGCGCAGTATTTTTGATTGATGTTATTGGTGACCACAATGCTATTAGTGAAGCAAAAACTCTCGGTATTCCAGTAGTTGCTTTGGCTGATACTAACGTTGACCCATCTCGTATCGATTACGTAATTCCTGGCAACGACGACGCTATCAAGGGTGTTGCGCTAATTCTCGACTACGTCGCAAAAGCAATTAGCGAAGGTAAGGGTGTGACCAAAAAAGAAAAGGGTGAGGAGGCCTAATAATAATGGCAGTATCAATTGATGACATTAAAAAACTCAAAGAAATTACTGGTGTTGGTTTAACTGACGCAAAGGCCGCATTGGTTGAGGCAAGCGGTGACTTCGACAAGGCCCTTGAAGAAATGCGCAAAAAGGGTCTCACGAAAGCTGAAAAGAAAGCTGACCGTGAAGCCCTTGAAGGTGTGATTGACAGTTATGTTCATGGTGGCCGTATTGGCGTACTCGTAGAAGTTAACTGTGAAACCGATTTTGTGGCTCGCACTGACGGCTTTAAAGAGTTTGCACACATGATTGCCCTGCAGGTAGCGTCAATGAGCCCACTGTACGTTTCGGAAGCGGATATTCCAGCTGAAGAATTGAAGCGAGTTCGTGAAGAAGCCTTAGCAAGTGACGCCCTCAAGGGTAAGCCCGCTGAGATGGCCGACAAAATTGTTGACGGTATCGTTAAGAAGAACTTTGCAGAGAAAGTACTGTTAAGCCAAAACTATATCATGGACGATTCAAAATCAGTTGAACAATACCTTAAGGAAACCATCGCTCAGACTGGTGAAAATGTGGTAATTCGTCGTTTCAAGCGTATTGAGCTTGGCGTAAACGACTAAATTCAGCTATTTTTCAAAGCCGCTCCGAATGGGGCGGTTTTTGATATATAATAAATAGGGAACAAGGCGTCGAAGTACCGCACCCAAACCAGGATGCCCGAAAGACCCAAAGCCAGCCGTCAAACGCTGGTGGTGTAAGCTGTTAGGGGTGCATTAAGATAAAGGAAACATATGTTTGATTCAAAACAATTCGACGACCGTTTTAGCGCCGCCGTGTCACACTTCGAAGACGAGCTTAAAAAGGTTCGTACTGGACGAGCGCATCCAAGCATGCTAGACGGCATTTCCGTTGAAGCGTATGGCCAGCGCATGCCGCTTAACCAAGTTGCAAATGTGGTTGCACCAGAGCCTCAAATGCTTACGGTGACTCCATTTGACCCGTCTAATTTGCAAGCAATTGTATCGGCAATCCGGGTTGATCAATCACTTGGACTTAACCCAAGTGACGACGGTCGGCTTGTTCGTGTGCCAATTCCGCCGCTGACGGAAGAACGACGTAAACAAATTGTTAAGCAGACCTCTGAGAAAGTTGAGGATGCTCGCATTGCCTTGCGTAATATTCGTCAAGATGCACTAAAAGAAGCCAAGCGTATGAAAGACGCTAAGGAAATCTCTGAAGATGACCTCAAGCGAGCCGAGAAGGCCATTGATGATACAATGACCACCTTCAATGCAACGATCGACGGCATTTTTAAAGACAAAGAGAAAGAAATCTTAACCCTTTAATGTCTACTTCTGATATACCGCTCGTGCCACGTCACGTTGGCTATATTGTCGACGGCAATCGTCGTTGGGCAAAAAAGCACGGGCTGCCTACTTATGAAGGTCATCTGGCTGGATATAATGCCCTCAAGGAGGTGGCTCTGGAAACACTCGCATGCGGCGTTGAATACATGTCGGCGTATGTGTTTTCAACCGAAAACTGGAAGCGCAGCGCCGATGAGGTGAAGCATCTTTTGGGATTGGTGTTGCGTCTGGTTTCGAGCGACGTTCCCGAGTTCAATAAGCATAACGTTAGGTTAGTGGTTCTTGGGTCACGAGAAGGTGTGCCGGCCAAGGTGCTAAAGGCTATTGAAAAGGCCGAGCTCGATACCGCCCAAAACACGGGTGGCGTATTTGCACTGTGCTTTAATTACGGCGGTCAACTCGAAATTACTGATGCGGTCAAAAAAATTGTTCAAGCCGGAACGTCGGCTGACGATATTACCGAAGAACTCATTGCAGAAAATTTGTATGCACCAGGGGTGCCGCCGCTTGATTTGGTTGTTCGCACCAGTGGAGAGGAGCGGTTGTCGAATTTTATGCTGTGGCGTTCGGCCTATAGCGAATTTATATTTTTAAAGAAAAACTGGCCCGATATGACAAAAAGCGACGTGGACTTTATAATGGAAGAATACGCACAACGCCATCGTCGATTTGGTGGATAGAACAAGAATAGGAAATAGGGAAATATGCTTATCGTTGGAATCATTATTGGGTTAGTAGTGTTGGTAATCTTGGTATCTCTGCACGAACTTGGCCACGCTATTATGGCACGCCGCAACGGAGTAGTGGTTGAAGAGTTTGGGATTGGATTTCCCCCAAAAGCGTGGGCAAAAAAATTAAAGAACGGCGTGCTGTTTAGCATTAACTGGCTCCCGCTGGGGGGGTTCGTTAAGCTTCAGGGCGAGCATGATGAAGATGCCAAAAAAGGCGATTATGGTGCGGCAACATTTTGGCAAAAAACGAAAATCTTGCTCGCTGGCGTGACGGTTAACTGGCTCATTGCCATGCTTCTTTTTATGGTACTGGCGTGGACGAGCGGCATTCCTAAAATTACTGACACGCAATTTAGCGTACCGTCGGATACTGTTGTGGTAACGAGCCCCGTCAGGCTTGGAGCATTAGTTGAAGATTATCCAGCTGCTAAAGCGGGCCTTGAGCAGGGTGACAGTATTATTTCATTTGATGGCGAGCCGATTGCGACCACTGCCGAACTTATCAATATTAGTAAGCAGCACCGTGGCAAGACGGTGCCTGTGGTGTACGAGCGAGATGGCAAACGGTCATCGGTTGATGTGTCGCTTCGTGACGCTGACTCGGCAGTATTCGGTGCTAATCTAGCGCAGCAAGAGAGCCTCAAGGCAACGTGGTCGGCGCCTATTGTTGGCGTAGCCGTGTCTGGTCAGTTTACGTGGTTGACGCTGCAGGGCCTGGGTGATTTAGTCTATAACTTTTTCGGTGGTCTTTTTGGCCAGCTAAGTTTCGACCAATCTGTTCGTGAACACGCCTCTGAACAGCTTGGTGAGGCGGGCGCTAATGTGGCTGGTCCAATCGGTATTCTGGCGGTTATTTTCCCAGCTGCTAGCCAGGCAGGTCTTGAGCAACTTATATTTCTTGCTGCGGTTATCTCTCTGACGCTGGCGGTAATGAATACGTTGCCTATTCCAGCGCTCGACGGTGGGCGATGGTTTGTGACGGCAATGTTTAAGGCGCTGAAAAAGCCACTGAAAAAAGAAACCGAGGAAAGGATTCACGGCGTCGGGTTTGCTGCGTTGATGGTACTCGTTGTTGTGATTACTGTTGGTGATGTTATCAAGCTTTTTTAAAAGGGTCGCATCATCACGGTGGTTTTATGCTATTGGCTTACCGCTGTGGGTATTGATTGTTTTTCTGACGGTAGAGGTGGTCGTTTCGCTGGCGTATCTTGGCGTACATACATTGCTAGTGGGCAGTATTGATGAATCAATTGCCACGGTGATTGTCAGTGTTGCTGTATATGGCCTCGCTTTACTGGCGATTCTTGGCTTACCGTGGCTCATCGGAAAGCGTCGTACGACTTTGGCTGATCTTGGGTTGCAGCGACTACCAACCTGGCTTGATATAGTATGGGCCGTAGCGGGGGTGGTGGGGTATGTCATTCTAACGGCTATTATTACGGGTATTTCATTTTTTGTGTTGCCGTTTGTTGATCCAAATCAGGCGCAAGATACCGGATTCCCTTCGGTGCTCAACAGCTTTGAATATATCCTTGCCTTCATCTGTTTGGTCGTTTTGGCGCCAATTGCCGAGGAAACGTTATTTCGTGGCTATTTGTTTGGTAAGTTAAAAAAGCATATATCAGTGTGGTTGTCGGTGGTGCTTACGAGTTTACTCTTTGGATTTGTTCATTTTCAATGGAACGTGTCGATTGACGTATTTGCCCTGAGCCTTGTGCTGTGTTTTCTACGTGTTTCAACGGATAGCATTTGGGCTTCGGTACTGGTACACATGGCAAAAAACGGCCTTGCGTTTTATTTACTCTTTATAAATCCGGCGCTGCTTAGTACACTAGGGTAAGTATGAGAGTGACGCAGCTATTTACAAAAACACTCAAAGAAGCGCCTGCCGACGAGGTGGCAAAGAATGCGCAGCTTCTTATTCGGGCCGGTTTCATCTATAAGGAAATGGCCGGTGTTTACGCTTACTTGCCGCTTGGTAAAAAAGTGCTTGAAAAAATTATCCAGATTATTCGAGAAGAAATGGACGCAATTGGCGGTAATGAAATCAGCCTGACGGCATTACAGTCGAGTGACGTATGGCAAGCATCGGGCCGCTGGAGTGACGACGTCATGGACGTATGGTTTAAGACACGTCTCGCAAACGGGTCAGAGCTTGGTCTAGCGCCAACTCATGAAGAGCCGCTTACTAAACTCATGAAAAATTATATTCACAGCTACAAAGACCTACCGGTTTACCCGTATCAATTTCAAATTAAATTTAGAAATGAACTTCGCTCAAAGAGTGGACTCATGCGTGGCCGTGAATTTTGGATGAAAGACCTGTACAGCTTTAGTCGTACCCAAGAAGAGCACGATACGTTTTACGAGAAAACGGCAGTCGCTTATGGTAAAGTATTTGATCGCCTTGGGTTAGGCGAAATAACCTATAAAACATTTGCGAGTGGTGGTAGTTTTGCTAAATTTAGTCACGAATTCCAAACAATTAGTGATGTCGGTGAGGATACCATATACCTTGATAGGGCAAAAGGTATTGCGGTCAATGAAGAGGTGTATACTGATGACGTCTTAGCCGAACTCGGCTTGCAACGGGGGCAACTCGAAGAGGTGAAAGCGGTTGAAGTGGGTAATATTTTTACTCTTGGAACACGCTTCTCGGAACCGCTTGAGTTACGATATACCAGCGAACAGGGCGAATCGCTTCCAGTGCTCATGGGAAGCTACGGCATTGGCCCGAGCCGTTTAATGGGTCTTATCGCTGAGCATTTTGCTGATGAAAAGGGTCTTGTGTGGCCCAGGGCGGTGGCGCCGTATACTGTGTACCTGGTGAGTATCGGTAATGTTATCGAACAGGCCAATGAGGTATATGATGCACTTCAAAATGCTGGTCTTGAAGTACTGTTTGACGACCGTGATGAACGTCCTGGTGCAAAATTTGCTGATGCCGAGTTGATTGGAATACCGTACCGAGTTACTATCAGCGAACGCCTGTTAGGTGGTGGGGATGGCCAGTTGAAGGTCGAATTAACGCCACGAAGTGGTGGCGAAACAGATATATTGACACTAGACGAGCTGATTGCTAAAATAGCATAAATAGAGGCGAAAGTTTTATACCCTACACTATATATAGCGTAGGGGTTCCGCTTACTAAAGGGGTGGTCACAATAGAGATTGAAGGGAAATGATAAATTATGAAAAAAACGTACCAAATTACTGTTGAAGGAAAAAAAGAACTCGAAGCCGAGTTGATTGAATTAAAGTCTCGTCGTGGTGCGGTTGCAGATAAAATTTCTGACGCCCGTGATTTTGGTGATTTAAGTGAAAACGCCGAATACGATGCTGCCCGTGAGGAGCAGGGCCTGCTCGAAACTCGCATCGCAGAAATTGAAGACATCATTAACAATGCTGAAATTATCAAAGCATCAAAAAAGAGCACAATTGGGCTTGGCAGTCGAGTTGAATTAAAAACTGGTGCAAAAAAAGTTGCATACACCATTGTTGGCCCTGTTGAAGCCGATCCGATCGAAGGCAAAGTAAGCAACGAATCGCCAATTGGTATGGCGCTATATGGTAAAAAAGTTGACGACAAGGTGACCATTACCACGCCAAAGGGCGACATCACCTATACCGTCGTTTCTGTCGGTTAAGCACTAACGAATCATATCCGCAATCAACAGGGGTGTGATATACTTGTTTTGATATGGCAACACTGAAAGATTTTCGTGATGAGCGACTTCGTAAGCTCGATGACCTAAAGAAATTAGGCTTTAATCCGTACCCGGCCGAAAGCCACCGCACTCACAATGCTGGTGATGTTAAGGCACAATTTGCGGCCCTAGAAAATCAAACTGTTACTGCTGCGGGTCGTGTACTTGGTATTCGTAAGTTTGGAAAGCTAGCCTTTATCGTGTTACGTGATCAAACGGGCGACATTCAACTATTTATTCAAGAAGGTAAAATTGTTGGTCGTGATACCGCAAAGGGTTTGTTGGCCCTTGAAGATTTACCGCTACTTGATACTGGTGATTTTATCGAGGCAACTGGGCCGGTCATTAAAACCAAAACTGGTGAAATTTCAATTGAAGTAGCTAGCTTGCGATTACTTACGAAGGCGCTTCGTCCAATGCCAAGTGCTCAAGATGGCTTTACAAATAAAGAAGAGCGCATGCGCCGACGTTACGTTGACATGAACGTAAATCTTGATGTTCGAGAGCGGTTTATTCGCCGTTCAAAGTTTTGGCAGGCGACTCGTGATTTTCTCAATTCAAATGGATTTACTGAAGTTAACATTCCTGTACTCGAACACACTACCGGTGGTGCCGATGCTAATCCATTTGTGACACATATGGATGCTCTCGACCAAGATTTTTATCTACGTATCAGCCACGAACTACCCCTAAAACGTTTGCTTGGAGCTGGCTTTGAAAAGGTATACGATATTGGGCCACGGTTCCGCAATGAAAACTATTCCGATGAACACTTACCTGAGCATGTAGCAATGGAATGGTACTGGGCCTACGCCAACTGGCAAGACGGCATGAAGTTTATGGAAGATATGTATAAAGACATCTTGCAAAAAACATTCGGTACATTGCAGTTTAAACTTAGTGAATTTGACGTTGATATGACGGGTGATTGGGAAGTGTGGGACTACGCCACAGTTATCAAAGACAAATATGGTATTGATGTCTACGATAGTTCACTCGACGATGTGAAGAAGGCATTGAAAGATAACAATCTTGAAGTTGAGCAAACCGAAAATCGTGCTCGTGGTATCGATAAGCTGTGGAAGAATATTCGTAAGGACGTCACTGGTCCAGTTTGGCTCATCAACACGCCGAAATTTATTTCGCCACTTGCCAAAAGTAATCCCGAAGACGAGAGGGTGGTGCAGCGTTTTCAGCCAATAATTGCCGGGTCTGAACTTGGTAATGGCTTTTCAGAACTAAACGACCCAATCGACCAATACAATCGTTTTATCGAGCAGCAAAATATGCGTGATGCTGGCGATGACGAGGCGATGATGCTTGATATCGACTTTGTTGAAATGCTCGAATACGGTATGCCACCCGCTTGTGGCTGGGGCTTTAGTGAACGTGTCTTTTGGATTTTCGAAGGTGTCACGGCTCGAGAAGGTGTGCCATTCCCGCAACTACGCCAAGAATACGACGAAGTAACTAAATCGCTCTACCCAGATGCACATTTTTTGCTATACTAAATATAGTAATTAAAACGAGGGGAAACATACACAATGCCAAATATATTAGTTGTGACCGGCAGCGTTAGGCCAAATAGCGTTAATCAAAAAGTAGTTCCGCTTGTTGCGAGCGAAGTTGAAAAACAAGGCGCAACGGCAATCATTGCCGACCTGCAGGAAATAAATTTGCCTTTTTTCGATGCGCCGTATTCGCCAGCAAATCCAGCATTTGAACCAACTAACGATGCCGCAAGGCAATGGACACAATTGGTAGACGGAGCTGATGGCGTTATATTCGTTACACCTGAGTACAATCACACGCTAACGCCGCTCCAAATTAATGCCATCGACTGGATTGGTAAAGAATGGAAAGATAAGCCAGTTGGATTAGTGGGCTACGGCTTCACAAGCGGAGCAGGGCAGGCACATGCCGCCGCCCGTGAGGCGCTGTCGGTTAATCTAAAAGCTAAAGTTGGTGACGTACAGACAAATCTATTTATCACCAAAGAGCTTTCGCCAGACGGAACGATTATTGACGCAGACAGGGTGCGGGCAAAAATAGCGGCAACTGTTTCCGAGTTGCTCTCGAACGTTTAAGGCAATGCTATCATAGATACATGAAACGTATCATTTGGGTGGCGGGACTGGCGATAGTGGTATTTGGTGCCGTGACAGTTCAGCCGGCGGCAGCACAAAATACCAACAATTTTAGTATAAGTAACTACGATATTTCGTACGAACTTTCTAGAGATAATGATGGTCGTTCGGTGTTGAAAACAACCGAAACAATAACGGCAGAGTTTCCTTCATATGACCAAAACCATGGTATCGAGCGAGCAATTCCGACAAAATATGACGGTCATCCAACACATCTTGCTGTCAACGAGGTGTCTAATGGAAACGGTGAATCCAGAAACTATTCGATAAGTGATAGTAACGGAAACTCGGTCGTGCGGATTGGTGATGCCGATAGCTATGTCCATGGCCAGCAGACGTATCGATTGATATATAGCCAACGTGATGTCACGCGGCTCTATCAAGATACTGGCCGTGATGAATGGTATTGGGATACCAATGGTACTGAGTGGAAGGTGCCGATTGATAACTTACGTATTTCGGCGCATATCGATGAATCACTTAGCGGCGTACTTACGGGTCAACCGGTATGCTACAAGGGTAGTGCCGGTGTTGCTGGTGCCTGTCTGATTGCACAAGAGGGCGCAGTATATACAACGGAGGCAACAAACCTCGGCATTGGGGAGAATATCACCATTGCGGCTGGCTTTACTAAGGGTACCTTTGCTGCATATCAGCAATCAACGCTTGAAAGGCTTGTTGCACTTTGGGGAATCATTCAAGCGATTACTTTGCCGATTTTTATTGGCTTGGTTATTGTGTTTGGTGTGATTGCTCGGCGACGTAAGTATCGTATGGCTGAGGAGAGGCCTATTGTAGCTGAGTATATTCCGCCAAAGGACGCAAGTGTGATGGTGTCGGCACGAGTATCAACGAGATCGATAAATGTATTTTCCGCTCAGCTTATTGACTTGGCTGTTCGTCACTACATTGCGATTATTGAAACAAAACCGAAATCGGCATGGCGAAGTGCTGAATACGATATTGAGATTATGACCGATCTTGCGACGCTCCGTGCGGAGGAGCGAGAAATTATAAGTGACATGTTTGGGAGCGTTCCGGCCGTTGGCGTGCGACTGGCCCTGAAAAGCCTAAAAAATAATATGTCGTATGCAACTCGGACGCTCGACAATGACAAAAAATTAAAAGTCCTGTTAACAACCAGCTACGCAATGTTTGAAAAATCACCTAAAGCATCGAAGCTGTTCTACGGATGGGCAGTTGGGCTACTTATTCTTGGTGTATTGACGGTATCGGTTGCGATACTATTTGCGGCGGTCGTGATATGGGCCTATGGTGTATCTCTCCGACCGTTGAGCGATAAAGGGCTTGATTTGCGGCGGTACGTGTTGGGTCTTGATAAGTACATAAAAGCATCGGAAACTGAGCGCCTGGCGTTTTTGCAAGGTCCTGACACAGCCCAGAAGGTAGGCTATGCCGTTGACGCAAACGATACGAGCCAACTAATTAAGCTTTACGAGCGAGTGCTGCCGTACGCAATATTATTTGGTCGTGAAAAAGAATGGGCTCAGCGCCTCGGCGACTATTACACGCAAACCCAATCGGCGCCTGGATGGTATTCGGGGTCAAGTGCATTTAATGGTGCACTATTTGCATCAGCATTGAGTAGTTTTTCTCAAGCGACGGTATATTCGGCAGGTTCAAGTTCGAGTTCAGGCGGCTCAAGCGGCGGCGGATTTTCTGGCGGCGGCGGTGGTGGTGGCGGTGGCGGCGGCTGGTAAGTCGTCATAGTCAAAACCGCTCTCGCTTTGCTATACTAGATGTAGTAGAAAGCGAGGGTAAATGATAGAGATTAAAAGCGTCACTAAGACGTATGGCAAGAAGCAGGGCGTCTTTACGGCGCTTGATAATGTTAGTTTCACGATTCCTGATGGCGCTAGCGTTGCAATTGTGGGTAAGTCTGGAAGCGGAAAATCAACATTAATGCACGTTATGAGTGGCCTTGATAGGGCTGACGCTGGCCAAGTTATTATTGATGGTGTAGATATTTTGAAATTAAAAAATAAAGCCGTCGATTCTTTCCGCTCGGATAAAATTGGGTTTATCTTCCAGGCATTTTTCGTTCAGGCCAACGAAAGTACATACGATAACGTTGCTTTGCCCCTTGAAATTGCCAATGTTAGCCCCCGTGAGCGAAAATCTCGAGTTGAAGAGGCTCTTGCCAAAGTAGAGCTTTCTGAAAAAATGAAACAAAAAGCTCGCAATCTCTCTGGTGGACAAAAGCAGCGCTTAGCAATTGCTCGGGCAATTGTTAATAAGCCAAGCATTATTTTTGCCGATGAACCAACTGGCAACCTCGACTCAACAACGGGCGAAACAATCGAAAATTTGCTTTTTGGCTTGAACAAACAAGACGGTAGCACATTAATTATAGTTACGCATGACAAAGATTTGGCAGATAAATGCGACATTCAAATTTTTATTAAGGATGGAAGAATAGAATCAATTAACAGTGGAGAGGAGGTGCAATCATGAAAACGATTGATATCTCACGTCGAGCGGCAAGAAGTCTTCGTAGCGCTAAAGCACGAACGCTGTTAACGAGTTTGGCAATTGCCGTCGGTGCATTTACTATTACAATATCACTTGCAGCCGGTGAAGGCGCCCGTCAATATGCCGATAAGCTTATTGGCTCAAACATTAACCCGCAAGCATTGTTCGTTGTGAAAGATGAGTCAATTTTTAACGGGAGCGTGCAGCAAGCGCCAATTCGTGAATATAATCCTGACGCAACAACGACAGCAGCAGGGGTTACTATTAAACGCTTAACGCAAGCAGACATCGATACAATTTCTGCTCGTGATGATGTTGAATATATTATCCCAACCTACACCCCAGACGCTCAGTTTATGCAATTTGGTAGTAGCAATACTAAATTTGCAGCTTCCGTTACAACCTACGATCGTTCTGTTCTTGCAGAAACGAGCAGTGGTACGTTACCGTCACTTGGGGTTGAAATTAAGGACGATCAAGCGACGGTGCCTGGGACATTTGTTGACACTCTCATTGAACATGGTGTGGTCAAAAACGAGGCCGACCTAATTGGTATGTCAGTTTCATTAACGGCAACTAAGGCAACTGCAACGCCAACAAGCGAGGCTATTACGGCTGCATTTGCCCAAGGTGGACAGGCTGCTGTTGAAGCTTTGCTTCGACCGGAAGAGAAGCGCTTTACCTTTACTGTCGTAGGTGTAACGAAAAAATCGTCTACGGCGCTTTCATCGGTGAATGCAATTCAAATTTCATCTAATAGTGCTCGAGAAATGACTGAATTTACTACTCAGGGAACCGCCGAATATCAAAAATATCTTGGTGCAACGGTTATCGCCAAACAAGGTGTCGACCCAATGGCGTTGAAAGATAGTTTGAAAGAAAGTCACTTTTACGCTCAAACGGCTAAAGATCTCCAGGGTGTTGTTTTCACCGTTGTCGATACGCTGCAGGGTATTGTGCTTGGCTTTGGTGTTATTGCATTGATCGCAAGCGTGTTCGGTATTATCAATACCCAATATATTAGCGTGCTGGAGCGAACACGAGAAATCGGCCTCATGAAGGCGCTTGGTATGCGTGGTCGTAGTGTTAGCCGGCTATTCCAATTTGAGGCAGCTTGGATTGGATTTTTGGGTGGTCTTATCGGCGTTGCTATCGCTGTAATCGCGGGACTCAGCCTAAATCCGTGGATTACCGAAACGCTTTCGCTTGGTGAAGGAAATGCAATCTTAATCTTCGTGCCAATCCCAATTGTTATTATGGTCGTTGCCTTAATTGTTATTGCCATGCTGGCGGGATGGTTCCCGGCCCGAAAGGCCGCTAAGCTTGACCCAATCGAAGCACTCCGAACAGAGTAGATATGTGCTACAATTGTGACTAGCTATGTTAGATATTAGATTCATAAGGGAAAATGCTGAAGCCGTGCAGGAGAATGCACGTCGTAAGAATTACAACGTTAATATTGCACAGCTCATTTCACTTGATGACCAGCGTCGTGAGATTTTGGCAAAAGTTGACGCCCTGCGTGAACGTCGTAATCTGAATGCTGCCAAAATGAAGGGGGCGCACGGCGCACCAGATCCTGAGGTGATTGAAGAAGGCAAGACAATTAAAGTTGAACTGAGTGATCTTGAAGAAAAGCTCGGAACTGTTGAGGCCGATGCTCTCACTTTGCAAAAAGCAATTCCGAACATGTCATTTACAGATGTTCCGGTCGGTACCTCAGAGGACGATAACATCGTTGCAAAAACGGTTGGAGAGCAGCCCAAGTTTAGCTTCACCCCACGTAATCATTGGCAAATCGCCGAGCAGCGTGACTGGATTGATAAGGAGCGTGCGGCGAAAATCGCTGGCAGCCGGTTCGCATACATTAAAGGTGACTTAGTAAAGCTGCAATTTGCGATTGTCCAATTTGTTATGAATGTACTTTCGGACGAGTCTGCACTGGATAGTATCGCAAAAAAGGCAGGGCTTGAACATGTATCAACAAAACCATTTACGCCTATTTTGCCTCCGCTGATGATCCGTACCGAATTGTACGATGCGATGGATCGCCTTGAGCCACGTGATGATCGCTACAAACTTGAAGAAGATGATCTTTGGTTGCAGGGTAGTGCGGAACACGTTATGGGCAGCATGCATGCTAATGAAATTTTAAATGAATCACAACTGCCACTACGCTATCTTGGGTATGCTACTAGTTTCCGCCGTGAAGCCGGTACCTACGGTAAGGATATGGAAGGCATTTTGCGTATGCACCAGTTTGATAAGCTTGAAATGGAAAGTTTCTCAACTGCCGAAGACGGCCTAAATGAACATCTTCTTATGGTGGCAATTCAAGAATATCTACTGAGTTCATTGGGGCTAACTTATCAGGTTGTTCAAAAATGTACTGCCGACATAGGTAAGCCAAATGCCCGTGGTATTGATATGGACACATGGCTGCCGGGCCAAAACCAGTATCGTGAGACCCATACCGCCGACTATATGACTGATTACCAAGCTCGACGCTTGCAAACTCGGGTACGCCGTGATGCGGGCGAAGCGGCAGGTTCGGTTGAACTTGTTCACACCAATGATGCAACGGCCTTTGCTTTGGGTCGAGCAATGATTGCGATTATCGAAAATTATCAGCAGGAAGACGGCACTGTCATTGTTCCTGAGGTGCTACGCCCATATCTTGGCGGCATAAGTGTATTGTAGCGTCGGCGGTGCTATAATAGATATATCAACCAACTCAAAGCAGGAGGGACGATATGATCGCATCAATTGACATCACCGGTATCAAATACGAGGTGAATAAGAAAACGCAAAAATATGTCTTGGATAAAGTTGGAAAACTCGATCGATACGTGCCGGTGCACGCTCGCAAAACAATGGTTGCCGATGTGAAGCTTCGACAAGTCGACCTGCCGCACGGCAACAAGTATGAGGCTGAAGTTATCTTAAAAGTACCCGAAAAAACGATTACCGCAAAAGATACGACCATGAATATGATGGCAGCAATTGACATCGTCGAAGCGAAACTTGTTGCACAACTGCGAAAGTATAAAGATTCTATCGTAAAAGCGCAGCAGGCGACCGCTTAAAATCATTGCTAAACTCCCTGTAAAATCATATAATTGACCGTAAGAGAAATTTACCGAACTATTTCCTGAAAGGCGGGGTAACGTTACATGGCAATTACACGGCAGGGTGCACTCACTAAAATTTTTGGTGACCCTCAGAAAAAGACGATTAAACGACTTCAAAAAAGGGTCGCTTCAATTAACGTACTCGAGGATAAGTACAAGAAACTTTCGAAGGCTGACTTAAAAAAACAAACGGAATTATTAAAAAAACGGCTTACAAAAAAGGGTCAATCACTGGATACGATTTTACCTGATGCATTTGCGTTGGTGCGTGAAGCGAGTGACCGTGTGCTTGGTATGCGTCATTTCGACGTCCAACTGATTGGTGGCATGGTGCTGCACGAGGGTAATATTGCCGAAATGAAAACCGGTGAGGGGAAGACACTCGTAGCAACTTTGCCAGTGTATTTAAATGCGCTTGAAGAAAAGGGTGTGCACGTGGTTACGGTAAACGACTACCTTGCGCAACGTGACGCCGGATGGATGGGTGAAGTGTATCACTTCCTCGGCCTAAGTGTCGGTGTCATTATTAACGAAGCGTCGTTCTTGTTCGATCCGTGGTTTGACAACGAAGACCACACCGACCCTCGTATGAAAAAACTACGCCCAGTTACTCGAAAAGAAGCCTACGCCGCAGATATTACTTACGGAACAAACAATGAGTTTGGGTTTGATTATCTGCGTGATAATATGGTCAACGAAGTTGATTTGCTTCGTCAGCGTAGCCTGCACTTTGCTATCGTTGACGAGGTCGACTCAATTCTTATTGACGAGGCTCGAACGCCGCTTATTATTTCGGCGCCCGCTAGTGAAAACCCCGATAATTACCAGCAATTTTCTAAGATTGCGGCTAAATTAACGCCGGCCGATTACGTCCTTGATGAAAAACGTCGCATGGTTGCACTTACCGATGACGGTGTAGACAAGGTACAAAAAATGCTGGGGGTAAAAAATTTATACAGTCCAGAATACGTTCGTTCGGTATATCACCTTGACCAAGCACTACGAGCGCAGACGTTGTTTAAGCGTGACAAAGATTATGTCGTTACTAAAGACGGTGAAGTGATTATTGTCGATGAGTTTACTGGTCGCTTGATGCAAGGTCGCCGCTACAACGAAGGGCTGCACCAGGCGATCGAAGCCAAAGAGAATGTTCCAATTCTGCAAGAAAGTATGACGCTTGCAACAATTTCATTCCAAAATTACTTCCGATTGTACGATAAACTTTCTGGTATGACTGGTACGGCGTTTACTGAAGCGGAAGAGTTTCAGCAAATTTATAAGCTCGATGTTGTTCAGGTTCCGTCTAACAAGCCAGTAGCTCGTGAAGACAAAGAGGACCTTATTTATCGCACAGAAAAGGCCAAATTAAAGGCCATTGCCGAAGCCATTAAAGAGCATCACAAAGAAGGTCGTCCAGTGCTTGTAGGGTCGGCCTCAATTGCTAAAAATGAATTAATCGCCGCTTATCTTGATAAAGAAAAAATTCCGTATGAAATTTTGAACGCAAAAAATAACGAACGAGAGGCGCTCATTATTGAAAAGGCTGGCGAAAAGGGCGCAATTACACTCGCAACCAATATTGCTGGTCGTGGTACCGACATTAAGCTCGCTAAGGGAGTTAAAGAGCTCGGTGGGCTAGTAGTTATTGGGTCTGAGCGACACGAATCTCGTCGTATCGACAACCAGCTGCGTGGTCGTGGTGGACGCCAGGGCGACCCAGGAGTGACGCAGTTTTATGTGTCGACCGAAGATGACCTGATGCGTATTTTCCAGGGTGAGCGAATTTCCGGATTGATGAACCGTATTGGTGTCGACGACGACATGCCGCTTCAACACAAAATGGTGTCAAAAACACTCGAGGCTGCTCAAAAGCGAGTTGAAGGATACAACTTTGACAACCGTAAAAACGTCGTACAGTACGACAACGTGATTAACCGCCATCGGCGAGTTGTTTATGCCATTCGTCGCAAAATTTTAGAGGGCGAAGACATCAAGCTTGAGATTGAGCGCCTTATTGAAGGCAAAGTACGTGAACTTACGGTGGTTCCTGCAAAAAATAATCAAAACTTTACCAGTCAGTTTGATGAAATTTTCCCGCTCAGTGATGCACAAGTAAAAGAAATCGGTGAAGAAAAGCGAGATAAAACCCGTTTCGACCTCGCAATGAAGTATATTCAAGAATTTTATAGCGAAAAAGAGGCTGAGCTTGATGCTGAAGTTATGCGGAAAGTTGAGCGCGAGGTGTACCTACAGGTTCTTGATACGCTGTGGATGCAACACCTTGAAAACATGCAACACCTCCGTGAGGGTATCCACTGGCGCAGCGTTGGCCAACGAGACCCACTTGTTGAGTATCGTAGCGAATCGCAAAAATTGTTCGATAGTCTTCAGGGCACTTTGCGTGACGAAGTTATTCGGGCAATTACCCACGTGACAGTTCGTGATGCACTGGCACGAAGCGAGGAAGACCACGATACCGAGTTAACCCGTTTGGCCGAATCGTCGGTTGAGAAGGGCGTTAACGAAGTGCTGTCGGGCGAGGATAATCGTGATGACGACTTTAAGGTAAAGAAGGCAGAAAAAGCCAGCGATGCGGCACACAGAAAAAACACCGCTCGCAAGAAAAAGAAGACTCAACGCCAAAATCGCAAGTCGGGTCGACGCTAAAAGCGCTGTAAACACCAACCATAACATAGTAACGAGAAATATGCACCATACTGTTGAAGAAGTAAAACTAAAAAATGGCGCTCAGGGTCTTTTAATTGATATCCCAGGCGCAACCGTCATGAGCATGCAGTTTCACTTTAGGGCTGGAAACCGCTATGCTAAAAATAAAGATATCGAGCAGGTAGCTCATATTATGGAGCATATGGCATTTGGTGCGAATGCTCGTTATCGGAGCGAGAGTGCCTTTGAATCGGAATTTACCAAAAATGGCGCCTACCACAATGCTTATACATCGGACGTCGCGATGGTATATGAGGCGGATTGCGCAGATTTTGAATGGGATCGTATTTTGGAATTACAGCGTCTCAGTATTTGTGAACCACGTTTTAACGAAAAGGAGCTTGAAGCCGAAAAGGGTAATGTGCGAAGCGAGCTCACGGGGTATTTAAACGACCATCATCGTATCTTGTGGCCACGTGTTCAGCAGCTTCTCGGCGAGGATGTACTAACTTACCGACAGGGCCTAGCGACAATTGCGAATGTAACCCTTAATGATATTCGCGAACACCATCGACGTACCCATACTACTCGTAATATGCGTTTTGTTATCGCTGGAAAATTGAAAGGTCGCAAGGCTGATATTATTCGTCAGCTTGAAGCTTTTGAACTTCCAGAGGGTGAACGCTTGAGCGTTCCAAAAGATGAATTACACGGTGCAAAGCCAAGCTTGATTCGCCGCAAAGATGCTTCGAATCTTACGTTTGGCTGGACACTGAGTTTACCCCGAGTTCTCGACGATGAAGAGCTTGATGCGATGAATGCCCTTAATCACATTTTAAGCGGTACGGCAACGTCTCGTATTTATGGCAAGGCCCGTGCAAAAGGATTGGCGTATTTTGTCGGTGCGTATAGCGGCACAAGTTTTTATGAAAGTGCATGGGATATTTCAGGGCAGGTTAATCACGATACGGCTGGAGCATTGTTCGATATTATCGCCCGCGAGCTAAAAGCCGTACTTGACGGCAAGCTAACCGATGATGAAATTGAATCTGCGAAATCGTTTGGTCTTGGTCGCTACCAGATGGGGGCTCAGACGGTGTCGCAAATTAGTGGCTTTTATACTAATCGCTATTTTGCGGACGACTGCGTGAAGGATTATGCAAAAGTGCCTGATATGATTCGCAAAGTAACCCGTGAAAAAATCATGAAAGTCGCTCAAGAATTTTTTGATGCCAATATTTCAGTACTCGCAGCAGTCAGTAGTGGCGACCGTGAAGAAGTGATTGATTTATATGAGCGGGTCGCTAGGCTCCATCCCGCCACTGAAGAATAGGGTACAATAGACCGTATGAAGATTGCGATTGCAGGCTACGGTATCGAAGGTGAAGAAAACTATGCGTATTGGAGTGCCGATCCGTCAAACGAATTAACAATCATTGATGAGTCCGAGCGTCCAGCATGCCCAATACCAACTGGTGCAAAAACAATTCTTGGGCCTGGTGTATTTGATCAACTCGAGGGATACGATCTTGTGATACGTACTGCCAGCCTATCGCCACATCGCATTGAGACTGATGGAAAAATAT
>Ga0222423_1000168_pt1 | contig 59255 bp, 56 predicted proteins | sample 3A0metagenome_FD_182472 | JGI IMG/M metagenome (GOLD analysis project Ga0222423, IMG submission 182472) | Enriched microbial communities from leaf-cutter ant dump, University of Wisconsin, Madison, United States - 3A0 (version 2) | ecosystem: Environmental > Terrestrial > Nest > Insects nest >...
CCCCTCGCCCAGGATGCGCACGCCCAGGCCGGGGCCGGGGAAGGGGTGGCGGTAGACCATCTCGGGCGGCAGGCCCAGGGCCACGCCGAGTTCGCGCACCTCGTCCTTGAACAGGTCGCGCAGGGGTTCCAGCAGCTTCAGGCCCAGTTGCTCGGGCAGGCCACCCACGTTGTGGTGGCTCTTGATGGTGACGGCCTTCTTGCTCTTGGCGCCGCCGGATTCGATCACGTCGGGGTAGATGGTGCCCTGGGCGAGGAAGGTCGCACCCTTGTGGCCCTGGTCACCCGCCTTGAGCTTGGCGGCCTCGGCCTTGAACACGTCGACGAACAGGCCGCCGATGATCTTGCGCTTCTGCTCGGGGTCGCTGACGCCGGCCAGTTGGCCCAGGAACAGTTCGCTGGCATCGACGCGGATCACCTTGGCGTGCAGCTTGCCCTCGAACATGTCCATGACCATGTCGCCCTCGTTCAGGCGCAGCAGGCCATGGTCCACGAACACGCAGGTGAGCTGGTCGCCGATGGCGCGGTGGATCAGCGCGGCTGCCACGCTGGAATCCACGCCGCCGGACAGGCCCAGGATCACCTCTTCGTCGCCCACCTGGGCGCGGATGGACTCGACGGCTTCGGCGATGTGGTCTTTCATGACCCAATCGGGCCGTGCGCCGCAGATGCCCAGCACGAAGCGCTCCAGCAGCGCCTTGCCCTGCACGGTGTGCGTGACTTCGGGGTGGAACTGCACGGCATAGAAGCGGCGCGCCTCGTCGGCCATGCCCGCGATGGGGCAGCTGTCGGTGCTGGCCATGAGCTTGAAGCCGGGCGGCAGCTCGGTGACCTTGTCGCCATGGCTCATCCACACCTTGAGCATGCCGTGGCCTTCGGTGGTGGTGAAGTCGGCAATATCCTTGAGCAGCGCCGTATGGCCGCGCGCGCGCACTTCGGCGTAGCCGAATTCACGGGTGTTCGAGCCCTCTACCTTGCCGCCCAGTTGCTGCGCCATGGTCTGCATGCCGTAGCAGATGCCGAGCACGGGCACACCCAGATCGAACACGGCCTCGGGCGCCTTGTCATCCACCTCGTACACGCTGGCATGGCTGCCCGAGAGGATCACGCCCTTGAGCGTGCCATCCTTGGCGTACTCGCGCACCCAGTCGCTGCTCACGTCGCAGGGGTGGACCTCGCAGTACACGTGCGCCTCGCGCACGCGGCGTGCGATGAGCTGGGTGACCTGGGAGCCGAAATCGAGGATGAGGATCTTCTGGTGTTGCATGGTGGGCTGCGGATGAAGAAAGAAGAAGGCCCGAACACCGGGCATGGGTTCGGGCCTGGGACTGCGGAGCGTTCAATCCGCTCGGTAGTTGGGCGCTTCCTTGGTGATCTGCACGTCGTGCACGTGGCTTTCACGGATGCCCGCGGTGGTGATCTCGACGAACTCGGCCTTGTTGTTCATCTCCTCGATCGTCGCGCAGCCGCAGTAGCCCATGCTGGCGCGCACGCCGCCCGCCATCTGGTAGACGATGCTGACCATGCTGCCCTTGTAGGGCACGCGGCCTTCGATGCCCTCGGGCACGAGCTTGTCGGCGTTGGGGTTGCCGGTGCTGCTTTCCTGGAAGTAGCGGTCGGCGCTGCCCTGTTGCATGGCGCCGATGGAGCCCATGCCGCGGTAGCTCTTGTAGCTGCGGCCCTGGTACAGGATGACCTCGCCGGGCGCCTCCTCGGTGCCCGCGAACATGCCGCCCATCATCACGGTGCTGGCACCTGCGGCCAGGGCCTTGGCGATGTCGCCCGAGTAGCGGATGCCGCCGTCGGCGATCAGCGGCACGCCTGTGCCGTGGAGCGCGGTAGCCACGCTGTCGATGGCCATGATTTGCGGCACACCCACGCCCGCCACGATGCGGGTGGTGCAGATCGACCCGGGGCCGATGCCGACCTTGACCGCATCCGCGCCCGCCTCGACCAGCGCGAGCGCTGCTGCGCCCGTGGCGATGTTGCCGCCGATCACGTCCACCTGCGGGTAGTTCTGCTTGACCCAGCGCACACGGTCGATCACGCCCTTGCTGTGGCCATGGGCCGTGTCCACCACGATGGCATCCACGCCGGCCTTGACCAGCGCCTCGACGCGCTCCTCGGTACCCTCGCCCACGCCCACGGCGGCGCCCACGCGCAGGCGGCCGTTGCTGTCGCGCGCGGCGTTGGGGAAGCTGGTCTGCTTGGTGATGTCCTTGACGGTGATGAGGCCCTTCAGCTCGAAGGCCTCGTTCACGACCAGCAGGCGCTCGAGCTTGTGCTTGTTGAGCAGCGCCTTGGCCTCGGCGGGGGTGGCGCCCTCTTGCACGGTGACGAGCTTCTCGCGCGGCGTCATGATCTCGCGCACCTTGACGTCGTAGCGGGTCTCGAAGCGCAGGTCGCGGCCCGTGACGATGCCCACGACCTTGCCGCCGTCGCATACCGGGAAGCCCGAGATGCCAAGCTGTTCGGACAGTTGCAGCACCTGCAGCACCGTGTGCTCAGGGGTGATGACGACAGGGTCGCGCACCACGCCGGACTCGTAGCGCTTGACCTTGGCCACGTGCGCGGCCTGTTCGGCGGGCGTGAGGTTCTTGTGCACGATGCCCATGCCGCCTTCCTGCGCGATGGCGATGGCCAGGCGCGCTTCGGTCACCGTGTCCATGGCGGCGGACACGAGCGGCAGGTTCAGTTGGATGTTACGGGAGAGTCGCGTCGCGAGGGACGTGTCCTTGGGCAGGACCTGGGAGTACGCTGGCACCAGCAACACATCGTCGAAGGTGAGCGCTTTTCCGAGAAGGCGCATGTGAAAGCTCCAAAAAACGGATTGTACCCGTGCGGCCCGGCATGCGCAGCAGATACACTCGGCGCCATGAAGATGCACCGATTTCTCTTGGCAGCCGCCGTGTGCTGGGTTTCGCTGAGCGCAACGGCCCAGTGGCAGTGGATCGACAAGGACGGCCGCAAGGTGTTCAGCGACCGCCCGCCGCCACAAGACATCCCTGACAAGAGCATCCTCAAGCAACCGGGAGCCCAGCACGGCCTCAGGGCGGCAGCACCGGCACCCACCGTGGCCGCCAGCACGCCCGCCAGCACCGCCCAGCCGAGCGGCAAGGACAAGGAACTCGAAGAAAAGAAGGCCGAAGCCGAGGCCGCTGAAGCCGCCAAGAAGAAGGCCGACGAAGAGCGCCAGGCCAAGGCCCGTGCCGACAACTGCGCCCGCGCGCGCCAAGCCAGGGCCAACTACGAATCCGGCCGCCTGCTGACGCATACCAACGCGCAGGGCGAGCGCGTCTTCGTGGACGAAGCCACGCGCGCCGCGGAAACCAAGCGCATCGACGGCATCATCGCCTCGGACTGCAAGTAGCTTTTAGAACGTGTTTACGATCTTTTCATAGTGCCCGTTGCCCCGCAAAGGCAGTGGATGCAAGGCGCCCACCGCAAGCCGCACTGGAGTGCGGCGAGGATGGGCAACGCCGCAGACGCTGCCTTTGCGGGGCAACCCTTCGGGCAAGGCAGCAAAAAGCCGCACTCGTCGTTGCGCACCTTGCCCAGGCAGAGAGCCTGGGCTGCGGCGCGCGCCTAGATTGCGGCTTTTTGCTGCCTTGCGGACACTATGAAAAGATCGTAAACACGTTCTTAGTACCCAGCCTTGCCGCCGGGGCGCTGCCTGGCGAACAGCCCCGTTCCGCGCGCCCCCTGGCGCGCGAAGCGCTCACGGCGCGCCACCTTCGGGTCCACGGTCAGGGCGCGGTAGACCTCCACGCGGTCGCCATCCTGCACACCCTCGCCCCGCTCCGCCGCCCTGCCCCAGATGCCGCAGGGCGCATCCGCCGGCACGGGCAGGCCGCTGGCGGCCAGCGCATCGGCCACGCGGCTGCCCGGCGGCAGCGCCACAGCCACCTCGCGCACCACGCCGGGGGCCGGGGTGGCGCAGACGACGATCCGCACGATCTGCCCCATGGCCCCGGTTTCAGCCATAGACCTGCTCGGCCCGCTGGACGAAGGCATCGACCAGCGTGCCCGCGATGCGGTCGAACACCGGCCCCACCAGGGCGGCGAGCGCCTTGTTGTCGAAACCGTAGCGCAGTTGCAGTTCCACGCGGCAGGCGCGCTGCAGACCATCACCCACGGGGTGGAAGTGCCAGTCGCCCTCGAGCTGCGAGAACGGGCCCTTGACCAGGTGCATCTGCACGCGGCGCCCGGCCTCGTGCACATTGCGCGTGACGAAGGACTGGCGCAGGCCGCCCATGGCGATGCCCACCTCCGCTGTCATACCGGCCCCGTCCCGCTCGATCACCTGGGCACGGTCGCACCAGGGCAGGAAGTCGGGGTAGTGCTGCACATCCGTCACCAAGGCGAACATTTCCTCGGGGGCATACCAGATCAGGACGGACTTGTTGACGGTTTTCATAGAATGCACGGTTGCGCGCCGATTGTAGGGATGCCCGGCGGCGCGCCACCACCATACCCATGTCCAAGAAACCCGAAGCCCCCTCCCGCATCGCCGACAACAAGAAAGCGGCCTACAACTATTTCTTCGAAGAACGCCACGAGGCAGGCATGGTGCTGCACGGCTGGGAGGTCAAGGCCCTGCGCGAGGGCAAGGCCCAGCTCACCGACGGCTACGTGGTGATCAAGGACGGCGAGCTGTTCCTCATCGGCTGCCAGATCAACCCGCTCAAGACCGCCTCCACCCACGTGAGCCCCGACGCCGCGCGCATCAAGAAGCTGCTGCTGCACAAGGACGAGATCCGCCGCCTGATCGGCAAGGTGGAGCAGCGCGGCTACACCCTGGTGCCGCTGAACCTGCATTGGAAGAACGGCCGCGCCAAATGCGAAATCGCGCTCGCCAAGGGCAAGGCCGAGCACGACAAGCGCGACACCATCAAGGACCGCGAGGGCAAGCGCGAGGTCGAGCGGGCGATGAAGAGCCGCAACCGCTGATTTTTCAGAGGCGGGGGGAATAAATGCCCCTCCCATGGTGTTTATCCGTTTGCATGGCAGCCCCTTAGCGCGGCCTGCACCCCTTGCACGGAGACCCTTACCATGAGGCAACTCGCTTTTGCCGCCTTCACCGCCCTGGCCCTGGCCGGATGCGCTTCCACCGCCACCAGCCCCGCCAAGGTGCAGGACGGCGTGCTCGCCGGCCCCAACGGCATGACGCTCTACACCTTCGACAAGGACATGGCGGGCAGCGGCAAATCCGCCTGCAACGGCCCCTGCGCCGCCAACTGGCCGCCGCTCATGGGCAGCACCGCCAGCGGCGACTACAGCGTGATCACCCGCGACGACGGCAGCCGCCAGATCGCCTACAAGGGCAAGCCCCTGTACTACTGGGCCAAGGACGCCAAGCCCGGCGACCGCACGGGCGACGGCGTCAACAACGTCTGGCACGCCGCCAAGCCCTGATCCCGATGAAGCCCGACCAGATCGCCAGCCACCTGCCCAGCCTGCGCCGCTACGCCCGCGCGCTCACGGGCGATGCCTGGGCCGCCGACGATCTGGTGCAGGACACGCTGGAGCGCGCCTGCCGCAAGTGGCTGCTGTGGCGCGGCGGCGGCAACCTGCGGGCCTGGCTGTTCACGCTGATGCACAACCTCTACCTGAACCAGCGCCGCGCCGACGCGCCCGTGCAGTGGGTGGACGCGGACGCGCTGGCCGCCCATCCCGCCCACGACGCGCCCAGTGACACCGCGCGCGACCTGGAGCGCTGCCTGCAGCGCCTGCCCGCCGACCAGCGCGCCGTGCTGCTGCTGGTCACGCTGGAAGACATGGGCTACGCCGACGCGGCCCGTGTGCTGGGCGTGCCCGTGGGCACGGTGATGTCGCGCCTGTCGCGCGCCCGCACGCGGCTGCGCGAGCTGATGGACGGGCACCCGCCCGCCACCGCGCTGCGCCGCATCCAATGAACACCGCCCTGCCATGACCGACGACACCACCCTGCACGCCCTGGCCGATGGCCGCCTGCCACCCGGCGAGGCCGAAAGGCTGCGCGCACAGCTCACACCCGCGCAGCAGGCCCAGGTGGCGCAGTGGCAGGCGCAGCGCACGCTATTGCGCGCCCTGCATTCCGGCGAGGCCTACACAGCGCCGCCCGCGGCCCAGCAGGCGGCCGCCGCCAGGCTGCAAGCCCTGCTGGACGGCCGCAGCCAATGGTGGCGCTGGGGCGGCATGGCCGCGGGCTGGGTGCTGGCCTTCGGCCTGGGCTGGTGGGGCCATGCACAGGCGCCGCGCCCCATGGCGGCAACCCCCGTGGCAGCGCAGTTCGCCCGGCAGGCCGCCGTGGCCCATGCGGTGTACCAGCCCGAACAGCGCCACCCGGTGGAAGTGACGGCCGCACAGCAGGACCACCTGGTGCAGTGGCTGTCCAAGCGGCTGGGCAGGCCGCTCAAGGCGCCCGCGCTGCAGGCCGAGGGGTTCGACCTGGTCGGCGGCCGCCTGCTGCCCGGGGGCGGCGGCGCCCGCGCGCAGTTCATGTACCAGAACGCGGCAGGCGCGCGCATCACGCTGTACCTGGGCGCGCTCGATGCGCCCCAGGCCGCCGCCGAGACGGCCTTCCGCTTCTACACCGATGGCCCGGTGCCGGGGTTCTACTGGGCTGACCAGGGCTTCGGCTATGCGCTGAGCGGCGAGCTGCCGCGCGCCGAGCTGCAAGCGCTGGCGCAGGCCGTTTACCAGCAGCTCAGGCCGTAGTCAGCCTGCGAGGTGGCCCAGCGGGTGCGCGTGCGCGGGCCAGGGGCTGGCGAAGAACGGCTGCCACAGGGCGGGCGTCACGTCCTCGATGCGCGCGGGGTTCCACTGCGGGCTGTGGTCCTTGTCCACGGCCAGGGCGCGGATGCCTTCGATGGTTTCGCTCTGGCCCGGGCGCAGGGTGAAGCAGTGGCGCACCATGTCGCGCTCCATGCGCAGGTCGGCGGCCAAGTCCATGCCGCGCGCACGGCGGATCTGCTCCAGCACCACGTGCAGCATGAGGGGCGAGCGCTTGCGCAGCGTGGCGGCGGTTTCGTGCGCCCAGCCGCTCGCGCCGGGGGCTTCGAGCGCGGCCACGATTTCGGGTACGCCGGGCAGGCTGAAATATTGGTCAATTTCGGCCCTAGTGCCCGTCTGTCCTGCGCCAGCAGCTACGAACTTGGAAGCAACCAGGGCTTCTACCGCCTTGCCGTCGGCAAAGGCCTGCGTGCCCAGCGCGTCCCACAGCGCGGCCTGCTGGTCCGCCGGCAGGCAGTCGTCGGCCAGGCCAAAGGCGATGGCGTCGGCCGCGCCGATGGTGTTGCCCGTGAGGGCCAGCCACTCGCCCACGTGGCCGGGGCAGCGCGAGAGGAAGTAGCCGCCGCCCACGTCGGGGAACAGGCCGATCGCGGTCTCGGGCATGGCCATCTTGGTGCGCTCGGTGACGATGCGCTGCGTGCCGCCCTGGCTGATGCCCATGCCGCCGCCCATGACGATACCGTCCATGAACGCGATGTAGGGCTTGCCGTAGGTGTGGATCAGGTGGTTGAGCGCGTATTCCTCGGTGAAGAAATCCTCGATCCGCGGATCGCCCTGGCTGCCCGCCTGGTGCAGGAAGCGGATGTCGCCGCCCGCGCAGAAGGCGCCGAACGGCCCTTCCTTGTTGCTGCCCCGGATGGCCACAGCCAGCACGCGCGCGTCGTCGCGCCAGGCCAGCAGCGCGGCCATCAGGCCGCGCACCATGCCCAGTGACAGCGCATTCAGCGCCTTGGGGCGGTTGAGGGTGATGAAGCCAACCTGGCCCTTCACCTCGGCGATCACGTCCGTCATCGTTGCTCCTTCCATGCCAAACATTCGTTCACCAGCAGCGCGCCGATGACCAGCGCGCCGCCCGTCAGTACCTGGGGCGCGGGCCTCTCACCCGCGCCCGCCCACGCGAGCAGGATGCCGAAGATCACCTCCAGCAGCCCGAGCAAAGCCAGCTCCGGCGCCTTGAGCGCGCGCCCGCACTTCACCACCAGCACGCAGGGGATGGCGAGCTGCACCACGCCCAGCAGCGCGAGCCATGCGAGGTCGCGCGCCGTGGCCAGGAACGGCAGCGAGAACGGCAGCGTGACGAGCGCGGAGATCGTTCCGCCGATGAGCACGGCGGGCACCAGGTCCACCGCGTGGCCGTGGCGCTGCGAGGATTGCACCACCGTCCAGTTGGTGGCGGCGGCCAGCGGCACACACAGCGCCACCAGCGTGCCCGCCAGCGGCAGGCTGGCGACCTGCGTGCCGTACATCCACGCAATGCCCGCGCCCGCGGCGGCGATGGCGGCCACCGTGCGCGGCGCGATGCGGTCGCCAATGAAAAGGCGCGCGAACACGGCCGTGAGCAGCGGGCCGCTGGCCATGGTGACCAGCACGTTGGCCACGGGCATGAGCAGGATGGCGACCATGAAGGCCGTGAACATCACGCTCCAGCACAGGCCGGAAAGCCACAGCGCGGCGCCGCCGCGCCGGATGCCGCCGAACACCGAGCGGCCTTGCGACAGCGGCAGCAGCACCAGCAGGCTCAGCAGACAGAAGGCGCTGCGCCAGAAGGTCACCTCGAAGCTGCGGACCGCCTCGAGCTGACGCGTGACCACGCCTGCGATCGACCACATGAACGTGGCCAGCACCATCAGCCAGACGGCGCGCGTATGGCTCATGCGGCTCATGGCCGGGCTCCTTATGCGCCGTCGCGGGATGCGCGCTTGCGCTCGTGTTCCTTCAGGTGGCGCTTGCGCAGGCGGATGCTCTTGGGCGTGATCTCGACCAGCTCGTCGTCCTCGATGAACTCCACGCCGTATTCGAGCGTGAGGTCGATCGGCGGCGTGATCTTGATCGCGTCTTCCTTGCCCGAGACGCGGAAGTTGGTCAGTTGCTTGGTGCGCGTGGCGTTCACCACCAGGTCGTTGTCGCGGCTGTGGATGCCGACGATCATGCCCTCGTACACCGGGTCGCCCGCCTTCACGAACATGCGGCCGCGGTCGTCGAGCTTGCCCAGCGCGTAGGTGAAGATTTCACCGTCGTCCATGCTGATGAGCACGCCGTTCTTGCGGCCGCCGATCTCGCCCTTGTGCGCCTCGTAACTGTCGAAGATGTTGCTGATCAGGCCCGAGCCGCGCGTGAGGTTCAGGAATTCGTTGGTGAAGCCGATCAGGCCGCGCGCCGGAATGCGGTACTCCAGGCGCACGCGGCCCCGGCCATCGGGTTCCATGTTGACCAGTTCACCCTTGCGCTCGCCCAGGGCCTGCATCACGCCGCCCTGGTGGCCTTCCTCGATGTCGGCGGTCACGAGTTCGATAGGCTCGTGCTTTTCGCCGTCCACGTCGCGGAACACCACGCGGGGCTTGGACACGGCCAGTTCGTAGCCTTCGCGGCGCATGTTTTCGAGCAGGATGGTCAGGTGCAGTTCGCCCCGGCCAGACACTTCGAAAATGCCGTCCTCGTCGGTCTCCTTCACGCGCAGGGCGACGTTGGATTGCAGTTCTTTTTGCAGACGGTCCCACACCTGGCGGCTGGTGACGAACTTGCCCTCGCGGCCCGCCAGCGGCGAGGTGTTCACGCAGAAGTTCATGGTCAGCGTGGGTTCGTCCACGCGCAGCATGGGCAAGGGTGCGGGGTTGGCGGGGTCGGTCACCGTCACGCCGATGCCGATGTCCTCGATGCCGTTGATGAGCACGATGTCGCCGGGGCCGGCGGCGGGCGTCTGCATCCGATCCAGGCCCTGGAAGGTCAGCACCTGGTTGATGCGGCCCTTGGCCTGCTTGCCGTCAGGCCCTTCCATCACCAGCACGTCCATGCCGGGCTTGATCGTGCCCTGGCTCACGCGGCCCACGCCGATGCGGCCCACGAAGGTGGAGAAATCGAGTGCCGAAATTTGCAGCTGCAGCGGCGCGTTGGCATCGCCCGAGTTGGCGGGCACGTGCTTGAGGATGGTGTTGAACAGGGCCGACATGTCGGGGCCCCACTGCTCGCCGGGTGCGCCTTCTTCGAGCGAACTCCAGCCGTTGATGCCCGAGGCGTAGACCACGGGGAAGTCGAGCTGCTCGTCGGTCGCGCCGAGCTTGTCGAACAGGTCGAACGCAGCGTTGATGACCTTGTCGGGCGCGGCGCCGGGCTTGTCCACCTTGTTCACCACCACGATGGGCTTGAGGCCCAGGGCCAGCGCCTTCTTGGTCACGAAGCGGGTCTGGGGCATGGGGCCTTCCTGCGCGTCGATGAGCAGCAGCACGCCGTCCACCATCGACAGGGCGCGCTCCACCTCGCCGCCGAAGTCCGCGTGGCCCGGGGTGTCCACGATGTTGATGTGCGTGCCTTCCCAGCTCACGGCGCAGTTCTTGGCCAGGATGGTGATGCCGCGCTCGCGCTCGATGGCATTGTTGTCCATCACCGTGTCCACCACTTTCTCGTGGTCGGCGAAGGTGCCGGACTGGCGCAGAAGCTGGTCCACCATGGTCGTTTTACCGTGGTCCACGTGGGCGATGATGGCGATGTTGCGGATTTGTTTGCTCATGGCTTGCTCGTTTCCAGAATTTGTTGAATTTCGATGGGGCTCAACAGGCGGCCCGGGATCAGCTCGCCGCCTACGACGTGGCCCACGCCCAGCAGCGCTCGCGGCTGGTCGCCGAACACAGCGGCGGCAGGTGTATCGGCCCATGGGCCGCGGCGGCGCATGCCGCTGAGAAAGCGGCCTGCATCATGCTCGCCCAGCACGATGGGCGTGTGACGGGCGAGCAGCGACTCGGCGGGCAGCAGGCAAGCCAGGCGCTCGTCCTCGCCCAGGGCTTCGAGCGCAGCCAGCGTGGTGCAGCGCTCCACGGCAAGGCCCCCGGTGTCGATACGCCGCAGGAAGGTGAGGTGCGCGCCGCAGCCCAGCGCCTCGCCGATGTCTTCGCCCAGCGTGCGGATGTAGGTGCCCTTGCTGCAGGTAACTACCATTTTGATAGCTACCGATCCATGCTCAGAAGGCGCCAGCGCCAGATTCAGTGCATGAATCACCACGTCGCGCGCGGGCCGCTCGACCTCGATGCCCGCTCGTGCGTATTCGTAGAGCGCCTTGCCGTCCTTCTTGAGCGCACTGTGCATGGGCGGCACCTGGCGGATGGGGCCGGTGAACTGCGCCTGCACGGCCGCCAGGCGCTCGGGCGTGAGCTGCGCGGCATCGACGGCGCGGCGCTCCAGCACCTCGCCCTCGGCATCGCCCGTGGCGGTGGTGGTGCCCAGCAGCGCGATGGCCTCGTAGGTCTTGGGCGCATCGAGCTGGAGCTGGCTGAACTTGGTGGCTGCGCCGAAGCACAGCGGCAGCACGCCGGAGGCCAGCGGATCGAGCGTGCCCGTATGGCCCGCCTTTTCGGCGCGCAGCAGCCACTTGGCCTTTTGCAAGGCATCGTTGCTGGACAGGCCCAGGGGTTTGTCGAGCAGCAGCACCCCATGCACCGGGCGCCGCTGCACCCGGACACGAGGGGCGCGCGCGTTCATTCCGTGTCGTCTTTGGCGCGGGAGGCCACGGCACGCGCGATCAGCGCGTTCATGTCCGACGCGCGCTCGGTGGTGCGGTCGAAATGGAAGTGCAGCGTGGGCACCGTGTGGATGTGCAGGCGCTTGAACAGGCCGTTGCGGAGGAACCCCGCGGCCTGGTTCAGCGCTTCCTGCGTGGCGTCGGCATCGCCCACGAGCACGCTGAAGAACACCTTGGCGTGCGCATAGTCGGGCGTGACTTCCACGGCCTGCAGCGTCACCATGCCGATGCGCGGGTCTTTCAACTCGCGGATCAGCTCGGTCAGGTCGCGCTGGATCTGGTCCGCGACCTTGAAGCCACGGTTGGGCGTGGAGGATTTCTTCGCGGCCATGGCGTCTTACAGCGTCCGGGCAATTTCCTTGATCTCGAAGAGCTCCAACTGATCACCTTCCTTGATGTCGTTGTAGTTCTTGAGCTTGATACCGCACTCGAAGCCTTCCTTGACTTCCTTGACGTCGTCCTTCATGCGGCGCACCGACTCGACCTCGCCCGTGTAGATGACGACGTTGTCGCGCAGCAGACGGAAGCGGCAGCCGCGCGTGACCTGGCCGGACGTGATGTACGAACCCGCCACGGTGCCGATCTTCGACGCCACGAACACGGTGCGGATCTCGGCCGTGCCGATGGCTTCCTCGCGCTGCTCAGGTGCCAGCATGCCGGACATCGCCGCCTTCAGCTCGTCCACTGCGTCGTAGATGATGTTGTAGTAGCGGATGCTGACGTCGTTGGTCTCGGCCGTCTTGCGCGCGCCGGCGTCGGCGCGCACGTTGAAGCCGATCACGATGGCCTTGGAGGCGATCGCCAGGTTCACGTCCGACTCGCTGATGCCGCCCACGCCCGCGTACACGAGCTGCACGCGGACCTCGTCGGTCGAGAGCTTGAGCAGCGAGGCCGCCAGCGCTTCCTGCGAGCCCTGCACGTCCGCCTTGATGATGATGGGCAGGTTCTGCACCTCGCCCGCCGTCATCTCGTTGAATACGTTCTCCAGCTTCGCCGCCTGCTGCTTGGCCAGCTTGGTGTTGCGGAACTTGCCCGCGCGGTAGGTGGCGATCTCTCGCGCGCGGCGCTCGTCGGACAGCACCATGAACTCGTCGCCGGCCTGGGGCACGTCGGACAGGCCCTGGATTTCCACGGGGATCGACGGGCCGGCCGTCTTGGCGGGCTTGCCGTTCTCGTCCGTCATGGCGCGCACGCGGCCATAGGTCTGGCCCGCGAGCACCACGTCGCCCACCTTGAGCGTACCGGACTGCACCAGCACCGTGGCCACGGGGCCGCGGCCCTTGTCGAGCTGCGCCTCGATGACCAGGCCCTTGGCCATGGCATCGACCGGGGCCTTGAGCTCCAGCACCTCGGCCTGCAGCAGCACCTGCTCGAGCAGGTCGTCGATGCCCATGCCGGTCTTGGACGACACGGCCACGAAGGGCGAGTCGCCGCCGTACTCTTCGGGCACCACTTCCTCGGCCACCAGCTCCTGCTTCACGCGGTCGGGGTTGGCGTCGGGCTTGTCGGCCTTGGTGATGGCCACCACGATCGGCACCTTCGCCGCCTTGGCGTGCTTGATGGCTTCCTTGGTCTGGGGCATGACGCCGTCGTCCGCCGCCACCACCAGGATGACGATGTCGGTCGCCTGCGCGCCGCGGGCACGCATGGCGGTGAACGCCTCGTGGCCGGGGGTGTCGAGGAACGACACCACGCCGCGCGGCGTTTCGACGTGGTAGGCGCCGATGTGCTGCGTGATGCCGCCGGCCTCGCCCGCCGCCACCTTGGCGCGGCGGATGTAGTCCAGCAGCGAGGTCTTGCCATGGTCCACGTGGCCCATCACGGTGACCACGGGCGCGCGCGGCAGCGCCTCGGCTTCCTGGCCCGACACTTCCTCGGCTGTGAAGGCTTCGGGATCGTCCAGCGCGGCCACCACGGCCTTGTGGCCCATTTCCTCGACCACGATCATGGCCGTGTCCTGGTCCAGCGGCTGGTTGATGGTGACCATCTGGCCCATCTTCATCAGCGTCTTGATGACTTCGTTGGCCTTCACGGCCATCTTGTGGGCGAGCTCGGCCACGGTGATGGTCTCGGGCACGTGCACCTCGATGATGCGCGCCTCCACCGGTGCGGCCTGCTGCTGGCGGTCGTCGTCGCGGTCATTGCCACGGCGGCCCCGGGGACCGGAGCGCCAGCTGTTGCGGCCCACGCCGCCCGTGCTGTCGCCACGGGTCTTGATTTCCTTCTTCTTGGCCGCGTCGCCAGCCCAGCTCGACGAGAGCTTGGCGGACTTCACTTCCTTGTTGCCGCCGGCACCCGGCGCGGCGGGCGCATTCGTGCGCGCGCCACCGCCGCTGCCCACGGCGGGCTTGTGCAGCGTGCCCTTCTTGGCATCGGCCCCAGGGGCGGCCTTGGGCTCCTCGGGCTTCTTGGCGACCAGCACCTTCTTGGGCGCAGCCATCATGGCGCGGATGGCCTCGGCCTCGGCCAGGGCCTTGCGGCGGCGCTCGTCCAGGTCGGCCGCGCGCGCGGCCTCCTCGGCGGCACGGGCCTGGGATTCGGCCTCGGCCTTGGCGCGGGCGTCCTCCTGGGCCGCGGCGCGGGCGGCGGCATCGGCCACGGCCTGCTGCTGCGCTTCTTCGCGCGCGGCGTTGGCCTGGGCCTTCTTCTCGGCTTCCTGGGCGGCGTAGGCGGCAGCGCGCTCGGCCGCCTCGCGGTCGCGGCGCTCGCGCTCTTCGCGGGCGGCGCGCTCGGCGACCAGGTCTTCCTCCTGGCGGCGGATCAGCTCGGCCTGGCGGCGGGCCTCTTCCTCGCGGCGGACCAGATCCTGGTCCTCCGGCGAGGCTTGCGCGGCCAACGAAGCGCCATCCTGCGCCGCATCGGCGGCATCGGCCACGCCTTCGGTTTCGTCGCGCTTGATGAAGGTGCGCTTCTTGCGCACTTCCACCTGGATGGTGCGTGCCTTGCCCGTGGCATCGGCCTGCTTGATCTCGCTGGTGGACTTCTTCACCAGCGTGATCTTCTTGCGGTCGCCCCCGGTGGTGCCGTGGCTGGCCTGCAAGAAGGCCAGCAGCTTCTGCTTGTCGGCCTCGGTCAGGGCGTCCTGCGACGAAGCCTTGGCGACACCGGCGGACTTGAATTGCTCCAGCAGGGTTTCCGGGGATTTTTTGAGTTCGGCTGCAAACTCGGCGACAGTGTTACTCGACATATTCGGTATGAACCTCCCTGACCTTTACTCTTGCCCCGTAAACCAGTGCTCGCGCGCCTTCAGGATCAAGGCTTTCGCATCTTCGGCAGACTGGCCGGTCAGTTCGGTCAGTTCGTCAATGGCCAGATCGGCCAGGTCGTCACGTGTATGCACGCCTCCCGCCGCCAGCTTGGCGATCAGTTCCGGCGTGAGGCCCTCGAGGTCGCGCAGGTCCTGCGAGACGCTGTCCACGCTTTCCTCGCGGGCGATTTCCAGGGTGAGCAGCGCGTCCTTGGCGCGGGCGCGCAGCTCGTTCACGGTGTCTTCGTCGAAGCTCTCGATCTCGAGCATTTCCTGCAGCGGCACGTAGGCCACTTCCTCGAGGCTGGTGAAGCCTTCCTCGATCAGGATGTCGGCGATCTCCTCGTCCACGTCGAGCTTTTCCATGAACAGCTTGCGGGCCGCGCTGGTCTCGTCGGCTTGCTTCTGCGCGGATTCGGCCGCATCCATGATGTTGATCTTCCAGCCCGTGAGGTCGGACGCGAGGCGCACGTTCTGGCCGCCGCGGCCGATGGCGATGGCGAGGTTTTCCTCGTCCACCACCACGTCCATGGCGTGCTTTTCCTCATCGACCACAATGGAGGAGACGTTGGCGGGCGCCAGCGCGCCGATCACGAACTGGGCCGGGTCCTCGGACCACAGCACGATGTCCACGCGCTCGCCCGCGAGCTCGTTGGTCACCGCGTTCACGCGCGTGCCGCGCACGCCCACGCAGGTGCCGATCGGGTCCACGCGCTTGTCGTGGCTGAGCACGGCGATCTTGGCGCGGCTGCCCGGGTCGCGGGCGCAGCTCTTGATCTCGAGCAGGCCCTGCTCGATCTCGGGCACCTCGTTGCGGAACAGCTCCATCATGAACTCGGGCGCCGAGCGCGAGAGGATGATGGGCGCGCCGCGCAGCGTCAGGTCCACTTCCATGATCATGGCGCGCACGCGGTCGCCGTTGCGCAGGTTTTCCTTGGGGATCATCTCGCCGCGGCGCAGGCGCCCTTCGACGCGGCCCGACTCGACGATGATGTCGCCCTTGTCCATGCGCTTGACGGTGCCGGTGAAGATTTTTTCGCCGCGGCTCATGAAGTCGTTGAGCAGCATCTCGCGCTCGGCGTCGCGGATCTTCTGCAGGATGACCTGCTTGGCGGCCATCGCGCCGATGCGGCCGATGGGCACGGAATCGACAGCTTCCTCGATGTACTCGCCCACCTGGATGTCGGCCACGCGGTCCTGCGCGTCCATGAGCAGCTCTTCGGCGTCGGGGTTCTGCAGGCCCGCATCGTCGGGCACCACGAGCCAGCGGCGGAAAGTCTCGTAGACGCCGCTGTCGCGGTCGATGGACACGCGGATGTCCACCTCGCCGTCATACAGCTTCTTGGTGGCCTGGGCCAGGGCCGATTCCACGGCGCCAAAGACCACATCGCGCTCCACGTTCTTCTCGCGCGAAATGGCCTCGACCAACATCAACAGTTCGCGATTCATGCGACGACTCTCCTATTTCTCAAACCCTGGGGGCCTGGCCCGCGGCCAGCCGCCCCTTCCATCCTTGTTACGGCTCAGCCCTGCGCGGGCTTGGCGCCCCGCCCCTTGAAATCGACGATGGGCGCCAGCCGCGCATCCCTCAATTCATCGAGCGTGAAGCCCAGCACCTGCAGCGGCGCGGGCACGCGCTTCTTGCTCACCTTCTGCCCGGGCTTCGGGGGCGGCTCGTCGCTCCAGACGATCTGCCAGCCGCCAGCCTCGGCCCGCGAGAGCTGGCCCCGGAATTTCTTGCGGTTGGCGCTCACCTGCCCCGCCGCGGCGGCCCCCATGGGCGCCTTGAGCGTGATGTCGATCACCTCGCCCGCGAAGCGCACGAAGTCCTGTTCGTTGCGCAGCAGGCGGTCGATGCCGGGGGAGGACACCTCCAGCCGCGCGTAGTCGACGCCATCCACCTCGAGCGCGAACTGCAGCTGGCGCGTGACCTTCTCGCAGTCCTCGACCGTGACGAACTGCTCGGGCAGCGCCTGCGCGCCCTCGGCGGGCGGCTGCCAGGGCCAGTCGATCGTCACGCGCAGCAGGCCACCAGCGGAGCGCTCGATCTCCACCAGGTCGTAGCCGAGCCCGGCCACGGTTTGTTCGACGATTTGCTGCAATGCCACGTGTTTCTTCAGCCCAATCCCGGAAGTACGAAAAACCCGACAACCACCGAACCAAGCCGATCCGGCAGCTTCGAGCCAAAACCATTCGACCAAAAAAAACGGGCGGTAATTACCCGCCCGTTTGGTCGTGAAGCTCAGATTATAGCCTGTAACATCCCGGCTTGCCAAGGTGGCGGCACGCAATTTGCATCAGCGCCGCGCGGCACGAACGCGCTCGAACACGCCCTGGGCTTCCCCAGGGGCCCCCGCTCCCCCTGCCCCATCCTGCAGGCTCGCCAGCAGCCGCTCCAGCACCGGCGCCTGCGGCAGCAGCGGGCCGAGAAAGCGGGCGCGGCGGCCATCGGCGATCAGCAGCGTGGGGAAAGTCTCCACGTCCAGGTCGCCCGCCAGCGCCTCCTCGTCCTCCACGTCCACCCACTCGAAGCGCGCCTGGGGGTGCGCGGCGGCCAGGCCGTCGAACAAGGCCCGGTAGTCGCGGCACACGCTGCACCAGCCCGCGCAGAGGCAAACCACCCACCAGCCGGCGTCGGCGGCGCTTTCTTTCAATGGGGCGTCCATGAAGGGCATTGGATCAGGGGCCGCGCCGCTCCCGGGTGCGGTAGACCTCCATGGTAGCAACTGCGGGCGCCTGGTTGCCCCAGGCATTGCGGATATACGTAGCCACCGCAGCCACCTCCTCGTCGCCCAGCACCTGCATGAAGGGCGGCATGCCATAGGGGCGCGGGTTGCCCGCCGTGGCGGGCAGGTAGCCGCCCTGCAGCACCGCGCGCACCACGTTCGTGGGGTCGGCCATCACCACGGCCCGGTTGCCCGCCAGGGCCGGGAAGGCGCCGGGCTTGCCCTGGCCCGCGTCGCCGTGGCACTCGGCGCACCGCTGTTCGTAGACCTTGGCGCCGCGTTCGAGCGCAGCGGCGGGCGGCTTGGACCAGGCGGCCGGGGCGCGCTCCTGCGGCGGCAGCGCGCGCAGATAGACGGCCATGGCGCGCAGGTCTTCGCCGCTCAGGTACTGCGTGCTGCGGAACACCACCTCGGCCATGGGCCCGGACACCCCGCCGTGCGGCGCCACGCCGGTACGCAGCAGCGCCACCACGTCCTCCACGGGCCAGCCGGCCAAGCCCGCCTCCGATGCCGCGTTGAGCGCCGGGGCATACCAGTTCTGCACGGGGATGAGCCCTCCGCCAAAGGCCCGCGCATCGCGGGTCGCGCCCAGCGCGTTGCGCGGCGTGTGGCACGCGGCGCAGTGGCCCAGGCCGTTGACGAGGTAGGCGCCCCGGTTCCATTGGGCCGTTTGCGCGGGGTCCGGCGCCGCATCAGCCGGCGCGAAGAACAGCGCGCGCCACACGGCCAGCGCCGCCTGCGTGCCGTACGGGAAGCGCAGCGCATGCGCGCGCGCGGGCTGCGCCACGGCGGGCAGGCTTTGCAGGTAGGCGAAGATGGCGTCGGCGTCCTCGCGGGTGACGCGGGTGTAGTTGGGGTACGGGAAGGCCGGGTACAGCAGGCGCCCGTCCTTGGAGCGGCCATTGTGCAGCGCGCGCCAGAACTCGGCGGTCGTCCAGCGGCCCAGGCCCGTGTCCGCGTCGGGCGTGAGGTTGGGCGCATAGACCACGCCGAACGGCGTTGCGATGACCCGCCCGCCCGCATACGGCGCGCCGCCGGGCGCGGTGTGGCAGGCCATGCAGTCGCCCGCGCGCGCAAGGTACTCGCCGCGCGCCACCAAAGCCGGCGTGGCGGGTGCCGCGGCTTCCCGGACGGGCAGCGGAGCCTCGCCGCGCAGGTTCAGCCACGCCACCCCGGCGGCCAGCACGCCCCCGAGCGCAAGCAATATTCCGATGGCTTTCGTGATACGTCGCATGGCGGCCCCTTCAGCGCGGCACGGCGGCCAGATCGACGCCGCCGCAAGGCAGCGGCAGCGGCGCGGGCAACGCCGCGGCGGGCTTGCCGCCCGCGGGCACGGGCTGCGCGGCCAGCCAGGCGGACACGGCGCTCACGTCCTGGGGCGTGAGCTGGCGCGCCACGCGGGCCATGCAGTCGGGCGCCTGCGCGCGGCGCTGGCCAGTGGCCCAGGCGCCGAGCTGGCTGTTGAGGTAATCGCGCGGCAGGCCCAGCAGGCCGGGAATGGCGGGCGCCACGCCCGTCATGGCCTGACCGTGGCACTGCACGCAGGCCGGAATCTGGCGCGCGGCATCGCCCCGCTGGACGAGCGTGCGCCCGCGCTCGATCACCCCGGGCGGCGCCTGGGGCGCGGGCGGCGGCGGGTACGGCAGCTCCAGCGCGGCGAAGTGGCCCGCGATCTCGCGCAGATAGCCGTCCGTGAGGTGCTCGATCAGGTAGGCCATCTGCGGATAGCTGCGCCGCCCCTCGCGGAAGTTGAGCAACTGGTTGTAGAGGTAGCCCGCGGGCTTGCCCGCGATGCGCGGAAAGTAGCCGTCGGGCGTGGCCCGCCCTTCCTTGCCGTGGCAGACCACGCAGGCCAGCACGCGCGGGGCCATACCGTCGGCGGGAACCTCGGCGGCGGGCGCGGCGGCCAGCGGGCCCGCCACGCACAGCAGGGGCAGCAGGAGTTGCAGGCGGAGTCGTCGGATCATGCGGTCAGCCCCGGCGGGGCATATCGTGGGTTATGCCCCGACTCTAAGCGAGCCTGCGGACACAGTCCGCCAAGCAGGTCCCGATCGCTCCTTTAACCATAGCTGCTGGCGCCCGCCAGATAAGCGCCAGAGGCCGATTTTGCCTTATTCCGGCTCGATGCCCGCGGCCTTGATGACCTTGCCCCACTTGAGCGTCTCGGCGGCCTGGAACTTCGCCAGCTCCTGCGGCGTGGTGGTCCAGGGCTCGGAGCCCGCCATCTCGTAGAACGATGTGGCGGCCGCACTCTTCGTGGCATGGGCGAGCAGCTCGTTCAGGCGCGCCACCACGGGCGCGGGCGTGCCGGCGGGCACGTAGGCGGCGAACCAGTAGCCCATGTCGTAGCCCTTCACGCCGGCTTCGTCGATGGTGGGCACGTCGGGCAACTGGGCGCTGCGCTTGTGCGTGGAGTAGCCCAGAGCGCGCAGCTTGCCGCTCTTGATCTGCGGAACGCCCGTGGAGGTGTCGGTGATCATGAGGTCGATCTGCCCGCCCAGCAGGTCGGTGATGGCCAGCGGGTTGCTCTTGTAGGGCACGTGCAGGATGTCCACGTGCGCGAGCTGCTTGAGCATCTCGCCCGCCACGCGGCTCGACGAGCTACCGCTACCGAAGCTGAGCTTGCCGGGGTTCTTCTTCGCGGCGGCCAGCAGCTCGCCCACGCTCTTGTAGGGCGCGTTCGCGTTCACCACCAGCACCTGCCCGCCCTTGCCCAGGCCGGTGACGGGCGCGAAGTCCTTCACCGGGTCGTAGGGCAGCTTCTTGTACAGGTGCTCGTTGGCGGCGTGCGTGGTGTTGGTGGTGATGAGCACGGTGTAGCCGTCGGCCGGAGCCTTGGCCACGAACTGCGCAGCAATCATGCCGCTCGCGCCCGCCTTGTTGTCCACCACCACGGGTTGCTTGGTGTCCGTAGTGACCGACTGGCCCACGGCCCGCGCGAGCTGGTCGGTGGCGCTGCCTGCCGCGAACGGCACGACGAAGGTGATGGCCTTGGCCGGATAGGCAGGCGCCTGGGCGAAGGCCGTGCCGGCCAGCGCGAGGCCGCAGGCGAGCGCCAGCGCGCGGCGGCGGTGCAGGGAAAGGGTCATGCTTGTCTCCTTGGGTCTGGGTGTGGAAAAGGAAGGGGCTGCCGCTTCAGCGCGGCCCCGCGAGGTACGGCGCCAGCGCCCCGGGCACCTGCACGGGCAGGTCCAACAGCAGGAAGGACAGCGCCTTGCCGTGGCTGTCGAGGTTGAGCGCGTCGTTCACGCCGCCGTCGAGCACGCCGTCGAGCACGATGTTCATGGCCTGCAGTTGCGGCAGCAGATAGCGCGTGACGCGGCCCGGGCGGCGCTGCGCGAACTGGCGCGCCACGGCTTCCTCGGTCACCTGCGCCACGAGCAGGTCCCACAGCGCGGGGTGCCAGGCGATCACGCTGATGTTGGAGCGGTTGCCCTTGTCGCCCGTGCGGCTGTGGGCCAGCCGGTACAGCGGCACGGTGAGGGGGTTCAGGTCGGTGTTCATGGCATTCAGTCCAGCAGCACGAAGCCCTCGGCCACCGCCTCGCGCGGCACCAGGCAGGAGACGGTGCCCAGGCGCGGGCGCAGCGCGGTGCGCACGCCGCCGCCGCCCGCGGGGCCCGTGCAGTACAGGGCCGTGACCTCGCGCACCAGGCGCTGCGCGGCGGCCTGGTCCGTGTGCTGCAGCGCGGCGCGCAGGCGCACATCGCGCGCGTCGCCCTCGGCTTGCGCGGCCAGCCAGCGGCCCGCGTCGTCGCCGAACACGCTGGCCACGCCGATCAGGTCCAGCCGCAGCGGCGCCACGCCCGCGAGCCGCTCGCGCAGCACCTCGCCCGCCAGGCGCGCGCGGGCCTCGGCACGCGCACCGGCATAAGAGATCTCGCCCTCGGCGAACCAGCCGGACTCGAAGCACACGTTCACCTTGAGCGACGGCGGCCGCGCATGGCCGCGCACGCCCGTCAGGCGTACGCGGTCCGGCCCCGCCTGCTCCACGCGCGCGGCGGTGATGTCGGCCACCACGTCGGGCGTGAGGTAGGCGGCGGGGTCGTGCAGTTCGTACAGCAGTTGCTCCTTCACCGTGCGCTCGTCGATGCGCCCGCCCGTGCCCTCGGGCTTGGTAATGGTGCAATGGCCGTCGGCGTCGATCTCGGCGATGGGGTAGCCCAGCCGGGCGAGGTCCGGCACGTCCTTGTAGCCCGGGTCAGCAAAGTAGCCGCCCGTGACCTGGACGCCGCATTCGAGCAGGTGGCCCGCCATGGTGGCGCGCGCGAGCCGGTCCCAGTCGTCCATCTTCCAGCCGAAGTGCGCAAGCGCCGGGCCCAGCACCAGCGAAGGGTCGGCCACGCGGCCGCAGACCACGATGTCGGCGCCCGCGCGCAGCGCATCGGCGATGGGTTGCGCGCCGATGTAGGCGTTCGCGCTCACGACGGGCTCCTGCGGCATCGCGGCGCCCAGGGCCTGGGCCAGCGCCGCGCGGTGCTGCGGCCCGCTGAGGTCGTCGCCATGCACCACGGCCACGCGCGGGCGGCGTGCGCCGAGTTCCTGGGCCAGCTGCTGGATGCGCCGCGCGGCCCCCAGGGGATTGGCCGCGCCGAAGTTGCTCACGATGCGCACGCCGTGCGCCAGGCAGTCGGCCAGCACGGGGCGCAGCAGGTCGTCGAGCAGAGGCTCGTAACCCGCGTCGGGCTGGGTGCGGCGCGCGAGCTGGGCCAGCGCCAGCGTGCGCTCGGCCAGGGTTTCAAAGATCAGCACCGCGGGCTGGCCGCTGCCGATCAGGGCCCGCACCACGGGTGCGGCGGCATCGGTGCGGTCGCCCGAGAAGCCCGCTGCGCAGCCGATCCGCAGGGTTTGCGTGTTCGCCATCTGTGTCTTGTCTCCTGCTGGCGAATGTAGGCGCGCGGCGTTATTCTGTGAAATAGATTGTCAAGATCAATTCATTTGAAATACGGATGAATATCTCCAGCCGCCAGATCGACGCCTTCCTCGCGCTGGCCGCGCAGCGCAGCTTCACGCGCGCGGCGGCGCAGTGCCACCTCTCGCAGCCCGCGTTCAGCGCGCTCATCCGCGCGCTGGAGGACGGGCTGGGCCTGCGCCTGTTCGACCGCAGCACGCGCCACGTGGACCTCACGGCCGAGGGCGGGAACTTCCTCGAAGCCGCACGCCGCATCCGCGCCGAGGTGGACAACGCGCTGGACACCATGCGCGACGCGGCCTCGCTGCGGCGCGGGCGCGTGGCCGTGGCGCTGCTGCCCTCGCTCGCGGCGGGCTGGCTGCCCGGCGTGCTGGCGGGCTACCGCGCGGCCCACCCTGGCGTGGAACTCGACATCGCGGATGTGCTGTCGGAGCCCTGCATCGAGCGCGTGGCCACGGGCAAGGCCGACTTCGCGCTGGCCGCCATCCGCGCCGACACGCCCGAGCTGCAGGCCGAGCCGTTCTGCAGCGACGGCTTCCACCTCGTGTGCCGCGCGGACCACCCGCTCGCACGGCGCCGCAAAACCGCGCCCTTGAAGGCCCAGGACCTGGCCGAATGGCCCTTCGTGCACCTCGCGCGCACGAGCAGCGTGCGCCAGTACCTGGAGGCGGCCTTGCACCCGCAGGCCATGAACACGCTCATGGAGGTGGAGCAGCTCGCCACCGTGATGGGCATGGTGCGCGCGGGGCTGGGCATCAGCGTGGTGCCCACGCTCACGCTCTTTCACTTCCACCAGCCGGGCATCGTCACGCGGGCGCTCGCCCTGCCCGGCCTCACGCGCCGGATCTACCTCGTGCGCCGGCGCGACCGCAGCCTCTCGGTGGCCGCGCAGGCGCTGTATGCCCTGGTGATGGCGCAACGGCCGCTCGCGGCCTAGGAAGCGCCGCAGGGTCTGCTGAAAGAAGATTGCTCCTGGAAGGATAGCTGCTTGCGCGCGGCAGATAAGGGATTGCGGCGTTTTTCATTGCAAAAGACGGGACCTGCCCGCAGCTTGGCCAGGCACGCCACCCCGCAGCGGCAGGGCAGCCGGTACGCAACCTGCACCCTCCAAACCGTACAATATTTCAATAATTATTGTATTATTGAATAATGAACGAAGCAGCCGCCATCCGCGCACTCGCAGCCCTGGCCCAGGAAGTACGCCTGCGGGCTTTCCGCACACTCGTCGCCGCAGGGCCGGAAGGCCTTACGCCCAGCGCCATCTCCGAGCAGTTGGGCATCGCCCCCAACACCTTGTCGTTCCACCTCAAGGAGCTGGCACACGCCGATCTGGTGAGCCAGGAGCGCCAGGGCCGCAACCTGGTCTACCGCGCTTCGTACCAGACGGTGGATGCCCTGATGGCCTACATGACCGAGAACTGCTGCCAGGGCGCGCCCTGCCCCGCCAGCCTCGCCACAGCAGCGTGCTGCGCCCCCGCCCCAGCCAATGCGGCTGAGCCGAAGCCCACGATGAACCATACCCCCGCCCCCTTGAACGTCCTCTTCCTGTGCACGCACAACTCCGCGCGCAGCATCCTGGCCGAAGCACTGCTCAATGACATGGGCCAGGGCCGCTTCCAGGCCTTTTCCGCCGGCAGCAGCCCGCGAGGGAACCAGCAACCCCATCCCCTGGGCCTGCGGGTTCTGCAAAACGCGGGCATCTCCATCGAAGGCCTGCGCAGCAAGAGCTGGGACGAGTTCGCCGCCCCGGGCGCCCCGCGGATGGACCTGGTCATTACCGTCTGCGACAACGCAGCGGGCGAGGTCTGCCCGGTCTGGCCGGGCCATCCCGCCACGGCGCATTGGGGTTATGCGGATCCCAGCGAGGGCGATGGCACCGAGGCCCAGAAGCTCGAAGCCTTCCGGCGAACCCTGCACGCCATGAAGCGCCGCCTGGAGCTGCTGATCAGCCTGCCCGGGGACAAGCTGGCCAAGGCCGCGCTGCAGGCCAGCGCCCGCCAACTGGCCGCCCGCTGAGAAGCGCGATGCAGAAATCCGCAATGGGCGCTTTCGAGCGCTACCTCACGGTCTGGGTGGTGCTGTGCATCGGGGCGGGGATCGGGCTGGGCCAGGCATTCCCGGGACTGGCCCGGCGGGTGGGTTCATGGGAAGTGGCCCGCGTAAACCTGCCGGTGGGCCTGCTCATCTGGGTGATGATCGTTCCGATGCTGCTCAAGGTGGATTTTTCCGCCCTGGGCGGGGTGCGCCGCCACCTGCGCGGCATCGGCGTCACGCTGTTCGTGAACTGGCTGGTCAAGCCGTTCTCCATGGCCTTTCTGGGCTGGCTCTTCATCCGCCAGTGGTTCGCGCCCTGCCTGCCGGCGGGCCAGATCGACAGCTACATCGCCGGACTGGTCCTGCTGGCGGCCGCCCCCTGCACGGCCATGGTGTTCGTGTGGAGCCGCCTCACCGGGGGCGATCCGCTGTTCACGCTGTCCCAGGTGGCCCTGAACGACAGCATCATGATCGTGGCGTTCGCCCCGCTCGTGACCTTCCTGCTGGGCCTGTCGGCCATCACGGTGCCCTGGGACACCCTGCTCGCTTCCGTGGCGCTGTACATCGTCATCCCGGTGGTGCTGGCCCAGTCGTGGCGCCGGGCCTTGCTAGCACGGGGACAGGCCGCGTTCGACGCCACGCTGCAGCGCACCGGCCCCTGGTCGATTGCCGCGCTGCTGCTCACGCTGGTGCTGCTGTTCGCGTTCCAGGGGGAAGCCATCCTGCGCCAGCCCCTGGTCATCGCGCTGCTGGCGGTGCCGATCCTGGTCCAGGTGTTCTTCAACGCCGCGCTGGCCTACGGGCTCAACCGGATGGCGGGCGAGAAGCACGCGGTGGCGTGCCCGTCGGCACTCATTGGCGCCTCCAACTTCTTCGAACTCGCCGTGGCCACCGCCATCAGCCTGTTCGGTTTCGAGTCGGGCGCCGCGCTGGCAACCGTGGTGGGCGTCCTGATCGAAGTGCCCGTCATGCTGCTGGTGGTGAAGGCGGCGAACGCCTCGAAGGGCTGGTACGAGGCCGGTGCCGCGCGCGCCCGCTAGCCACGCCTAGCAGCCTGGGCTCGCCGCAAGCCGGTCGCGCACACCGCGCGCCACGTCCCGCACCCAGGGCTCGCGCTGCCAGTGCGCCTGCGCGAAGGCCGCGATCTGCGGCGCGTAGGCCAGCGAGGCGCCGATCACGTCCAGCCCTTCGAGGAACATGCGCTGATGGCGCTCCGACAGCGTGAACGGCGCGCGGTGCCCCGGCGTGCGCACCTGCAGCCGCGCCACGTCCACCTCCACGGCCAGCGGGCCGTCGCTGGCGGCGGCCTCGTGCAGGAAGGCCTGCGCGTCGGCCTCGGCCACCATGGCGGGCAGCAGGCGGTTGTTGATGGCGTTGGAGTAGAAGATCTCGCCGAAGCTCGGCGCCACCACGGCCTCGAAGCCGTACTGCTGCATGCCCCACACGGCATGTTCGCGGCTCGACCCGCAGCCGTAGTTGGCCGCCGCGAAGAGCACGTTCACGCCAGCGAACCCGGGCCGGTGCAGCGCGCAGTCCGCGCGCGCGTGGCCCTCGCCGTCGTAGCGCAGGTCGTAGAACAGCCCCTGGGCCAGGCCCGCCTTGTCGATGCCGCGCAGGAACTGCTTGGGCATGATCTGGTCGGTATCGAGGTTGGCAATGTCGAGGGCCGCGGCGCGGCCCGTGACCACGCTGATCTTGCCCAGGGCCGGTGTGTTGGTGCTCATGCAAAAGACTCCAGTCGGCGCACGTCGGTGATGTGGCCGGTGACGGCCGCGGCGGCGGCCATGGCGGGGCTCATGAGGTGCGTGATCGCGCCGCGCCCCTGCCGCCCCTCGAAGTTGCGGTTGGTGGTGGAGGCGCAGCGCTGGCCCGGCGCAAGCACGTCGTCGTTCATGGCCAGGCACATGGAGCAGCCCGGCTGGCGCCACTCGAAGCCGGCCGCCTGCAGCCGCCGGGCGATGCCCTCGGCCTCGGCCTGGCGCTTCACGGCACCCGAGCCAGGCACGACCATGGCGCGCACGCCCGGCGCCACGCGCCGACCGGCGGCCACGCGGTCCACCTCGCGCAGGTCCTCGATGCGCGCATTGGTGCACGAGCCGATGAACACGTGCTGCACGGCCACGCCCTCGATGGGCTCGCCCGGCCGCAGGCCCGTGTAGCGCAGGGCCCGCTCGGCGCTCTCGCGCTCCGCGCCGCCAGGCAAGTCCTGCGGCCGGGGCACGACGTCCGTGACGGCCAGGGCCTGGTCGGGGCTCGTGCCCCAGGTCACGTGGGGCGCCACGCCGGATGCGTCGAAGCGGTGTTCCGCATCGAAATGCGCGCCCGCGTCGCTGTGCAGCGTGGCCCAGTGCGCGAGCGCCGGGGCACGCAGTTCACCCGCGAGGTCGGGCGCGCGCTCCAGCACGTAGCGCAGGGCCTCGGCATCGGGCGCGATGAGCGCGCCGCGTGCGCCGGCCTCCACGGCCATGTTGCACAGCGTGAAGCGCGCCTCGACGCTCAGCGCCTCGATGGCCGTGCCGCAGAACTCCACCACGTAGCCGCGCGCGCCCTGCGCGCCGATGCGGCGGATGATGTGCAGCACCAGGTCCTTGGCCGTGGTGCCGGGCGGCAACTGGCCGTCCACGCGGATGCGCATGTCCTGCGCCAGGCGGTACACCAGGGTCTGCGTGGCCAGCACGTGCTCCACCTCGGAGGTGCCGATGCCGAAGCCCAGCGCCCCCAGCGCGCCGTAGGTGGTGGTGTGGCTGTCGCCGCACAGGATGACCATGCCGGGCCGCACCATGCCGTGCTCGGGCGCCACCACGTGCTCGATGCCCTGCAGCGGGTCGTTAGTGCCGAACAGCGGGATGCCATGGCGCTCGCAGTTGGCCTGGAGGTTCGCGGCCTGCAGGGCCGAGGGCGGGTCCTGGATCACGCGGTGCCGCACGGGGTGCGTGGGGATGATGTGGCTCACCACGGCCACGTTCTGCCCCGGCAGGGACACGCCGCGCCCGGCCGCGTGCAGGCCCGCGAAGGCCTGCGGGCTGGTGTATTCGTTCATCAGGTGCAGGTCGCAGAACAGCAGCACGTTCTGCGCGTCGAGCGCGGCCACGGTGTGGCTCTCGACCAGCTTGCGGTAGAGGGTGCGCGGCGCGCTCATGCGGGTTCTCCTTGCAGGAAGGGCAGCGCCTCGGCCAGCAGGGCCTCGGGCGCTTCCTCGGCGATGTAGTGGCCGCAGAGCAAGGCGTGGCCGCGCACGTCGTGCGCCACGCGGCGCCATTCGGCGAGCACGTCGAAGCAGCGGTGCACCACGCCCTCGGCGCCCCAAAGCGCGAGCACGGGCATGGCGAGGTGGCGCCCGGCGTCGCGGTCCGCGCGGTCGTGCTCCAGGTCGATGCCCGCCGCGGCGCGGTAGTCCTCGCAGATGCCGCGGGCCGCGCCGGGCAGCGCGAGGCAGCGCTGGTACTCGGCCAGCGCACGCGGGTCGAACGGCGCCAGGCCCGCGCTGCGCCGGCCCATCACGTCGCGCACGTAGGCGGCCGGATCGGCCTCGATGAGCCGCTCGGGCAGCGGCGCGGGCTGGATCAGGAAGAACCAGTGCCAGTAGGCGCGCGCGAACGCATCGCTAGCCTGCTCGTACATCGCGAGCGTGGGGGCGATGTCGAGCAGCACCACGCGCTGCACGGCCCCGGGGTGGTCCAGCGCGAGCCGGTGCGCCACGCGCGCGCCCCGGTCGTGGGCCAGCACGGCGAAGCGCTCGTGGCCCAGGTGGCGCATGGCGGCGCGCATGTCGGCCGCCATGGCGCGCTTGCTGTAGGCCGCGTGCTGTGCATCGCCCGCGGGCTTGGCCGAATCGCCGTAGCCGCGCAGGTCGGCCAGCACCAGCGTGAAATGCCGCGCGAGCTGCGGCGCCACCTTGTGCCAGATCGCGTGCGTCTGCGGGTGGCCGTGCAGCAGCAACAGCGGCGGGCCGCTACCGCCGACGCGGGCGTGGATGTGCACGCCCTCGGCCGTGGGGATGGCGTGCGGCGCGAAGCCGGGGAACAGCGCGGATGCGGGATCGGGCATGGTGGATGGGGGCATGGAGGGTCAGTCGATGGTGATGCCGCGCTCCTTGACGAGGCGCGCCCACTGGGGCATTTCCTTTTCGAGGCGCTCGCGCGCCTGCTCGGGCGTGCTGGGCAGCGGATCGAAGCCCTCGCGCGCCATGCGCTCCTTCAGGGCCGGGGTCTGCAAGGCCTTGTTGAGCGCGGCATTGAGCTGGCGCAGCACGGGCTGGGGCGTGCCCGCCGGGGCGAACACCATGAACCAGGTCTCGAACGCATAGCCCGGCACGCCGGCCTCGGCGATGGTGGGCACGTCGGGCAGCAGCGCCGAGCGCTGGGCGCCCGTCACGCCCAGGGCGCGCAGCTTGCCCGACAGCACGTGCGGCCGCGCAGCCGACAGCACGGGAAAGCTCAGCGCCACCTGGCCCGACATGGTGTCCACCAGCGCCGGGCCGCCGCCGCGGTACGGGATGTGGACGATGGACACGTCCGCCGCGCCCTTGAACAGCTCGGCCGCCATGTGGAAGGTGCTGCCCGCGCCCGCCGAGCCGTACGAATACTTGCCCGGCTGCGCCTTGAGCAACGCCACCAGTTCCTTCACATTGCGCGCGGGCAGCCCGTTGTTCACCACCAGCACGTGCTGCGAGCTGGCCACCATGCCGATGGGGGCGAGGTCTTTGAGCGTGTCGTAGGGCATGCGCGGCGTGAGCGCGGGGTTGATGGCCAGCGACACCGTCTGCAGGCCGATGGTGTAGCCGTCGGCCGGCGCCTTGGCCACCACGTCCACGCCGATGTTGCCGCCCGCGCCGCCCTTGTTCTCGATGAACAGGGTGCCGCCCACGGCCCTGGCCCATTCGTCGGCCACGAGCCGCGCGGCGATGTCGGCGCTGCCGCCGGGCGCGTATGGCACCACGAGCCGGATGGGCTTGGCCGGGTAGGCCTGGGCCTGGGCGGCGCCCGCCGCGAACGACGCGAGCGCGGCCATGGCCAGGCAGCGGGTGAAGCGCATGAGGCCCTGGCGGCCCGGACGGGAAAAGTTCATGGGGTGTCTCCTTGCTGGTGTGTTGTGCGGCCATGATATGAATTACCTCAAACCGCATAAAGTGGCGCACACTTATTTCATTCGTTAATTCAATTCACGAATTTCCACCATGGACGGCTTCTCCGACCTGCGCTTTTTCTCGCTGCTGCTCAAGGAGGGCAGCCTGGCCGCCGCCGCGCAGCAGATGGGCGTGACGCCCCCCGCACTGAGCCGGCGGCTCGCGCAGCTCGAAAAGCGCCTGGGCGTGCGCCTGCTGCACCGCACCACGCGGCGCATGCACCTCACGCCCGAGGGCGAGACTTACCTGCTCGAAGGCGCGCGCGTGCTGGCCGACCTCGAGGCGCTCGAGCGCACCGTGTCGGGCGCGCGCAGCACGCCGCGCGGGCGGCTGCGCATCGCGGCCACGCTGGGGTTCGGCCGCGTGCGGCTCGCGCCCGCGCTCTCGGCCTTCGCGCGCGAGTACCCGCAGGTGGAGGTGCAGCTGCACCTGACCGAGCGGCCCGTGAACCTCGTCGAGCAGGGCTTCGACGCCGTGGTGCGCTTCGGCGAGCTGCCCGACTCGCGCCTCACGGCGCGGCGCCTGCTGGCCAACGCCCGCGTGCTGTGCGCCACGCCCGCCTACCTGGCCGAAGCCGGCGAGCCGCGCATGCCCGCGGATTTGCTCGCGCACCGCTGCATCGTGCTGCGCGAGAGCGACGAAACCTACGGCACCTGGCACCTGCACCAGGGCGAACGGCACGAGAGCGTGAAGGTGCGCGGCCCGCTCTCCACCAACGACGGCGGCGCGGCGCTGGCCTGGGCGCTGGACGGCCAGGGCATCCTCGCGCGCTCGCTGTGGGACGTGCAGCCCCACCTGGAGGCCGGGCGGCTGCGCCAGGTGCTGCCCGCCTGGGCGCTGCCGCCGTCCGACGTGTACCTGGTCTACCCCACGCGCAGCGACCTGTCGGCCAAGACGCGGGCGCTGTCGGAGTTCCTGCGGGAATGGTTCGGCCGCGCCCCTTGATTTTTCGCGCGGATGGCCGATAACCTGGGCATGTCCATCTCCGCCACCTCCTCCACCACGGCGTCGGGCGCCCTGCAGGGTGTCGGCGGCAGTTCCAGCGATCTCGCGGCGCTGCAGCGCAAGCTGCGCGAGCTGACCGATGCGCTCAAGCAGGTGCCCTACGAGAACCTCGACGCGAAGGCCAAGCAGCAGAAGGCCAAGCTGCTGCAGACCCAGATCCAGATGGTGCAGCAGCAGATCGAGGCCCTGATGCGCCAGAAGCAGCAGGAACAGCTCGACAAGCAGCGCGAAAAGCAGCAGGCCACCGAGGCCCAGGCCCAGCAGCGCCCGGGCCAGGACCGCAAGCCGTCCGCGCCCGGGCTCGGCGCATCGGTCGATACCTACGCCTGAGCCGCGGCCACCAGCCGCTGGGTGTAGGGGTGGCGCGGCGCCTCCAGCACCTGCCGCACGGGGCCCGATTCGAGCACCTCGCCGTCCTTCATCACGATGACCTCGTGCGCCATGGCGCGGATCACCTCCACGTCGTGCGTGATGAGCAGGTAGGACAGGCCCCGCTCCTTCTGCAGCCGCTGCAGCAGGCCCAGCACCTGCTGCTGGATGGTCACGTCGAGCGCGCTCGTGGGCTCGTCGAGCACGAGCAGCTTCGGCCCCACGATGAGCGCGCGCGCAATCGCCAGGCGCTGGCGCTGGCCGCCCGAGAACTCGTGCGGGTAGCGTGCGAGCAGCCCGGGAAACTGCGCCTCGGCCAGCCCCACGTCGGCCAGCGCCTGCTGCACGCGCGCACGGCGCTCGGCCTCGGGCAGCGCGGGGGCGTGCACGCGCAGGCCCTCGCCCACGATCTCCTCGACCGTGAGGCGCGGCGAGAGCGACGAGAACGGGTCCTGGAACACCACCTGCACCTGCTGGCGCAGCGCCTGGTTGTGCGGCGTGTTGCGCGTGGCGGGCTGCTGCCACGCCTGCCCGGCCACCTGCAGCTCCCCCGCGTGCGGCAGCAGCCCCAGGATGGCCTGGGCCAGCGTGGACTTGCCCGAGCCCGACTCGCCCACCACGCCCAGCGTCTGCCCCGGCAGCAGGCGCAGGCCGGCGCCCTGCACGGCTACGAACTCCCCCTTGCGGAACCAGCCGCGCACGCCCGGCAGCGGCACGGGGTAGGCCACGCGCAGGCCGTCCGCCCGCACCAGGGGCGGCGCGTCCCCGACGGGCGCGGGCGCCACGTCGCGCCGGGGCTGGCTGGCGATGAGGCGCTGCGTGTAGGCGTGCTGCGGCCGCGCGAACACCTGCTCCACGGGCCCCTGCTCGACGACCAGGCCCTGCTCCATCACGGCCACGCGGTCGGCGAAGCGGCGCACGAGGTTCAGGTCGTGCGTGATGAGCAGCACGGCCATGCCGCTGGCGCGCTGCAGGTCGGACAGCAGGTCGAGGATCTGGCCGCGCAGCGTCACGTCGAGCGCCGTGGTGGGCTCGTCGGCCAGCAGCAGCGCGGGCTCGCAGGCCAGGGCCATGGCGATCATGGCGCGCTGGCGCTGGCCGCCGCTGAGCTGGTGCGGGTACGCGAGCGCGCGCCGCGCGGGCTCGGGGATGCCGGTTTTTGCTAGCAGTTCGATAGCTGCTTGCGCGCTCTGGGCGGGCGCCAGGGCCTTTTTTTGCTCCAAGACCTCGGCGATCTGCCGGCCCACGGTCATGAGCGGGTTGAGCGCCGTCATGGGTTCCTGGAACACCATGGCGATGTCGCCCCCGCGCACGCCGCGCATCTCGCGCTCGGACAGCGCGAGCAGGTCGCGCCCGCGCAGCAGCGCCTCGCCCTCCACGTGCGCATCGCCCGCCAGGCGCAGCAGCGACAGCGCCGTGATGGACTTGCCCGAGCCCGATTCGCCCACGAGCGCAAGCTTTTCGCCGGGGGCGATGGCGAAGTCCACGCCGTGCACCACGGTCTTGGCGCCGAAGGACACGCGCAGGTTGCGGACCTCTAGCAAACTCATCGGTCGGCCTTTCGCGGATCGAGCGCGTCGCGCAGCGCGTCGCCCATGAAGGTGAGCAGCAGCAGCGTGGCGACGAGCACGCCGAAGGTGGACAGCGAGATCCACCATGCGTCGATGTTGTTCTTGCCTTGCGAGAGCAGCTCGCCCAGGCTGGGTGTGCCCGGCGGCACGCCCAGGCCCAGGAAGTCGAGCGAGGTGAGCGAGAGGATGGCCGCGCTCATCTGGAACGGCAGGAAGGTGACCACGGGCGTGAGGCTGTTGGGCAGGATGTGGCGCCAGACGATCTGCCCGTCGGGCACGCCCAGTGCGCGCGCGGCCTTCACGTAGTCGAGCTGGCGGTTGCGCAGGAACTCGGCGCGCACGTAGTCCGACAGCCCCATCCAGCCGAACAGCGACAGCAGCACCAGCAGCAGGCCCAGGCTGGGCGAGAAGATGGCGCTGAAGATGATGAGCAGGTACAGCTCGGGCATGGAGCCCCAGATCTCGATGAAGCGCTGGAACACCAGGTCCGTGCGCCCGCCGAAGAAGCCCTGCACGGCCCCCGCCAGCACGCCCAGCAGCACGCCTGTCGCGGTGAGCGCCAGGCCGAACAGCACGCTCACGCGAAAGCCGTAGAGGAGCTGCGCGAGCAGGTCGCGCCCGCGGTCGTCGGTGCCGAGCCAGTTGTCGCGCGTGGGCGGCGCGGGGTTGGGCGCCTTGGCGAAGTAGTTGATGGTGTTCTTGCCGTAGGGGTTGAGGGTGTAGAGCGCCCAGTTGCCGCCCTGAGCCAGCCGCTCGCGGATGAACGGGTCGAGGTAGTCGGTGGGCGTGTCGAAGTCGCCGCCGAAGGTCTTCTCGGGGTAGTCCTTCACCAGCGGCCAGTAGGTCTGGCCCTCGTAGCGCACGGCCAGGGGGCGGTCGTTGCTGATGAGCTCGGCGGCAAGGCTCAGCGCCACCAGCAGGCTGAACAGCACCAGGCTCCAGTAGCCCAGGCGGTTGCGCTTGAAGCGCCCCCAGGCGCGGCGCGCGGGGGAAAGGGAAGCGGGGCTAGTCGAACTTGACACGCGGGTCTACCCATACGTAGCAGAGGTCGCTGACGAGCTTGGTGACGAGCCCGATCAGCGTGAACAGGTACAGCGTGCCCAGCACCACGGGGTAGTCGCGGCGGATCACGCTCTCGTACGAAAGCAGCCCCAGCCCGTCGAGCGAGAACAGCGTCTCGATGAGCAGCGAGCCCGTGAAGAACGCGCCGATGAAGGCCGACGGAAAGCCCGTGATGATGGGGATCAGCGCGTTGCGGAACACGTGCCGCCACAGCACCTGCCGCTCCGACAGCCCCTTGGCGCGCGCCGTGAGCACGTATTGCTTGCGGATTTCCTCCAGGAAGGCGTTCTTGGAGAGCATGGCCGTCACCGCGAAGCTGCCCGCCACCATCGCGGTGACCGGCAGGGCGATGTGCCAGAGGTAGTCCGCGATACGCGCGCCCCACGAGAGTTCATCCCAGTTCGCCGAGGTCAGCCCGCGCAGCGGGAACCACTGCAGCTGCCCGCCGAAGATGACCAGCAGCGCCACGCCCAGCACGAAGCCCGGGATGGCGTAGCCCACCAGGATGAGCAGGGTGGTCACCAGGTCGAACCGCGAGCCCGCGCGCACCGCCTTGGCCACGCCCAGGGGCACGGCCACGAGGTAGCTGATGAAGAAGGTCCACAGCCCCAGGCTAACGGACACGGGCAGCTTCTCGCGGATGAGCTGCCACACGTCCTTGTTCTGGAAGAAGCTGCGGCCCAGGTCGAACCGGGCGAACTGGCCCAGCATCTGCCAGAACCGCTCGTGCGCGGGCTTGTCGAAGCCGTAGAGCGCCTTGATCTGCGCGAGCCGCTGGGGATCGACGCCCTGCCCGCCCCGGTAGGCCAGGCCCGCGCCCTCCGCGCCGCGCCCGCCCACGCCGGCCTTGGCCTCTGCCAGGTACTGCTCCACGGGGCCGCCCGGCACGAACTGGATCACCACGAAGGTCAGCAGCAGCACGCCCAGCAGCGTGGGCAGCATGAGCAGGATGCGCTTGAGGACGTAGGCGAACATGGCTGGCGATTATGGCGAGGCCGTCACGGCTGCTTGGACCACCAGGTGTTCACAGCCCACATCTCGCCCGGCGAATACGGCGGCAGCGCCTCGGGCCGCGCCAGGCGCCAGGCGTTGTAGGCCATGCGGTGCGTGGGCGCCGTCCACTGCGGGATCAGGTAGTGGCCATGGGCGATGATGCGGTCCAGCGCGTGGCAGGCGGGCAGGAGCTGCGCCTCGGTCTTGGCCTCAGTCATGGCGGTGATCATCGCGTCCACCGCCGGGCTCTTCACGCCGGTGAAGTTGCCCGAGTTCTCCGTGTCAGCGGCCTGGCTGCCGAACAGGTCGGCGAACTCCTGCCCCGGGTTGTTCGTGCCCTGGTAGGCGATGGTGGTCACGTCGAAGTCGAACTTCTGCAGCCGCTGCTGGTACAGCGCATAGTCCACGGAGCGGAACTTCAGCACGACGCCCAGCTTTTCGAGGTTGCGCTGCCAGGGCGCGACGGAGCGCACGCCGGTTTCGGCGCTGTCCAGGTATTCCAGCTCGAACGGCGCACCCCGGGCCACGCCGGGGGCGCTCACGCTGCGCAGCACGCCGTCCTGCACCTCCCAGCCCGCCTCGCGCAGCAGCGCCTGGGCGCGGCGCAGGTTGGCACGCAGGGACGAGGGCGGGTCGGTGGACGGCGGCACCGTCATCGGGCCAAAGGCGGCGGCGGGAATCTGCTTGCGCCAGGGCGCCATCAGCGCCAACTCCTCGGGCGACGGGCTGCCGCGCGTCTCGCAGATCGTGTTGCCGAACAGGCCGTTCACGCGCTGGTACGAGCCGTAGAACATCTGGCGGTTCATCCACTCGAAGTCCAGCGCCAGGCCCAGGGCCTCGCGCACGCGCACGTCCGAAAGCAGCGGGCGGCGCACGTTGAGCACGTAGCTCTGGAAGCCCGCGGGCAGCTTGTGCGCGAACTCACCCTTCACCAGCTCGCCCGTGTCGAACTTGCGGCCCTTCACGCGCCGCGCCCAGTCGCCCGCGCTGAAGAAGCGCATCAGGTCGAACTCGCCGGCCTTCAGCGCTTCGAGCCGCGCCGTGCTGTCCTTGTAGATCTTGACCGTCACGCGGTCGAAGTTGGCCGTGCCGCGCCGCACGTTCAGGTCGCGCGCCCAATAGTTCGGGTCGCGCACGTAGGTGATGTCCTTGCCGAAGCGCACGGGGCCGATGCGGTACGGGCCGCTGCCAATGGGCTCCTCCATCACCACCTGGTCGAACGGCTTGCCCGCGCCCCAGTCGCGGCTGAAGACGGGCAGCAGCGTGCCCACCACCAGCGGCAGCTCGCGGTTGGGCACGCGCAGGCGGAAACGCACGGTGCGCGCATCCACCACGTCCACGCCCGCCACGTCGGCCAGCAGAGTCTTGTAGGCGGGCGTGGCGTAGGGGCCGACCAGGGTGTCGTAGCTGTGCTTCACGTCCTGCGCCAGCACCGGCTTGCCGTTGTGAAAGCGCGCCTCGGGCCGCAGGCGGAAGGTGACGGACAGGCCGTCGGCCGCCACCGCCACGTCCTCGGCCAGCAGGCCGTAGCCCGTGGCGGTCTCGTCCAGCGAGGGGGTGAGCAGCGTGTCGAACAGCAGGTCCGCCAGGTACGCGGGCTCGCTGCCCTTGATGGTGAACGGGTTGTATTTGTCGAACGTGGACGTGCGCAGGCCGCTCACCAGCCAGATCTCGCCGCCCTTGGGGGCCTGCGGGTTCACGTAGCCGAAGTGGCCGAACCCCGCCGGGTAGCGTGGCTCGCCCCACAGCGCATAGGCGTGGGCGGCCCAGGCAGGCTGCGTGCACAAGCCCCAGAGAACGGGCAGGAAAAGGCGCCAAAACTGCATGCGACAATTCTGCATCACGCACACATCGCATCTCACAGGAGAACAACAATGGGTTTCCTCGCCGGCAAGAAGCTGCTCATCACGGGCGTTCTGTCCAACCGCTCCATCGCCTACGGCATCGCCCGCGCCTGCCACAGCCAAGGCGCGGAACTCGCCTTCAGCTACGTGGGCGAGCGCTTCAAGGACCGCATCACCGAATTCGCCGCCGAGTTCGATTCCAAGCTGATCTTCGACTGCGACGTGGCCGACGACGCGCAGATCGAGGGCATGTTCACCGGCCTGGCCGCCGCCTGGGGCCAGTTCGACGGCTTCGTCCACTCCATCGGCTTCGCGCCGCGCGAAGCCATCGCGGGCAACTTCCTCGACGGCCTCTCGCGCGAGGGCTTCCGCATCGCGCACGACATCAGCGCCTACAGCTTCCCGGCCATGGCCAAGGCCGCCCTGCCCTACCTGAACGACAAGTCGTCGCTGCTCACGCTGAGCTACCTGGGCGCGCTGCGCAGCATTCCCAACTACAACACCATGGGCCTGGCCAAGGCCAGCCTGGAGGCCAGCGTGCGCTACCTCGCCGAGGCCGTGGGCCGCACCGAGGACGGCCGCTGCATCCGCGCCAACGGCATCAGCGCCGGCCCCATCAAGACGCTGGCCGCCAGCGGCATCAAGGACTTCGGCAAGCTGCTCGGCCGCGTGGCCGACGCCGCGCCGCTGCGCCGCAACGTAACCATCGAGGACGTGGGCAACGTGGCGGCCTTCCTGCTCTCGGACCTGGCCAGCGGCGTGACGGCCGAGATCACCTACGTGGACGGCGGCTTCAGCCAGACGGCGGGCCTGTCGGCCGACCAGGTCTGACCGAGAACCCCCGCTGCAAAAAACAAGCCCCGCGATTGCGGGGCTTGTTTTTTTGGGGTGGCCGGGCTTACGCCTGCTGCTCGGTTTCCACGCGGCGCAGGTGGGCGTAGATCTGGTCCTTCAGGTGCAGCTTTTCCTTCTTGAGCTGCTCGATCTCCAGGTCCGTCGCCTGCACGAGGCGCGCCTCCATGTTCTGGATGCGCTGGTCCAGCTCGTTGTGCTTGTCGAACAGGTGGGTGAAGCGGGCGTCCTGCCCCTTGATCTTGGTGATCAGCTCGCGGTATTCGGGAAACATGCACTCTCCTTCGGGTTGATGCGGTTCATTCCAGGCAGCCGGTGCCCGCCCGCCTGGGGGTGCGTGCAGCCTCAGGCGTTTTGAGGCTCCAGCGCTTGTCCATCCTGCGCAAGCAGCTATTGAAAACGGAGCAAATGGCATCCGCCACGGCTTGCAGAATCAGGGTATGTAGTTCCGGACGCACCGCACGCTCATCAGCAAGCTTTTGAAGCCCGATACCGAACTAACACCCCCGGCACCATCAAAACTCATCATGTTGGCAAGGTTCGAGTCCATTTCGGTCGAGCTCCAATAATAGGTGTTAGCCGCAAACCCTCCTATGGCCGACGGGTTGATAAACAAACTGCTGAGCTGAACCTGGGCTGGCAAGTACCAGTCGGTATAGCTGCCAGAATTGAAATGACTGCAGCTTTCGGCCGCACTGGCAGAAGGCTGCGTGGCCACAATGATCACGGCAGTATTGAACGCCCCATCCGTAGTGCTCGTCGCACCCGTGAAGGATGTGTCGCCCCAACTTTGGCTGGAAATATCGGTAGTCGCCGCAATGAGTTCGGGCTGGCCGCTGCCAGACAGCGTGGCAATCACGCCCCCTTGCAGCGGCTGCCCCACCGCATACGCATAGGTAAACCCGCCCGCCACCCTGACCATGCCCGCCGGGGTGCTGACGACAACGTCCACCGCACCGGCGGCATGCGCTGGCGTGACTACCGTGACCTGCGTGGCGCTGACCACGGTGACCGACGTGCCCGGCACGCCGTCAAAGCTGACGCCCGTGGCATTGGCGAGGTTGCTGCCCGTCAGGGTGACGGTGGTGCCGCCCGCTGGCGAGCCGCTGGCGGGGCTGATGCCCGTGACCGTGGGGGCCGCGCCCAGCAGCCCGCGGCAGATGGCATCCACGTCCACCCGGCACGCCGCCGCATTGGCGAGCACCGTGCCGACCTGGCATACCGGCGTGGGCGAAGCCGAGGGCGTGCCCGGCTGCAGCAGCTTGTCGGCGGTGTTGGCGCCGGTGAAGCATTGGCCCAGGGTGGGCGGCACCAAGCTGGTGACGCGCAGCGTGGCGCCTGAATTGTTGGTGAACTCCTCTTGCGCGAACCCCGTGAAGTCCGCGCCCGACAAGGTGGGGACGACGGGAATGGGCCGCGTCTCCCCTGCGGGGTTGGTGAAGCTGTTGAGCGGCAGCGCCAGCAGCCCCGCGTTGTGCATAGCGACGCCCAGGGTGACGACGGCCAGCCACCCCAGCACGCGCTGGGCGGCTGGCCCCCGGCGCAGTTGCCACCACCCGGCCAGGGCCAGCGCCCCCATCAACAGCGCCAGCGCCATGGGGCCGTTGGCGGGCACGGAACTCGCGGCCGCAGGGCCCACGATGATGACTTGCGCCGAAGCGCTGGCGGCGCACAGCAGCAGGGCCAGCGCGACGGCGGTGCTGCGGGATGTAAGCATTCGGGGCATTAGCGACCGCCTGTGGTTGTGCATCATTTCAAAAAGCATCGCCGCATGTTACAGCACGTTACGTGCGCTCAGATGGTGCGCCCGAACGGCCCGTCGTCCCCCACCTGCACCAGCCGGCCCTGGGCCTTGGGGGTGCTGGCGGCGCGCCCCGGCTCGGCCACGCAGTCGGCGTAGTAGCGCACGTTGCCCTCGTCGTCCTCGATCTCCACGAGGCCGTGGATGTCGGTCTCGAAGCCGGGGCACATCTTGGCGAATTCGCGCGCGAACTTGAGGTAGTCCACGATCTTCTTGTTGAACACCTCGCCGGGGATCAGCAGCGGGATGCCCGGCGGGTACGGCGTGATGAGGCTGGTGGTGATGCGGCCTTCGAGGTGGTCGATCTCCACGCGCTCGGTCTTGCGGTGCGCGATGTAGGCGTAGGCATCGCTGGGCTTCATCGCGGGCGTGAGGTCGGAGAGGTACATCTCGGTGGTCAGGCGCGCGATGTCGTACTTCGCGTAGAGCTGGTGCACGTGCTGGCACAGGTCGCGCAGGCCCATGCGCTCGTAGCGCTTGTGCTGCTGGCAGAACTCGGGAAGGATGCGCCACATGGGCTGGTTCTTCTCGTAGTCGTCCTTGAACTGCTGCAGCGCGGTCAGCAGCGTGTTCCAGCGGCCCTTGGTGATGCCGATGGTGAACATGATGAAGAAGCTGTACAGGCCCGTCTTCTCGACTACCACGCCGTGCTCGGCGAGGTACTTGGTGACGATGCTGGCCGGGATGCCGGTCTTGTCGAACTTGCCGTCGAGGTTCAGGCCCGGGGTGACGATGGTGGACTTGATCGGGTCCAGCATGTTGAAGCCGTCGGCCAGTTGGCCGAAGCCATGCCACTTGCTGCCGTTCTTCCGGCCCTTGCCGTCGCTGCGGATGATCCAGTCCTCGGCGCGGCCCAGGCCCTCTTCCACGAGCTTGTCCGGGCCCCAGACCTTGAACCACCAGTCGTTCTTGCCGAAGTCTTCCTCCACCTGGCGCATGGCGCGGCGGAAGTCCAGCGCTTCGAGCAGGCTTTCCTCCACCAGCGCGGTGCCACCGGGCGGCTCCATCATCGCGGCGGCCACATCGCAGCTCGCGATGATGCTGTACTGCGGGCTGGTGGACGTGTGCATCAGGTAGGCCTCGTTGAAGAGGTGCCTGTCGAGCTTGGCGGTCTGCGAGTCCTGCACCAGCACGTGGCTGGCCTGGCTGATGCCCGCCAGCAGCTTGTGGATGGACTGCGTGGCGTAGGTCACCGAATACTTGGGCCGCGTGCGCTTCTTGCCCATGGCGTGGTAGCTGCCGTAGAACGGGTGAAAGGCCGCGTGGGGCAGCCAGGCCTCGTCGAAGTGCAGGTTGTCCACGTAGCCGTCGAGCATGCCCTTGATGGTCTCGGTGTTGTAGAGCACGCCGTCGTAGGTGCTCTGCGTGAGGGTGAGCACGCGGGGCTTGACCTTCTTGGCGTCCACGCCCTTGAGCAAGGGGTTGGCCTTGATCTTGGCCTGGATGGCCGCAGGCTCGAACTCGCTTTGCGGTATGGGGCCGATGATGCCGAAGTGGTTGCGCGTGGGCTTCATGAACACGGGGATGGCCCCGGTCATGATGATGCTGTGCAGGATGGACTTGTGGCAGTTGCGGTCCACCACCACCACGTCGCCGGGCGCCACGGTGTGGTGCCACACCATCTTGTTCGACGTGCTCGTGCCGTTGGTCACGAAGAAGCAGTGGTCGGCGTTGAAGATGCGCGCGGCGTTGCGCTCGCTCTCGCCGATGGCGCCGTCGTGGTCCAGCAGCTGGCCCAGCTCTTCCACGGCGTTGCACACGTCGGCGCGCAGCATGTTCTCGCCGAAGAACTGGTGGAACATCTGGCCCACGGGGCTCTTCAAGAAGGCCACGCCGCCCGAGTGGCCGGGGCAGTGCCAGGAATACGAGCCGTCTTCCGCGTAGTCGAGCAGCGCCTTGAAGAATGGGGGCTGCACGCTCTCCAGGTAGCTCTTGGCTTCGCGGATGATGTGCTTGGCCACGAACTCGGGCGTGTCCTCGAACATGTGGATGAAGCCATGCAGCTCGCGCAGGATGTCGTTGGGCAGGTGGCGCGCGGTCTTGGTTTCGCCGTAGATGTAGATCGGCACGTCGGCGTTCTTGCGGCGCACCTCGCCGATGAAGCTGCGCAGGCTGTGGATGATCGGGTCCTGCCCCGCGCCCAGGGTGAACTCCTCGTCGTCGATCGACAGGATGAAGGCGCTGGCGCGGCTTTGCTGCTGCGCGAATTGCGACAGATCACCGTAGCTCGTCACGCCCAGCACCTCGAAGCCCTCGGCCTCGATGGCCTGCGCCAGGGCGCGAATGCCCAGCCCCGAGGTGTTCTCGGAACGGTAGTCCTCGTCGATGATGACAATGGGAAAACGGAACTTCATGGGCGGCCTCCACAACGGGCTCAAAAATCAAACAGGCGCGAAGTGTAAGGAATAACCATGACACGGCCCGGTTTTCAACCAGAATGTGGCGCAGTGCAAACATAGCGCGTATCTAGGAGGACTGATGGACGCATCCACCCTGTGGTGGCTGGCAGCGGGCGCGGCCGTGGTGGCCGAGCTGCTCACCGGCACCTTTTACCTGCTGATGCTCGCCATCGGCCTCGTGGCCGGGGCGCTGGCCGCGCACCTGGGCGCTGCCCCTCCCGCCCAAATCGTCGCCGCCGCCCTGGTGGGCGCCGCCGCTGTGGCGGCCTGCTACGGCGTGCGCCGCCGCCACCCGAAAAGCCCGCCCGCCGCGAGCAACCGCGACGTGAACCTGGACGTGGGCGAAACCGTCACCGTGCAGGCCTGGAGCGCCGACGGCACGGCCCAGGTGAAGTACCGCGGCGCGCAGTGGACGGTGGCGCTGCAGCCCGGCACCGCCCCCGCCGACGCCCTGCCCGGCCCCTACCGCGTGGTGGAAGTGGTGGGCAGCCGCCTGATCGTCAACAAACCCTGAAGGGAGAGGAAGCAACCATGGAAATCGCCATCGTCCTGTTCGTCATCGCCGCCATCTTCATCGTGCGCGCCGTCAAGGTCGTGCCGCAGCAACACGCCTGGGTGAAGGAGCGCCTGGGCAAGTACGCGGGCACGCTCACGCCGGGGCTGAACTTCCTCGTGCCCTTCATCGACCGCGTGGCCTACAAGCACAGCTTGAAGGAAATTCCGCTCGACGTGCCCAGCCAGGTCTGCATCACGCGCGACAACACGCAGCTGCAGGTGGACGGCATCCTGTACTTCCAGGTGACCGACCCCATGCGCGCGAGCTACGGCTCGTCCAACTACATCATGGCCGTCACGCAGCTCGCGCAGACCTCGCTGCGCAGCGTGATCGGCAAGCTTGAACTCGACAAGACCTTCGAGGAGCGCGACATGATCAACGCCCAGGTGGTCTCGGCCATCGACGAGGCGGCGCTCAACTGGGGCGTGAAGGTGCTGCGCTACGAGATCAAGGACCTGACCCCGCCCGCCGAGATCCTGCGCTCCATGCAGGCCCAGATCACCGCCGAGCGCGAAAAGCGCGCGCTCATCGCCGCCTCCGAGGGCCGCCGCCAGGAGCAGATCAACATCGCCACGGGCGAGCGCGAGGCCTTCATCGCGCGTTCCGAGGGCGAGAAACAGGCCGTCATCAACAAGGCCCAGGGCGAGGCCGAGTCCATCAAGGCCGTGGCCGACGCCACCGCGCAGGCGCTGGAGCGCATCGCCCACGCCATCCGCCAGCCCGGCGGCGAGCAGGCCGTGCAGCTCAAGATCGCCGAGCAGGCCGTGGGCGCCTACGGCAAGCTGGCGGCGGACGCCACCACCACGCTGGTGGTGCCGAGCAACATGACCGAGGTGTCGGCGCTGATCACCTCGGCCATGAAGATGATGCAAGTGGGGCAGCGCACATAGCTTCATGACAGGGTTTGAGGTCAAAAAGGCCTCCAGCCCTTATGTGGCGCGCGCCGGCAGCTATGCTTTTTGATCCACCGGCAGCCGCAGCCCGAAGCTGATCCGCCCCTGCCCCTGCCGTGCGAACGCCGCGCCGCCGTGCATGCGGGCGATGGCCTGCACGATGGCCAGGCCCAGGCCGTGGCTCTCCATGCTGTTGGCGCGGGCGTGGTCCGCGCGGTAGAAGCGGTCGAACACGTGGGCGAGCTGCTCGCCGGTCAGCGGCGGGCTGGCGTTGGTGACGGCGAGCTCCGCCCAGCCGGGCCCGGGCTGCGCGATCTGCACCGCGATGTCCGGGCTGCCGCTGGCGTGCTGGATGGCGTTTTGCAGCAGGTTGGTGACGGCCCGGCGCAGCAGCGAGGTCTCGCCCCACACCTGCGCGTCGCCGCTCACCTGCACGGCCATGCCGGACTCGTCGAGCACCATGTCGAAGAAGTCGATGATCTTGCGCACCTCGTGCGCGAGCGACACCTGCACGCGGCCGCGCGCGCGCTCGCCCTGCTCGGCGCGCGCGAGGAACAGCATGTCGGCCACGATGCCGCGCAGGCGCTCCAGTTCCTCCAGGTTGGACTGCAGCACCTCGCGCAGCGCGCTCGCGCTGCGCTCGCGCGAGAGGGCCACCTGGGTCTGGCCGATGAGGTTGGCCACGGGCGTGCGCAGTTCGTGGGCCACGTCAGCGTTGAAGGTTTCGAGCTGCTGGTAGGCGGCGTTGAGGCGGTCGAGCGCGGCGTTGAACGAGGCGCCCATGTCCAGCAGCTCCAGCGGCAGCGCGGGCAGGCGCAGGCGCTCGCCCCGGCTGTCGGGGCCGATGCGCTGGGCCTCCCGCGAGAGCCGCTGCACGGGCCGCAGCCCGGCCACGGCCACCCAGTAGCCCAGGCCCGCCACCAGGGCGGCGCCCAGCACGGCGAAGACCATGAGCGCGGTCTCGAAGGTCTTGAGCGTGTGGGCGATGCCCGCCATGTCCATGCCCGCCACCAGCACCACGGCGGGGCGGATGTCGTTGGCCGGCACGCGCACACCCAGCACGGCCATGCGCTGCCCGGGCTCCTGCAGCGGCACGATCACGGGCCGGCCGGCGCGCGCGATGGCAGCCTCGGTCATGGCCTGGGCGCCGTCGCCGTGGCGCCAGGCGGTGTCGTCGCTCCAGAGCCAGTAGCGCGTGTGGCCGTCGGCGCTGCCGAGCTCGTCCATCTTCTCCTTGGCGTGCTGCAGCAGTTGGGGCGAGCGGCCGCGCACCAGCATGTAGCGGATGTCCTCGATGTGCCCCTGCAGCTGCTCGGCCTGGTAGCGGTCGAGCGCGCGGGCCAGCACGTGGTGCAGCGCCATGCCGGTGACGGCGAAGACGGCCACGGCCACGGCGGCGAACATGAGCGCCAGGCGCCCGGCGATGGAGCGGCGCCAGCGCCGCACGCGCTCAAGCACTGGCCTGCGCTCCCTCGCGTTCCTCCATCACGTAGCCCATGCCGCGGATGGTGTGCAGCAGCGGCCGCGCGAAGGGCGCGTCGATCTTGGCGCGCAGGCGCTTGACGGCGACCTCGACCACGTTGGTGTTGCTGTCGAAGTTCATGTCCCACACGGCTTCGGCGATGGCGGTCTTGGAGAGGATTTCGCCCTGGCGCCGGGCGAGCAGCGCGACGAGCGCGAACTCCTGCGCCGTGAGGTCGATGCGCTGGCCCGCGCGGGCCACCTTGCGGCGGATCAGGTCCACCTGCAGGTCGCCCACGCGCAGCAGCGTCACCTCGCGCCCCTGCCCGCGCCGCGTGAGGGCCTGCAGCCGCGCAAGCAGCTCCATGAACGAGAAGGGCTTGACGAGGTAGTCGTCCGCCCCGGCCTGCAGGCCGCGCACGCGGTCGTCTACGCCGTCACGCGCGGTGAGCATGATGACCGGCGTCTGCTTGACCGCGCGCAGCGAGCGCAGCACCTCGAAGCCGTCGAGCCCGGGCAGCATCACGTCGAGCACGATCACGTCGAAGTCGTAGTGCAGCGCCAGGTGCTGGCCGTCGATGCCGTCGTACGCCAGCTCCACGGTGCAGCCCTGCTCCGTGAGGCCGAGGCTCAGGTACTCGGCGGTCTTGCGCTCGTCTTCGACGATCAGGACTTTCATGGCTGGGGCAGTTGCTGCAGCGGCGCGGCCTTGGCCTGCTTGCGCGCCCGGCGCGCGGCCTTCTTGCGCTCGTACCAGTAGTGCGCGCGGTCCAGGTACAGGTAGATGACGGGGGTGGTGAACAGCGTGAGCACCTGCGACAGCAGCAGCCCGCCCACCATGGCATAGCCCAGCGGGCGGCGCAGCTCGGAGCCCGCGCCGTGGCCCAGCATCAGCGGCAGGCCCGAGAGCAAGGCGCACATGGTGGTCATCATGATGGGACGGAAGCGCAGCACGCAGGCCTCGAAGATGGCATCGCGCGGGCTCATGCCCTTGTCGCGCTCCGCGTGCAGCGCGAAGTCCACCATCATGATGCCGTTCTTCTTGACGATGCCGATGAGCAGGATGATACCGATGAGGGCGATCACCGAGAGGTCGTAGCCGCCCGCCATCAGGATGAGCAGCGCGCCCACGCCGGCCGAGGGCAGCGTCGAGAGGATGGTCAGCGGGTGGATGTAGCTCTCGTACAGCAGACCCAGCACGATGTACACCGCCACGAGCGCCGCGGCGATCAGGTAGGGCTGGGTGCGCAGCGAGTCGCGGAACGCCTGGGCCGTGCCCTGGAAGTTGCCCGACAGCGTGGGCGGCACGCCCATTTCGTCCTGCGCGGCGTGGATGGCGTCCACCGCCTGCCCCAGCGCGTAGCCGGGCTGCAGGTTGAACGAGATCGTCACCGCCGGGAACTGGCCCTGGTGGTTCACCGCAAGGTAGCCCGTGCCGCTGGTATCGACCTTCACGAAGGTGGACAGCGGCACCTGCTGGCCCGTGGTGGGCGAGGTCAGGTAGAGCTTGTCGAACAGGTTGGGGTCGCTTTGCAGCTCGGGCGTCACCTCCAGCACCACGTTGTAGCTGTTGAGCTGCGTGAAGTACTGCGCCACCTGGCGCTGGCCCACGGCGTCGTTGATGGTGGCGTCCACCAGCGCGGGGCTGATGCCGTAGCTGGCCGCGCGGTCGCGGTCGATGGTCAGCATGGCCGTGGGCGCGGCGTTCTGCTGGTCCGAGGTGACGTCGGTCAGGCCCGGCAGCTTCTGCAGGCGCTCCAGGATGCGCGGCGTCCACTCGTTGAGCTCGGCCAGGTTGGTGTCGGTCAGCGTGTACTGGTACTGCGTGCGCGCCAGGCGCCCGCCCACGTTGATGTCCTGCCCGGCCTGCATGTACAGCGTCACGCCCGGCACCTTGGCGAACTGCGGGCGCAGCCGCGCGATGATCTGGTCGGCCGTGGCCGTGCGGCCTTCGTCCTGGGGCTTGAGGCTGATGAACATGTTGCCCCAGTTGAAGGTGCTGGCGCCGGCCTGCATGCCGAAGCTAAGCACGTCCGGGTCCTTGCGCGCGATCTCGGCCAGCGCCATCATGCGGCCGTGCATGGCCTGGGACGAGGTGTCCTGCCCCGCCACGGCGGTGCCGAAGATGAAGCCCGTGTCCTGCTGCGGAAAGAAACCCTTGGGGATGACCGCGTACAGCACCACGGTGGCCGCCAAGGTGGCGATGAAGCTCATCAGCGTGACGAAGGGGTGGCGCAGCACCACCTCCAGGCCGCGCCGGTAGCCGTTCTGCAGGGCGTCGAACCCGCGCTCGAACAGCAGGAACAGCTTGCCGTGCTTTTCCGTGGAGCGGCCCTCGCTGTCGTGCGGGTGGTTCTTCAGGAACTTGGCGCACAGCATGGGCGTGACGGTGAGCGACACCACCACCGACACCACGATGGTGATCGTCACCGTCACCGCGAACTCGCGGAACAGCCGCCCCACGATGCCGCCCATGAGCAGCAGCGGGATGAACACCGCCACCAGCGACACGGAGATGGACACGATGGTGAAGCCGATCTCGCGCGCCCCCTGCAGCGCGGCCTTCAGCGGCTCCATGCCGTCCTCGATGTGGCGGTAGATGTTCTCCAGCATCACGATGGCGTCGTCCACCACGAAGCCCACGGCGATGGTCAGCGCCATGAGCGAGAGGTTGTCCAGGCTGTAGCCCACCACGTACATCACGGCGGCGGTGCCCAGGATGGCCAGCGGCACGGTGATGCTGGGGATCAGCGTGACCACCACGCTGCGCAGGAACACGAAGATCACCGCCACCACCAGCGCGATCGACAGCAGCAGCGTGAACTCCACGTCCTTCACCGAGGCGCGGATGGTCTGCGTGCGGTCGATCAGCACGTTCACCTTCACGCTCGGCGGGATGCCCGCCTTGAGCTTGGGCATCAGGGCCTGGATGCGGTCCACCGTCTCGATCACGTTGGCGCCCGGCATCTTGGTGATGGCCAGCATGATGGAGCGGCCGTCGTGCAGGGTGTTGTCCTCGTCGGTCATGGCCGCGCCGCGGTAGCCCCAGGCGGAGATCTTGGCGTTCTCGGGCCCGTCCACGGCAATGCCGATGTCGCGCACGCGGATGGGCGCGCCATTGCGCCAGGCCAGCACCACGTTGTTCCACTGCGCGGCCCGCAGAAGCTGGTCGTTGGTGTAGACGTTGAAGGCCTGCGACTTGCCGTCGATGGTGCCGGTGGGCGCGCTCACGGTGGTGGTGGCGATCACGCCGCGCACGTCCTCCAGGGACAGGCCCAGGGCCTTGAGCCGGGCCGGGTCGGCCTGGATGCGGATGGCGGGCTTTTGCTGGCCGAACACGTTGACCAGGCCCACGCCGTCGATGCGCGAGATCTGCTGCGCCAGGATGTTCTCGGCGTAGTCGTCCACCTCCGACAGCGGCAGCACCTCGGACTGCACACCCAGGATCAGCACGGACGAATCGGCCGGGTTGATCTTGCGAAAGCTCGGCGGGCTGGGCAGATTCTTGGGCAGTTGGCCCGTGGCGGAATTGATGGCCGATTGCACGTCGAGCGCGGCGCCGTCGATGTTGCGGCTCAGCTCGAACTGCAGCGTGATCTGCGTGAGGCCCAGCGCGCTGGTCGAGGTCATCTGCGACAGGCCCGGGATCAGCGAGAACTGCCGCTCCAGCGGCTGCGCCACGTTCGAGGCCATGGTCTCGGGGCTGGCGCCGGGCAGGCGGCCCGTGACCTGGATGGTCGGGAAGTCCACCTGCGGCAGCGGCGCCACCGGCAGCAGGGGCCAGGCCACCAGGCCGATGAGCAGCAGCGCCACCGCGAGCAGCGTGGTGCCGATGGGGCGGCGGATGAACGGTTCGGAGATGTTCATTGCGCGCCCCCGGCTTCCTTGCCGCCCTTATGGCTGGCCTGGTCGCCGCCCTGGCTACCGTCCTTGGCATCGGCCACCGCGGCGCCCGGCGTCACGCGGTACTGCCCGTCGGTCACCACGCGCTGCCCCGCCTTGAGGCCGGACGCCACGATGGTCGTGTTGCCCTCTGCGCTGCCCACCTCGACGGGCTGCAGCTGCGCCTTGCCCTCGCCATCCACCACGTAGGCGAACAGCCCCTTTTGCCCGCGCTGCACCGCCGACGAGGGCACCACCAGCGCGTTGGCCTGCGTGCCCAGCACCAGCCGCGCCGTGGCCGCCTGCCCGGGCCACAGCTTGTGCTGCGCATTGGGGAAGCGGGCCTTGAGCACGATGGTGCCCGTAGTGGTGTCGATCTGGTTGTTGAGCAGGGTCAGCTCGCCCGTGGCCAGCACCTCGCCCGTGCTCTGGTCCAGCGCCTGCACGGCCAGCGGCTTGCCCGCATTGATGGCGCGGTTCACCGCCTGGAAGCGCTCCTGCGGCAGCGTGAACTGCAGCGCGATCGGGTCGATCTGGTTGACCACCAGCAGGCCGCCCGGATCGGCCGCGTGCACGATGTTGCCCGGGTCCACCAGCCGCGCGCCCACGCGCCCCGCGATGGGCGAAGCGATGGTGGCGAAGCCCAGCTGCACGCGCGCGTAGTTCACCTGCGCGGCATCGTTCTGCACCACGGCCTCGAGCTGGCGCACCAGGGCCTTTTGCGTGTCGAGCGTCTGGCGGGTCGTGGCCTCGTCCTTGATGAGCTCGGCGTAGCGCGCCTGGTCGGCCCGGGCGTTGGCGAGCTGCGCCTCGTCCTTGGCCTTCTGAGCCTGCGCCTGCTGGAGCTGCGCCTCGAAGGTGCGCGCATCGAGCCGCGCCAGCACCTGGCCCGCCTTCACGTCCTGCCCTTCCTTGAACTCCACCTTGTCGAGCTGCCCGTCCACGCGCGTGCGGATCGTCACCGAGGCCACCGGCACCACCGTGCCCATGCCCGTGACGGCGACCGGCATGTCGCGCTCCTGCACCACGGCCGTGTGCACCGGCACGGGGGCCGCGGCGCCCGGCGCCTTCTTCTCGGCCGATTGGGCAGACTGCGTGGCGTAGAACGCCAGCGCCGCCACCACGGCCAGCGCCGTGCCCGAGACGGCGGCGAAGCGGCCCTTGGAGAAGGTGGATGCAGGCTGGGCTTGCATGGGGGTGTTTTCTTCGGTGCTCATGGTTGGACTTCCTTGCCTGCGGCGGCCTGCGCCTGCGCCTTTGCCTGTGCGTCTGCTTGTGGATGGGCCTGCCAGCCGCCGCCCAGTGCCTTGACCAGCGCCACGCTGGCCGCGAACTCACGCCCTTGCAACTGCAGGGCCGCGCGCTGGCTGTTCAGCGACAGCGCCTGCGCGGTGATCACGCCCAGGTAGGTGGCCGTGCCCGCGCGGTACTGGCTCAGCGCCACGCGCTCGGCCTGGCCCGACGCCGTCACGGCGCGCTGCTGCGCCTGCAGCTCCTGCCGCAGGTCGCGCAGCGCGGCGAGGTTGTCCTCCACCTCCTGGAAGCCCGCCAGCACCGTCTGCCGGTAGGCCGCCGCCGTCCCGTCGAAGGCCGCACGGGCGCGCTCCACGTTGGCGCTGCGCGCGCCGCCGTCGAACAGCGTGCCCGCCAGCGCGGCGCCCAGCGCCCACACCTTGCCCGGCGCCGCCGCCCACGAGGCCAGCCCCAGCCCCGCGCCGGTGTTGCCGCCGCTGGCGCTCAGCGTGAGGTTGGGAAAATACGCGGCCTGCGCCACGCCGATCTGCGCGTTCGCGGCCGCCACGCGCCGCTCTGCGGCCGCGATGTCGGGGCGCCGCTCCAACAGCTGCGACGGCAGGGCCGGCGGCACGCCCGGCAGCGCGGGCAGGTCCGCCTGCGGCTCAGGCGGCAGGGAAAAGCCCGCGGGCGTGCGCCCCACCAGCACCGCGAGCGCGTGCGCGAGCTGGCGGCGCGACAGGCCCAGGTCCACCGCCTGCGCCTCGGCCGTGGCCAGCGTGCTTTCGGCCAGCGCCACGTCGGCCCCCGTGGCCACGCCCGCGCGGTGCTGGGCCTGCGTGAGCCGCAGCGACTCGCGGTAGGCGGCGATGGTGCGCTCGTACAGCGCCTGCTGGCGGTCCAGCACGCGCAGCTGCAGGTAGCCGTTCACCACGCCGGCCTGCACCGCGAGCTGCGCGGCGGCCAGGTCGGCGCCGCTGGCGTCGGCGCTGGCCTGGGCGGCCTCCACGCTGCGGCGCACGCCGCCCCACAGGTCGGGCTCCCACGAAGCGCTGAGCGACCAGGCATGGCTGTCACCCAGCTTCGAGACCCCGCTGCTGACCGTGCGCGCCCGGCTGCCGCCCGCGCTCGCGCCCACCGTGGGGTAGAACGCCGCCGATGCGCCCTGCACCAGCGCCTGCGCCTGGCGGTACTGCGCCTCGGCCTGCGCCAGCGTTTGGTTGGCCGCCACCGCCTGCGCTACCAGCGCGTCGAGCCGCGCATCGCCATAGGCGGCCCACCAGGGCTGCGACGGGTCGGGCTGCGCGGGCATCGCCGCGCGCCAGGCGCCGTCCTCCGCGAACGCGGCCTGCCCGTCCACTCCCTGCGGCGCCTCGGGCCGCACATAGTCTGGCCCCACCGCACAACCTGCCAGGCAGGCGGCGAACACCGCCGCCGCCACCGGCTTTCCAACACGCGACATACCGACTCTCTTTCGCATATACGGGCCACTGTAGGAAGCCAACCGGCTCGCTGCGCTGACATTGGCATGACAAGCTTGTCAGTCAGCGGTCATTTTTCAAAAAAAGGAGCTGGCAGCGCCTTCCACACAACGGTTTCAGATAGTTTTATATCGGAATTCATTTGCTGGTGCGCGGCAGCAGCTCTCTTTTCAAGAGCATCCATCCGCACTGCGCAATCGGTGCACCGATGCCCAAAGCGCTCCAAAGTCAGGTTACAATGGCGGGCTTCGGAGAGATGGATGAGCGGTTTAAGTCGCACGCCTGGAAAGCGTGTGTGGGTTAATAGCCCACCGAGGGTTCGAATCCCTCTCTCTCCGCCAAACGAACCAAGGGGCTGCGGCTGTTTGCCGCGGCCCCTTTTTCTTTTCCGCGCTCAATCGAACAGCCCGGGCTGGCCGCCGGCGCCCAGCGGCGCGCCCTCGATCTCCAGCATGCGCAGCTTGGTGCGCGTGCCGCCCCCGGCCGAGAAGCCGCCCGCGCGCTGGCCCGCCGCCAGCACGCGGTGGCAGGGCACCACGGGCGCGAACGGGTTGAGGCCCAGGGCCTGGCCCACGGCGCGGGACAAGGCCTTGTCGCCCAGGGCCTCGGCCACCTCGCCGTAGGTGCGCGTGCTGCCGGGCGGGATGGCGCGGGCGTAGGCATAGACGCGCTGGTGGAAATCGCTCACGCGCTCCATGTCGAGCACCACCTCGCGCAGGTCGCGCGGCTCGCCCGCGAGCAGGGCCTGGATGCCCGCGATGGCGCCCTGCACGGATGCGGGCGGCTCGGCCTGCACCTCGCACCCTTCGCAGCCGCGCAGCATGCGCGCACGGGTGCGCTGCGCGTCGGCCTCGGGCAGTTGCACGGCGCGCACGCCGTGCGGGCCCCAGGCGATGCCGCACGGGCCGATGGCCGTGGCAAAGAGCGTGTGGCCGCAGTCCGCCACGGCGCGCTCAGGCGGCCCGCAGCTTGGCGCGCAACTGGGCGCCGAGTTCGGGCTTGTCGGCGAACGGGTCGGTGGGGTTGCGGCCCTGCACCACGTCTTCGAGCCGCGTCTGCACGGCGCCCAGGGCCTGCGGGTGGCTGTAGATGTAGAACTGGTTGGCGGCCACGGCGTCGAACACCTTCTGCGCCACCTCGGCCGCCGTGACCTTGCCCGCGCTCACGGCCTTGCCGATCATGGCCTGGCCGATGAGCTGGCTCTGGGTGGGCTTCTCGTCGGCCAGCGCGGCGGGGCGGTTGCGCTCGCTGTGGCTGATGCCCGTGGGCACGAAGTACGGGCACAGCACGCTGGCGCCGATCTGGCCGGTGACCAGGGCCAGGTCCTGGTACAGCGTTTCGGACAGGCTCACCACGGCGTGCTTGCTCACGTTGTAGATGCCCATGTTGGGCGGCGCGAGCAGGCCCGCCATGCTGGCGGTGTTGACAATGTGGCCGCGCCACGCGGGGTCGCGCCGCGCGGCCTCGAGCATCATGGGCGTGAACAGGCGCACGCCGTGCACCACGCCCATCACGTTCACGCCCAGCACCCATTCCCAGTCCTGCACGGAGTTTTCCCAGACCAGGCCGCCCGAGCCCACGCCCGCGTTGTTGAACACGAGGTGCGGCGCGCCGAAGCGCTCCTGCACGGCGGCGGCGAGTTGCTCCATCTCGCCGGCCTTGGACACGTCCACGCGCCGCGCGAGCACCTGGGCGCCCGCGGCCTGCAGCTCGGCGGCGGCCTGGTCCAGCGCGTTCTGCTGCACGTCGACGAGCACGAGGTTCATGCCCCGCTGCGCGCCGATGCGCGCGCATTCGAGGCCGAAGCCCGAGCCCGCGCCCGTGAGCACGGCCGTTTTGCCTTGGAAGTGTTCGATCATGGGTTGGCCTTTCGCAGGATGTAGCCGATGCGGGGAAAGTGAACGTGCACGGTGCCCGTGCGCGGATCGGTGCGCGCGAGCGTGTAGCGCGTGCGCGTGGCGGCGACGAGGGTGCCCGCCGTGGGTTCGGTGCCGAAGCTCTCTGCCGCCACGGTGACGGCGCTGCCCAGGGCGATGCCGTGCTCGTCCTGGAAGGCCTCGGGCGGCAGCGGCGCGGGCTCGGCCCCGGCGGCGACCACCAGGGCCTCGGCCGCGCCCAGCGGCTCGGCGTGGCCGTGGCCCAGCGCGGCCATGCGGTCCATCCATTCGAGCACGGCAGGCGTGGCCTGGAAGATGCCGGCGAGCACGGGCACGGCATGGCGCGTGAACCACAGGCCGTGGTAGGCCGCGAAGTCGGCCACGCAGGGCGCATCGCCGAAGAGGAAGCGGTGCTCTTCCACCATGTGCGCGATGCGGCGCAGGTACGAGCGGTAGGCCGCCGTGGCCTCGGGCAGGCGGTGCTGGAGCATGCCCGTGCGCATGGCGCGCCGGTCTTCCGCGAAGGCCTGGCCCATGGCGGGCGGCAGCGCGGCGAACAGCTCCTGCGCGCCGCGCGGCTGCAGGTTGTAGGCCATGGCGGCCCAGAACAGCGTGGAGTCGGCCCACTGCGCGAACACGCGCGCCACGCCCTTGAGGTGCGGCGGAAAGAGCGCGGGCTCGGGCTGCAGGTGCTCGAGCACGTCGCTGATGAGCGCGGTGTCGCAGTAGACGTCGGCCCCGATCTGCAGGAACGGCGTACGCCGGTAGCCGCCGGTGAGGGCCACGGCATCGGGCTTCGGGGGCACGGCGGGCACGGTGACGGCGCGCCACGCAAGCCGCTTGTAGCCCAGCATGAGCCGCACCTTTTCGGAGAACGGCGATTCGGCGTACTGGTGCAGGATGAGCGTGGGCGAGGTCATGCGTTGGCTCCTTGCGGGTCGGTCATGCGTGCGGTGGGCGCAGCATCTCGATGTGGGGAATGCCGTCTTCGAGGTACTCGGGCGACGCGGCGGCAAAGCCCTGCTCGCCATAGAAGCGCTGCAGGTGCGCCTGCGCGCTGATGCGCACCGCCTGCCCGGGCCACGCGCCGTGGCAGCGCGCCAGCCCTTCGCGCACCAGCGCCCTGCCCGCCCCGAGGCCGCGCGCCTCAGGCGCGACGACGACGCGGCCGATGGACGGCTCGGCGTACTTCGCGCCCGGGTCCACCACGCGCAGGCAGGCCTGCAGCGCGCCATCGGCGCTGTCGGCGGCATAGCCCAGCAGGTGCCAGGATTTCTGGTCCACGCCGTCCGGGTCCTGGTAGGGCCCCTGCTCCAGGATGAACACGCGGCAGCGCAGCGCGAGCGCGTCGTACAGCGCGTGCACGCCCAGGTCGTCGAAGCGCGCCCAGGTCCAGCGGAACATCAGATCAGCTTCACGAGCTGCTTGCCGAAGTTCTTGCCCTTGAGCAGGCCCAGGAAGGCCTCGGGCGCGGACGCCAGCCCCAACGCCACGCTCTCGCGCGGGCGTAGCTTGCCGGTGGCGACCAGCGTGCCCAGCTCCTTGAGCGCCTCGGGCCAGACCTCCATGTGCTCGCTCACGATGAAGCCCTCGATCTTCAGGCGGTTGACGAGGATGAGCGCCGGATTGGCCAGCGGCAGCGGCTGGCCGTCGTAGCCCGCGATCATGCCGCACACCGCCACGCGCGCGAAGGCGTTGGTGCGCAGCAGCACCGCGTCGAGGATGGTGCCGCCCACGTTCTCGAAGTAGCCGTCGATGCCGCCGGGGCAGGCGTCCTTGAGCGCCTTGGCCATGGACTTGAGGTCGTTGTGCACGCGGTAGTCGATGCAGGCGTCGAAGCCCAGCTCGCTGGTAGCGTACTGGCACTTGTCGGGGCCGCCCGCGATGCCCACCACGCGGCAGCCGCGCGCCTTGGCCAGCGCGGCGAAGGCGCTGCCCACGGCGCCCGTGGCGGCGCTCACCACCACGGTCTCGCCCGCCTTGGGGTTGATGATCTTCACCAGGCCGTACCAGGCCGTCACGCCGGGCATGCCCACGGCGCCCAGGTAGTGCGACAGCGGCACGTGGGTGGTGTCCACACGGCGCAATGCCCCGGGGGCGTCGCCATCCACCACGCTGTACTCCTGCCAGCCGCCCATGCCCACCACCTTGTCGCCGGCGGCGAACTTGGGGTGGCGGCTTTCCGCCACCTCGCCCACGGTGCCGCCGATCATCACCTCGCCCAGCGGCTGGGGCTGGGCGTAGCTCTTGCTCTCGTTCATGCGGCCGCGCATGTACGGGTCCAGGCTCAGGTAGTGGTGGCGCACCAGCACCTGGCCGTCCTGCAGCGCGGGCGTGTCGGTGGCGACGAGCTTGAAGTTGCTCGCGGTGGCTTCGCCCTGGGGGCGGTTGTCGAGCAGGATTTGCTGGTTGCGGGGCATGATGGTCTCCTGGATACTACGGTTTCGATAGCTGCTTGCGCCCGGCTGGCGGGCGCCAGAGCCTGTTTTCGCTTCAATCGGTGGGGATGCTGGAAGCGGGCTGTGCCGCGCGCGGCACGTACTTGAAGGTGCCCGTGGCGTGGCTGCAGGCGCGGCCCTCGGCGTCGTACACCGTGCCCTCGGCGAAGGCCATGGACTTGGTGCGGTGGACCAGCCGCCCGCGCGCCACGAGCGGGCCGCGGGCGGGCTGCATGAAGCTGGTCTTCATCTCGATGGTGACCACGCCCATGCCGGGCGCAACGCTGCGCGCGGCGACGGCCATGGTCACGTCGAGCAGGGTCATGGTGGCGCCGCCGTGCGTCACCTCGAACGAGTTGAGGTGCTCGGGCCGGGCCGTGTAATGCAGCTCGGACTCGCCGCCCTCCATGCGGTGCAGGGTGAAGCCCAGGTGGCTGACGAACGGGATCTCGGCGCCGAAGCCCATCACGCTCAGCCCCCCGTCACCACGCTCACGCCGCCGTCCACCGCGAGCCACTGGCCCGTGATGTGCTTGCCCGCGTCGCTCGCGTACAGGGCGCACAGGCCCTTCAGGTCCTCGTCGTCGCCCAGGCGGCCCAGCGGCGCGTGTGCGGCCAGGTTCTCCTCGCCCATGGCCTTGAGCGTTCCCACGGTCATCTTGCTCGGGAAGAAGCCCGGGCAGATGGCGTTCACGCGGATGTTGTACCGGCCCCATTCGGCCGCGAGCGCGCGCGTGAAGTTGATCACCGCGCCCTTGGAGGTGTTGTAGGCGATGGTGTTCATGCCGCTCGGGTTGCCGCCCAGGCCCGCGATGGAGGCCACGTTGATGATGCTGCCGCTGCGCCGCGCGATCATGCTGTGCTTGGCCACGTGCTGCGAGAGGATGAAGTAGCCGCGCACGTTGAGGTTCATCACCTTGTCCCAGGCGTCCACGGGGTGGTCCTCGGCGGGCGCACCCCAGGCGGCGCCCGCGTTGTTCACCAGGACGTCGATGCTGCCCATGCGCTGCAGGGTCTCGTCGGCCAGGCGGCGGATGTCGGCCTCCTGGGCGCAGTCGGCGGCGATCCAGCGCGCGTCGATGCCCGCGGCCTGCAGCTCGGCCGTGGCCTCTTCGAGGTCGGAGGCCTTGCGCGAGCTGAGCATGACCCGCGCCCCCGCCTCGCCCAGCGCATGCGCGAGCTGCAGCCCCAGGCCGCGCGAGCCGCCGGTGACGAGGGCCGTCTTGCCCTGGAGGCTGAAGAGTTGCTGGATGGTGCGGTGGGTGCTCATGCGCTCATCTCCTGTGAATGATGCTGGTCAATAAGGTGCGGTGCATTGTGCAGCGCGGGCGCGGGCGGCGTTGTCACCTGCGCGATGGCGGCGCAGATGCCTTTTGCCAGGGATTGAGCAGCGGCACGCCGGTCTTCTCATACCCCGCCACGTCACGGGTCACCACCGTGAGCCCGTGGTGCAGCGCCGTCGCGGCGATGAGCAGGTCGGGCTGGGGAAAGGTGTGCCCCACCTTGCGCCCGATCTCCACCAGCAGGCGCCACTTGAGCATGATGTCCTCGGTGAGCGGCAGGGCGCGGTTTTCAAACATCGGGCGAAGTTGCAGGTGCAGCCAATCGCCCAGCGCGGCGCGCTTGTGCACGTCGTCGATCGACTCGATGCCGAAGCGGATCTCCGCGAACGTGACGGAACTGACGAAGAGCCCCTCCAGCGGCTGCGCGCTGACGAACGCCACCACCTTGGGCTCGGGGCGCGGGCGGCGCAGCTCGGACAGGATGTTGGTGTCGAGCAGGTAGCCCTTCACAGCGGCACGTCCCGCACCCGCGCGAAGGTGGACGGCGCCAGGGCCAGCTCGATCTCCGGGTGGGGCGAAGCCTGCAGCGCATCCACCAGCGCCCGGCCCGTTTGCCGGCCCTGCAGGCGCCGGTAGTCTTCCGCCGCGATGACCACAACCTCGTCGCGCCCATGGACGGTCACATGCTGCGGGCCTTCGCTGCGCACGCGGCGCACCAGCTCGCTGAAGCGGGCCTTGGCATCCTGCAGCACCCAATGCCCGGGCGGCGATGCCTTGCGGCGCGAAGAGGTGTTGGCGGCGGCGGGAAATCTAGTCATGCAGACCAGATTAGCACAGCGCCACGGTGCAGGCAAGGCACGGCCCCACCGCTACTGCCGCGTCGCCAGCCAGCACAGAATAGCGCCGCCGCACACCATGCACACCCCGGCCCAGAACGCGGCGGACAGGGGCACCTGCAGCACCAGCGCCGCCAGCGCGGCCGAGAGCACCGGGATGAAGTACGAGGCCCCCGCGAGCAGCGTGACGTTGCCGTGCAGGATGCCCACGTTCCACGCCGCGTAGCCGAACCCCATGGCCGCCGCGGCCAGGGCCAGGCTCACGGCGGTGGGCAGGCTCCAGTGCATCGCGCCGCCGCCCGCGGCCAGGTACTTGGCCCACAGCGCCAGCGCGGTGAGCATGAAGAACAGCGTGATGCCGTTGCGCCCCTGGGCGATGCGCGCGGTCACGGTGCAGTACGCCGCCCAGATCACCGCGCCCGCGAAGGCCAGGCCGTAGCTCAGGGGGTTGTCCTGCACGTTGGCCCACAGGCCCGCCGGATCGACGCCCTGCTCGCCGCCCAGCACCCAGGCGATGCCCGCGAGCGACAGCAGCAGCCCCGGCACCACGAGGAAGTTGGCGCGCTGGCGGTTGAACACGATGGCCGCCACCATGGTGAACGTGGGCCAGAGGTAGTTGACCATGCCCACCTCGATGGCCTGCCGCCCCGTGTGCGCGTAGCCGATGGACAGCGCCAGGCACAGCTCGTAGGCAACGAACAGCACGCTGCCCCAGCCCAGGTAGCGCCGCGGCATGTCGCGCGGCGGCGTGAAGCCCACCGTGGCCAGCAGCAGCGCCGAGGCCACGGTGTAGATCATGGCCGCGCCCCCGGTGGCCCCCAGGCCCTGGCTGACGCTGCGGATGAGCCCGACGATGGAAGCCCACAGGACGATGGCGACGAGGCCGATGAGCGTGGCGCGGTGCGTTCGTGTCATGGGGCAGGATTATCAGTGCTTTTGGCCTCTGGCGCCCGCCCAGAGCGCGCCAGCAGCTATCAAAACAAAAGCAAAAAACCCCTGCAGGCCATGGGCCTGCAGGGGCACGCCCCCCACCATAGGCAACGTTTACAGTACTTCGAAGATGCCCGCGGCGCCCATGCCGCCGCCGATGCACATGGTCACGCACACGCGCTTGGCACCGCGGCGCCTGCCCTCGATGAGCGCGTGGCCCGTGAGGCGCTGGCCGCTCACGCCGTAGGGGTGGCCCAGGGCGATGGCGCCGCCGTTGACGTTCAGGCGGTCGGCCGGGATGCCGAGCTTGTCGCGGCAGTAGAGCACCTGCACGGCGAAGGCCTCGTTCAGCTCCCACAGGTCGATGTCCTGCACCGTGAGGCCGAGCTTCTTGAGCACCTTGGGCACGGCGAACACGGGGCCGATGCCCATCTCGTCGGGCTCGCAGCCCGCCACGGCGAAGCCGAGGAAGCGGCCCAGGGGCTTGAGGCCATGCTGGCCCGCATAGGCCTCGCTGACCACCACGCAGGCGCCCGCGCCGTCCGAGAATTGGCTGGCGTTGCCCGCGGAGATCAGGCCGCCGGGCAGCGCGGGCTTGATGCCGCTGATGCCTTCCTGGGTCGTGCCCTCGCGCGTGCCCTCGTCCTTGGAGACGGTGACCTGCTTGGTAATCAGGCCCAGCGCCTTGTCGGCGATGCCGGCGGTGACGGTGATGGGCGCGATCTCCGCGTCGAACAGGCCCGCGGCCTGGGCGGCGCAGGCCTTCTGCTGGCTGGCGGCGCCGTATTCGTCCATGGCGTCGCGGCCGATACCGTAGCGCTTGGCCACCTGCTCGGCGGTCTGCAGCATGCTCCAGTAGATCTCGGGCTTTTGCTTGGCGAGCGCCAGGTCCTGGATCATGTGCAGGTTCATCTCCTGCTGCACGCAGGAGATGCTCTCCACGCC
>Ga0222423_1000169_pt1 | contig 59097 bp, 58 predicted proteins | sample 3A0metagenome_FD_182472 | JGI IMG/M metagenome (GOLD analysis project Ga0222423, IMG submission 182472) | Enriched microbial communities from leaf-cutter ant dump, University of Wisconsin, Madison, United States - 3A0 (version 2) | ecosystem: Environmental > Terrestrial > Nest > Insects nest >...
TGATCGACGTGGCGCTGCACGAGGCCGTGTTCAACTGCATGGAGAGCCTGATCCCCGAGTACAGCGCCTTCGGCGCGGTGCGCGAGGCCGCGGGCAGTGCGCTGCCGGGCATCGCGCCCAGCAACGCCTACCCGTGCGAGGACGGCTGGGTGCTCGTGGCGGGCAACGGCGACAGCATCTTCAAGCGCCTGATGGCCGCCATCGGCCGCCCAGACCTGGCCGATGCCCCCGACCTGGCCAGCAACGCGGGCCGCGTGGCGCGCGTGGCCGAGATCGACGCAGCCATCGGCGCGTGGACAGCCATCCGCACCGTGCAGGCCGTGATGGACACCTTGAGCACCGCGCGCGTGCCCGCGGGCAAGGTCTACACCGCCAAGGACATCGCTGAGGACCCGCACTACCAGGCGCGCGAGATGCTGCTCACGCAGGCCACGCGCGACGGTTACCAGGTCACCGTGCCGGGCATCGTGCCCAAGCTCTCGGCCACGCCGGGCACCGTGCGCAGCAGCGCGCCGCGCCTGGGCGACGACACCGACGCCGTGCTGGCCGAGGCGGGCTTGACGCCTGAACAGATCGCGCTGCTGCGCGGCAAGGGGGTCATCCAATGAGCGGCGTGTGGAACGGCGCGGGGCGCCGCATAGCGATCTGCGACGTGGGCATGCGCGACGGCCTGCAGATGGAAAGCGCATTCGTGCCCACCGGGGAGAAGATCGCGCTCGTCAACGCGCTTTCGGCCACGGGGCTGGCGAAGATCGAGGTGACCTCGTTCACCTCGCCCACGGCCATTCCCGCGCTGCGCGACGCCGAGGTGGTGATGCGCGAGATCGAGCGCCGCCCGGGCGTGGTCTATACCGCGCTGGTGCCCAACCTGCGCGGGGCCGAGCGCGCCATCGAATCGCGCACGGACGAGCTCAACCTCGTCATGTCGGTGAGCGAGACGCACAACCTCGCCAACCTGCGCATGCTGCGCACGCAGTCGTTCGCGGCGCTCGCGCAGGTCGTGGCCATGGCGCAGGCCGCGCGCGTGCCGGTGAACGTGTCGCTCTCGTGCGTGTTCGGCTGCCCCATGGAGGGCGACGTGGCCGAGGACGAGGTGTTCGGCTGGGTTCAGCGCTTCGCCGATATCGGCGTTGAAGGCATCACGCTGTGCGACACCACGGGCATGGCCCACCCCGCGCAGGTGGAGCGCCTGGTGCGCGCGGCGCGTACGCGCTGGCCCGGCATGGCGTTCACGCTGCACTTCCACAACACGCGCGGCATGGGGCTGGCCAACGTGCTCGCAGCCATCGGCGCGGGGGCCGGCCAGTTCGACGCCTCGCTCGGCGGCCTGGGCGGCTGCCCCTATGCGCCGGGCGCCTCGGGCAACGTGTGCAGCGAGGAGGTGGTGCACGCGCTCGAACTCATGGGCTACGACACGGGCGTTCATCTCCCCGCGCTCATCGCCGCCGCCGCACGCCTGCCCGCGCTCATCGGGCACGACATTCCGGGCCAGATCGTCAAGGCCGGCCCCCGGCTGCACCTGCACCCGGCGCCCGAGGGCTTCGCCGCGATCCGCGAGCGCGCCCTGGCCCAGGTGGCCCGGGGCTGAACCGTTTTTTCAACCACCATCCCCACAGGAGACAAGAGAATGACGCACATCCCCCGCACACTCGGCGCCGCGCTGGTTTTGGCGCTGTCCGCCACCGCCTGGGCCCAGGGGCCGTACCCGTCCAAGCCCGTGACCTTCGTCGTGCCCGCCGCGGCGGGCGGCACCACCGACATCGCCGCGCGCATGGCGGCGCAGGCGCTCGGCCCCGTGCTGGGCCAGTCGGTGGTGGTGGACAACAAGGGCGGCGGCAACGGCACCATCGCGGCCAGCATCGTCAAGCGCGCCGAGCCCGACGGCTACACGCTGCTCATGCAGTACTCGGGCTACCACGTCATCTCGCCGCACCTCACCCGCGCGCCGCAGTGGGACCAGAAGGACTTCCAGCCGATCGCCAACGTGCTCTCGGCGCCGCAGATCATCGTGGTGCGCGCCAGCCTGCCCGTGAAGACGCTGCCCGAGCTCGTCGCCTACGCCAAGGCCAACCCCGGCAAGCTCAACTACGCCTCGTCGGGCAACGGCTCGCTGCAGCATGTGACGGGCGCCATGCTGGAGCAGCAGGGCGGCATCCAGATGGTGCACGTGCCGTACAAGGGCACGGGCCCCGCGCTGCAGGACCTGCTGGGCGGGCAGGTGGACCTGACCTTCGGCACCGCGCCGCCGTTCATGCCGCACATCCAGTCGGGCAAGCTGCGCGTGCTGGCCGTCACGGGCAAGCAGCGCCTGCCCAGCCTGCCCGACGTGCCCACCACGGCCGAGGCCGGCTACCCCGGCGTGAACGCGACCTCGTGGTTCGCGCTGTTCGCGCCCGCCGCCGTGCCCAAGCCCCTCATCGACAAGCTCGCCGCCGACATGAAGAAGGTGGTGGAGGACCCGGCCTTCCGCAAGAAGGCGCAGGAGCAGGGCGCGGAGGCCGACTACCAGCCGCCCCAGCAGCTGGGCGCGCGCGTGAAGGCCGACTACGCCAACTGGGCGGGCGTCATCAAGAGCGCCAACATCCAGGCCGACTGACCGTTCTTTCAGCCAAATCGGCCGCCAGCGCCCATGCAGAAGGCGCAGGCAGCTATATTTCCAGGAGCGTTCCCGGGGGCAGCGTGGCAGCGAACACAATAGCGCCATGTCCTCCCCGCATTCCGAAGAACTGCTGGCCCAGGTGGCGGCGCTGCCGCCGCTGCCGGGCGTGTACCGCTACTTTGACGAGGCCGGCGCGCTGCTCTACGTGGGCAAGGCGCGCAACCTGAAAAAGCGCGTCACGAGCTACTTCACCAAGCAGCACGGCGGCACGCGCATCGGCCACATGGTCAGCAAGATCGCGCGGCTGGAGACTACGGTGGTGCGCTCCGAGGCCGAGGCTCTGCTGCTCGAGAACAACCTCATCAAGTCGCTGCACCCCAAGTACAACATCCTGTTCCGCGACGACAAGAGCTACCCCTTCCTCAAGATCACCGGCGTGGCGGCCAAGGACGGCACGGGCGATGCCGCCGGGCAGCGCTACCCGCGCATGGCCTACTACCGCGGCGCCATCGACAAGCGCCACCGCTACTTCGGCCCGTACCCGAGCGGCTGGGCGGTGAAGGAGACGATCCAGCTCCTGCAAAAGGTCTTTCGCCTGCGCACCTGCGAAGACACGGTGTTCGCCAACCGCACGCGGCCCTGCCTGCTCTACCAGATCAAGCGCTGCTCGGGGCCCTGCGTGGATCTGGTCTCGCCCGAGGCCTATGCCGTGGACGTGCACCATGCCGAGGCCCTGCTGCGCGGCGAGACGCAGGAACTGCTCCAACTGCTGGAGGCGCGCATGCTCGCGCACTCCGAAAAGCTCGAATTCGAGCAGGCCGCCGAGCTGCGCAACCAGATCACGGCGCTCTCGCGCGTGCTGCACCAGCAGGCCATCGAAACCGCCGACGACAAGGACGTGGACATCCTCGCCGTGCGCGTGCAGGGCGGCCGCGCCTGCGTGAACCTGGCCATGGTGCGCGGCGGGCGCCACCTGGGCGACCGGCCGTACTTCCCCGTGCACGTGGATGACGCCACGGCCATCTTCGCGCCCGAGGATGCCGAAGGCGGCAACGCGCCGCCGCCCGTGGAGCAGCAGGTGCTGGCGGCCTTCATCGCCCAGCACTACATCGGCGTGCCCGTGCCGCCCGTGCTCGTGGCGAGCGAGCCCGTGGACAAGGCGCTGCTCGAGGCGCTGTCGGAACAGGCGGGCCTGCGCGTGGCGGCCGTGCACCAGCCGCGCGAGCAGCGCCGCGCCTGGCTCGACATGGCGCAGAAGAACGCCGACCTGCAGCTCGCCCGGCTGCTGGCCGAGGAGGGCTCGCAGCAGGCCCGCACCCGCGCGCTGGCCGAGGCGCTGCAGCTCGATGCCGAGGACCTCGACAGCCTCACCATCGAATGCTTCGACATCTCGCACACGGCGGGCGAGGCCACGCAGGCCTCGTGCGTGGTCTTCCACCACCACAAGATGCAGAGCAGCGAGTACCGCCGTTTCAAGATCGAGGGCATCACCGGCGGCGACGACTACGCCGCCATGCGCCAGGTGCTCACGCGCCGCTACACCCCCGTGGCCGAGGCGCAGCGCGAGGCGGGCGGCGCGGAATTGAGTGAGGCCAGGCTCCAGCTGCCCGGCCTGGTGCTGGTCGATGGCGGCAAGGGCCAGGTGGCCATGGCGCGCGAGGTGTTCACCGCGCTGGGGCTCGACCTCTCGCGCATCGTGGGCGTGGAAAAGGGCGAGGGCCGCAAGGTCGGGCTGGAAGAGCTGGTGTTCGCCGACGGGCGCGAGAAGGTCTACCTGGGCAAGGACTCGGCCGCGCTCATGCTCGTGGCGCAGATCCGCGACGAGGCGCACCGCTTCGCCATCACCGGCATGCGCGCCGCGCGCGCCAAGGTGCGCGTGGGCGGCAGCCGGCTGGAGGACATCCCCGGCGTGGGCCCCAGGAAGCGCGCGCGGCTGCTGCAGCGCTTCGGCGGCGTGCGCGGCGTGGCCGACGCGAGCGTGGAGGACTTGGCCACGGTGGACGGCATCTCGCGCGAGCTGGCCGAGACCATCTACCGCGCACTGCGCTGAAGGCGCGGCATGGGCATGACACAATCGGCTTCCATGTTCTTCACCATCCCCACCCTGATGACCTGGACGCGCATCGTCGCGATCCCCTTGATCGTGGGGGTGTTCTATGCGCCCATCGAGCCGGCCACGCGCAACCTGGTCGCCACGCTGATGTTCATCGTGTTCGCGGCCACGGACTGGCTCGACGGCTTCCTCGCGCGCAAGCTCAACCAGACCTCGGCCTTCGGCGCCTTCCTCGACCCGGTGGCCGACAAGTTCCTCGTCTGCGCCTCGCTGCTCGTGCTGGTGCACCTGGGGCGCGCCGACGTGTTCGTGGCCCTCATCATCATCGGCCGCGAAATCGCCATCAGCGCGCTGCGCGAATGGATGGCGCAGATCGGCGCGAGCAAGAGCGTGGCCGTGCACATGCTCGGCAAGCTCAAGACCACGGCGCAGATGGTGGCCATCCCGTTCCTGCTCTACGACGGGCGCCTGTTCGGCGCGATCGACACGGGCGTGTGGGGCACGGTGCTCATCTGGATCGCGGCGGTGCTCACCGTGTGGTCCATGGTGTACTACCTGCAAAAGGCCTTGCCTGAAATCCGCGCGCACGTGAAGTAGCAAAAAACCCCGCCCGGGCCGCACGGAGCCTTGTTAAACTGAGACTAGAATCCGTCACTTCGAATTCCCCGTTTGTGGCTTGAGTCCTGCTGCCGCAACTTTGCCCGCCAAGGCCCGCGAAGCTCCGCAGTATTTCTGTCAACATTCACCCGAGAGGCAACTTGTGAACAAAACCGAACTGATCGAGCACATTGCAAACAATGCCGACATCTCCAAGGCCGCCGCTGCGCGCGCGCTGGAATCCACGATCGAGGCAGTCAAGAAGACCCTGAAGAAGGGCGGCACGGTGTCGCTCGTCGGTTTCGGTACGTTCGCCGTGGGCAAGCGCGCAGCGCGCACGGGCCGCAACCCCCGCACCGGCGCCACGATCAAGATCAAGGCCGCCAAGGTCCCCAAGTTCCGTCCGGGCAAGGCATTGAAGGATGCCTTGAACTGACCATCGGTCAAGGTGGGGTGCTTAGCTCAGTTGGTAGAGCGGCGCCCTTACAAGGCGTAGGTCGGCGGTTCGAGCCCGTCAGCACCCACCACGAAAGACTGAAAGAGCAAGGGCCTGGAGCAATCCAGGCCCTTTTTCTTTGTCCGTCTTATCCACCCCCCGTGCGGGTCAGGCAAGCTGGTGCAGCAGCCCTTGCCGCTCGATGAAGGCCACCACCTCGTCCAGCCCCTGCAGGGTTTTCAGGTTGGTCATGACGAAGGGCTTGAGCCCTTTGGGCGTGGTGCGCATGCGCTCGGTGTCGGCGTGCATCACGTTGAGGTTGGCACCTACGTGCGGGGCCAGGTCGGTCTTGTTGATGACGAACAGGTCGCTCTTGGTGATGCCGGGGCCGCCCTTGCGCGGGATCTTCTCGCCCGCGGCCACGTCGATCACGTAGATCGTCAGGTCCGACAGTTCGGGGCTGAAGGTGGCGGCCAGGTTGTCGCCGCCCGACTCGATGAACACGATGTCGGCATCGGGGAATGCGCTGAGCATGCGGTCGATGGCCTCGAGGTTGATGGAGGCGTCCTCGCGGATCGCCGTGTGCGGGCAGCCGCCCGTCTCCACGCCCAGGATGCGCTCGGGCGGCAGCGCGCCGCTGATGGTGAGCAGGCGCTGGTCTTCCTTGGTGTAGATGTCGTTGGTGATGGCGACCAGGTCCCACTGGTCGCGCATGGCCTTGCAGAGCATTTCGAGCAGCGTGGTCTTGCCAGAGCCGACGGGGCCGCCGATGCCTACGCGCAGCGGGGGCAGCTTCTTGGTGCGATTCGGGATGTGGTGGAGTGCCGAGGTCAGTGTCGTCATGATCGGAAGAGGCGTGAGTATTGGTGTTCATGCCGGGCCGAGAGGATGGCCAGCATGGGCGAAAAGGCCTGCCGCTCGCCATCGGGCAGGGCCAGCGCGTATTCGACGGCGGCGGGGATCGCCTCGGCCAGCCGTGCGAGGATGCGCTGCCCCGCGCTCTGGCCCAGCGGCACGGCCTTGATGGCGGCCTGCACCATGTTCTCGGCCCAGCCGAAGGCGTAGGCGAGCAGCGCATCGCGCGGCGCAGCGCCGGTGCAGTGGGCCGCGTAGGAGAAGGCGATGGGGTAGGCGGCGTCGTGCGCGGCCAGCCAGGCGATGGCGTCCTGCCGCGCCGTATCTCCCGCATGGCGGTTGCGCAGCCAGTCCACGAGCGAGCGGCCCATCTGCTCGGCCTGCAGGCGCAGCTCGCCGGTCTCGCGCGTGGTGCGTACCCAGCCGTTGAGGGCGGCGATGCGCGCGCGGTCGCCCGCAGCCCAGGCCTGCAGCGCTTGCGCGATGGCGGCCATGTCGCCGCGCGCCTGGGTGAGCTGCAGTTGCTGCACCAGCCAATCGCCCGCTTGCGGCTCCGTCGTGACCAGTTCGGCGTGGACGGCGGCCTCCAGCCCCTCGGAGTAGGAAAAGCCGCCGATGGGCAGCGCGGGCGAGGCCAGCCACATCAGCTGCAGCAGGCTGCCGGGCGCGAGGGTTTCAGTGGCCGTGGTCATGCCCGTGATGGTGGTGGTGGCTGTGGCCGTGGCCGTCGTTCGTCACATGTCCGCCATAGGCGCCGCCCTCGGGCTCGAAGGGCAGATCGGCTTCCTCCACCGTCATGTGCATGGCGCGCAGCATGTCGGCCAGTACGTGATCGGGCTCGATCTTGAGGTGGTCGGGCTGCAGCTCGATGGGCACGTGGCGGTTGCCCAGGTGGTAGGCGGCGCGCATGAGGTCGAACGCCGTGCCGTGCTGCGCGCAGGCCGTGATGCGCAGCACCTTCTGCGGTGCGGCCAGCACGCGGACCAGCGAGCCGTCCTCGGCCACCAGCACGTCGCCGCCGCGCACGGCCTGGCCGCGCGGCAGGAAAATGGCAAGCGGCCGCCCCTGGCTGTCGGTGGCGGAAAAGCGGCTTTTCTGGCGCACGTCCCAGTCCAGCTCGATGGTGGCGGCGCGCTTCAGAAGAACGGGCGAGAGGCCCTGGCCCTGGGCCAGGAGTTTGTTGGCGGTGAGCATGGCTTGGTTCGTGCTTGGATGATCGGCCTATGGTGACGGAAAAATCTTCTTCATGGCAGCCCTGCGGTGCACGGCATGTGGCGGTGTACGGCACGCTGCGCGCGGGTGGCGTCAACGATATCGCGCGCCTGCGGCCTGGCATTGCGCCCGTGGGCACCACGGTGTTGGTGGGCACGCTGCACGACCTGGGCTGGTATCCGGGACTGTGCCTTGCCGGTACGCAGCCGGTGCTGGCCGAGGTGTATGCGCTCGACCCTGAACTGGAGCAGCGGCTCGACCGCATCGAGGGGCTGTGGCCCGAGGACGTGGGCGAATATGCCAAGCGGCTGCTGACCCGGCCTGTGGCCTTGGCGGGCGGCGGCACGCGGGCGATGCAGGTGCTGGTCTACGAGGCGCTGCCGCCCGCCGTGCGCGGCGCGCCGGTGATCGCGGCGAGCGACTGGCTGGCGTGGTTCGCGCAGACGGGGCGGGGTGCGCCGGGCGGCGGCTTTCAGCTCAGAAGCCATGCGTAGCCGGATGCTCCCAAAAGAGTAGCTGCTCGCGCTTGCTACATAGGCGCTGGAGGCTGATTTCATTCATGAACCGGAAAGGCCAGCAGGTATTCATAACTGAGGCTGGTGGTACGCGCATCGCCCGCCACGGGCGCGCGGCGGATCGCCAGCAACTGGTTGGTGCCCGCCACCGGCGTCACCGTGGCCGTGCCGTCGGCGCCGGTGGTGGCGGGCGTGCCTTTCTCGCCGAGCGAGAGGCGGATGCCCTCGGCGGGCTGGCCGTCCAGCAGCGCCTGCACGCGCAGCGGCTGGCCCGCGCGCGGGGTCTGGTGGGCGAGCGGCACGATCTCGAAGGGCTGGCCCAGCGGATGCCGGGCGAACGCGCCCCAGGCGATGATGGTCTTGTGGTACTTGACCGCGTGCACGCCGCTGGTGGCGCCGGGGTTCTCGTTCATGGGCTTTTCCACCATCGGCCCGTCGCCCGCGCGGCTGAAGTAGCCGTTGTCGAAGTGCACGGCCAGCAGGGCGGCCTGGCGCTCGGGCCGCACGCGCACGCCGCCTGCGCGCGGCTCGATCCTCACCGGGATGCTGCGGCCGCGCGCATCGAAGGCCTGCACGCTCTTGAGCTTGTCGGGGCGGAAGGTTTCGAGCACGCCTTCGTGCCCGCCGAACTGCACGAGGTAGCCGCCGCCCCCATCGGGCTCCAGCCAGACGTTGTGGGCCAGTGCGGGCAAGGACAGCGCGGCGGCGCATGCGAGCGCGGGAATGAAACGCATGGTGAGAACCTTGATCAGAACTGCGCCTGCATGCCGATGCGCAGCGTGCGCGGCGCGCCGGGGGCGAAGACCTGGGTGCCGGCGATGACGGAGGACGAGGTGGCGTAGACCTTGTCCGCGAGGTTGGCGATGGTGGCGTAGAGGCGGTAGCCGGTCCCGGGCACGGCGTAGCTCAGGCCCGCGTCCCAGGTGGCGTAGCCGCCGTAGCGCACGCTGTTGTCGGCATTGACCGCGTAGCGGCCCACGCGGCGCCAGGCGAGCGTGCCTTCCCAGCCTGCCGCGGGGCGCCAGGCGGCGCGCACGGTGGCGGTGCTGCGCGGCACGCCGGCCACCTGCTTGCCGACCAGGGACGGGTCGGCGTTCTGCGTGACGCGCGAGTGCGCGCTGCCCCAGGCCAGCGACAGGTCGAGCTGGCGCGTGGCGGCCCAGAGGGCGCTGGCCTCGGCGCCGCTGCGGCGCGTGGCGCCGTAGTTCTCGTAGATGCCGGGTGCCACGGTGCGGATCTCCTCCGACGACAGCAGCCGGTACGCGGCCACGTCCAGCGTCAGGCCCGCAAAGGGCTGGATCTGCGCGCCCACTTCGGTCTGTCGAAAGATGTTGGGATCGAGCGAGCGCGCGCCCAGCGAATACTTGGCAAATTCATCGGGCAGCGCAAAGCCCTCCGACCAGCTCGCGCGCGCCAGTACGCCGGGCAGCAGCTGCGAGCGCACGCCGATCTTGGGGCTGGCGTGCGCCATGCGCGCCAGCGGGCCGCAGTCGGCGCTGCCGGTCTCGGGCCCCAGGGGGCGGCAATCGCCGGTGAAACGGTCCCAGCGAAGGCCGAAGGAGGGCTGCAGCAGCGGGTGCACGGGTGCGTCCACCTCGGCGAAGGCCGACACGCTGTCCAGGCGCGCGCGGCGGTCGAACCCCGGCGCGGCGGTGCGCACGCGGTTGTCCTCGCCGTCGTAGAACTGGTAGCCCGTGGATTCGCGGAAAGTCTCGATGCCCGCCACCCAGTTCAGTGGCGTGAGCGCCGTGGCGTGGCGGCCATTGAGGCTGGTGCCCGCGCCGTAGACCGTGCGGTCGTAGGCCTCCTCGCGCTGGCGCCAGGCGCTGCTGCTCACGGGGCGGCTGAACCAGCGCGTGAAGTCCTGCTGCGTGGTGTAGGCGAAGGTGAGCCATTGGAGTTCCGGCGCGATCGCGTACTGCACGTCGGCGCGCAGCGTGGCGAAGTGCTTTTGGGCGCCGTCGCGCATGGCTTGCGGCTCCTTGCCGTAGGGGTCGGTTGCAAGGCGCGCCGCCGTCACGTAGCCGGGCGAATCGCCGTCGCCCTGGTGCAGACGGCCCGAGAGCGCGATCTCCAGCGAGGGCGTGACGGCTTTGCTCCAGCGCGCGGCCAGCGTGGTGCGCTCCACGCTCGACTGGGTGCGGAAGCCATCGGAGCGGTAATGCTGCGCGGCGAGGTTGAGCGACTGCCCCTCGCCGGGCTTGAGGCCCAGCGCGGCCTGCGCGTCCAGCGTGCCGTGGGAGGCGATGCTCGCATCCACCTCCTTGTACTCGCCGCCCTTGCGCGTCTCGATGGCCAGCAGCCCCGCGCGGTTGAAGTTGCCGTACAGGGCGGACACCGGCCCCTTGTAGGCGGTGAAGCGCTCGATCTCCAGCGGCACGATGACGTTCAGATCGACGTAGCCGTCGGCGTGCGACATGGCCTCGTTGAGCGGAATGCCGTCCAGCACCACGCCCACGTCGCCGCCATGCCCGCCGCCGCCGAAGCCGCGCATCACGATGGCGTTGCCCACGCCCGAAAGCTGGTAGTCCTGCACGTTCATGCCGGGCACCTGGCGCAGCAGCTCCTCGGGGCGGGTGGCGTGGGCGGCCTGGATGTCCTGCGTCTCCAGCGTGGTGGTGGAGTACGCGGCCGCGCCGCCGCGCGCGGCATCGCCTTTGACTTCCACCGTGTTCAGCGCGGGCGTCTGGGCCTGGACGGCATGTGCTAAAGCCAGCAGGCATGCGGCGGTGGTGGTGGAATGCATGATCATGGACTGATGCGGCGAGCGATGTAAGGTGCTTGCAGCGAGGTTCTTATGTACGCACTCAAGCTGGTTGATATTGGAGATTCCGTAGGGATGGCTCTGTCCGAGGAGATGCTTGCGCGATGGAGGCTTTCCGAAGGCGATACGGTGCTTCTGACGGAACTGCCCAATGGCTGCGTAGCTCTTACGCCGCATGCTCTCTCGCTGGAGGAGCAATTGGCCATGAGCTTGCCAAGTGAATAGCTCGGGCAGTTTCGTGCCGCCACGCTGAAAAAACGCCCCGCATCAAAACAGAAAGTACCGTTGCGCCATCGGCAGGCTGGTCGCCGCCTCGCACACCAGCAGTTCGCCATCGGCGCGCACCGTATAGGTCTGCGCATCGACTTCCATGCGCGGCGCCAGGCCGTTGTGGATCATGTGGCGCTTGCGCACCCCGCGCATGTTCTTGGCTGCCGCGAGGCGCTTGGCGAGGCCGTAGCGCTGGCCCACGTCCGCATCCAGCGCGGCCTGCGAGACGAAGGTGAGCGAGCTCTTCGCATTGCTGCCGCCGAAGGCGCCGAACATGGGCCGGTAGTGCACGGGCTGGGGCGTGGGAATGCTGGCATTCGGGTCGCCCATGGCCGCCATGGCAATGCTGCCGCCCTTGAGGATGCAGGCGGGCTTGACGCCGAAGAACGCGGGCTTCCAGACCACGATGTCGGCCCACTTGCCCGCCTCCAGGCTGCCGACCTCGTGGCTGATGCCGTGGGCGATGGCGGGGTTGATCGTGTACTTGGCGACGTAGCGCCTGGCGCGGAAGTTGTCGTTGCGCGCCGAGTCCTCGGGCAGCGCACCGCGCTGCGCCTTCATCTTGTGTGCCGTCTGCCAGGTGCGGATGATGACCTCGCCCACGCGGCCCATGGCCTGGCTGTCGCTGCTCATCATGCTGATGGCGCCCATGTCGTGCAGGATGTCCTCGGCGGCGATGGTTTCCTTGCGGATGCGGCTCTCGGCGAAGGCCAGGTCCTCGGCGATGGCGGGGTCGAGGTGGTGGCAGACCATGAGCATGTCCACGTGCTCGTCCAGCGTGTTGCACGTGAAGGGCATGGTGGGGTTGGTGGAGGAGGGCAGGAAGTTCTCCACGCCCACCACTTTCAGGATGTCGGGCGCATGCCCGCCGCCCGCGCCTTCGGTGTGGAAGGCGCACAGCGTGCGGCCCTTGGTCGCGGCGATGGTGTCTTCCACGAAGCCCGATTCGTTGAGCGTGTCGGAGTGGATCGCCACCTGCACGTCCTCCAGTTCCGCCACGTCGAGGCAGTTGCTGATGGCGCTGGGCGTGGTGCCCCAGTCCTCGTGCAGCTTCAGGCCGATCACGCCCGCTGCAATCTGCTCGTGCAGCGCGCCGGGCAGGCTGGCGTTGCCCTTGCCCAGGAAGCCTAGGTTCATCGGGAAGGCATCGGCCGCCTGCAGCATACGCTCGATGTGCCACGGCCCGGGCGTGCAGGTGGTGGCGAAGGTACCGGTGGCCGGGCCGGTGCCGCCGCCGATCATGGTGGTCACGCCGCTGGCCAGCGCCTCCTCGATCTGCTGCGGGCAGATGAAGTGGATGTGGCAGTCGATGCCGCCCGCGGTGACGATGTGGCCTTCGCAGCTGATGATCTCGGTGCCGGGGCCGATCACGATGTCCACGCCCGGCTGCGTGTCGGGGTTGCCGGCCTTGCCTATTGATGCGATGCGCCCGTCCTTCAGGCCGATGTCGGCCTTGACGATGCCCCAGTGGTCGAGGATCAGCGCGTTGGTCAGCACCGTATCGACCGCCCCTTCGGCGCGCGTGCGCTGCGACTGCGCCATGCCGTCGCGGATGGTCTTGCCGCCGCCGAACTTGACTTCCTCGCCATAGCCGCCCGCGGCCAGGGTGAAGTCCTTCTCCACCTCGATGACGAGGCCCGTGTCGGCCAGCCGCACGCGGTCGCCCACGGTGGGGCCATAGGTTTCGGCGTAGGCGCGCCGGTCGATGCTTGCCATCACAAATCTCCCTGCACCAGGCCGCGAAAGCCGAAAACGCGGCGCTCGCCTGCGTAGTCCACGAGTTCCACCGTGCGCTGCTGGCCCGGCTCGAAGCGCACGGCCATGCCGCTCGCGATGTTGAGGCGCATGCCGCGCGCGCTGTCGCGGTCGAATTCGAGACCCGCGTTCGTCTCGGCGAAGTGGTAGTGCGAGCCGACCTGGATCGGCCGGTCGCTCGCATTCCTCACCACCAGCGTGGCGGTGCGGCGGCCGGGGTTGAGCGCGTGAGCGCCGTCGTCGAGCAGGAGTTCTCCGGGGATCATGGCGGCGCTCCCGTCAGGCCAGCCGCGTGAGCAGGAACGCGCCCAGCAGCGCCGTGGCCGCGCCGCCCGCGCGGGCGATCCACTGGTGGCGCTGCATCACCGCATGGCCCAGCAGCATGCCCGCGACGTGCAGCACGGCAGAGCCCGCCGCCATGCCCGCGAGTGCCCCGAAGGCCGCCGCGCCGCCATCGCCCGCCAGCTCATAGCCATGCGCCGCGCCGTGGAAGAACGCGAACACGCCCGCTAGGCCCGCCGCCGCGCCCCAGGGCATGCGCTGGTGCACGGCCACGAGCAGGCCCAGCACGAGCACGGACGCCGCGATCATTGGCTCCACGCCCGGTACCCACAGGCCGCTAAAGCCTGCCAGCGCGCCCAGCACCAGCAGCGCCACGAATGCGGCGGGCGCGCGCCACGCGGGGCGCACGGCCAATGCGCTCCACGCGCCCACGGCGAGCATCGCCGCGAGGTGGTCGAGGCCCGTGAATGGATGGACGAACCCCTGCGCGAAGCTGCCGGCCAGGCCGTGCGTGTGCGGCTGGCCGCCCACGTGGGCCAGTGCGGACAGGGGCAGGGCGGAAAGGGTGATGGAGAAGGTAAGTATCTTTTTCATAGCTGGTTGCGCCTGCTGGATAAGGGCTGGAGGGCAAAAAGGCTTGAAACCTTCAAACGATGGGTTCGTGCACGGTCACGAGCTTGGTGCCGTCGGGGAAGGTGGCCTCGACCTGGATGTCCGGGATCATCTCGGGCACGCCCTCCATCACGTCGGCGCGCGTGAGCACGGTGCGGCCTGCGCTCATCAGCTCGGCTACGGTGCGGCCGTCGCGCGCGCCTTCCATCACGAAGGCGCTGATCAGGGCCACGGCCTCGGGGTAGCTCAGCTTCAGGCCGCGCGCCTTGCGGCGCTCGGCCAGCAGCGCGGCGGTGAAGAGCAGCAGCTTGTCTTTTTCACGAGGAGTCAATTCCATTTCGCTTCGCTCAATGCTGGGGTTGCTAGTTCGTGCGGCCTGTCGGCCGAACGCGGGGAGTCAGTTCCATGGCGGTGTGCGTTCGGCGTGCGGAGGGATCACCGGAGCCAAGCAAACCATGTGCCACCTTTTTGGGCATGCGCCCCATTGCGGGGTGGCAGGGTGCGGTGGAAGCTGCCGCTTGGTGGGGCGCATGCACTGGGGCGGTGCGCGGGGCGGCGCCCTGGGCTGGTGCGGGGCGCGGCGCCCCGCACGCTTTCAGGCCAGAGGAAAGGCGGTGAAGACCGGCAGGGCCTCGGCCTGCGCGGTGAAATCGGCCAGCGCCGGGTATCGGGCGGCCGGGCACGAGCCGGGGAGCATGAACTGGGTGAAGGTCCAGGCCACGGCTGCTGTGATGCTGCCGTGGGTCAGGGCGGCAGCGCTGGGCTGCGGCGCCTGGCGCGCCACTTCGGCGTCCAGCGCCGCATGGGCGGCGTGCAACTGCGCGGTGATGCGCTCCAGCCAGGGCGCGTGGCGCTTGGCCTCGGGGCGCAGGTCGTTCTCGTAGACGATCTGCACGGTTTTCTCGCAAGCGGCCAGGGCCAGGCCCTGCATGCGCAGGTCGCGCGCCAGGGCGGCGGGTTCGGCGGGCTCCAGCGAGCGGCGGGCGCGGGCCTGCAGCCAGCGCAGGATGAGGCTGGAGTCCATCAGCACCTCGCCGCCGTCGTCCACCAGGGTGGGCGCCTTGACCACGGGGTTGATGGCCTGGAACTGCGGCATCTGGCGGAACACCGAGAGGGGCCGGTGTTCGAAAGGCAGGTCGAGCAGGCGCAGGGCGATGGCAACGCGGCGCACGTAGGGCGAGTCCAGCATTCCGATGAGTTGCATGGGGTTCCTTGAAGGTGGAGAAAAGGGTGTGCACGGGCTGCCGGTGCGTGGCGCCGTGGCCCTGCCAGGGTAGGGCCGCGGCGGCGCGGCGCACAGGGCGGGTCATCGGTTCGCGGCGCCCATGGCCGATGCTCCATCGGCGGTGGGCAACAATGCGCGCATGCAGATCGACAAGAAGGATTGGGCCATCCTGCAGGCCCTGCAGGAGGATGCGCGCCAGAGCCTGTCGGCGCTGGGCCGGCGCATCGGCCTGTCGCAGGCGGCGATGAGCGAGCGGGTGCGCAAGCTCGAGGACGCGGGCGTGATCGAGGGCTACAGCGCCCGCGTCAACCTGCGCAGGATCGGCGTGGGGCTGACGGCCATCATCCGTATCGAGACCGGGCACACGGGCATCGCGCCCTACCTGGAGCTGTTCGCGCGCATGCCCGAGGTGCTCGCGGCCGACCGCGTGACGGGCCAGGACTGCTTCATCGTGCGCTGCGCCATCGCCGAGCCCGCCGACCTGGAGCACGTGGTCGATGCCCTGGCCGCGCACGGCAGCGTGACCACGTCGCTGGTGCTGTCCACGCCGGTGCATAAGCATGTGACCGTGCAGGCGCGCCGGCCGCCGCTGCGCTGAAATTTCTTCCTGGCATACCGCTTGCTAAAGGAGGGTACGGCCAATCCTGGCCGGAACAACCTTGCTGGAGCGGTAAATGAATCGTCGTGGAACCCTCACTACATTGGCGGCTTCCCTGGCCTTGGGCCTGGGGCTGAGTGCGCAAACCCATGCGCAGGACACCATCAAGGTCGGCGTGCTGCACAGCCTCTCGGGCACCATGGCCATCTCGGAGACCGTGCTCAAGGACACGGTGCTCATGGCCATCGATGACATCAACGCCAAGGGCGGCGTGCTGGGCAAGAAGCTCGAACCCGTGGTGGTCGATCCCGCATCGAACTGGCCGCTGTTCGCCGAGAAGGCCAAGCAACTGCTCACGCAGGACAAGGTGGCCGTGGTGTTCGGCTGCTGGACCAGCGTCTCGCGCAAGTCCGTGCTGCCCGTGTTCGAGCAGAACAACGGCCTGCTGTTCTACCCCGTGCAGTACGAGGGCGAGGAACTCAGCAAGAACGTGTTCTACACCGGCGCCGCGCCCAACCAGCAGGCCATTCCGGCGGTCGAGTACCTGATGAGCAAGGAGGGCGGCGGTGCCAAGCGCTTCGTGCTGCTGGGCACCGACTACGTGTACCCGCGCACCACCAACAAGATCCTGCGCGCCTTCCTGCACTCCAAAGGCGTGAAGGATGCCGACATCCTCGAAACCTACACGCCGTTCGGCCACAGCGACTACCAGACCATCGTGGCCGACATCAAGAAGTTCTCCACCGGGGGCAAGACGGCGGTCATCTCCACCATCAACGGCGACTCCAACGTGCCCTTCTACAAGGAATTGGGCAATGCCGGCCTCAAGGCCAAGGACGTGCCCGTGGTGGCCTTCAGCGTGGGCGAAGAAGAGCTGCGCGGCGTGGACGCCAAGCCGCTGGTGGGCCACCTGGCCGCGTGGAACTACTTCATGAGCGTGAAGAACCCCACCAACGCCGCCTTCATCCAGCAGTGGAGCGCCTATGCCAAGGCCAAGGGCATTGCGGGCCACAAGGACAAGCCGCTGACCAACGACCCCATGGAGGCCACCTGGATCGGCATCCACATGTGGAAGCAGGCCGTGGAAAAGGCCAAGAGCACCGACGTGGACAAGGTCATCGCCGCCATGGCCGGGCAGAGCTTCGCCGCGCCCGACGGCTTTACCGTGAAGATGGACGAGAAGAACCACCACCTGCACAAGCCCGTGATGGTGGGCGAGATCAAGGCCGACGGCCAGTTCAGCGTGGTCTGGAAGACCAAGGGCCCCATCAAGGCCCAGCCCTGGAGCCCGTACATCGAGGGCAACGACAAGAAGAAGGACGAGCCGGACGGCAAGAGCGGCTCGTGATGGCGGGGCCGCCTGGCTTGCATGTGGCGAGCCGGGCGGTTTTATAAAAATGATAGCTGCTGGCGCTTGATGGATAAGCGCTGGAGAGTGTTTTGACCATGAAAATCCTGCGCACAGCACTGGCCGGCGCACTGGGCATGCTGCTGTCCCTGTCCAGCCACGCGCTGACCGCCGGGCAAGCCTATGCGATGGCTGCCTCCGAAGACAACGATGCGCGCGCCGCCGCGATCAATGCCGCCGTGCTGGCGCCCGGCGAGGACGGCAGGCTGGCCGTGTACCTGCAGGCCCTGGCCGAGGATGCGGTGCGCATCGCAGGCGGCAAGGCCTACGTCGTCAGCGCCGACGACGCGGTCAACGCCACCGACCCCACCACCGGCGCAGCCGCCACGCTGCCCGCCGACGCCGAGGAAGTCGTGAGCAACAACTACCTGCGCGGCGTGATCGAGTCCGCGCAGGCCGCGCTGGCCCTCTCCAGCGGCGACGTGCAGGCCCGCCGCGCCGCCGCGCGCAAGCTGGCCGACGAGCCCGATGCCGCGCGCCTGCCGCTGATCGGCAAGGTGCTGGCGGGCGAGCAGGACGCGCAGGTCAAAAGCCTGCTGGCCCGCGCCCAGGCAGCCAGCCTGCTCGGCAGCGACGACGCGCGCCAGCGCCTGCAGGCCGTGGAGCAACTGGCCCAGCAAAAAACGCCCGAGACGCAGCTGCTGCTGAACCAGCGCCTGCCCGACGAGCACGACCCCGCCGTGCGCAAGGCCCTGCAGCGTGCGCTGGCCGAGGTGGCCGACAGCCTGTCCTGGGGCGAGCGGCTGGGCGCCGTCTTCAGCGGCCTGAGCCTGGGCTCGGTGCTGCTGCTGGCCGCGCTGGGCCTGGCCATCACCTACGGGCTGATGGGCGTGATCAACATGGCGCATGGCGAACTCATCATGATCGGCGCCTACGCGACCTACCTGGTGCAGGCGCTGTTCCAACGCTGGCTGCCCGAAGCCTGGTTCGGCGCCTACCTGGTGGTGGCCGTGCCCGTGGCCTTCGTGGCGTCGGCGCTGGTGGGCGCGGTGCTGGAGCGCTGCGTGATCCGCTTCCTCTACGGCCGCCCGCTGGAGACGCTGCTGGCCACCTTCGGCATCAGCCTGGTCTTGCAGCAGGCCGTGCGCAGCCTGTTCGGCGCGCAGAACGTGGGCGTGGAAAACCCCGCGTGGATGAGCGGCGGCGTGGCGCTGCTGCCCAACCTCACGCTGCCGTACAACCGCATCGCCATCATCGTGTTCGCCCTCGCGGTGCTGGGCGCCGTGGCCTTCCTGATCGCCAGAACGCGCCTGGGCCTGTTCGTGCGCGGCGTGACGCAGAACCGCGCCATGGCCTCGTGCGTGGGCGTGAACACCGCGCGCACCGACACCTATGCGTTCGCGCTGGGCTCGGGCATTGCCGGGCTGGCGGGCTGCGCCCTGAGCCAGATTGGCAACGTGGGGCCGGACCTGGGGCAGAACTACATCGTGGACAGCTTCCTCGTCGTGGTGCTGGGTGGCGTGGGGCAGTTGGCGGGCACGGTGTACGCGGCCCTGGGCCTGGGCGTGCTGTCCAAGCTGCTCGAAGGCTGGACGGGCGCGGTGCTCGCCAAGATCGCCGTGCTGCTGTTCATCGTGGTCTTTATTCAAAAGCGTCCGCAGGGCATCTTCGCCCTGAAGGGCCGCAGCGCGGAGGCTTGATCCATGGCGACGACGACCGATCTGCAACTGCCCGCGCCCGAGCCGCTGCTCGGTGCCAGGGGCTGGGCCCTCTTTCTGGCCGCGCTGATCGCCATCTGCGCCATCGCGCCCGCGCTGAACCTGCTCGTGCCCGAGGGCAGCGCGCTGCACCTGTCCGACTACCTGGTGGGGCTGCTGGGAAAGTTCATGTGCTACGCCATCGTGGCGCTGGCCATCGACCTGATCTGGGGCTACACCGGCATCCTCAGCCTGGGCCACGGCCTGTTCTTCGCGCTGGGCGGCTACGTGATGGGCATGCACCTGATGCGCGAGGCCGCCGGGCCCGGCGCGCTGCCCGCCTTCATGGGCTTTCTGGACTGGAAGGCGCTGCCCTGGCACTGGGCGCTGTCGGGCAGCTTTGCGGCCACGGTGCTGCTGGTGTTTGCCGTGCCGGGCGCGGTGGGCGGCGTGTTCGGCTACTTCGCCTTCCGCTCGCGCATCAAGGGCGTGTATTTCTCCATCATCACCCAGGCGCTGACCTATGCGGCCATGCTGCTGTTCTTCCGCAACGAGACGGGCTTTGGCGGCAACAACGGCTTCACCGGGTTCACGGGCATCGTGGGCTTTTCGCTGAACACGCAGGGCATGCACGTGCTGCTGTTCGCGCTGTCGGGGCTGGCGCTGCTGGGGTGCTTTCTGTTTTCGCGCTGGCTCATTCGCAGCAAGTACGGCCGCGTGCTGCAGGCCGTGCGCGACGCCGAGTCGCGCACCATGTTCTGCGGCTACGACCCGCTGCCCTACAAGCTGTCGATCTGGGTCATCTCGGCCATGATGTGCGGCCTGGCCGGCGCGCTCTACGTGCCGCAGGTGGGCATCATCAACCCCAGCGAGATGAGCGTGGGCAACTCCATCGAGATGGCCGTGTGGACGGCCGTGGGCGGGCGCGCCAGCCTGGTTGGCCCCATCCTCGGCGCCTTCGCCGTCAACGGCGGCAAGAGCTGGCTCACCGTGGCCGCGCCCGAGTCGTGGCTGTACGTGCTGGGCGCATTGTTCATCGTGGTGACGCTGTTCATGCCCGGCGGCCTGATCCGCTTGCCGCAGCAACTGCGCCAGTGGCGCGACAAGCGCCGCGCCCAGGCCGCAGCGCCGTTGAAAGGTGTACCCGCATGACCCCCGACCTGATGGAAGCAGGCAGCGAGCGCCTGCAGCGCTACCGCACCGAATCGGGCGGGCGCAGCCCCAGCATGGCCCGGCCCGTGGTGGCGGGCGAGGTGGACGTGACCCATGGCCGCATCCTCTACCTCGAAGACGTGCACGTGAGCTTCGACGGCTTCAAGGCCATCAACGGCCTGAACCTCGACATCGCGCCCGGCGAGCTGCGCTGCATCATCGGCCCCAACGGCGCGGGCAAGACCACGATGATGGACATCATCACCGGCAAGACCCGGCCCGACCGCGGCACCGTCTTCTTCGGCTCCACCATCGACCTGCTGCGCTACCGCGAGCCCGAGATCGCCGCCATGGGCATAGGCCGCAAGTTCCAGAAGCCCACGGTGTTCGAGCAGCTCAGCGTGTTCGAGAACCTGGAGCTGGCGCTCAAGACGCACAAGGGCGTGGCCGCGTCCATGCGCTTTGCGCTCAACGGTGCGCAAAAGGACCGCATTGCCGAGGTGCTGCACACCATCCACCTGGCGGGCAGCACCACGCGCCAGGCGGGGCTGCTCAGCCACGGCCAGAAGCAGTGGCTGGAGATCGGCATGCTGCTGGTGCAAGAGCCCAGGCTGCTGCTGCTCGACGAACCCGTGGCCGGCATGACCGACGAGGAAACCGCGCGCACCGCCGAGCTGTTCCTGTCGCTCAAGGGCAAGCATTCGCTGATGGTGGTGGAGCACGACATGCACTTCATCAACGCCATCAGCGAAAAGGTGACGGTGCTGTGCGACGGCAGCGTACTGGCCGAGGGCACGCTGGCCCAGGTGCAGGCCGACGAGCGGGTCATCGAGGTCTATCTGGGCCGCTGAAACTATTAAAACAATAGCTGCTCGCGCCCGATACACAAGCGCTAGAGGCCAAAAATGCTCAAAGTTCAAAACCTGCACCAGTATTACGGCGGCTCGCACATCCTGCGGGGCGTCCACCTCAAGGCCGAGATCGGCAAGATCACCGTGCTGCTGGGCCGCAACGGCGTGGGCAAGACCACGCTGCTCAAGAGCCTGATGGGCCTGGTGCCCATCAAGGACGGCAGCATCGAATGGCAGGGCCAGGATATTGCGCGCAAGACGCCCTACGAGCGCGCGCGCCGCGGCATCGGCTACGTGCCGCAGGGGCGCGAAATCTTCGCGCGCCTGTCCGTGGAGGACAACCTGCGCATGGGCCTGGCCTACTGCCCGGCGGGCACGCGCATCCCCGGCGAGCTGTTCGAGCTGTTCCCCGTGCTCCAGCAAATGCTGCACCGGCGCGGCGGCGACCTCTCGGGCGGCCAGCAGCAGCAGCTCGCCATTGCACGCGCGCTCGCGCCCCAGCCCAAGATGCTGATCCTCGACGAGCCCACCGAGGGCATACAGCCGAGCATCATCAAGGACATAGGCCGCGTGATCCGCATGCTGGCCCAGCGCGGCAACATGGCGATCCTGCTGTGCGAGCAGTACTACGACTTCGCCGAGGAACTGGCCGACCATTACGTGGTGATGGAGCGCGGCGAGGTCATCGCCGCCGGGCCGGGCAGCGAAATGCAGGCCAAGGGCATACAGAAGCTGGTGGCGATCTGAGCGTATGACCTGGCGCGCGCAACTGGCGCTGGACTACGCGCTGCAAGCGGGCAAAACCACCCTGCGCTTCACGCATGACGGCCCGCTGCGCGTGCTCAAGAGCCTGTACCCCGAAGGTCCGGGCATCTGCCACAACGTTCTGGTGCACCCGCCCGGCGGCCTGGTCGGCGGCGACGTGCTGGACATCGCCGTGCAAGTGGGCGAGGGCGCCCATGCGCTGGTCACCACCCCCGGGGCCGCGCGCTTTTACAAAAGCAACGGCCAGCAGGCGCTGCAGCGCACGCGGCTCACGCTGGCCGCCGGGGCGCGGCTGGAGTGGCTGCCGCTGGAGGCCATTGCCTACAACGCCTGCGATGCCGTCAACCACCTCGAATTCGCGCTGGCGGAAGGCGCCCAGCTGCTGGCCTGGGACGTGACAGCCCTGGGCCTGCCGCTGGCCGGGCAGCCGTTCGGGCAGGGCCGTTTCATCCAGCACCTGGAATGGCCGGGCCATTTTCTGGAGCGCGGCGTGATCGGCGCGCAAGACCGCCTGCTGCTCGACGGCGCGCTGGGCCTGGCGGGCCGGCGGTGCCTGGCCAGCCTGGTCTTCGCCAGCGGCACGCCTTGGCCGCGCGGCCAGCGCGAGGCTTTGCTGGAGCGCACGCACGAACTGCTGGAATCCGCCCCCGAGGACCTCGCCGCGGGCGTGACGGCGCCGAACGGGAACATGCTGGTACTGCGCGCGCTGGCGCCCGTGGTGGAGCCGGCGATGGGGTTCTGGCAACGCGCCTGGGCGCTGTGGCGCAGCCAGCTCTGGGGGCTGCAGGGCGGTGCACCCCGTATCTGGTCCATGTGAGGGCAGCGCTTCCTGCCCTGTGCCCGGCCCGGGGCGGGCTTTCCGGCTGCCCCGGGGGTTGGGCTGGCCGGGGGGGGCGGTGCGGTAAAATGGTCGGTTTGACGCCACAATGGGCGGCGCGCGTGTTGGTGAGGATCGCAGCGTCGGCGCCCACCGCCGGACAAAGGCGAACGCAAGTTCGCCTTTTCTTTTGTCAGCCCTGAAAGATTGACCATGTTCGAATCCATCCGCAAGCACTCCAAGTTCGTGATGATCTTGCTGTTCTTGCTGGTCATCCCCTCGTTCATCTTCGTCGGCATCGACCGCAACTACTTCTCCGAGTCGAGCCCCGTCGTCGCGCGCGTGGATGGCCATGACATCAAGCAGTCGGACTGGGACAACGCCCACAGGATGGAGACGGACCGTATCCGTGCCCAGTCGCCCACGGTCGATGCCAAGCTGCTCGACTCGCCGCAGGCGCGCTACGCCACGCTGGAGAAAATGGTGCGCGACCGCGTGCTCGCCGCCGCCGTGCAGAAGATGCGCCTCGTGGCCAGCGACGCGCGCTTGGCCGGCACCCTCAAGGAAATCCCCGCCATCGCCGCGCTCAAGCGCCCGGACGGCACGCTCGACGCCGACGCCTACCGCGCCCTCGTGGGCGCCCAGGGCCTCACGCCCGAGGGCTTCGAGGCCAACGTGCGCCACGACCTCTCCGTGGCCCAGGTGCTCGGCGGCGTGGCGCAGACGGCCTTCAGCACCGACGAGCAGTTCAAGCAGGCCATGGATGCGCTGTACCAGCGCCGCGAGATCCAGGTGGCGCGCTTCAACCCGCAGGACTTCGCGGCCAAGGTCACGCCCTCCGATGCCGACCTCGAAGCCTTCTACCAGGCCCGCACGGCGAGCTTCCAGCAGCCCGAGGAAGCCTCGGTGGAATACCTGGTGCTCGACCTCGACGCGGTGCGCGCCGGCATCACGGTCAGCGAGGACGACCTGCGCACCTACTACAAGGAAAACCTGGAGCGCCTGTCCGGCAAGGAAGAGCGCCGCGCCAGCCACATCCTGATCAACGCCGCCAAGGACGCCCCGGCCGCCGACCAGGAAAAGGCCAAGGCCCGCGCCGAGGAACTGCTCGCGCAGGTGCGCAAGAACCCCGCGAGCTTCGCGGAAGTGGCCAAGAAGAACTCGCAGGACACGGGCTCGGCCCCCAGCGGCGGCGACCTGGGCTTCTTCGGCCACGGTGCCATGGTCAAGCCTTTCGAGGACGCCGTGTTCTCCCTGAAGAAGGGCGACATCAGCGACGTGGTGAAGTCCGACTTCGGCTACCACATCATCCAGTTGACCGACATCAAGACCCCGCGCGTACCCAGCTTCGAGGAGCTGCGCCCCAAGCTCGAAGCCGAACTGCAGCAGCAGCAGGCCCAGCGCAAGTTCGCCGAAGTGGCCGAGGCCTTCTCCAACGGCGTGTACGAACAGGCCGACAGCCTGCAGCCCACGGCCGACAAGCTCAAGCTCAAGGTCCAGACGGCGCAGCACGTGACCCGCGTGCCGGTGTCCGGCGCCAAGGGCGCGCTGGCCAACGCCCGCTTCCTCGAGGCGCTGTTCGCATCCGATTCGATCGAGAACAAGCGCAACACCGAGGCCGTCGAAATCGCCCCGAGCACCATGGCCTCGGGCCGCATCGTCCAGTACGCGCCCGCCCGCACGCTGCCCTACGCCGAGGTCAAGGCCCGCGTGCGCGAGATGTTCGTCGCCGACAAGGCGGCCGAGCTCGCGCGTGCCGACGGCAAGACCAAGTTCGAGGCCTGGAAGGCCAACCCCGCCGCCGCGACGGGCCTGGCAGCGCCCGCCACGGTCTCGCGCGGCCAAATGCAGAACCTGCCGCGCGCCGTGGTGGACGCGGCCCTGCACGCCAATGCCGACAGCCTGCCCGCCTGGGCGGGCGTGGACCTGGGCCCGCAGGGCTACGCCGTGGTCAAGGTCAACCGCGTCCTGCCGCGCGAAGCCGTCGAGCCCCAACTGGCACAGGCGCAGCAACAGCAGTTCCAGCAGTGGCTGGGCACGGCCGAGGGCCTGGCCTATTACGAGCTGCTCAAGGAGCGCTTCAAGGTCCAGATCAAGGTGCCCCGCCCGCAGCCGTGATTTCCAGGAAAATGGGAGCACTCGATCCAAGCGCTTCCATTTTCTGGCTATAATGCAAGGCTCTGCGGTGGCTGTAGCTCAGTTGGTAGAGTCCAGGATTGTGATTCCTGTCGTCGTGGGTTCGAGTCCCATCAGCCACCCCAAAAGTTTCATACCAATCAAGGCCCTGCGGGGCCTTTTTTGTTGTCCGGGGATTGCCGGGGGATGAACCGGCGGGGGCGCACCATGGCATACATCTCTTCACTGCTGCTGATCGCGGGGATCTACCTGATGGTCCTGGCCAGCCCGGGCCCCAACTTTTTCATCCTGAGCCAGATGGCCTTGAACGGCCGGCAGAAGGAGGCCCGCTACGTCGTGCTGGGGTTGACCACCGGGTCCATCTTCTGGGTGGTGGTGGCGCTGGCCGGGGTGGCGGCCCTGCTGGCGCGGCACCCCCTGCTGGCGTCCGTGGTGCGCTTGACTGGTGCGGCCTACCTGGGCTGGTATGGGGCGCGGCTGCTGTGGTCGGCCATCAGGCATGCGCCGAAGCCGGTGGGGCCTGTTCAAGCCGCCAACGGCACCTATGCGAGGGCCGCCGCCTACCGCACCGGCTTGCTGACGGGAGTGACGAACCCCAAGGGGGCCGCGTTCTGGACCAGCGCATTCGCCGCCCTGTTTCCTGCCAACGCGCCCACCTGGTTCTGCCTTGCCACGGTGGTGACGGTGGCGGTGATGTCGCTGGCCTGGCACCTGGGCATTACCGCCGTGTTTGGAACGGCGGCCCTGAGGAGCCGGTATCTGCGGATCGAGCGCGCCGTCAATGGCCTGGCGGGCGGGGCGCTGGTGGTGCTGGGGATCCAGCGCATGGTGCTGCGGTAGCGGCGGTCAAGCCTGCCCAGGCGGGCTTGCCTGGGCAGCCGGGGCGCCGTCCCCCATGCATTGCGCCACGCACTGCGCCAGGCTGCGCGCCGTCAGCGGCGCGCAGCCTTCGGCATGGTTGCTCAGGGTGACGAACGCATTCTGCCCCGCGCCCGTGATGCCCGCGATGGTGCGGGCCAGCGCGGCGTGCACCCCGGGCGCGGGGTGGTGGATGCGGTCGTAGGGCGCGTAGAGCTTTTGCGCGTCCTCGTAGCCGTAGGGGCCGTGCACGGGGTTCAGGTTCCAGCGGCAGACCAGGGGCGTGGGCCAGAGGGCGCGCAGCAGCGGCAACTGGTCTTCGAGGGGCGGCAGCTTGGCGTGCAGGCCCAGGCAGTAGGTGGCGCGGGTGTCGCGCAGCACGCGGGCCAGTTCGGGAGCGATCCATTCGGGGTCGCGCACCTCCACGGCATAGCAGCCGTCAGGGGCGTCCTGCGGCAGCGGCGGCAGGCTGCCCAGCAGGTCGCGCAGGCGCTGCAGTTGCTGCGGCAGCCGGTCGAGCATGTGCCAGGGCAGGGGGCTCAACTGGAACACCAGCGCGCCGAGCTTGGGCCCCAGCCCTTCGATGGCGGGCTGCACGAATTCCTGCACCGCGAGCGCGGGGTCGAGGAAGGCGGGGTTGGGCTCGCGGCCCTTGCCGTCCTCCATGCGCACCAGGGCGTCGGTCACGAGGCTGGGCGCCTTGACCACGAAGCGGAAGTCCTGCGGCACCTGCGCCGCGTAGCGAGCGTACTGGCTGGCGGTGAGGGGGCGGTAGAAGCTGCGGTCGATGCTCACGGTGCGCATGAGCGGGTGCTGCGCATAGACCGCGAGGCCGTGTTTGGACAACTGGGCTTCGGAGTGCTCGCCCTCCCACACCAGGCCCTTCCAGCCCGGGTACGTCCAGGACGAGGTGCCGAGCCGCAGCCGGGGCGGCAGGCGGGCCGCCAGGGTGCGCAAGGCGTCGTCGTGCGGGGCGGGTGCCACGCCCATGCTGCGCCGCTGGGGCGCGGGTTCGCCCGGGGGCGGTGGCGCGGGCTGCGGCGCGGATGGTAGGGCGCCAAACAAGTCATCCTGCATCACGAAATGGTAGCCATTTCAGGTATGGCAAACTCCCGCGCTTCGCGTTTTTTGGACACTCCGGCAGCACATGCAGCAGATCATTCGGCAACTGGCCGCAGAAATCAAAGTGGGGGAGCAGCAGGTGCGTGCCGCCGTCGAACTGCTCGATGGCGGGGCCACGGTGCCTTTCATCGCACGCTACCGCAAGGAGGTCACGGGCGGGCTGGACGACGTGCAACTGCGCGAGCTGGAGGCGCGCCTGTCCTACCTGCGCGAGCTGGAAGACCGCCGTGCCGCCGTGCTCAAGGCCATCGACGAGCAGGGCAAGCTGACCGACGCCCTGCGTGCCGCCATAGCCGCCGCGCCGACCAAGCAGGAGCTGGAAGACATCTACCTGCCCTTCAAGCAAAAGCGCCGCACCAAGGGCCAGATCGCCCGCGAATTCGGCATCGAGCCGCTGGCCGACAAGCTGTTCGCCGACCCCACGCTGGACCCCGCCGCCGAGGCCGCCGCGTTCACCCGGCCGCCCGAGGTGTTGGACGACGGCAAGCCGGGCGCCGACTTCTCCACCGTGCCTGCCGTGCTCGACGGCGTGCGCGACATCCTCTCCGAGCGCTGGGCCGAGGACGCGGCCCTGGTGCAGTCGCTGCGCGAATGGCTCTGGGCCGAGGGTCTGCTGCGCAGCAAGAAGGTCGATGGCAAGGACGAGAACCACGCCGACGTGGCCAAGTTCCGCGACTACTTCGACTACGACGAGCCTATCGGCCGCGTGCCCTCGCACCGTGCCCTGGCGGTGTTCCGCGGCCGGGCGCTCGAAATCCTCGAAGCGAAATTGGTGCTGCCCGTGGAACCCGAGCCTGGCAAGCCCAGCCTCGCCGAGGGCAAGATCGCCCTGCACCTGGGCTGGAGCCACCAGGCCCGCAAGGCCGACGACCTGATCCGCAAGTGCGTGGCCTGGACGTGGCGCGTGAAGCTCAGCCTCTCTACTGAGCGCGACCTGTTCTCGCGCCTGCGCGAGGACGCCGAGAAGGTCGCCATCAAGGTCTTCGGCGACAACCTGCGCGACCTGCTGCTGGCCGCGCCCGCCGGCCCGCGCGTGGTGATGGGGCTGGACCCCGGCATCCGCACCGGCGTGAAGGTGGCCGTGGTGGACGCCACGGGCAAGCTGGTGGACACGTCCACCGTCTACCCGCACGAACCCAAGCGCGACTGGGACGGCTCGCTGTTCACCCTGGCCAAGCTCTGCGAGAAGCACGGCGTGAACCTCATCGCCATCGGCAACGGCACGGCCAGCCGCGAGACCGACAAGCTCGCCGCCGACCTGATCAAGATGGCCGCCAAGGCCGGGCGTGCCATTGAAAAGGTGGTGGTGAGCGAGGCGGGCGCCTCGGTCTACTCCGCCAGCGAATACGCATCGCAGGAAATGCCCGACGTGGACGTGAGCCTGCGCGGCGCGGCCAGCATCGCGCGGCGCCTGCAGGACCCGCTGGCCGAACTCGTGAAGATCGAGCCCAAGAGCATCGGCGTGGGCCAGTACCAGCACGACGTGAACCAGAGCGAACTCGCGCGCCAGCTCGACGCCGTGGTCGAGGACTGCGTGAACTCCGTGGGCGTGGACCTGAACACCGCCAGCGTGCCGCTGCTCTCGCGCGTGTCGGGCCTGTCGGCCAGCGTGGCCAAGGCCGTGGTGCGCTGGCGCGACGCCAACGGGCGCTTCCAGAGCCGCAGGCAGCTGATGGAGGTCAGCGGCCTGGGCGCCAAGACCTTCGAGCAGTCGGCGGGGTTCCTGCGCATCCGCGGCGGCGACAACCCGCTCGACATGACCGGCGTGCACCCCGAGACTTACCCGGTGGTGGAGCAGATCATCGAGAAGACCGGCAAGCCCGTGGCCGAACTCATGGGCCGCGCCGACATGCTCAAGACCCTGAAGCCCGAGCTGTTCGCCAACGAGAAATTCGGCGTCATCACGGTCAAGGACATCCTGGGCGAGCTTGAGAAGCCCGGCCGCGACCCGCGCCCCGACTTCAAGGTGGCGCGCTTCAACGACGGCGTGGAAGACATCAAGGACCTGAAGGAAGGCATGGTGCTCGAAGGCACCGTGAGCAACGTGGCGCAGTTCGGCGCCTTCGTGGACCTGGGCGTGCACCAGGATGGGCTGGTGCACGTGAGCCAGCTCGCGCACAAGTTCGTGAACGATGCGCGCGAGGTGGTCAAGACCGGCGACATCGTGAAGGTGAAGGTGCTGGAGGTGGATGTGGCGCGCAACCGCATCAGCCTCACGATGAAGCTCGACGCCGCGCCCGCGCGCCGCGACGGCCCGCGCGATAACCGCTTCGAGGGCGCGGGCCGCAGCTACGCGCAGCCGCAGCGCCGCGCCAGCGAGCCCGCGCCGCAGTCCGCCATGGCCTCGGCGTTTGCCAAGCTCCGGCGCTGACGCGCGGGCATGGCGGCGCAGGCGTAAAACGGGGTAACAAGCGGGGCAGGAAGTACATAATCGCGGCAACCCCACCCGCCTATCCTTCATGGAACTGAACGCCCTGCTGGCGGCCCCGGCCGCCCTGCCTTGCCTGCCTCGCACCGTGGCCCTGCTGATGAACGAGCTGGGCCCTGCGGAGCCCAGCCTGCGGCGCGTCAACCAGCTCTTCAGCACCGACCCGGCCCTGGCCGCGCGATTGCTGGAACAGGCGAATTCGGCCGCCTTCCAGGCGCCGCGCCAGATCGTGGGCATCCCCGAGGCGCTGGCCCTGCTGGGCGTGCCGCAGTTGCGCAGCCTCGTTGCGGCGGCGCCGCTGGGCGCTGCGTCGCGCTCGGTGCCGGGGGTGAACCTGCAGCAGTTCTGGCGCTACAGCCTCAACACCGCCAAGGTGGCGCGCTCGCTCGCGGGCATCGTGCACCACAACCAGATCGCGGCCTACACGGCGGGGCTGCTGCACGCCCTGGGCGAGCTGGTGATCCACCTGGGCGAGCCGGAAAAGGCCCAGTCCATCAACACGCTCGTGGCCCCGCTCGACCCGCGCCGCGCCAAGATCGAGCAGCGCATCTTCGGCTTCTGCTACGCCCACGTCAGCGCGGGCCTGGCGCGGCGCTGGCAACTGCCCGACGTGGTGGTCGATGCGCTGCAGTACCTCGGCGCCCCGTTCGACAACGACGTGTACGAGCCCCTGGCCGGCGTGCTCCACCTGGCCGCCTGGCGTGCGCGCGGGCGCGAGGCCGAACTGGGCGAGAAGGAGCTGGCCGTGTCGTTCCCCGGCGAGGTCGGGCTGGCCCTGGGCCTGGACATCGACATGGTGTTGCAGCAGGACCCCATCGACTGGACGGCCCGGCCCGACGCGGGCGACTACGTGTGAAGGCCGGCGGGTGAAGGCGCTGCGCATCCACGCGGGCCCGGCGGCCCTGGCGCACCTGCGCGAGCACGGCCTGCGGCCGGGCGACGTGGGCGTGGTGCCCGGCGCCGCAGGCGGGCCCAAGGGGCTGATCCTCGGGCCGCTGGACCGCTTCCTCTTCGGCGAATGGCTGCCGCGCAGCCGCCAGCCTGTCGATCTGGTGGGTGCCTCCATCGGCGCCTGGCGCATGGCCACGGCTTGCCTGGACGCCCCCGTGGCCGCGTTCGAGCGGCTCGAGCACGACTACATCCACCAGGACTACGAGCTGCCCCCGGGCAGGAAGCGCCCCACCGCCGCCCACGTGAGCGAGCGCTTCGGGCAGAACCTGCAGGCCTTCTACGGCGGGCGCGTGCAGGAGGTGCTGGGCCACCCGCGCTTCCGGCTGCACATCGTGACCTCGCGCGGGCGCCACCTGCTGCGCCGCGAGCACGGCGTGGCCACGCCGCTGGGCTACCTGGGCGCCTTCCTCGCCAACACCGTGCACCGCAAGGCCATGGGCGCGTGGCTGGAGCGCGTGGTCTTTTCCTCCGCCGGTGCGGCCTTGCCCTTCGGCACGGCGGACTACCGCACGCGGCAGGTTCAGCTTTCCGCAGGCAACTTCATGCAGGCGCTGCAGGCGAGCTGCTCCATCCCCTTCGTGCTGCAGGCCGTGCACGACATTCCCGGCGCGCCGCGCGGCGCGTACTGGGACGGCGGCATCACCGACTACCACCTGCACCTGGCCTACAAGACTACGGATTCGATAGCTGCCAGCGCAAGCCAGGCGGGCGCTGCAGGCCAAAAAGACCCTGAATCCGGCAGCCTCGTGCTGTACCCCCACTTCCAGCACCGCGTGGTGCCCGGCTGGCTCGACAAGGGCCTGAAGTGGCGCCACAAGGCCACGCCCGCGCTGGACCGCATGGTCGTGCTCTCGCCCAGCCCGGACTGGGTGCGCACCCTGCCCCATGCCAAGCTGCCCGACCGCAACGACTTCACCCGCTACGGCACCGACAGCGCGGCCCGCGCGCGGGCCTGGGGCACGGCGGTGGCGGAAAGCCGCAGGCTGGCCGACGAGTTCGCGCAGTGGCTGGAGCGGCCCGACCTGGGCGCCGTGCAGCCTCTTTGACCTAGCTGCCCTGGTTACGCTGGTTGCGCAGAAGGGCTTCCAGTTCCTCGAGCGGCATCGGCTTGCCGAACAGCCAGCCCTGGGCGTACTGCACGCCGTGCTCGCGCAGGTAGTCGGCCTGCTCCTGCGTCTCCACGCCCTCGGCGATCATGTCCAGCTTCAGGGCCTTGGCCATCTCGATGATGTGGTGCACGACCTGGCTGGTGGCGGCCTGCTTGCCGATGGTGTCCACGAAGGCCTTGTCGATCTTGAGCAGGTCGATCTCCAGCGATTCGAGCGCCGACAGGCTGGAGTAGCCGGTGCCGAAGTCGTCGATGGCCACGCGCACGCCCATCTCGCGCATGCGCCGGATCAGCGGGCGGGCCACGGCGGCATCGACGAGGCCGCGCTCGGTGATCTCCACCACCAGGGCCTCGGGCGGCGCCTGCATGCGCTGGAGCATGGGGGCCAGGTGCTCGATGGGGCCGCCCGGCCGCAGGTCCAGCGCCGAGAAGTTGATGCTGACGTGGAACCCTGGGTGGCGCCGCAGCAGGCTGGCCGTCTCGCGCGCCACGATCTCCATCACGTGGTGCGTGATGTCCTGGATCAGCCCCGCCTGCTCGGCCGCGGGGATGAACACGTCGGGCGGCACCAGCGCGCCGTCGCCGCGCCGCCAGCGCAGCAGGGCCTCGGCGCCGGCCCAGCCGCCGCCGGGGTCGCGCAGGTCGCGCATCGGCTGGTAGTGCATGAAGAACTCGCGGCGCTGCAGCGCCAGCCGCAGCTCGGCCTTGAGCGACATGCGCTGGCGCGTGATCAGCACCACGCCGGCGGCCAGCAGCAGCCCCGCCACCGCGCCGATGGGCAGCAGCACCCAGGCCAGGTTGCGCACGCGCTCCTCGAGGTGCCGGCGGGGCGCGGCGGCCAGGCCCGAGATGTTGTGCTCCTGGGACGACGACTGGATCACCACCGTGTGGGTGCGGCTTGGCGCCTGGTGCAGGCCGGGCTCGCCCAGGCCGCGCGCCCATTCGGGCTGCACCGTGCCGCGTGAGCGGGCGACGAAGCCCGGGTTGTTCACGATCACGGCGAGCACCACGTCGGGGCTGCGCACCGCGATGTCGATGATCTGGTCCGGGTGCACGATGGCCGCGTTGCCCTGCGCGTCGGCATACACGTTGAAGCGCTGGCCCGGGATGATGGGCAGGTCCACCCCCACCCAGGCACGCAGCCCCGTGGCTGTGCGCCCCTGGCCGGGCCCGAGCGGGATGGGCGGCTCGTGCATGCCGAGCGAGGAGCAGACCAGCGCGCCGTCACGCACCACGCCCACGGCCTGCAGGTAGAGCGAGCCCATGCTGATCTGCCGCATGCGCAGCAGGGCGGCGGCGGAGCAGGGCGGTTCGGCCCCGAGCGCGCGCAGGCCGTCCACGGCGGCCACGATCTGCTGGCGCGTGAGCACCGCGCGGCGCAGCACCTCGCTGGCCAGCGATTCGAGGTAGGCCTGCTCGTCCAGCTCCGCCTGGCGCCCGGCATAGTAGAGCGCGGCCCCGATGGGCACCACGATGGCGGCAACCACCAGCGCCGTGGCCAGGACCAGGGTGTGTTTCGTGCGCACGCGGCGCCTCCCTCCAGATGGTGGTGCGCGCCAGCGTAGCAGGCCGCGCGCCGCCGCGCTATTGCGTGGCCGCTACAGGCTCGCGTGCAGCATTTCCCGGTATTCCTCGGGCGTGGCGACGCGTGGGTTGGTCTTGTGGCAGTGGTCGGCCAGCGCGCCCTTGATGACCTCGTCGAACATGTCCGGCGTCACGCCCATCGCGGCCAGCCCGGTGGGCAGGCCCAGGCGCGCGTTCATGGCGCGGATGGCCTCGGGGATGTCGCCGGCCGAGGCCAGGCCCATGGCATGGGCCATGCGCTCCAGGCGCTTTTCTTTTTGTACCGATTCGGCCTGCGCGTTGAAGCGCACCACGGCGGGCAAAAACATCGCGTTGAGCGTGCCGTGGTGCAGGCGCGGGTTCACGCCGCCCAGGCTGTGGCTCAGGCTGTGCACCGCGCCCAGGCCCTTCTGGAAGGCCATGGCGCCCTGCATGCTCGCGCTCATCATCTGCAGGCGTGCTTCGCGGTCGGCGCCGTTCTTCGTGGCGGGCTCGATGTGGGTCCAGCCGCGCGCCAGGCCGTCGAGCGCGATGCCGTCGGCCGGCGGGTTGAACGCGGCGGACATGAAGGTCTCCATGCAGTGCGCGATGGCGTCCATGCCCGTGGCGGCCGTGAGCATGGGCGGCAGGCCCAGCGTGAGCTCGGGGTCGCAGATGGCGGTCTTGGGCACGAGGTGCCACGAGTGGAAGCCCAGCTTGCGGTGGTCATCCACGATGATGATGGCGCCGCGCGCCACCTCGCTGCCCGTGCCGCTCGTGGTGGGCACGGCGATCAGCGGCGCCGCGCGTTCGGTGATGCGCGGCGAGCCGCCCTCGATGGTGGCGTAGTGCGTGAGCGGCCCTTCGTGCGTGGCCGCGATGGCGATGCCCTTGGCGCAGTCGATGGCCGAGCCGCCGCCCACGGCGATCAGGCCGTCGCAGCCCTGGGCCTTGTAGATCTCCACGGCCGCGCGCACGGCGGCCTCGGTGGGGTTGGAAGGCGTCTGGTCGAACACAGCGACGGGCATGCCGGGCAGGGCATCGAGCGCCTTCTGCAGCACCCCGGCGGCCTTCACGCCCGGATCGGTCACGACGAGGGGGCGCGTGATGCCCACGCGCTCGCACTCCTGCTTCAAGAGGCGCACGGCGCCGGATTCGAACTGGACCTGGGTGACGTAGTAAATGAAAGCCATGGTGTACCTGGGGTGGGTTGCGGATAGGATCGCCAGACACTCTACAACCCGGAGGACGGCATGAAAACGAAGCAAACCCCGATCGCCCGTATGGTGCTGCTGGCCGCTGTCGCCTGCACGACAGCCGCCCAGGCCGACTGCCTGACCGAGGCCCAGGTGGCCGACATGGCCGCGCACTACCTGGCCAAGACCCCTGCCGCCAACCCCGAGGGCCAGAGCGACGCCGACGCCGCCTGCACCCGCGCCCGCTTCAACGCGCTGCTGGCGCAAAAGCTGGGCAAGGTGGTGGGCTACAAGGCGGGCCTGACCAACCCCGCCGTGCAAAAGCGCTTCAACACCGACAAGCCCGTGTGGGGCAAGCTCTACGAGGGCATGATCCAGCCCAGCGGCGCCACCATCGATGCGGCCTTCGGCGCCCGCCCGCTCTACGAGGCCGACATGCTGGTGCGCGTGAAGAGCGCGGCCGTCAACCATGCGCGCACGCCCATGGAAGTGCTCGAATCCATCGACCAGGTGATCCCCTTCATCGAGCTGCCCGACCTGCTCGTGCAGGCACCGCCCAAGCTCAACGGCCCCGCCGTGGGCGCCATCAACGTGGGCGCGCGCCTGGGCGTGGCGGGCCAGCCGCTGCCGGTGCCCGTGCTGCGCGCCGAGCGCTACGCGCTGCTCGACGCGCTGCAGAACATGACCATCACGCTCACCGACGCGCAGGGCGCGCGGCTGGGCCAGGGCAAGGGCAGCGACATCCTGGAGCACCCGCTCAACGCCGTGGTGTGGCTCGCGCAGGCGCTGCAGCAGGAGGGCATCGCGATGCAGCCGGGCGACCTGATCAGCCTGGGCTCGTTCTCGCCGCTGCTGCCGCCCAAGCCGGGGCTGTCAGTCACCGCCACGTACGACGGCCTGCCGGGCGCGCAGCCCGTGCGCGTGAGCTTCAAGTAAGCCCTGTGAGCGCGCACCGCCCGCTCGCTCTTTCGCCCGCCGTCCTGGCGCAGCTGACCCCCGCCATGCGCGGCGTGGTCGAGCGCATGGCGCGCGCGCAGCACGTACCCATCCAGGAGCAGCCGCTGGCGCAGGCGCGCGCCGCGTACGAGCTGGGCGCGGGCGTGCTCGAAATCCCCAAGCCCGGGCTGGCGCGGGTCGAGCCGCTCGCCATCCCCGCGCGCGACGGCCACCCGCTACCCGCGCGGCTCTACGCCGCGAGCCACGATCCGCACCAGCCCGTGCTGCTGTTCACGCACGGCGGCGGCTTCACCATCGGCAGCGTGGACACGCACGACATCCTGTGCCGCGAACTGGCGCGCCAGGCCGGCTGCATGGTCGTCTCGCTGGACTACCGGCGCGCGCCCGAGCACAAGTTCCCCACCGCCAGCAACGACGCCTGGGACGCCCTGCAGTGGCTGGCCGTGAACGCCGCCGCCCTCGGCGCCGACCCGGCCCGCATCGCCGTGGGCGGCGACAGCGCGGGCGGCACGCTCGCGGCCGTGAGCGCCGTGCTTGCGCGCGACGCGGGCCTGCCGCTGGCGCTGCAGCTGCTCATCTACCCCGGCTGTGCCGCACACCAAGACACGCCGTCGCACGCCACCTACGCCCACGGCCCGGTGCTCACCGCGGCCATGATCTCCTGGATGTTCGCCCACTACGTGCGCACCCCGGCGGACCGCGACGACTGGCGCTTCGCCCCCTTGCTGGCCAGCGACCTGGAGGGCACGGCCCCCGCCTGCCTGCTGCTGGCCGAGTGCGATGCGCTGGTGGACGAGGGCGTGATGTACGCCGACCGGCTGCGCATGGCGGGCGTGCCCGTGCAACTGGAGATCTACCGCGGCGTGGCCCACGAATTCATCAAGATGGGCCGCGCCCTGAAGGAGGCGCGCCAGGCCCATGCCGACGCCGCCGCCGCCTTGCGTGCCGCTTTTGGTGCCACCTTCGACCTGTGAACCCCATGACCGATACGACCACGCCCTTGCGCCCCGCCGATTTCCGCTGCCACACCCGCCTGCGCGTGCGCTGGGCCGAGGTGGACATGCAGAAGATCGTCTTCAACGGCCACTACCTCACGTACATCGACACCGCCATGGGCGACTACTGGCGCGCGCTCGCCATGCCCTACGAGGCCAGCATGCAGGTGCTGGGCGGCGAGATCTACCTGAAGAAGGCCAGCGTCGAATACCACGCCTCCGCGCGGCTGGACGACCTGCTGGACATCGGCCTGCGCTGCGAGGGCGTGGGCAATTCCTCGCTGCGCTTCGCGGCGGGCGTGTTCGCGGGCGGGCGGCTGCTCGTGTCGGGCGAACTGCTCTACGTGTTCGCCGACCCGGCCACGCAAACCTCGCGCCCCGTGCCGCCCGCGCTGCGCGCCATCTTCACGCACTACGAGGCCGGCGGCGGCGTGACCGAGGTGCGCACCGGCGACTGGAACGCCCTGGGCCGCGACGCCGCGCGCCTGCGCACCGCGGTGTTCGTGCGCGAGCAGAGCATCCCCGCCGAACTGGATGCCGACGCCCTGGACGCCACCGCCCTGCACGCCGTGGCCTACAACCGCCTGGGCATGGCCGTGGGCACCGGCCGCCTGCTGCGCAAGGCCCCCGGCGTGGGCCAGATCGGCCGCATGGCCGTCGACCACGGCCTGCGCGGCGGCGGCGTGGGGCGTGAACTGCTCGACGGCCTGGTGGCCGCCGCCCGCGCGCGCGGCGACCGGCAGGTGGTGCTGCATGCGCAGGCCAGCGCCCAGCGCTTCTACGAGCGCGCGGGGTTCAGCGTGCAGGGGGCGCCCTACGAGGAGGCGGGGCTGCCGCACATCGACATGGCGCTATCGTTGGAATAGCTGCTGGCGCGCTCTGCGCCTGGGCTAGGGGCCGATTTGGCTTGAAAGAGTCACAGCGGCTCGGAAATCTCGATCAGGTTGAAATCCGGATCCCGCACGTACACCGAGCGGATCTTGCCCGTGGCGCCCGTGCGCTGCACCGGCCCCTCCACGATCGGCCAGCCGTGCCGGGCCAGCATGGCGATCACCTCGTCCAGCGGAATACGCGCCATGAAGCACAGGTCCAGCGCGCCGGGCACCGGCAGGTGGGCCTTGGGCTCGAACTCGGCGCCTTGCACGTGAAGGTTGATCTTCTGCGCGCCGAACTTCAGCGCCTGCCGCTCCACGGGCGGCGTGCCGCCAACGAAGGTCTCGAGCTGCATGCCCAGCACGCGGGTGTAGAAGCCGATGCATGCGGCGGGGCGGGCCGTGGTGAGGACGAGGTGGTCGAGGTGATCGATCATGGGAGGTTGGGTGATTGGAGTAGTGCAGCTCTTGGGTGCGTTGATATCGACCATCGGGTTCGGTGGCGCGGCTATCTGACGGAGTGTTTGTGCTACCCCTGTGTTTGGCTCTTATCGGCCGAAAGCAGTCGGTGGCAACTAGAGAAAGCAGACACGCAACGCAAAGGTGACCAGCGGCTTGCAGGAGCGACCGGAGGGAGCGGATGCTACAAGGCGTCCGTGCCGACCGAGAAGTTAGGCTACATGGCTCAAGCGCGCTCATTCCTGCATTCGCAGTAGAACCTGGATGCACAATGTTCCCGCATCGCGCGTTCGCTTCGCTCGCTCCATCAAGTAATAGTCCAGCGCCATCAGCGGCGTGAGCTTCTCGCTGCCGCTGGAGATCATTTCGGCGGCTTGGACAACACGCAGCAACTCGGCGAGATCCAGCAGATGGATAAAACCTCCTGTTGCCTTCATGAAGTTCGCAATAAACGCCGGACCGTAGTTCTCTTGGTTTTCTATCAAGTCGAACTCAGGAATGAGAACGATGGCATGCGCGGGCTTTGACCGCTCAACGTCTATCGAGGATCCCGCTCGAGTGGTAACCAGTGCGCCATCTTTGAGCCGCCGGATGCTTCCGCGCAACTGACGAACTGCTTTTTCGACGTGCTGCGATACATCCTTCGCTAGCTTCGTTCGATCAGGCAACGTGTCACGGTTGAAGACAGTGAGCGCCTTCGATTCGATCAACAGTGCACCGTACTCGTGGCTGAGGAGAACGTCGGTGAGTTCGCGAGTTCCGTTCCCCTTAGGTATCTGCGGACTGTGGTGTACCCCACGCGGATGGAGGCTGTCGGTCAACCAAACCGCAAGTTGTTCCTGCTGTCCGCCCTCGTCTCGGCTGAACAAGTCGACTGGGCTGTCGCTGCCGTGGCTCGTAATGAAGTGATTGAAAACTGCATGCCACTCCTCGATAGGGACAATTTCTGCAGACAGCAACTCATCGAGGGTCGTAGTGCCTTTGAACGCCCGTTCCAGCAGGTCGTCTGCCTCTGCAGTAATGGCCGTGTAATCTACTTTCCCCAGTGTCGCGTTGCTGATCCAGCCGTTCACTTCCGAAGGGAAGCTAGTCTTTACGGTGGACCATGCAACATTCAGGGCAAGCTCGTTAAACAGGAATATAGGGGATGGTTCATCCGATACCAGCCCCTGCAGCGCTGTGATTTCTGCCTCGTTCTCCACAACGGACCAGAGCATCACAGGCTTAGATGGATCGTCGTACGCCGTGAATGCATACAGGAGACGACCGCTCACGCGCGCCAGATGAAACTGTAGCCGCGCACCCAACACTATGTACTTCAGTAAGAGCGTGCTGCCCTTCACCAGCAGCGTCGGCTCAAAGCTATTCGCTCCCTTCGCATAGTCGATTCGTATGAGTTGCGGCGTAGCCAGGAACTCAGATCGATAGTGCGAGGCGAGTAGGTGCATGTGGCCTTCTTCGTGTGGTCGTCGCCTAACGGAATGTGGGTGTGGTCAAACGTAATGTAGACCGCACCAAGCCGCAGGCCATATCTGGCGCTTGCGGTCTAAATTGGCTTGGAAAAAGTGCTGGAAGTGGCTTGCATCCTAGCTCTGCAGCACATGAATTGCATTTAATCACAGTACTAAATTCAGCCATGAAATCCGCCGTCCCTCCAGTACTGCGCACCGCACGGGATCAGTCCCGTAAGGCATTCGCTCCAAGCACCATAGCTTGCGCACGGAGTTGGGTCATGCCATGCCCATACATCATCAGATGGCAGCTTTGCGGGTCTCACCTGTAGGACGGTTCAGGGTCGCTTCCGGCCAATCAGTTGCAGAGCCAGGATAACTGGCCTACCGTCAGAACTGCAATAAGCAGTCCCTTTCTCGATAAAGCGCGCGAGCAGCGCGCCCGCGCAACCAAGCGCTCAAATGTCATCAAGCAGCGCGTAAGGCAGCGGCAGCAGCGCCAGCGCTACATCACCCACCCGCAGCCCATCGCCCGCCGCTGCGATCTGCAGGCTTGCGATGGCGTCGAAGCCCCCGCCGAGCGCGGCCGCGGCCTGCACCACGGTGCCGCAGGGCTGCTCCGCGTCGCTGGCGTGGAACACCTCGGCGCCCACAGCCAGCGGCGCATCCGCGTGGACGATGTACGCGCGCCGCTTGAGCGTGCCGCGGAACTGGCTGCGCGCCACCACCTCCTGGCCGGGGTAGCAGCCCTTCTTGAAGTTCACGCCGCCCACCGATTCGTAGTTCAGCATCTGCGGCACGAAGGCGTCCACCACGGGGGCCGAGAGCGTGGCGACGCCGCTCCTCACCTCGCTCCAGAGCCACAGGGCGGGGTCGAGCGCGGAGCCTTCGGGCGCGGGCGTGCCGGCGGGCGCCACCCACAGCGCGCGCGGCTGGCCGTCGGCGGGGTAGAGGTGGACGATGGTTTGGGCATCAAAATCGGCTTTGGACCATGCGGGCTGAGCGCTGTCAGCTACCGAAGCCATAGCATCCCCGGCGATGCCGAGCAGCGCGAAGCCGGCCGTGGCGTCGGTCAGCTTCACCTTGGAGCGCAGCACGAACATCGACAGCCGCTTGAGCGTGGCGGCCAGCAGGTCGCGGCTGCACACGAGCAGGATGTCGGCGGGGCTGCGCTTGAAGCCGATGAAGCTCGCCTGCATGCGGCCCTTGGCCGACAGGAAGGCCGCCAGGCGCGCGTGCTGCAGGTCGAGCAGGGCGAAGTCCTGCGTCAGCTGGCCATGGAGGAACGCGGCGGCGTCTTCGCCTTCCGCGCGGATCACGCCCAGGTGGGGCAGGGGGGCTATACCGTTCAATGCGTTCAGGGGCGGGGTCATCGCTGAATTATCATGCCCGGCTCTATTTCATTGGGGTGGCTGGGGTTGTGCGTCGCTTGCTGGTTTTACTGCTGTTGATCGTTGCCGCCGTGGGCGCGGGCGCGGCCTGGTGGCTGGCGCAGCCCATGGACCTGGGCGGCGCGCAATCGCTGGAGCTGGAGATCGAGCCCGGCACCACCCCGCGCGGCGTGGCGCGCGACGTGGTGCAGGCGGGCGTGCGCACCAACGCCCAGCTGCTCTACGCCTGGTTCCGCGTGTCGGGGCAGGACCGGCTCATCAAGGCGGGCAACTACGAAATCCCCGCGGGCACCACGCCCTACGCGCTGCTGCGAAAGCTCGCGCGCGGCGAGGCCACGCTGCGCGCCTTCACCCTCGTGGAGGGCTGGAGCCTGCGCCAGGTGCGCGCCGCGCTTGCCCGCGAGGACGCGCTGCGCCACGACGCCACGGTGCTCGACGACGCGGCCCTCATGGAAAAGCTCGGCCGCCCGGGCGTGCTGCCCGAGGGGCGCTTCTTCCCCGACACCTACACCTACGCCAAGGGCAGCGGCGAGCTGGCCCTGCTGCGCCGCGCGCTGCACGCCATGGACCGCCGCCTGGAGGCCGCCTGGGCGCTGCGCGCGCCCGATACGCCGCTGCGCTCGGCCGACGAGGCGCTGGTGCTCGCCAGCATTGTCGAGAAGGAAACGGGCCGCGCGGGCGACCGCGCGCTGATCGCGGGCGTGTTCACCAACCGCCTGCGCGCGGGCATGCTGCTGCAGACCGACCCCACGGTGATCTACGGCCTGGGCGACAAGTTCGACGGCAATTTGCGCAAGCGCGACCTCTTGGCCGACACGCCCTGGAACACCTACACCCGCACGGGCCTGCCGCCCACGCCCATCGCCATGCCCGGCAAGGCCGCGCTGATGGCGGCCGTTCAGCCCGAGCCCACGCGCGCGCTGTACTTCGTGGCCAAGGGCGACGGGTCGAGCCACTTCAGCGCCACGCTGGAGGAGCACAACCGCGCCGTGAACCGTTACCAGAGAAGCAAATGACCCAGGGCCTGTTCATCACCTTCGAGGGCATCGACGGCGCGGGCAAGTCCTCGCATATCGAGGCGCTGGCCCAGGCCTTGCGTGCGCAGGGCCGCACCGTCACGCTCACGCGCGAGCCCGGCGGCACGCCGCTGGCCGAGAAGCTGCGCGAGCTGCTGCTGCACGACGCCATGGATGCGCTGACCGAGTCGCTGCTCGTCTTCGCCGCGCGGCGCGACCATCTGGCCCGGGTGATCGAGCCCGCGCTCGCACGCGGCGAGGTGGTGCTGTGCGACCGCTTCACCGACGCCACCTTCGCCTACCAGGGCGCAGGAAGGGGCTTCGATACCCGGGTGCTATCCATTCTGGAGCGCATGGCGCAGACGGGGCTTGCGCCACAGGCCGATTTGATGCGAGAGCCCGATTTGACCGTGTGGTTCGACGTGCCCGTCGAGGTGGCCGCGCAGCGCCTGGCATCGGCCCGCGTGCCGGACCGCTTCGAGGCCCAGCCCGCCGAGTTTTTCCGCCGCGTGGCCCAGGGCTATGCCGAACGCGCGGCCGGCGCGCCGCAGCGCTTCGCGCGCATCGACTCGTCCCAGGACCGCCACCAGGTCTGGCAGCAGCTCATCCGCGTGTTCGTGCGCAAGGGCTGGCTCGCCATCATGGCGGCCGCGCAAGGGGGCCCGAAATGAGCGCCGTGGCCCCCTGGATCGCCGCGCAGCGCACGGCATTGCTCGCCCAGCGCGGCCACGCCTGGCTGCTGCAGGGCCCCTCGGGCCTGGGCCAGTACACGCTGGCGCTCGAACTGGTGCGCGCCTGGCTGTGCGAGGCGCCCACGGCTGACGGCGCCTGCGGCCAGTGCGCGAGCTGCCACGCCATAGCCGTGCGCACCCATGCCGACCTGTGCGTGCTGATGCCCGAGACGCAGATGCTCGCGCTGGGCTGGCCCCTGTCCGAGAAGGCCCAGGCCGAGATCGACGACAAGAAGCGCAAGCCCAGCCGCGAGATCCGCGTGGAGGCCATGCGCGACGCGGTGGAGTTCACCCAGCGCACCTCGGCCCGGGGCCGGGGCAAGGCCGTGCTGGTCTACCCGGCCGAGCAGATGAACACCGTGACCGCCAACGCGCTGCTCAAGACGCTCGAGGAGCCGCCGGGCGATGCGCGCTTCGTGCTCGCCAGCGAGGCTGCGCACCTGCTGCTGCCCACCATCCGCAGCCGCTGCCTGGGCCACACCATGCTCTGGCCCGCCGAGGCCGACGCGCTCGCCTGGCTCGAAGCCCAGGGGCTGGCGGCCGATGCTGCCCAGGCCCAGCTGCGCGCCGCCGGCGGCCGCCCGCAGGACGCGCTGGCGCTGGCCGAGGCGGGCCGCAGCCCCGCCGCGTGGGCGCTGTTGCCCAAGGCCATGGCGCGCGGCGACGTGTCGGCGCTGGCCGACTGGGCGCCCGCGCAGGCCGTCGAGGCGCTGCAAAAGCTCTGCCACGACCTGCTCGCCAGTGCCTCGGGCGCCGCGCCGCGCTACTTCGCAGCGGCCGACCTGCCGCCCGCGCCGCCGCTGCTCGCGCTGGCGCGCTGGTCGCAGGCGCTCGCGCGCGCGGCGCGCACGGCCGACCACCCGTTCAACACCGGCCTGATGCTGGAGGCGCTTGTGGCCCAGGCGCGCCAGACACTAAACTTGCGCCACTAACCCGACCATAACGACCATGAGCAGTCCATCCACCGCGCCGCGCCCGAGCGTCATGCAACTGGCGATCAAGGAAAAGGGCGCGCTGTACGCCGCGTACATCCCGTTCTTCAACGAGGGCGGCATCTTCGTGCCCACCACGCGCGAGTACAAGCTGGGCGACGACGTGTACGTGCTGCTCACTCTGCCCGAGGATACGCAGCGCTACCCCGTGGCGGGCCGCGTGGCCTGGGTCACACCCGCGCGGGCCGCGGGCAACCGCACGCAGGGCGTGGGCATCCAGTTCCCCAAGGACGAGAAATCGCGCCAGCTCAAGCTCAAGATCGAGGAAATCCTGGGCACCGCGCTGGGCTCGGACCGTCCGACCCAGACGATTTAACCTTTGTCCGTAGCTCCCGATGCCGACCCGCCGCGCGCCGGTCGGCATCGCCGCTTTTGAAACCCTATGTTCGTCGATTCCCACTGCCACCTCAACTTCCCCGAGCTGGCCAGCCAGCTCCCCGCCATCCGCCAGGCCATGCAGGAGGCGCAGGTGGACCGCGCGCTGTGCATCTGCACCACCATGGAGGAGTTCGGCGACGTGCATGCGCTCGCCTTGGCGCACGGCAACTTCTGGTGCACCGTGGGCGTGCACCCCGACAACGAGGGCGTGGCCGAGCCCTCGGTGCAGGACCTGCAGGAGCGCGCCGCGCTGCCGCGCGTGGTGGCCATCGGCGAGACGGGCCTGGACTACTACGGCATGGAAGACCGCAAGGGCGGCCGCAGCATCGCCGACCTGGAGTGGCAGCGCGAGCGCTTTCGCACCCACATCCGCGCCGCGCGCGCGGTGGGCAAGCCGCTCGTGATCCACACGCGCAGCGCGTCCGGCGATACGCTGGCCATCCTGCGCGAGGAGGGCGAGGATGGCTCTGGCAACCGTGCGGGCGGGGTGTTCCACTGCTTCACCGAATCCATGGACGTGGCGCGCGCCGCGCTCGACCTGGGCTACTACATCTCGTTCTCGGGCATCGTCACCTTCAAGAGCGCGCAGGAGCTGCGCGACGTGGCCGCCTTCGTGCCGCTGGACCGCATGCTGATCGAGACCGACAGCCCCTACCTCGCCCCCGTGCCCTACCGCGGCAAGACCAACACGCCCGCCTACGTGCCCTACGTGGCGCGGCAGATCGCCGCGCTGCGCGGCATGGAGGTCGAGGCCGTGGCCGAGGCCACGAGCCGCAACTTCGAGGCCCTGTTCACCGGGGTGGCGGCATGAAGGCGCGGCGGCATTTCCTGGCCTGCGCAGGCGCGCTCGCTGTGGGTGTGCTGGGCATGCGCCCTGCCTGGGCCGGCTCGTTCGACGATTTCTTCACCGCCATCCACCGCGACGACTCTGACACGATCACCGCGCTGGTGCGGCGCGGGTTCGACCCCAATACGGCCGACGCCAAGGGCCGCCCGGGGCTGGTGCTGGCGCTGCAGCTCGGGTCGCTGCAGGCGTTCCAGGCCTTGCTGAAGGCCCCCGGCCTCAAGGCCGAGCAGCGCAACGCGCAGGGCGAGAGCGCGCTCATGATCGCGGCCATCAAGGGCAACCTGGAGGCGGCCCGCGCGCTCATCGCGCTGGACGCCGACGTGAACAAGACCGGCTGGACGCCGCTGCACTACGCGGCCTCGTGCACCGCCGCATCGGCCCCGGCCATGGTCGCGCTGCTGCTGGAAGAAAGCGCCTACATCGACGCGGCCTCGCCCAACGGCAGCACGCCGCTCATGCTCGCGGCCCAGTACGGCACGCGCGAATCCGCCCAACTGCTGCTCGACGAGGGGGCGGACCCGGCGATCAAGAACCAGCTCGGCCTCACGGCCGTGGACTTCGCGCTGCGCGCCGAGCGCAAGGACCTCGCGGAGCGGATCGCCGCCGCCATCCGCCGCCGCCAGCCCAACAGCGGCAAATGGTAAAAATTCTTTAAGCCAAATCGGCCTCTGGCGCCCATCCAGCGGGCGCGAGCAGCTATCGTTTTTGAATCTTCAGCGCTCGGGCCTGCTCTGCAGGCGCGCATACAGCCCGCCCAGGGCCAGCAGTTGGGCGTGCGTGCCCTGCTCGGCGATGCGCCCGCGCTCCATCACCACCACACGGTCCGCGTGCTCGATGGTGGACAGGCGGTGGGCGATCACCAGGGTGGTGCGGCCCTGCATGAGGCGCTGCAGCGCGTCCTGCACCAGGCGCTCGGACTCGGTATCGAGCGCCGACGTGGCCTCGTCCAGGATCAGGATGGGCGCGTCCTTGTAGAGCGCCCGCGCGATCGCCAGCCGCTGGCGCTGGCCGCCCGAGAGCTGCGTGGCGTTGTGGCCCACCACGGTGTGGATGCCCTGCGGCAGGCCGGCCACGTGGTGGGCGAGGTTGGCCGCCTCCAGGCAGGCGTGTACGCGCGCTTCGTCCACGGCCCCGCTGGGGTCGCCCAGGGCCACGTTGGCAGCGATGCTGTCGTTGAACATCACCACGTCCTGGCTCACCATGGCGAACTGGGCGCGCAGGTGGCTGAGCCGCCAATCGGGCAGCGCGCAGCCGTCGAGCAGGATCTCGCCAGCATCGGGCAGCACGAAGCGCGGCAGCAGGTTCACCAGCGTGGTCTTGCCCGCGCCCGAGGGGCCCACCAGGGCCACCACCTCGCCGGGCTGCACCGTCAGGCTTACGCGGTCCAGCGCGGGGGCCTGGTCGGCACGGAAGGCCACGGACACGTCGCGCAGCTCGATCGCGCCGCGCACGGTGGCGGGCGTCTGGGCGCCGCTGGTCTCGGTGCCTGTCTCGTCGATCAGCTGCAGCCCGCGCTCCAGCGCCGCCACGCCGCGCGTGAGCGGGTTGGCCACGTCCGCCAGGCGGCGGATGGGGGCGATCAGCATCAGCATGGCCGCGATGAAGGCCGCGAAGCCGCCCACGGTAATGGAGTGCTCGCTGCCCGGCGCGCGGCTTTGCCATAGTGCGATGCAGATCACCGCCGACAGCGCGCCCGCCGCCACCACCTGGGTGAGCGGCGTCATCGCGGCCGAGGCGATGGTGGCCTTGATGGCCAGGCGGCGCAGGCTGTGGCTCAGGCCCCCGAAGCGCCCGGCCTGCCCGTCCTGGGCGCCGTGCAGGCGCACCATGCGGTGGGCGAGCACGTTCTCCTCGACCACGTAGGCCAGCTCGTCGGTGGCCTGCTGGCTGGCCTTGGTGATGTGGTACAGGCGGCGCGACAGCACTTTCATGATCCAGCCCACGCTGGGCACCACCACAGCCACGATCAGCGTGAGCTGCCAGTTGAGGTACAGCAGGTACGCGAGCAGGGCCACCAGCGTGAAGCCGTCGCGCGAGATGCCCATGAGCGCCTGCACGAGCTGCGTGGCGCCCGTCTGCACCTCGTACACCACGGTGTTCGACAGCGCGCTGGCCGACTGGCGCGAGAACAGCGCCATGTCCGCGGCGAGCAGCCGCTCGAACATCGCCTTGCGCAGCCGCAGCATGCCCTCGTTGGCGATGCGCGCCAGCGCATACTGGCCCATGAACTGGGCCAGCCCCCGCACGATGAAGACGCCGATGATCGCCATGGGCACCAGCCACAGGTCCAGCGTGCCCTGGGTGAAGCCGCTGTCGAGCAGCGGCTTGAGCAGTGCGGGGATCAGGGGCTCGGTGACGGCGCCGACCAGGGTGCCGATGACGGCCAGCGCCCAGGCCATGCGCTGGCCGCCGAAGTAGGGAGTCAGGCGGGAGAGCCGCGCGCGCAGGGTGGGGGCGGGAACCGAAGGCGCGGTTCCGGAGTCGGAGGCTTGCATGTTGGGGCGGATTCTACGGTTGGCGGCGGCAAGTGCCGTGCGCGGTACCATACAGTTCGTCACACAGGGTTATGGGCCATGTGTAACATGGCGGATTGCCTGGATGTACGCAGGCTTGTATGTACGGTTTCCGATGGCTGCCAATGACGACGATTGATCGAACACCATCCACGCTTATGCCTTCTGCGGTTTCTCCGCTCCGCCCCTTGCGCCGCCAGCTCCTGGCCGCGATGATCTCCCTCCCCGCCATTCCCGCCCTGGCGCAGTTTCGCGTCGAGGTCACGGGCGTGGGCCTGACGCAGTTGCCCATTGCGCTGGCGCCGTTCCGCGGCGAGGCGCAGGCGCCGCAGCGCATGTCGGCCATCGTGCAGGCCGACCTGGAGCGCAGCGGCCAGTTCCGCGGCGTTGATGCCGCGGGCACCGCGCTCGACGAGACCTCCCGCCCCGACATGGCGCAGTGGCGCCAGAAGAGCGCCGACTCGCTCGTCACGGGCAGCATCACGCGCCTGCCTGATGGCCGCCACGACATCCGCTTTCGCTTGTGGGACGTGGTGCGCGGGCAAGACCTCGGGGGCCAGAGCTTCGTGGTCGGCCAGGGCGATTTGCGCCTCGTGGCCCACCGCATCGCCGACTTCGTCTACGAGAAACTCACGGGCGAGCGCGGCGTGTTCTCCACGCGCATCGCCTACGTGACCAAGGCCGGCGGGCGCTACAGCCTGTGGGTGGCCGACGCCGACGGCGAAAGCGCACAGGCCGCGCTCTCCAGCCCCGAGCCGATCATCTCGCCCGCCTGGTCGCCCAACGGCCGGCAACTGGCCTACGTGTCGTTCGAGTCGCGCAAGCCCGTCGTCTACGTGCACGACGTGGCCACGGGCAAGCGCCGCCTGATCGCCAACTTCCGCGGCTCCAACAGCGCGCCCGCCTGGTCGCCCGACGGCCGCACGCTCGCCGTCACGCTCAGCCGCGACGGCGGCTCGCAGCTCTACACCATCGACGCCAACGGCGGCGAGCCGCGCCGCCTCATGCAAAGCGGCGCGATCGACACCGAGCCCGTGTTCTCGGGCGACGGCCGCACCATCTATTTCGTGAGCGACCGGGGCGGCGCGCCGCAGATCTACAAGGTGCCCGTCGCGGGCGGCGGCGCCGAGCGCGTGACCTTCACCGGCAACTACAACATCTCGCCCAGCGTGAGCCCGGACGGCCGCTGGCTGGCCTACATCTCGCGCGTCGGCGGCGCGTTCAAGCTGCACGTCATGGACCTCGGCTCGGGCACCGTGAACGCCATCACCGACACCAGCGCCGACGAGAGTCCCAGCTTCGCCCCCAACGGGCGGCTGATCGTCTACGCCACCCAGCAGCAGGGCCGCGAAGCCCTCATGACCACGACGCTGGACGGCAAGATCAAGGCCCGCCTGGCCGGGCAGGGCGGAGACATACGCGAGCCCGACTGGGGCCCGTTCCAGAAACAATGACCGATCGTTATCAACTTACCTACGCTTAACGCAGATTGCAGGAGAAATTGGGATGAACCAACCACTGAAACGCCTTTCGATCGCCCTGACCGTGGCCGCCTTGATGGCAGGCTGCAGCTCCGGCGTGAAGCTCGACCAGCCGCCCGTCGAGGACAAGACCGCCACGTCCACCGCCGGGGCCAACGGTGCCAACTCGGGCAACACGGGCCAGAACGGCGTGGCCGGCGTGGACCTCGGCCAGTCGGACCGCGAAGGTGCCGGCCCCGTGGGCGTGAGCCGCATCGTCTACTTCGACTTCGACAGCTACTCCGTCAAGCCCGAGTACCAGTCGGTGCTCGATGCCCACGCCCGCTACATCAAGGCCGTGCCCGGCCGCAAGGTCATGCTCGAAGGCCACACCGACGAGCGCGGCGGCCGCGAATACAACCTGGCCCTGGGCCAGAAGCGCGCCGAGGCCGTGCGCCGCGCGCTGGGCCTGCTGGGCGTGCCCGACGGCCAGATGGAAGCCGTGAGCTTCGGCAAGGAAAAGCCCGCCGTGCAGGGCAGCAGCGAAGACGCCTACGCGCAGAACCGCCGCGTTGAACTGTCCTACCGCTGATGGCCCGCACCGTTCTCCCCCGCTGGACGCGCGCCGGCCTGGCAGCGGCGATGGCGCTTGCCTTCGCCGCCAGCGGCCACGCGGCCATGTTCGAGGATGACGATGCCCGCCGCGCCATCCTGGAGCTGCGCCAGCGCGTCGATGCGCTCACCCAGGCCAACCAGCGTGCGGGCGACGACCTGCGCCGCTCGGGCGACGACACCTCGCAACTGCGGCGCAGCCTGCTCGACCTGCAGGCGCAGATCGAGGTGCTGCGCACCGACCAGGCCAAGCTGCGCGGGCAGAACGAGCAACTGCTGCGCGACGTGAGCGACCTGCAGCAGCGCCAGAAGGACATGGCCCAGGGCGTGGACGAGCGCCTGCGCCAGTTCGAGCCTGTGAAGGTCTCGCTCGACGGCCAGGAATTCCAGGCCGACCCGGCCGAAAAGCGCGACTTCGAGGCCGCGCTCGCCGTCTTCCGCACCGGCAAGTTCGCCGATGCCGGCACGGCCTTCGCGGGCTTCGTCAAGCAGTACCCGCGCAGCGGCTACGTGCCTTCGGCGCGCTTCTGGCTGGGCAACGCGCAGTACGCAACGCGCGACTACAAGGAAGCCATCAACAACTTCAAGTCCTTGCTGGCGGCGGCGCCCGGCCACGCGCGCGCGCCCGAGGCCGCGCTGTCCATCGCCAACTGCCAGATCGAACTGAAGGACACGCGCGCGGCCCGCAAGACGCTGGAAGACCTGCTCAAGGCCTACCCGCAGGCCGAAGCCGCCGCTGCCGCCAAGGAGCGGCTGTCGCGCCTCAAGTGACGGCCATCTCGCTGGTGGACGATGCCCCTGACCTCCAGCGCCGCTTCGGCGGGCTGGAGCGCCTGTACGGCGTGCAGGGGGCGCAGCGCATCCGCGCGGCCCACGTCGCCGTGGTCGGCATCGGGGGCGTGGGCTCCTGGGCCGCCGAGGCGCTGGCCCGCAGCGGCGTGGGGCGCTTGACGCTGGTCGATCTCGACAACGTCGCCGAATCCAACATCAACCGCCAGATCCACGCGCTGTCGTCTACCATCGGCCAAGCCAAGGTCGAGGCCATGCGCGAGCGCATCGCGCAAATCAACCCTGCCTGCGACGTGCAGTGCATAGAAGAGTTCGTTGCGCCGGACAACTGGCCCGCCTTGCTCCCCGGTCCGGTCGATGCCCTGATCGACGCCTGCGACCAGGTGCGCGCCAAGGTCGCCATGGCGCAGTTCGCGCGCGAGCGGCGCCAGCTTTTCGTGAGCGTCGGCGCGGCCGGCGGCAAGCGCCTGGCGCACAAAGTGGACATCGACGATCTGTCCGCCGTCACGCACGACCCCTTGCTGGCCCAGCTCCGCTACCAGCTACGCAAGCACCATGGCGCCCCGAAGGAGGGCCGCAGGATCGGCGTGGCCTGCGTCTTCAGCCGCGAGGCCGTGGCACCGCCAGATGCCTCCTGCGCCCTGCAAGGGGACGGCACGCTCAACTGCCATGGCTATGGCTCGGTGGTGGCCGTCACCGCCACCTTCGGCCAATGCGCGGCTGGCTGGGTGCTGGACCACATTGCGCGCGGCAGCGCCTGAGGCTGCCTGGGGTACGCTATAATCCAAGGCTTTGCTGCAATGAATGTAGCATCGGCGGGACGTTAGCTCAGTTGGTAGAGCAGCGGACTTTTAATCCGTTGGTCACAAGTTCGAATCTTGTACGTCCTACCAAGAACATAAGCCGCTACAGCTATTAAAGCTGTAGCGGCTTTTCTGCTTTATGAGACGGCTTATAAGACCAGTGATGGCCAACCCATGGCTACCACGCCTCGCCTTCAAGCAAGGCGGCAATGAGGAACGGTATGAAGTTCAAATTTACGCTGGCGGGGTTATTGCTCGTCTCCTGCAATGCGTTTGCGGCATACACGGTCACCATTTCGCAGGTCGGCAACAGCGTGACCGCAGCAGGCTCTGGCAGCCTGGATCTGACCGCGATCAGCCCGTCGTTAGGAACATCGGCCTTCAACCCCGAGATTGACGGTGGTTTCGGATACCTGGGCATTGGCACAGTCAACAATGCCGATGTGTACCTGGGAATAACGGGCCCTTCTGGGTTTGGCCTCGGTAGCACCTTTATCTCCGACAGTTCATCCGGCCCGATCACAGGAATTCTTGCGGGGCCGCCAGGGCTTCTTTTCGTGCCTACCGGCTACGTCTCTGGCACACCGCTGCCATCCACTGCCACATGGAACGGCCACACCATCGCATCCATGGGCTTGACGCCTGGCACCTACACCTGGACGTGGGGAACCGCGGGAGTCGATGCCGATTCGTTCACCATCGTCATCAATGCGGCGCCTGTGGCGTCGCCTGCCAGCATCCCCGCCCTCTCCGGGTGGGGGCTGATCGGGTTGTCTTTCATCTTGGCGATGCTGGGCATCTCAAGGAAGCGCCAGGGCTAGAGCATGTCTGCACCGGCCACATGCTGCTGACCTGCCTGGCCTAGTCGAGACAGTTTTTCCTAGAAGACGGCGGATCGCAGGTTTTGGCGGAGTTCTTGTTTGAACTCCACCAGGGGCAAGTCATTCGCTGCCCACCCCATCTCCGTGCCGGGATTTCCACGTGCGCTGGAGGGGGCTGGGTTTGCCTAATCGGTAAAACATTCATATCATATGAATGTTTAAAACCCGAACCCCACGGCCATGTCTTCACAACCAGCCCCCTTTGGCGTCCTGGCGGCCAGCCAGGAAGCGGTGCCAGCCCGGCAGGCTCCGGCGCTGGAGCAGGCGCTTGCCCGCCCCTACCAGCACGGCTTCGTCACCGACATCGAGTCCGACGCGCTGCCGCCGGGCCTCGATGAAGACGTTATCCGCGCCATCTCGCGCAAGAAGCGCGAGCCCCGGTTCCTTCTGGACTGGCGCCTGGCGGCCTTCGAGCGCTGGCGCGGCATGGAGCCGCCCGACTGGGCGCGCCTGAAGATCGAGCCCATCGACTTCCAGGCCCTCAGCTACTACTCGGCCCCCAAGTCGCTCCAGAACGCGCCCAAGAGCCTGGACGAGGTGGACCCCAAGCTGCTGGAGACCTACGAAAAGCTCAACGTGCCCCTGCACGAACGCGCGCGGCTCGCGGGCGTGGCGGTGGATGCGGTGTTCGACTCGGTCTCGGTGGGCACCACCTTCCGCGAGCAGCTGGCCCGGGTGGGCGTGATCTTCTGCTCGTTCTCGCACGCGGTGGAGCACCACCCGGAACTGGTCGAGAAATACCTGGGCAGCGTGGTGCCGGTGGGCGACAACTTCTACGCCGCGCTGAACTCCGCCGTGTTCTCCGACGGCTCCTTCGTCTACATACCGAAGGGCGTGAAATGCCCCATGGAGCTGTCCTCGTACTTCCGCATCAACGCGCGCAACACGGGCCAGTTCGAGCGCACGCTGATCATCGCGGAGGAGGGCAGTTCCGTCAGCTACCTCGAAGGCTGCACCGCCCCGCAGCGCGACGAGAACCAGCTCCACGCCGCCGTGGTGGAGCTGGTCGCGCACGACGACGCCTTCATCAAGTATTCGACCGTGCAGAACTGGTATCCCGGCGACGAGCAGGGGCGCGGCGGCATCTACAACTTCGTGACCAAGCGCGGGCTGGCGGCGGGCCGGCGCTCGCGCATCGCCTGGACGCAGATCGAGACCGGCTCGGCCATCACCTGGAAGTACCCCAGCGTGGTGCTGCGCGGCGATGGGTCGAACGGCGAGTTCCATTCCATCGCCGTGTCCAACCACTTCCAGCAGGCGGACACGGGCACCAAGATGATCCACCTGGGGCGCAACACCACCAGCCGCATCGTCTCCAAGGGCATCAGCGCGGGCCACGCGCACAACAGCTACCGCGGGCTGGTGCGCGTGAACGGCGGCGCCGAGGGCGCGCGCAACCACACGCAGTGCGACTCGCTGCTCATCGGGCCCGACTGCGGCGCGCACACCTTCCCTTATGTGGACGCGGCGCGCGGCGACGCTGTGGTGGAGCACGAGGCCACCACCACGCGCATCTCCGAGGAGCGGCTCTTCTACTGCCAGCAGCGCGGCATCGACCCGCAGGAGGCCACGGCGCTCATCGTCGGCGGCTTCTGCCAGGCGGTGCTGGAAGAGCTGCCCATGGAATTCGCGCTGGAGGCCAAGGCCCTGCTGGCCGTGTCTTTGGAAGGCGCGGTAGGTTGAAAGCAATTTCAAGCAAAAAGTGCCTCCAGCGCTTATCCAGCAAGCGCAAGCAGCTATCAAATCAATAGAAAGAACCCCATGACCCACACCCCACAACCCCTGCTGCAAGTGCGCGACCTGCGCGTGCGCGTCGGCGAGCGCACCGTGCTGCAATCGGTCTCCCTGGACGTGCCCGCCGGCGCGCTGGTGGTGCTGGTGGGCGCCAACGGCAGCGGCAAGAGCACGCTGGGCATGGCCCTGGCCGGGCACCCCAGCTACCAGGTGGATGGCGGCCAGGCGCTGCTCGGCGGGCAGGACCTGCTGCCGCTGCCCGCGCACGAGCGCGCCCGCGCCGGGCTGTTCGTCTCGTTCCAGTCGCCGCCCGACGTGCCCGGCGTGAAGAACAACCTGTTCCTGCGCACCGCGCTCAACGCCGTGCACGGGGCGCGCGGCCAGCCGCCGCTCGATGCGTTCGACTTCCTCGCGGGCGCCAAGCAGACCGCCAAGGAACTCGGCCTGCCCGAGGCCCTGCTGGGCCGCCCGGTGAACGAAGGCTTTTCCGGCGGCGAGCGCAAGCGCAACGAGCTGCTGCAACTGGCGCTGCTGCAGCCGCGTCTGGCGCTGCTCGACGAGATCGACTCCGGCATGGACGTGGACGGCGTGCGTGCCGTCGTCGCGCTGGTGCAGCGGCTGCGCGCCCAGGGCACGGCCTTCATCGTGGTCTCGCACTACCTCACGATGATCGAGCAGCTGCAGCCCGACGCCGTGCTGCGCCTGGACCAGGGCCGCATCGCGGAGACGGGCGATATCGAGCTGGCTCGGCGCATCGCCCGCACCGGCTTTGCGCGCCAGTCCGAAACGGCGGAGGCCTAGCCATGGACAGCGCACAAGCCGACATCCGCGCCGCACGCGAGCACCTGGACGCCCAGGGCTGGATCGCGCGGCGCAGCGAGGCCTTCCATCACCTGCCGCCGCCCGCGCTGACAGACTGGCTGGCGGCGCACGACGACGCTCCGCCGCTCGATGGACCGGGCTGGACACTGAGACAGGGCGCCAGCGGCGTCCAGGCCCGCTGGCTGGACGCGCACGACCCCGCCCAGCGCGCCGAGCTGCTGGCCGGCCTGCCACGGCCCGGTGCAGCCGGCGAGGGCGAGGCCGCCCCCTTCGCCTGGGCGCACCGTGCCCTGTGCCGCCAGGGCCTGCGCCTGCACGTGGCCGCCGCGCCGCAGCGCGAGCCCGTGTGCCTGCAACTGCGTCACCAGCCACGCGCGCGGGCCGAGGCGCCGCTCCTGGTGCTGGACGTGGCGCCCGGCGCGCACTGCGTGCTGATCGAAACCCACGAATCCGACGCCGCCCGACCCGCTGTGGCGCAGAACCTGCACGCCCACATCCGCCTGGGGCAGGGCGCGCGCTTGCAGCACCTGCGCATCGCCGCGCCACAGGCCGATGACCACATGGCCCACCACCTGCACGTGCAGTTGGCGGCGGGTGCGGACTACGCCCAGGCGCTGGCCGCCACCGGCAGCGGCTACCACCTGCAACGCAGCCACATCACGCTGCAGGGCGCGGGCGCCAGTGCGCGGCAGGCCGCCTTGCTGCTGCTGGGCAGCGGCCAGATCGACCAGCAGACCTATACCGACCTGCAAGCCGCGCAGTGCGCCAGCCAGGTCGAAACCCTGGCGCTGGCCCAGGGCCGCGCCCACGCCGTGGCCAACGCCCACACGCGCATCGCCCCGGGCAGCGACGGGGCCAGCGTGCGCCAGCGCCTCGCGGGCGTGCCGCTGGCGGGCCACCCGCGCCTGATTCTGCGCCCGCACCTGGAAATCCTGCACGACGACGTGCAGGCCGCGCACGGCGCCACCTGGGGCGCGCTGCCCGAGGACGCACTGTTCTACGCCCGCCAGCGCGGGCTGGACGAGGCGGCGGCGCGCGCGCTCATCATCGAAGGCATGGCGCACGCGCTGCTGGAGCGCTGCCTGGGCCCGTGCGACGACGTGCTGGCAGAGTGGCTGCAAGGCGGCTGGCTGGCGCGCGCCATCGCCCAACAACTGCAACCCCGCGAGGAGGTTCACCATGGGTAAGCCGCATCCCTTGCTGCACACTGGTGGCCTGCCCGTGCAGGCGCTGCGCGCGCAGTTCCCCGTGCTGGCGCAGCGCATCCACGGCCAGCCCCTGGCCTACCTGGACAACGCCGCCACCACGCACATGCCGCTGGCGGTGCAAGAGGCCCTGCGGCGCTTCGAGCAGCACGACCGCGCCAACATCCACCGCGGCGTGCACACCCTGAGCCAGCGCGCCACCGACGCCTTCGAGGACGCGCGCGCCACGCTCAAGCGCTTTATCGGCGCGGGCGCGGAGCACGAGCTGGTCTTCACCAGCGGCACCACCGAGGCGCTGAATCTCGTCGCACACGGGCTGTGGGCCGCCGGCCCCGGCAAGGCCTGGCTGCGCCCGGGCGACCGCATCATCGTGAGCGGCCTGGAGCACCACGCCAACCTCGTGCCCTGGCAGCAGGCCGCGCGCATGAGCGGGGCCGAGCTGGTGATCCTGAAGCCCGACGCCCAAGGCCGCGTGCATGAAAAAGACTTGGCGCCCCTGCTCACGCCCCGCACCCGCGTGCTGGCGCTCACCGCCTGCGCCAACGCCACGGGCGAGCGACCGCCCTACGAAGCCCTGCTGGCCATGGCGCGCAAGGCAGGCGCCCTCACGGTGCTGGACGCCGCCCAGGCCGTGGGCCACGCCATGCCGGAGCTGTCGGCCCTGGCGTGCGACTTCATGGCCTGCTCGGGCCACAAGATGTATGGCCCCATGGGCACCGGAGCCTTGGTGGGTCAGCGCGAGGCGCTACAAATTTTGCAGCCCTTGCGCCTGGGCGGCGACATGGTGGAGTGGGTGAGCTACACCGGCGCAGGCTACGCACCGCTGCCCGCACGCCTGGAGGGCGGCACGCCCAACGTGGCCGGGGCCGTGGGCCTGGCGGCTGCGGCGCGCTTCATCGATGGCGTGGGCCGCGCGGCCATCGACCAGCACCTCCACGCGCTGCGCGCGCAGGCGGTGGCGGGCCTCTCTGCCCTGGACGGCATCACCGTGCTGGCGCCGCATGCGGCGCAGGCCTCGCTGGTGTCCTTCGTCGCGCGCGACGTGCATCCGCACGACATCGGCACGCTGCTGGACGAGCGCGGCATCGCCGTGCGCACCGGCCACCACTGCGCCCAGCCGCTGCTGGAGCACCTGGGCCTGGGGCCCACCACGCGCGCCTCGTTCGCGCTGTACAACAGCCACGAAGAGGTCGAGCGCCTGATCGCGGGCGTGGCCCGGGCCCTGGAGGTGATGCGATGAACAGCGCTGAAAACGACCTCTATCAGGAGGTGGTGCTGGAGCACAAGCGCGCGCCGCGCAATTTCGGCCACCTGCAGGCGCCCACGCACCAGGCGCAGGGCACCAACCCGTCGTGCGGCGACCGCATCGCCGTGGAGCTGCAGTTGGAGGAGGGGCGGGTGCAGGACATCCGCTTCACCGGCCAGGGCTGCGCGATCTGCATGGCCTCCACCTCGATGATGACCGAGGCCGTGAAGGGCCGGGACATCGCCGCCGCGCAGGCGCTGCAGCAACACTTTCGCGCCGTGCTCACGGGCGAGGAAGCGCCGGAAGACGCGCCCCTGGGCAAGCTGGTCAGCCTGGCCGGCGTGCGCCAGTACCCGAGCCGCATCAAGTGCGCGCTGCTGGGCTGGCACGCGCTCATGCACGCCATTGCACAGGACGCAGAGCAGGAGGCCCGGCCATGACCTACCGCCGCCACCGCGAAGACGTGCTGGTGCGCCGCAGCGTGACCGTGGAGGCCATTCCCAGCGGCGAGACCATCACGCTGGAGGCCGGCCAGCTCGCGCAGATCACGCAGGCGCTGGGCTCGTCCTTCACGCTGCTGGCCGAGGGCCAGCTCATGCGCCTGAAGGGCGTGGACGCCGACGCCATCGGCAAGACACCGCCCGAAGCCATCGCCGTGCCCGAGGACCTGCACATCGACGACCTGGAGCCCGTGGTCTGGCAGACCCTGCGCACCTGCTACGACCCGGAGATCCCCGTGAACATCGTGGACCTGGGCCTGGTGTACCGGCTGGCCTTCGAGCCGCTGCCCGACAGCGACAAGGTGCGCGTGCTGGTGGACATGACCCTCACCGCGCCCGGCTGCGGCATGGGCGAGGCCATCGCCGACGAGGTGTGCGACAAGGTGCTGGCCCTGCCGCGCGTGGGCGAGATCACCGTGAACCTGGTGCTCGACCCGCCGTGGGACCGGTCCATGATGAGCGAGGCGGCACAGCTGGCGCTGGGGTTGTGACCAACGATGAATGAAAAAGGGGCAGGTGGTACCTGCCCCTTGTCGTTGGCGGGTGCGCCGCCTCAGCCGCAGCACGCGCCGCCGGAGCAGCACGAATCCTCGGCCTCGGCTTGCGCGGTGCTGGCGGGGGCACCGTTGCGGGTGATCTCGATCTGCCACAGCTGCGGGCCGGACTGCAGGTAGGCCCACTGGAACTGGCCGGGCGCGCGGTTTTCGAGCTGCATGTGCAGCGGCACGGGGTCGTGGTCGTTGACGATCTGCAGCGCTTCGCCCGCGCCCAGGGCGTCGAGGCGGCCAAAGATCCGCGCATGCCGTTCATAGGGGGCGATGGTGCGCACGTCGATCACGGGGGTGGTGTTGCTCATGGTTCAACCTTTCGGGGTAGTGAAGGGGGGGTAAAACGGGAAGAGGCTCAGCCATCCTTGCCGTCGAGGCGGGTGCGCGTCAGCCAGGGGGTGTAGATCACGAGGTAGATGGCGAAGGCGATGGCCCACAGGCAGGCGGCGCCTTCCAGCGCGTAGGCGTACCAGGCGGGTTGCACGGCGGGCACCAGCACGCGCAGCACGGCGGCCGTCATCACCAGGGCATAGGCCGCCACCTCGCCGCGCGAGGCCTGCAGCGGCCGCCCGGTGTGGCCGCGCGCCGTGCGCGTGACCATGCCGATGATCAGCCCGCCGATCACGCCCACGGCGAAGGCATGCACGGCCAGCGACTGTGCCACCCAGCCCAGTTGCGCCAGCGCCAGCAGCACGAAGCCCACCGGCAGCCACGCATAGGAGGCATGCAGAATCCACAGAATGGGCCGCCGCAGCGTGACCAGCGGGCGCCACATCCACAGCCGCACCGCGTGCAGCACGGCGGCGGCCAAGCTCGCGAGCAGCACCACGGGCGCCGGCGCGGCCAGCACCCACAGCGCCAGGGCCACGGCCGTGGCGGCCAGCAGCGAGAGCTCGAACTTGCGCGGCATGTTGATCACCAGGCCCGGCGTCACGTTGCGGGTGAACATGGGCACCACGCGGCCGGTCATCACGCACACCACCATGAGGATGAGCGCCAGCTCGGCATACAGGGCGCGGGTAGCGGGCACGGCCAGGGCGCCCAGCACCGACAGGTGGAACGCCAGGTTGGCCGCAGCCATCAGCAGCAGCAGCGAGATCAGCGGCACGTTGCGCTTGTTGCCCGCCTTGAGCAGCACGCGCAGCAGCACGGCGGCCACAGCGGGCAGCAATGCCATGTCCAGCGCCGCATAGACCGGATACGGCGCCACCAGCGACGCCAGCCGCGCCGCCAGCCACAGCAGGGCCAGCGCGCCCAGCAGCGGGCCGCGCGCGGTCTCCAGCCCCGTCCAGGCCTTCACGGCAGTGAGCAGAAAGCCCACCACCACCCCGGCGGCAAAGCCGAACAGCATCTCGTGCGCATGCCACAGCAGGGGCGGGATGTTCAGCCGCACGGGGGCATGGCCCAGAAAGATGGCCACCCACAGCGGCACCGACAGGCAGGCCAGCAGGGCCGAGCCCAGGTAGAAGGGCCGAAAGCCCAGGCGCAGCAGGGGCCAGCCCTGGAGCGGTGTGGGGGCGGTGCGAGGCTCGGAAATCAGGGGGGGCCGGAGCGGGGTCATGGGATGCCTGTAAGCGTGTCGGCGGGGCACGTCGCCCGTCAATAAGGTTCATTTTATATGAATCTTTAAAGATGAAAAGGGCCTGCCATCCGGCCCACATAGAATCACCCCCCATGTCCTATCTCGTGCTCGCCCGCAAGTACCGCCCGCGCAATTTCTCGGAAATGGTGGGGCAGGAGCATGTGGTGCAGGCGCTCACCAACGCGCTCACGCAGCAGCGGCTGCACCATGCCTACCTGTTCACGGGCACGCGCGGCGTGGGCAAGACGACGGTGTCGCGCATCCTGGCCAAGTCGCTCAACTGCCAGGGCCCTGATGGGCAGGGCGGCATCACGGCCACGCCGTGCGGCGTGTGCCCCGCCTGCACCGCCATCGACAGCGGGCGCTTTCCCGACTACACCGAGCTTGACGCCGCCTCCAACCGCGGCGTGGACGAGGTGCAGGGCCTGCTCGAGCAGGCCGTGTACAAGCCCGTGCAGGGCCGCTTCAAGGTCTTCATGATCGACGAAGTGCACATGCTCACGAACACGGCGTTCAACGCCATGCTCAAGACGCTGGAGGAGCCGCCCGAGTACCTCAAGTTCGTGCTG
>Ga0222423_1000172_pt1 | contig 58195 bp, 56 predicted proteins | sample 3A0metagenome_FD_182472 | JGI IMG/M metagenome (GOLD analysis project Ga0222423, IMG submission 182472) | Enriched microbial communities from leaf-cutter ant dump, University of Wisconsin, Madison, United States - 3A0 (version 2) | ecosystem: Environmental > Terrestrial > Nest > Insects nest >...
CCGAGCGATCCGTCAGCGGCCTCTGGAACTCCATCGGACGTTTGCTCAAGCTCTTCACGCCAAACGAATGTCAGAACTACTTCAAAGCCGCCGGATACGATGCAACATGATCGGATTCGGCTCTAGGAATATAGTTGGCACTCATGGAGCCCCACTGCCAAAAGGTCGCTTGTCCGGAAAATACTTCTGCGCCGACCCACTGTTTTAAAAAATCACGTATTGGTGTTTGCCAACCTCCGCGATACATATCTGGGATAGCATCAATACGAATCTCTAAAGCTGGTATTCTTGTTCTTTTTCCCCAAACAAGCTCCTTCCGTGACGAATTTTCCATCTGCGTCTCCGATAATGCTTTTCCATGCAGAGATGGGATCATGAAAACGTTAAAAAAACCAACGCCTTCGCGTCGTTTTCTTGACGGACGTAGCCCGATTGCGCCGAACTGAGGCGGCAAGTGAGCGAATAAAGGTCGTCGCCCAGAGTGCTCACTGTGCAGGAAGGGCGGATTTCGGGCCGCCAGATGCATCCAGACGTTTCGGATGTATCCGACATCGTTTTTGGCGCTCACCCCTATCTGACGGCCACGGAAACCGCGAATTCGGCCATGCTGGAAAAAGGACGCTCATTGGCGCTGGCCTAGTCTGGACATGAGTTTCATGTCCAGGCGGCGAAACGGTCGGGGTCGCTCCGATCCGTCAAGCTGTCGCCTTCGTGGGCCGTGGCTCGGCTTCGCCTGCGCCCGCACCGCCCGCTCGCCGAAACTGGACGGCTCTTTTCTCCAGAATCAGGTATTTCGAAATTCGAACGGAATACCTCGAAACTCGAAATATCGACGGTTCGGGATTCGAACTATCGGCAATTTGGGGCTTTCGGCATCATGTACTTGTTCATGATGCCGAGATCGGCGTTTGCGGTCGAAAATCCCGCGGACGACCGTTCGAAATTCGGGCCATTTCACACCTGCGACACTAGTTCGAATCCCGAACTATCCGACCGTTCGAATTTCGAAGTGATCGTTTCGAGTTTCGAAGTTTTTGATGGAGCTCGAAATCGGCGGCAGTCGGTCCCGGATCGCGATGGCGCGACCTCCTGCGGCTGCCTTTTATCCGATTTCATCACGCGCGAATTCCCGACACCCCGCCAGATCGTCGGCGCGATGCTGGTGTCTCCGATACGCTCATTCCCGGTCATGGCGAGCAGGCCGATCATTCGAATTTCGAACCGAATATTTCGATTGTCGAAAGGCTCGATTTGCGCCGGCGGAATCCCGAGCACATCATTTTTCCAGACAGCACAGACGAAGGGAGCCAGCAATGCCCTGTGTCTACAACACTGGGCGCTGGTCAGGGGGAGAACTCCCCCGTGAACCCCCTCGGCCCCTCGCGGGGCTTGTAGAATGGGAGGGCCACATGCGCAGCCGAATTGTTCGCATCCGTACAAGCGACACGGAATTCGCCAGAATGAAAGACATCGCTACCGAGCGGGGTCTTTCATTGTCGGAACTAGTCCGCCGCTCCACGCTTGGCATTCACGTGCCCGTCCGTCGCCTCAGTCATGCAGATGCTGCCGTTCTCGTCCGGACACTCGGCGAACTCGGTCGGATCGGGGGCAACCTGAACCAGATCACACGCCAGATAAACTCGGGGAGGCTCCACGGCCACGATGCCGAGCTTTCCCACGTGCTTTCAGATGTCGACGCGCTACGTGGGCGAATACGGGAGATCATTGCATGATCGTCCAGTCAACGCGTATTTCCCGTAAAGGCGGTGTCCGCTATCTCGCTCATCACCTTCTCGGCAAGGTCAGCGAGAACGAAAAAATAGAAGTCCTCGCGGGCGACCGGCATGCGCTTGACGATGCCCAGACGCTCGCCCGCCTCAAAGGCTGTCGTTATAGCGTCCGGCATCTGTCCATCTCGCCCGAACGCGAAATGACGCCGCGGCAACTCAGCGCGTTTCTGCAGGCGATAGATACCGAATTCAAGGTCGGTACGGATCGCCCGCGTATTGTCATTCGCCACGTAAAAAAGGGACGCAGCCATTTCCACATTGCGGTGGCAGAAGTTGACCCCGTCACGTTGCGCGTTCTGGATTGTCGCAGAGACTTTGCACGACTGGAGAACCTCGCCCGTCGCTACGAGGCGGATAACGGCGAACAGGTACAGCCGACCCGTGCCGAGCGGAGGGCGCAAAGGGCGGAGGGCTTTTCGGATGTCGCGCGCAAGCGGGCAGAGCAAAGCGCCCCGAAGTTCGACCGGACCAGGCTTCGGCAGGCTGCCACGCAAGGGCGGTCGGCGTTCCTTCAGGAGATCGGCAATCAGAATCTTCGTATCGAGGGCGGCGACAAGGGGCCGATTCTCATTTCCGACGACGGCGTCTTCGTTGCGGCCGCTTGCCGTGCGGCGGGTATGAGGCGCGGCGAGTTCCAGAATTTTCTACAGGGAGGAAGCACGAATGAACAACTTATCGGAAGCCAGACCCGAGTACCTGAGCACACTCGCGAACGTGGAAGGCAACACAGCGCGGCTCCTGCCGCTTCTATCGTTGCTGGAAACGCCGGAACAACCCGACCGGCTGGCCCAGCTTCTGGAAATGCTCGGTCTCATACTGGATACGCAGCACCAACACGCCATCGCGCTCAAGACCCTCATCGAGAAAGTCGACCGTTTGCCGCGGCGGTAGCGCACCGACGTCACGAAGACCTGTTCTTTCATAAGCTCGGAAAGGTGGACCTGGACGACCTGCTCCGTCGCGCGCAGGAACTGGCGAAATGGGTGAGGTCTATCTTTGAGCCTCAGACGGTGCGTCTCACGCGCCAGATCGAGGCGGCCAGACGGACGCAGAAATTATTTCCTGATCCGCCGGCGGAAACGACGACCAACCCGACGCCGGCATATGATTTCCGAAGGAGGATTCCGTAATGAAAGACATCAACCTCGTCCCGAGACGTAAACGCCGCACCTGTTACGACAGGCTGCGCAAACGCATGATCGAGGCTCGCCGTCTCCGTAGCGCGAACCCCGCCCGATCGGCAGCACTCCAATTGTCGGCCTTGTTCGCGTCGATCTTCGGCAGGATGCCGCTCCCTGCACCTGTTGCGGTTGCGTCGTATATCCCGCCATCCTATTCCCCTGCTTATCAGCAGAAGCGCGAGATCGCGCAACGCCTCGGCATATCACCGCGCTACGTGGATGTGGTCCTCAGCCAAGGAAAGGTTCCGTATGCCACTTTGTTTGAACACATCCGACAGGGTGGCGCGCTTCGGCGTGATGCGCTTTCGGAAATCCGCAAGCGTGTCCCCGAAGCTTCGCGCGACTGGCTGGATCACATCGAGCGTTCCGGATTGTGGTCCAGCCTCACCCAATGCCATGTTCGCGGAGACACCGAAGAAGATACCGACATCAGGCTTCTGCGCTCCACGCTGGCCTGGATCGAAGGAAAGCGGAAGCCGGCGGAGAAAGTGCCCGCGCCCGCCGAGGCGGAGGAAACCTTGAAGCCTCTCCCAGGTTCCGACGACGAGGAACGGCCTGACGACGATCCCTTCAAGCCATGAAAGCCTGGACATCGCCCGCGTTGGGGCTTAAATTGAGGTGTACCCACGAATGTACCCAACCGATGTTTTGGCGACTCGTGAATCAATGGGTTACACGGCGTTTGGCGGGCGGTCCCACCCTCTCCGCCACGGGGTCAACCACTCTCCCCAATTTCGCGCGAACGACCGGTAATCCAGGGAAAACCACCTGCGGACTGGCCCAATCCGAAGGGGTTCCGCCGTGGAAGTATCGCGCCCGGTATCGCAGGAAGTATCGCTCGCCAATCGCGAGATCGATGCGCCGCGGAAACGAATTCGAAACAACCGCACGCGATCCTGCGGCCTCTATCTGGTCAGGAGCGGAAACACCTTTCTCTTCCAGATGAAGGTGCCGAACACGATATGTGCGGCTAAGGGAAAAGGCCCGCTCCGCCTCAGTCTCGGTTCCACGAGCGCACAGGATGCGCGGGCAGCCGCCGACAGGCTGGCGGCCGTCCTACGCTACTGGTTCTCGATGATGGAACCTCTGAGATTGTCCTCGTCATTCATTGGGCTGGTGGCGTCCACACCGAACTACGCCTGCCGAAGCGGCGGCGCGGGCAAAGAAACGCGACGTCTGACGATATTGTTGGCGCCGTGCGGCAGCTCGTCCTTATCGCCAATGACGACGTGATTGCCGGTGTCCTCAATCGCAATGGACTGACGACCGGCAATGGCAATCGCTGGACACGGGGGCGGGTCACTGCGCTGAGGTCATATCGCGAGATCCCGGTCTTCCGTCCCCAGGTCGACGGGCTCGAGCCGTGGCTCAATCTTGGCGGTGCGGCGAAGTTGCTTGGAATCACGCCAAAACGCTGCGCCTGGCGGCCGAGGCCGGAGAGATCGACGGGACTCATCCGATATCCGATGGCCCATGGATCTTCAGCCGTTCAAAACTCGAGACCTCACAAGCACGTCAGATCCTCGATCGTGCTCGACAGAACCCTCGACATCCCACAGGATCGCATCCAGATCAGGAAAGCTTATTCCCTTCAACAACATAGAGAGCTGGGCGTTATGAAACAGGATTGTAGAAGGCCAGATATCGGCCGATCCCGAGGCGGGCGTCGGACACGGTTCTGTAGGCGTGAAGGTAAACTTCCTCGTATTTGATCGATCTCCAGAGCCTTTCCACAAAGACGTTGTCCCGCCACCCCGAAAACCGCACGCAACTACATCGCCGTCTATGAAAACCTGAGCCTCCATAAAGAGCGGCTGTTCGCAACGGGCACCTCGCCCACCGTGCTCTTCGTGCTCGCCTACGCCCAGGAACAAAAGGTCGAGGAGGTGCTGACACCTCTTCAAGCCGGTGAGGAGCTCACCGTAGCCAGTTCACGTCCCTCGACTTCATCAAGCTGTTGAAGGATGCCGAAATCAGCATCTCGATGGACGGCAAAGGAGCTTGAACTTACAGATCGCCTTCACCCAAGCGCCGAGCTCTCGCTCCGGGAGGATGGCTTTCGCACGAGCGAGGTAGCCGCCCAGCTCGTATGCCTGCAGGTTTGTCCTGCGACCGAGAGAACGGATGTCTTCGCCGATTGCCCGGAGCTCGCTGACGTCCTCTGGCGAGACGTCGTCGGCTGCCTTCACCGCCTTGCCGGCGAGCTTGGCCGAAATCCTCTTATGCGTGTACTTGGTCATGTATTCGTTATCTCCTTGTCTGATCCGGTCTTCATCAGCGACCCGTGAGATAATGATGACATGGATTTCCGAAAGGTGTTGCAACCGAGATTGTCAACACTATGAAAAACAACGATAAATGACGATTTTGTCGACTTTCTCGTCAGATTTTCTCAATGATTTCAAGAGCCGAAATTTCTCGAAAATTTTTTGGAGGCTAATTTTGAGCGCATCAATAAGTTGTATTGAGATATCGATCAAGTCGAGTTTCAGTCCGAAATCTGCCGCTCGATCCGTCGACACCGCTTCTTGATGAGGAAAACGAGGTTGGAGGCGAGTTCCCGGTTGGAAAACGGGTAGAATTGCACTTGCTCAAGCGCTTCGTCGGCCTTGGTCGCGACGAGAGCGGCGAGCTCGCCGACGCGCCTTGTCACGGTAGCGGGACTGAGCCCGACGTCGGTGGCGAACTGACGCCAGTCTTTTCCGTGCAGCTCATCGGCATTGCGTTTGCCGGCCAGATGCTGGGGGAGGGATTGATTGACCTGCTTGTAGGATGCCGCGCACATCAGGTCGTAGAGCGGGGCGAGCCTCGCCGTGCCGGACGCACCGACGAGGACGGAGTAGTTCTTGGCATGCGAGTCTGAATTGCAGATCAGGACATTGAAGACCACAGCGTCAAGCAGACGGATGCGTTCGGCTGGCGAGACAAGGCGCGCCAAGACTTCGAACATCTGCGGCAGAGATGCGCCGCCACGCTGACCGAGACCGGTTTGCTCATACTTCTCTGCCGGGAAAAGTCCCAGCAACTGGCAGAAGTCTTCCTGGTGTATGCGGCGGACGATCCCCTGTCCGTCGGAAACCCGGTCATAGCGGCGGACAAGAAGATAGTCCCGCTTCCCTGCGCAGCCTATCGTGACCTCGGCGGCGTCCAGGCCGCAGAGCCTAGCAAGGATCATGCAGAACGCTTCGTTGGTGACGCTGCCCGCGAGACGCTTGATGTCGGGCTTCAGGATGTGGGTTGATGGTGTGCCGTCAAGCGGAATGCCGATCCGAGCGTGCTGATCGAGGTAGACGGGCAGCTTGTCCTGGACGCCGGCAAGCGACATCGAGACGCCACGCTCGCCGATCAGGAAAGGTCGCTCCGGCAGTTCGTCGATGATGCGCTCGAGTGCTGCCTCGTCATCGACGATGCGGAAATTATTTCCCTCCCGCCGCGGTTCACCGATCGAGAACGCACCTGCCGTATCGCGGCCGACGCGCATCAGGAGACCGAGCACGTCCTGGGGCGAGACCTTCAGCTGTTGGCCTATTTCAGAGAGGTGGGTTTCGGGCAGCAGGTTCGCTAGCCAGGGCATGACCCGTTCGGGGCGATGGCTGCCGGCGCGCATCGGCATGGTGAGCGACACGGGGAAGGCTGAGGTCCGCTTCTCCCACTCTGGGTCATATGAGAGAGAGATGCCATCCTGGTCCGACAAGTGTGCCACAGGCCAGTTCTCGTAGTAGATCGTCGTCAAGGTCGTCTCCGATCAGGAAAAGCGTGGCAGGTAGCCGAGATCGTCATCGGCCGCCGGAGCGGGCGAGGGGGAGGCCGAATTCAGGTCGCCGAGGTTGATCCCGACCGTTCTGGCCGCGATCAGGGCTTTTTCAAGCTGGCAGCTCGGCTTGCCGTTCTCCAGATCGACGATGAAGCGTTCCCCGGTGCCGCAGCGCTCCGCGAGCTGGGTTTGCGTCCATCCCTGCTTCTTCCTGTGTTCTCGGACAAGCGCGCCGAATTCTGCCGCTGAACGGATCATGGTAGACTCTCTCCTTATGGCGGCTTACCGTACAGGAAGTATTCCCAAAAATCTATGAAAACTTACCGAAAGGGAAGGGTGACCATGGTGCAATCAGAATCGTCCCGATCGGGAAGCTCTTTTGTTGCCGTTGATCATCGGCAAATTTTTGGCAAGCTGCTCGTGGATGGAGGTGAGACATGTCGCTCACCTGGAGTTTTCTACGAACTCGTCAGCGAGGCGTCCAATCGGCGCTCGTACCGTTCAAAGACTGCGGAGTGACGTATTACGCATACGTCGTCTTGTGCGAGGATTTTCCTCCCGACTGAGGGGTGGCCGCAAACGGTCACGGCACGTCCGCTTCAGCAATGAAGCAAAGGACGTGAACCCATGCCATCACCAAAGGCAATCAAGAATTTGAGAAGGCAAGCCGCTCGAGCGCAGGGCTGGCGTTGTTTCTACTGTCAGCTACCGATGTGGGACACCGCACCGGAAGAGTTCATCGAGTGCTATGAAATTTCGTCGGGGCTGGCGAAGCGGTTTCGATGCACGGCCGAGCACGTGGAAGCCAGATGCGATGGTGGCAAGGACGTCGCAACGAACATCGTCGCGGCATGCCTCTTCTGCAACGCAACGCGGCACAAGGCGAGGCACCCCCTTGACGCGACCCAGCACGTGTCCGTCGTGCGCACCAGGTTGGCCAAGGGCAGGTGGCATCCGCCCCAGATCGTCGCCGCTTTGCGCAAACGAAGAACGCCACCGGTATGAGCCGGATTTGCTCCCGGAATGCTCCAGATCGCGCGATCAGAATTGGGGAAGGCAGCGCCTCCGAACAGGTCGACTTGTCAAAATGTATCGTTCAATGTATCGCTCGAAGTATCGAAATCGGGCTTATCCGTCTGTGTCTTGGCGGAAACCCTATGGTTTTGCTCTAATTGGGGAAGAGTCCCACCTTCCGTCCCATTTCCCAATCAGTCGCCGAGCGCCTGACTGTCGTCGCCGTCGCGGCGGCGGACAAGCTCTTCCTTGATGCCGCGCAGGGTCTTCGTCGCCTTCTCGCGATCCGCATAGGCGACGAGGTTGGCGAGGATGTCGATGACGGCGAGATAGGCGTAGCGCGTCGAGGTCGGGCGGAAGATGTTCCTGCCCTCCGGCAGGTCGACGGCGATGACGATGTCGGCCGCCTTCGCCACCGGCGAGCCGCTCTGCGTGACGACGATGGTGGGGACACTCCGCTGGCGGGCTAGGTCGAGGCAACGCACCAGCATCGGATCGCGCCCGCTGAAGGACGAGCCGAAGACCACCGTGCCCGGCCCGGCGGCGGCGGCGAGCATGGCGTTCATGCCGTGGTCGCTGGAGGCGCAGATCGGGCAGCCGAGGCGGAAAAGCCGGTTGTGCAGTTCATGGGCGATCATCGCGGAATTGCCGCTGGCGCCGAAGGCATGGATGAAATCGGCGCCGCGCAGGAGATGCGCGGCCTTGCTCATCGCTGCGAGGTCGAGCTGGCGGTGCATCTGGAAAAGCGCGTTCTGCGCCTTTGCAACGATATCCTCGGCGACCTCCTCCGGCGTCTCGGTCGGCGTTTCCGGCGCGAAATAGCGAAGGCCCACATAGGGCATCTTGGCGAGTTGCACCTTGAAGTCGGGAAAACCCTGGCAGCCGAGCCGGCGGCAGAAGCGCGTCACCGTCGGCGGCGAGACGCCCGCCCGCTCCGCAAGGTCGTTGATGGAGGCGTTGACGGTGAAGTCGACGTCCTCCAGCACCAGGCGGGCGAGCGCCTTTTCCCGGGCGGAAAACGTGCCCTCTTCGTCCGAAAGGGCGTGGAGAAGGTCCATGTGTGCTCCTGAACAGATGCTTTGCCGTTCGCTGTTCATATCATACCCGGCGCGCCAAATGCCGCCGATTGCCTTCTATTGCCGCCCGGTAACGCTGAAATTGTGCCCATGTAACGAGCGTGAACAATCGACGGGCGAAAAGCGTACAAACGGCGGCATTCATGCATCTGCCAGCTTATAGGCTGACCTGAGAAGGGCGATCGCCTCGTCACGTGTAAACGGTACGTTGCGAGCTTTCGGAAGCGACCGGCAACTATCGCATACTGCGACGGCTTCCCCGTCGACCGGTCGTCGAGCATGCAAGGCCTGGATTCTCCCGGAAGGGCGTCATCCTCGATACCGAAACCACCGGGCTTGATCACCGCCGCGACGAAATCATCGAAATCGGCGCTGTCGCCTTCACCTTCAACGATGCCGGTGAGATCGGCGATGTCACCGGCGTCTACGGCGGCCTTCAACAGCCGCGTGTTCCCATCCCGGCCGATATTACCCAGGTCGGCAGTCGCCTGCGCACCTCGCTTGACCAGCGCTTTTCCTCGCTCCGGTTTTTCGGGAGTGCTTCCTCGTTTTCTCCGACAAGATCAGGGGCAAGCGCCCGGATGTCGTATGTAAGGTCGACGTCTTCGGAGAAGCGTCGAATGGCACCGTAGGCCTTCGAAAGCGAAGTCCCGCCCTTGAAAACAAGGCTCTCGCCGAGCGATGAGACATAGAGCGTTCGAAGCGCCCAGACGACCCAGACGTCCTTTTCGAGCAAATGGACCGGACGCTTCAATCGATCTGACGCAATGGCAAGGACTTCCCGCCTGTCCTCATCCGAAAGCTGGAGAAATTGATCAGCCATGCGCCACCTTTCCGACGCTTCGCGCGAGCCAGGTCGGAAACTGGGGTGCTGCAGCGACAAGCTCGTTGAACGCTTCGGGGGCCAGTTTCCGCCTGATGTTCAAGAGTGCCTCTTCCGCTCGCTCCGGCCCCAGCCAGGCGAGTGCGCGGACAGCGACGCCGGCTGGCCGGTTCGCTAGGGACAATTGCCAGCGAGGGACATACGTAGGTGACCAGTGAGCCGTTGCGTAGATACGAGAAAAAATTTTGCGGCGCTCTTGCGCGATCATTAAATCACACCCAGATACGAGCCAGTTCCGAGAGCTGCTCCTATCAGCGCAGAGGGACACCCCGAATTGGGGAAGGGCCGACCGCAGGCTGGCAGGAAACTGCAAGCGGGACCCTGGGCCACAGGGATGTCAAAGTGGTCTACGATGTCTGTCGAGCTGTTGACAAACCACGCTCGAGCATTGGGGGATAGGCTCCATGCAAACAGGGATCGCCCAAGGCGTAAAGCCGGGCGATTCTGTGTGCCCGGTACAGGAGCTTATCCATGACCGGAGCCCCCATGCTTCAAATCGATTTTCTTGGACTTTCTGCACATGCTGTAGGTAATGAGGCGATTATCGCCTTGACGCTGCTGACTATTGGCCTGGTCGTGATCCGACGGCTTTGACTTCTGCTGTCGAACTGAGGGATTGTCCTTCTGCATGAGTTGTGCGAGGGGCATATTGCAACCTTATAATAAAGGCATTGGAATGGGGCAGCAGCTTGCAAAATGGCGTCGTCGCAAAGACGCGCGAAAAACCCTTTATGATATCGGCGATAACCGACCTCACACTCTCGTTATCCATTGCTATAGGGTGTCTACAGGGTAGGGGACTTGTAACTACGGGGTATCTGTGCCATATAGACCATGTATCCCCCGGTTGGTCACTGCTTAGCATACCACCGGGGCAAGTTTTTTCTGGGGTACTGTTACCCCTGAACACTCTGAACCGCGCCGGGTTTGCCGGAGGCTCCAACTTCTGAGAAAGTGGAGCCGATATGAGCAAGACAACAAACAAATTTTCACCGGAAGTCCGCGCCCGAGCAGTACGGATGGTTTTGGATCACCAAGGCGAACATTCCTCGCGATGGGCGGCGGTTTCCTCGATTGCCGCCAAGATCGGCTGCACGGCGCAGACGCTCAATGAATGGGTGAAGAAGGCGGAAGTGGACGATGGTTCCCGGCCCGGGCTCCCAAGCGACGTCGTCGAGAAGATGAAGGCTCTGGAGCGGGAGAACCGCGAGCTTCGGCAGGCCAATGAGATATTGCGCAAAGCGTCCGCTTATTTCGCGATGGCGGAGCTGGACCGCCCATTGAAGCGATGATCTCCTTCATCGACGAACACCGCTCGGTATTCGGGGTCGAGCCGATCTGCAGACTGCTGCCGATTGCCCCATCAACCTACTACGAGAACGTTGCCAAACGCCTGGACGTGGACCGGTTGTCGGTCCGCGCTCGCAGCGACATTGCATTGAAGATCGAGATACGCCGTGTGTTCGAGGCGAACTTCCGCGTCTACGGCGTGCGCAAGGTCTGGCGGCAATTGAAGCGGGAAGGCTTCGATATAGCCCGCTGCACCGTCGCCCGACTCATGCGATCGATGGGACTTCAGGGTATCATCCGAGGCAAGCCGATCCGCACGACGATCCCGGACAAGACGGCTCCCAGCCCGCTCGATCGGGTGAACCGCCAGTTCAAGGCTCCTGCGCCGAACAGGCTCTGGGTTTCGGATTTCACCTATGTGGCCACCTGGCAAGGCTTCGTCTATGTGGCCTTCGTCATCGACGCCTTTGCCCGCCGGATTGTCGGCTGGCGGGTGAGACGAGCGCTCCATCCGCGATCTCGATTGGCATAGGGCTGGCCGAAGACCGGCTTCGCCTCGCGCGTCTCCCGCAACGTCCGTCGCCAATTTTTTCCGCCGCCTTCGGCTTTGCATCGCGAAGCATCAAAAAAGATGTCGCCGGCCGCCTTCCACTTCGTTCCAGCCCTTCGGGTGCAGGGTCGATCGTCCCCGGTTTCACGACCCCCATCGAGATCGCAATGGAGCGGCCCGACAGAAAAGGAATACGACAATGGCGACCATCAGCACTTTCACCAAGAACGAAATCGATATTGTATCGACACCGTTGACACCATCCCCGCGATGGACCATTGTATCGACATCGCAGATACAAGAGAGGTATTCATGCAAGTGAACATCAAGAAATGGGGCAATAGCGCCTCGGTTCGGATTCCGCATTCAGTGATGACCGCCGCCAAGCTGCATGTCGATCAGGCGGTGGAGGTGCGCGAGGAAGATGGTCGGATCGTCATCGAACCCGTTCAAGGACCTTCCTATGACCTGGACAAGCTGTTGGCTGGGATGACGCCCGACACTTTCCATGACGAGGTGGATTTCGGCGCTCCGGTCGGCAAGGAAGTCTGGTGATGGCCGCATGGGTGCCTGACAGCGGCGATATCGTGTGGGTGAACTTCGACCCGCAGGCCGGACACGAGCAGGCAGGTCATCGCCCCGCTCTGGTGCTGTCACCCGCCCGCTACAACGGGATGCGGGGCATGATGTTGTGCTGTCCGCTCACAACGAAGCTCAAAGGTTACCCCTTTGAGGTCGTCATCAGCCAGAACCCGCCAAGCGCCGTTCTTGCCGATCAGATCAAGAACCTTGATTGGCGCGCTCGCAACGCCAATCGCAAAGGCGAGGTAACTACCGCCGTGCTGGCCGAGGTTCGCGCCAAGCTCACGGCGTTGCTTCAAATCTAAGAGACCCATGATCCGCGTCGCCCTCTATGCTCGCTGTTGCTCCGACAACCAGCGTGACGCCTCCATCGAGGACCAATTGCGCCAGTGCCGCGAGCGGGCGGAGCGCGAGGGCTGGACCGTGGTTGAAACCTATTTCGACCGGGCCATCTCCGGCGCATCGATGATCCGCCCTGGCATCCAGGCGTTGCTCGCCGACGCCCAGATGGGGCGTTTCGACATGGTGCTGTCCGAAGCGCTGGATCGCATCAGCCGCGATCAGGAGGATGTGGCCGCCGTGTTCAAGCGACTGCGCTTTGCAGGTGTCTCCATCGTCACCTTGTCCGAAGGCGAGATCAACGAGCTGCATGTCGGCCTCAAGGGCACCATGAACGCCCTGTTCCTGAAAGACCCCGCCATCAAGACCCATCGCGGCCAGCGTGGGCGCGTGGAGGCGGGCAAGAGAGGTAGCGGCCGGGCCGCCTATGGCTATGGTGCCGTCCACCAGCTCGACGCCAGCGGCGAACCTATCCGGGGCGAACGCGAGATTATCGACGAACAGACCAAAATCGTGCGTCGCATCTTCCGCGAATAGGCTTCCGGCAGAAGTCCCAGGCTCCCGCCGATGTGCCGGACGTGCATCCCAACATCGCCAATGTGTATCGCCGGAACGTGGAGCGGTTCACCGAAGCCCTCAACGATCCCGATGGTGGCCGCGAGGTGGCCGAGGCGTTGCGCCGAACCTGCGCTCGAACACCTCGATCTCGGCTTCCGTGACCGGGACGGGGGCGAGCCAGTCGTCGGTGACGGTCCAGGTCGTTAGGTCGTGTTTGGGCGGGCGGCTGATGCGGGGCAAAGGTCGGGCCTCGGCATAGGCGTAAAGGTCGCTTGGCAGCGCGGCGGTCTTTGCGCGCCCGCGACGGTCAGGGCTGCGAAAAGCGCGCGTCTTGGACATGCGTCAAGGATGGGCCATCGGCGCCTCTGAAAGAAGCGCCGTTCTGCACGCCAGAGCCCTCTTCGCACACCGATGTAAAATGACCTGATCAGGTGTAGCGTGGCGAACCGACGATCTGTCATCTGGACGTCAGGCAAGGCCATACCAGGCTCCCCGGCCAGCACCGTGCAATCGCAGATGACCTTGCTCAACGAGCGACTTGAGGTGGACCTTGACGGTGTTGCGGCTGGCGCCGCTTACCCTCGCGGCCTCGGCTACCGTGACCCGGCCATGTTCGCGCGCCACTTCGAGAACCAGCACCGACAGTTCCGGCATGGCCGCGAGCATGACCCGCTCGCGCTCCATCTTCGTTTCCAGCCGTTGCTTCTGACTCTGCAAGGCTCGCAGGAAAAACGCCAGCCAGGGGTTCCAGTCCGGCGCGTCGGTGCGGATCGTCCCCTGCGTCCGTCGTAGCGACAGATAATAACCTTCCTTGCTCTGCTCGATCACGCTCTCCAGCGAACTGTAGGGCACATATGCATAGCCCGCACGGAGCAGAAGCAAGGTCGTCAGGACGCGTGACAGCCGGCCGTTGCCATCCTGAAAGGGGTGAATCTCCAGAAATGCCACCACGAAGATCGCGATGACCAGCAGAGGATGAAGGCTCCGCTCCTTCTCCATCCCGGCCACCCATTCGACCAGTTCGGTCATGCGATGGGGTGTGTCGAAAGGTGTGGCGGTCTCGAACACGATGCCGAGGCTTGCGCCGTTTTCGTCGAAGGCTTCGACATGGTTGGCAAGCGTCTTGTAGGCGCCGCGATGCCGCTCGTCCTTGGCCGAATGAGACAGCAGGTCGCGGTGAAACTGGCGGATGTAGTTTTCCGTCAGGGGGATCGCTTCATGGGCGTTGAAGATCGTTTCCATCACCTCGGCATAACCGGCGACCTCCTGCTCATCGCGCGTAGTGAATGAGCCGATCTGGATGTTGGCCAGCAGCGCCTCTACCTCCCGGTCGCTGAGCCGTGCGCCTTCGATGCGGGTGGAGGAGCCGATGCTTTCGATGGTGGCGACGCGGCGCAAGCTGGACAGCCGCTCCGGCGCGATGCGGCCAATCGCGCGCCATGCCCCCTTGAACTCGTCGATCTCGGCGATGAGCGACAGGATTTGCGGAGTGATGCGGAGTGTGGCGGTGTTGAGCGTCATGTCATTAGAGTATCCGATTGCATCCGATTATTCCAGACGCAAATCGCCGATCTCATATCCATATTCACCCAATTTCTGGGGAGGAGCCATATGCACTGGCAGTCAAGGCCGCTAACGTCATCGGCCTCGTGGCAGAAGTTAGAGCCGATGGCACTTACCACCGAGCGCAGTCTTTCACGGTGCACGTCCCGGCAGGGCGAACGAGAGATAATGCCCACATTTACGGAAGACGCTGCCCGAATGGCTCAGCCCACGCGGATGGTGACTCTCAAGCAGCGGAAAAAGGCCGCCCCTCCAGTCAGGGCCAAGAAGGTGGAGCGGAACGATCCATGCCCGTGCGGGAGTGGCGTAAAATTCAAGAAGTGCCATGGCCGATGAAGGAGAGTGTAGGCCGCTGTCGGATCATAGTGCTATAGCGAAAACGGAGTTCTCATCATCGCCCGTCGCTGCGTACCGCTTAATATGAAAACAATTTTCATAAATGCCATTCCTTATTGACGAAAACAGGGAAAATAGCTCATCTGTGAAAACAAATTGCACGTAGAACGTCAGGAATGATCGGCATGCGCATCTTCACCGCGTCGCTCGCCACCGAGACCAACACTTTTTCTCCCGTGCCGACGGACCTCAACGCCTTCAAGGCGGCGTTCTATGCGGGGCCGGGAGAGCATCCGGAAACGCCGACGCTCTGCTCCTCCGTCGTGCCGATCCTGCGCCGTCGCGGGAAGGCGGAGGGCTTTACCGTCATCGAGGGCACGTCCTGCTGGGCGGAGCCGGCCGGCCTCATCCAGCGGCAGACTTATGAGGGTCTGCGCGACCTGATCCTCGGCGAGCTTGCCGCCGCTCTGCCCGTCGATGCCGTCGTGCTCGGCCTGCATGGCGCGATGGTGGCGCAGGGCTACGACGACCCGGAGGGCGATTTGCTGGCCCGCATCCGCGATCTCGTCGGCCCCGGCGTGCTGGTCGCCGCCGAGTTCGATCCGCACAGCCACCTGACGGCCAAACGCGTTGCCAATCTCGACCTGATGGCCGCCTTCCTCGAATTTCCTCATACAGATTTCGAGGCGCGCGGCGAGCATGTCGTCAACCTTGCCCTGCGCACGCTGAAGGGCGAGATCCGGCCAGTCATCTCCACCTTCGACTGCCGGATGATCACCCTCTACCCGACGAGCCGCGAGCCGATGCGCTCCTTCGTCGACCGGCTGAAGGCGATGGAGGGTCGTGACGGCATCCTCTCCATTTCCGTCATCCACGGCTTCATGGCCGGCGACGTACCGGAGATGGGAACGCGCATCGTCGTCGTCACGGACGGCGACGGGGCAAAGGGCGATGCGCTGGCGCAGCGGCTCGGCCACGAGCTCTACGGTCTGCGCAGAACGACCGCCATGCCGATGCTCGATACCGAGGCCGGCCTCGACCGGGCGATCGCCATCCGCGCCGAACGGCCGGAACAACCGGTGACGATCGCCGATGTCTGGGACAATCCCGGTGGCGGCGTGGCGGGCGATGCGACGCATATCCTGCGCCGGATGATCGAGCGCGGCTTCCAGGACGTCGCGGTCGCGACGATCTGGGACCCCATCGCCGTCGCCTTCTGCCATGCGGCGGGCGAGGGGGCGGAGCTGGCGCTGCGCTTCGGCGGCAAGTCGGGGCCGGAGGGCGGCGAGCCGCTCGACCTGCGCGTCACCGTTCGGGCCGTGTACGATGCCGGCTGGCAGAGCTTCCGCAACAGCCGCGTGACGCTCGGCAGCACGGCGGTCGTGCGCCCGGTCGGCACGAGCATCGACATCGTGCTGATCACCAGCCGCACCCAGACCTACGAGCCGGACATCTTCTCCAACCAGGGCGTGGATTTCACGAAGAAGGCTTTCCTGCTGGTCAAGTCGACCAACCATTTCCATGCCGGCTTTGAGCCGGTCTCCTCCGAGATCGTCTATATCGCCGCGCCCACCTCCTACCCGACCGATCCCGCGACGACCGCCTACCGCAAGGCGCGCCTCGACATCTGGCCGCGCGTCGCCGATCCGCTCGGGCTCGATCAGCCGATTTCCGGTTGACGGACGGCGGCAAAGCCTGTGTGGCTTGCTAAAACACGATCAGAGGAGAATCGCCATGGCCGGTCACGACGCCCCCTTCTTCATCGAGGATACGGACGAGAGCGAGATTTCCTCCGACGTCGCCGGCCTCGGCAACCTCCTGATGACGACGCATATCCCGCTCAGGGCCGACGGCTCCATCGAGACAGGCGATATCCGCACGCAGAGCACATGCACGCTGGAAAGCCTGAAGGCCTCGCTGGAAAAGGCCGGCAGCAGCCTTGCCGACGTGATCCACCTGACGATCTACCTCATCGACATGGCCGAGCGCCCGGTCTTCAATGAGGTCTACTGCACCTATTTCAAGAAGCCCTATCCGGTGCGCTGCGCGGTTGGCGTCAGCGCGCTCGCAGATCCCGGCATGCGCGTCGAGGTGACGGCGATGGCGGTGCGACGCCGGCCCGCCTGAGACTTTCCTTTGACCCCCATCGCGCGGGCCGCTAGACGGGGCCAGCCGATTTCCGATGGAGGTTCCGATGAGCGATCTTTTCGACGCCGCGCCGCGCACCGGTTCCATGCCGCTTGCCGCCGAACTGCGCCCGGCGACGCTGGACGACGTCATCGGCCAGGAGAAGATCATCGGCCCCGGCACGATGCTGCGCCGGCGCATTGCAGCCGGCCGGCTCGGCAGCATCATCCTCTATGGGCCCCCGGGCCTCGGCAAGACCTCCATCGCCCGGGCCATCGGCACCATGCTCGGCAAGAATTTCCGCCCGCTGCACGCCGCCCACAACAATGTCGCCGACATCCGCAAGATCGCCGACGAGGCACGCATGCGCCCGACGCTGCTCTTCGCCGACGAGGTGCACCGCTTCAGCGCTACCCAGCAGGACCATCTCCTCGCGCTCTGCGAGGAGGGCGTCGCCGACTTCATCGGCGCGACGACGGGCAATCCCTACCACACGCTGACGCCCGCGCTGATCTCCCGCTCGACGATCCTGAAGCTGGAGCCGTTGAGCCTCGAGGAGATGGAGGAGGTGGTGCGGCGCGGCCTTGCCCATCTTGCGAACCAGGGCATCGAGGTTCAATTGGAGCCGGAGCAGCTTCGCCGCATCGCCGGCCGCTCCGGGGGCGACGCCCGCCGCGCGCTGACCGTGCTGGAGAGCCTTGCCGTCGGTCATGCGCCGGGAGAGCCGGTCGTCGTGACGGAAGCGATGGTCGAGGAGGCCTACGCGGCCGCGCCCGTCAACCACGACCGCACGGGTGATGCGCATTACGACGTCGTCTCGGCCTTCGTGAAATCCATGCGCGGCTCGGACCCCGACGCCACGCTCTACTGGCTCGCCCGGCTCGTCCATGGCGGCGAGGACCCGCGCTACATCGCCCGGCGCATCATGATCCACGCGTCCGAGGACGTCGGCCTTGCCGACAACACCGCGCTTCAGACGGCCGTGGCGGCGCTGCATGCGGTGGAGAAGATCGGCTATCCCGAAGCGCAGATCGTGCTCGCCCATGCCGCGCTCCACGTCGCCCGCGCGCCGAAATCCAATTCCGCCTGCCGCGGCATCTCGCTGGCGCTCGCCCATGTGGCGGCCGAACCGCCTTCCGCCGTGCCGATGCACCTGCGTGACGCCCACTACAAGGGCGCGGCCGCCCTCGGCCATGTCGGCTATGCCTTCCCGCATGACGACACGCGCGGCTGGAGCGAGCAGGCCTATGCGCCCGACGTGCCGCGCGGCGCCTTCTACCAGAGCGATGCCCGGGATGCGGCAACCTTCGAGCGGCGCGCCGACGAGCACTGGGACGAGGTGACGGGACGTTCGACGCCGCGCCGTTTCCGCAAGCGCTAGGCGAGGCCCGCCCGCACGCGGTTGGCGACGGTCCAGGCAAGCAGCACGCAGGCGATCGGCTGGATGTGCCAGGTCCAGGCCGGCAGCGTGCCGAAGGCGGCGACGAGCGCGCCGAGCGCCCCGAACAGCAACGCGCGGTCGCTCTTGCCCATCGGCCCTTCGTAGCTGCGTCCCTTGCCGTGCGCGACGCCCAGCACGCCGGCAAATTCCGTCAGCGCCGAAAGGAAGACGATGGCGGAAAGCCACGGCAGCGAGAAGGGCGCGACGAGCGCGAAGGGCGCATAGAGCGCGGCGTCGGACACCACGTCGGCAAGCTCGTTGAGATAGCCGCCGAGCGGACTTTGCTGGCCGTGCTCGCGGGCGAGCATGCCGTCCACGGCGTTGAAGGCCATGCGCAGGAATATCCAGACCGGGACGAGCGCGAAGAGCGCAGGCCGCGGATCGAGCGCGAGAAGCGCGCCGATCCCCACCGAGACGACCGCCGCGACGATGGTCACCTGGTTGGCGGTGACGCCGAGCGCGGCGAGCCGCCCGACGAGCGGGCGCAGCAGGGACTGGAAGGAGGATTTCAGCTTGTAGATCGACATGAAGGCGCGGTCCGCACGAGTATTCCCCTGAAAAGAAAGCCCAATCGCACGAAAATCAACTGCAAACATGCCCGCTCATCCGTATAGGTGGGGATGACAGCGACGCAGAGGGAAGACGGCATGATCGAAACGGCGTTCGCGAGCCATGACGGCGTGGAACTCTTCTACCGCCATTGGCCCGCCCGCTCCGGCACGGCGAAGGGCGCTGTCGTGCTCCTGCATCGCGGCCACGAGCATGGCGGCCGGGTGGCCCATATCGTGGAGGAACTGGGGCTCGACGATTTCGATTTCTATGCCTGGGATGCGCGTGGCCACGGCCGTTCGCCGGGGCAAAGAGGCCATTCGCCGTCCTTCGCCCATTCGGTGCGCGACCTCGATTGCTTCGTGAAGCATATCGTCGAAACCGGGGGCTTCCCGATGGAGCGGATCGCCGTCGTCGCCCAGAGCGTCGGCGCCGTGCTGGCCGCGACCTGGGTGCACGACTACGCGCCTTCCCTTCGTGCACTGGTGCTCGCCTCGCCCGCCTTCGACGTGAAGCTCTACGTGCCTTTCGCGAAAGAGGGCATTGCACTGTGGCAGAAGCTGAAAGGCCCGTTCTTCGTCAATTCCTACGTCAAGGCTCGCTTCCTGACGCACGATCCGGCGCGCATCGCCTCGTTCGAGGCCGATCCGCTGATCACCCGTCCCATCGCCTCCAACATCCTGCTGGAACTCTACGAGGCGGCGGGCCGCGTGGTGGCGGATGCCCGTGCCATCACGGTGCCGACGCAGGTCCTCATCTCCGGCAGCGATTTCGTCGTGCGCCATGCGCCGCAGCACCGCTTCTTCGAAAATCTCGGCAGCACGATCAAGGAGCGCCACATCCTGCCCGGCTTCTACCACGACACGCTCGGCGAGCGGGACCGGGTCACGGCGCTGGAGAAGGTGCGGGCCTTCGTCACGGCGCGTTTCGCCGAACCGCCGGTCGTCGCCAACCTGCGGCAGGCGCATCTTTCCGGCGCGACGCGCGACGAGGCCGACCGGCTGGCAAGCCCGCTGCCGCTTCTTTCTCCCCGAGGGCTCTACTGGGCGTTGACACGGGCCTCGATCCGCCTCGGCGGCCTGTTTTCCAAAGGCATCGCCACGGGCCTTCGCACCGGCTTCGATTCCGGCTCGACGCTGGACTATGTCTATGAGGACGAGGCCCGCGGCCTCGGGCCCGGCGGGCGGCTGATTGACCGGCAGTTCCTCAGCGCCATCGGCTGGCGCGGCATCCGGCAGCGCAAGGTCCATCTGGAAGAACTGATTGGCAGGGCGCTGGCGCGGCTTGCCGGCGTGGGCAGGCCGCTGCGCGTCCTCGACATCGCCGCCGGCCACGGACGCTACGTGCTCGACGCCGTCGCCGCATCGCCAACCAAGCCGGAGAGCATCCGCCTGCAGGATTATTCGCCGATCAATGTCGAGAAGGGCACGGCGCTGATCGCCGCGCGCGGCCTGCAATCCGTCGCGTCCTTCCGCCGCGCCGACGCCTTCGACACGGAAGGGCTGGCGGGGATCGATCCCAAGCCGACGCTCGCCATCGTCTCCGGCCTATACGAGCTCTTCCCGGACAATGCGCTGATCGAGGCCTCGCTTACGGGTCTTGCGCGGGCGATGGAGCCGGGCGCGCTGCTCGTCTATACCGGCCAGCCCTGGCACCCGCAGCTCGAGATGATCGCCCGGGCACTGACGTCCCATCGCGGCGGGGCGGCCTGGATCATGCGGCGACGCAGCCAGCAGGAGATGGACCAGCTCGTTACCGCCGCCGGCTTCCGCAAGATCGAGCAGCGCATCGACAGATGGGGCATCTTCACCGTGTCGCTGGCCGAGCGCGTCTGAGGCCGGCATGGGGGAGGGCGTCGCACCCGTTCCGGTCCTGCCGCGCCGCGCCGCCGTTCGCGCGGCGGCGCTCTGGCTCGCCGTCCTCGCGCCCGTTTTCTATCTTACTTACGGCACGGCGAACTGGCTGGCCTCACTGCGCACGGACGTGCCGGACCTCGCCTTCGGCTGGGAGCGGCACATTCCCTTCCTCGCCTGGACGATCGTGCCCTACTGGTCGATCAACGCCTTCTACGCGCTTTCGCTCTTCATCTGCGACACGCCGGAGGAGGTGGGGCGGCTGGCCCGGCGCTATCTCGCAGCGCAGGTGATCGCCGTCCTCTGCTTCATCGCCTTTCCCCTGCAGGCGATCTTCGTGCGGCCGGAAACGCACGGCGTGCCAGGCTTCCTGTTCGACGTGCTCGGCGGCTTCGACAAGCCGTTCAACCAGGCACCCTCGCTGCATATCGCGCTGTTGGTGATCATCTGGCATCTCTGGCGCGGGCGGCTGGGCGGCGCGTGGCGGACCGTCTGGCATGTCTGGTGCTTTCTGATCGGCCTTTCCGTGCTGACCACATGGCAGCACCACGCCATCGACATTCCGACCGGCGCACTGCTCGGCCTCTTCGCCCTCTGGCTGTTGCCGGCCGAAGGCCCCGTGCCGCTGTCCGGCTTTCGCCCGGCCGGGGAGCCGAAGGCCCGGCGGCTTGCCGCCTGCTACGCGGCGGGTGCGGCCATCTTCCTTGCCCTGTCGATGGCGGCGACGTGCATCACCGGCGCCGGCCTTCTCCTCCTCTGGCCGGCGCTTGCGCTGGCCATCGTCGCCTTCGCCTATGCCGGCGGCGGCGCGAACGCGTTCCAGAAACGGCCGGACGGGCGCACCAGCCTTGCAAGCCGCTGGTTGCTGCTGCCTTACCGGCTTGGCGTGCGGCTCAACGTCCTCTGGTGGACGCGGCGGCTACCGGCGGCGGCGGAGATCGCGGACGGCGTCTTCCTCGGCCGCCTGCCGAGGAAGGGCGCGCTTTCCCCCTATGCCGCGGTGATCGACATGACCGCGGAACTGCCGGGCGTGGCGCTGCCCGGCCTTGACTGGCAAGCCTTTGCCTCGCTCGACCTGCTGCCGGTTCCCGGACCGCGTCTCCGTGCGGCGGCCGATGCGCTCGATATCGCTCGCCGCCGCGGTCCCGTTCTTGTCTGCTGCGCGCTCGGCTTCCAGCGCAGCGCCCTCGTCGCCGCCTGCTGGCTGGTGCGGTCGGGGCTGGCCGGGAATGCCGCGGCCGCCATCGAGCAGGTGAGGGCCGCTGGCCGGCCGGTGCACGTTTCCTTTGCCGCCCATGCCCTTATCGAGGAGGCCGCGCGATGACGGATTTGGCGCCACTCGTCGCCCGCCTTCGCCGCCACGGCCTTGCAGGCGGGCTTCTGGCGGTGCTGATCCTCGCCGCCGCGCCGCCGACGGCGGGCGCACACGGCTTTGCCGGGCCGCTTGCCTGGGGGCTGCTGCTCGCCTTCTGCCTCCTGCCGCTCGCCCTTTCCGTCCATCTCCTCTTCGACGCCGCACTCTTCCGTCTCGCCGCCTCCCATGGCACGGAAGCAGCGGGCCTTGCCGCGGTGGACGACGTGCTGGCGCGCATGGGCCTTCGCGAAAAGAACCCCGCGCCCGCTCCGCTTGCCGCCCGCCTTGCCGGCTGCCAGCGGCTCGTACGGCTGCAATGGGCCGCGCTCGCCGTCGCCCTTTGCCTCTATGCCGTCCTGCTGCTCGACGCGGCCGGGGGAGGCGGGGCATGACGACGCTGCTGCAACGGGTTTCCGGCGCGGTTCTAGCGGTCCTGTCGCGTGCTGTCACCGGGGTGCGGCCGATCTGGGCCGGCGCGGCGCCGCGCGGCCGCCGGCGCATCTATTTCGCCAACCATGCAAGCCACGGCGACTTCATCCTCGTCTCGACCTGCCTGCCGCCGGCCGAGCGTGCCCGCACCGCCGCCGTCGCCGGCGCGGACTACTGGAATGCCGGCCCCGTGCGCCGTTTCATCGCCGGCCGGCTGCTGCGCACGGTTCTGGTCGAGCGCAACTGGGTGGAACGCACGGCTGACCCCATGCAGGTCATGCTGGGTGCGCTCGACGCCGGCCAGTCGCTGATCTTCTTTCCGGAGGGCACGCGCAACATGGGCGAGGCGCCGCTGCTGCGCTTCCGCTCGGGCCTCTACAACCTTGCCGCCGCGCGGCCCGACGTCGAACTCGTGCCCTGCTGGATCGAGAACATGTCGCGCGTCCTGCCGAAGGGCGCGCTGCTGCCCGTGCCGCTGCTCTGCCGCGTCGTCTTCGGCGCGCCGATGGCGCTGGAGGCGGGGGAGGACCGCAAGGCCTTTCTCGAGCGGGCGAGGCAGGCGCTTCTGGCGCTCGCGCCGAAAAGGGATGGAAACGAATGAACGACGACACGACACGCCTCTTCCTCGGCCTCGTCGCCGTGCTTGCGACGGCAAGCCTCGTTGCGGGCGTGCTCTCCTGGCGCGCCACAAAACCTCTGCCGTCGACGCTGGAAAACCTCAATGCGCGCATCAAGGCCTGGTGGATCATGGTGGCGGGCATCAGCGTCGCCTTCCTCTTCGGCAAGGGTGGCGTGGTCCTGCTCTTCGCCTTCGTCTCCTTCGCGGCGCTGCGTGAATATGTGACGCTCACCAACACGCGCCGCGCCGACCGCTGGACGCTGCTCGGCATGTTCCTCGTCGTCATCCCGGTGCAGTATTATCTCATCTGGATCGACTGGTACGGGCTCTATTCCATCTTCGTGCCCGTCTACTGCTTCCTGGCCATGCCGGCCCTCACGGCGATCCGGGGCGACACCTCCCGGTTTCTCGAGCGGGTGAGCGAGCAGCAATGGGGCATCATGCTCTCGGTCTATTGCATCAGCCATGTGCCGGCGCTGGTGACGCTGCCGATTCCCGGTAACGAGGGCCGGGGCCTGCTGCTCATCGCCTTCCTCATCGCGACGGTGCAGGGCAGCGACGTGCTGCAATATATCTTCGGCAAGCTCTTCGGCCGCCACAAGGTCGCGCCGACCGTCTCGCCGTCGAAGACCTGGGAAGGACTGATCGGCGGTATCGCGAGCGCCTCGCTGCTCGGCGCGGGCCTCTGGTGGCTGACGCCGTTTTCGCCCGTGGAGGCCGGCACGCTCGCCGCGCTCGCCTCCGTCATGGGCTTCTTCGGCGGCCTCGTCGCCTCGGCGATCAAGCGCGACCGCGGCGTCAAGGACTGGGGGCACATGATCGAGGGCCATGGCGGCATGCTCGACAGGGCCGACAGCCTCGTTTTCGCCGCTCCGGTCTTCTTCCATATCGTGCGCTATGCCTGGACGTGATCTTCACGGATTTGCATCCGTGCGCGTTGCACTCCGCCGGCCTTTCGGGCATTGATGCCGCGCTGCCGACCATTCGGCAAAACCGTTCCCAGAAGGAGGATTCCATGATCAAGCGTATCAACCCCGGCAAGCGCTTCTGCCAGGCCGTCGTCGTCAACGGCATCGCCACCACCGCGGGCGTTACGGGCGAAGGCGCTGACGCCAAGGCGCAGACCCGCCACATCCTCGACCAGATCGACGCGCTGCTCGCAGAGGCCGGCACGTCCAAGGCCAAGCTCCTCAGCGCCAATATCTGGCTGCGCGACATCGCCCATTTCGCCCAGATGAACGAAGTCTGGGATCAGTGGGTCGACCAGAACAATCTGCCGGTACGCGCCACCGTCGAAGCCCGCCTCGCAACGCCGGAACTCCTCGTCGAGATCCAGGTGACCGCGCTCGTCTGAGCCTGCAATCACGCATGAAACAAGGCCGGGGCCGCTCTGCGACCCCGGCTTTTTTGTCAGAGCGTCTTCAGGATATCGGCGAGGCCGTCGACCAGCGTGTCGGCGTTCTCGCGGGAGAAGACGAGCGGCGGGCGGATCTTCAGGACGTTCGCCCGCGGGCCGGAGGCGCTGATGAGAATGCGCCGTTCGCGCAGGCCGTTGACGATGCGCGTCGTCAGCGTCGCGTCCGGCGATTTGGCCGCCGGGTCGGCGACGATCTCGACGCCGATGAAGAGGCCCGAGCCGCGCACGTCGCCGATGGCGTGATAGCGGTCTGCGAGGCTTTCAAGCCCATCCCTGAGGTAACGGCCGACCTCCAATGCATTCTGTTGCAGGCCCTCCTCCCGGATCGTGTCCAGCACCGCCTTGCCGGCGGCAGCGGCGACGGGGTTGCCGCCGAACGTGTTGAAATAACGGGCGTGCGGGCCGAACTCGGCGACGACTTCCGGCCGAAGCACGATGCCGGCCATGGGATAGCCATTGCCCATCGGCTTGCCGATCGTCACCATGTCGGGCCGGACGCCGTGGCGCTCGAAACCCCACATCGCTTCTCCCGTGCGCCCGAAGCCGGGCTGCACCTCGTCGGCGACGAAGAGGCCGCCGGCCGCATGGATGGCGTCTACCGCGGGCTTGAGGAAGCCTTTCCGGCCGGCGAAGATGCCGTCGCTCGAAAAGATCGTGTCGGTGATCAGCATGGCCGGCTTGATGCCGTGGCGCTTGAGGTCGTCGATGGCCGCCTGAACGTCGCGGCCGAATTTCTCCATCATCACGTCCGGCGCGTAGCGGTAGCTGTCGGGCGCCGGCACGGTGCGCACATGCGGGCCGAGCGTCACGGCCTCGCCGAGCGAGGGGGAGAACTCGGCGACGGTGCTCGTCAGGCCGTGATAGGCAAGGTCCGTGGCGATGATGCCGGTGCCGCCCGTCACGAAGCGGGCGATGCGCACGGCAAGGTCGTTCGCCTCGCTCCCCGTGCAGGTGAACATCGCCTGGCTGAGGGTGTCGGGGAAGGTCGCCGTCAGCGCCTCGGCATAGTCGACGATGCCCTCGTGCAGGTAGCGCGTGTGGGTGTTGAGCACGGCAGTCTGCGCGTTGATGGCCTCCACCACGCGCGGGTGGCAATGGCCGAGCGAGGCGACGTTGTTGTAGGCGTCGAGATATTTTTCGCCCGCAGCGTCGTAGAGGAAGACGCCTTCGCCGCGCACGAGGTGCAGCGGCCTTTCGTAGAACAGGCGGTAGGCGGGGCCGAGCACCTTTTCCCGGCGGGCGATGAGCGCCCGGTCGGCCTCGCTCAGCCGCTCGAAATCCTCGTGCGAAAATGCATTCACCATCGACATGATCAGGCCTCGGAAAGGTTGGGCACGAGCCGTTTCAGCCCGGCGGGGGTAAGATCGGATATGTTCTGCAAGCCGCGCCAGGAGGTGGCGTGGTTGCGCATGATGTAGTCGCGGTTCTCCGGAAACAGCGCGGAACGCCATTCGGCGATGACAACCGACATGGTGAGCCGTGCGCGCAGCAGAAGCGGCAGGACCGCGATCTCCTCCGGCGCCAGCGGGCGGGCCGACAGGAAGCCTTCGAGGAAGGCGCTGGCGCGGGCCGCCCAGTCGTCCGTCGCCAGATGATAGGACAGGCCGACGGCAAGGTCGTTGACGAGCGGCGCGTGCACCATGTCGCCGAAGTCGATGATGCCGACCACTTTGCTCGGCTCGGCCGGATCGAGCAGGATGTTGTGCGGATTGAAGTCGTTGTGGATGATCTGCCGGCGCGGCAGGGCGGCAAGGGCGGGCAGGGCACGCTCGAACTCCGCAAGCACGGCGCCGGTCGCCGCCTGCCGCTCAGGCGCGACGTGGCCGGCGAGGGCGACGAGGTCGAGTGTATGGGAAATATCCCACATCAGCTTTCCGGCGGGCGGGCGGCCGTCATAGCCTTCAAGGCCAAGCCCGAGTTCGGCGAGCGCCCGGCCGACATTGCGGCTCTGCTGTTCGCCCGGCTGCGTGCGGTATTGCAATTCGCCGGGCAGGAAGGTGAGGAGCCGCATGATGCGGGGGTCGTCGGCGGTGACGAGCGTGTGGCTCTGCGCGCCGGCCCGCGTCGGCACGAGGCGGGGCACAGGCACGGCGGGCGCGGCCGCTTCGAGGTGCAGCAGCGCGCCATCCTGGAAGTCCAGCGCCGCCGGGTCCTCGGCGGGATTGGCGATCTTGAGCACGAAGGGCATGCCGTCTTCCCGTGTGAAGAGGAAGGTCTCGTCCCGTTCGCTGGACAGGCGCTTGACGGTGCCGCTGTGCCCATAGACCGCGGCCACGGCGGCGCGCGCATCGTCGAGCGTCGTCGGGTTCCACGTCGCGGACATGGAATCGGCCGCGCGGGCGGCGGGCGGTGAGTGTGTCATGCTGGCTCCCATGCGCAGGCCGCATCGCCTTTGAACTGCTGCCCGCGAGGGGTCGAAAACGGCCCGCAGACTTGAAACCCGTCAAAAAAGATGCATCAAGTATCGTGTTACTCGATTTTGCGGACTAGTTCCATGCCCGAATTCACGACACTGGATCATGCGAGCCTCAATGGTGCCGTCTACGGCGCGCTGTGCGATGCGCTGATCGAGGGGCGCTTCCAGCCGGGCGACCGGCTGAAGATCAGGGACCTTGCCGAGCAGTTCGGCACCTCCGTCACGCCGATCCGCGATGCGATCCTGCGCCTTGCCAACGACGAGGCGATCACCTTCCGCTCGCCGCGCGACATCCGCATCCCCGGCCTCAGCGAGAGCCGCTACATGGAAATCCGCGCGATCCGCATCCGGCTGGAAGGCCTTGCCGCGGAAACGGCGGCGCAGGTGGCGACGAGTGCGGATATCGAGGCGCTGGAGCGCATTCTGCGGGAAAACGAGGCGGCGATCGTCGCCGGCGACCGGCTGAAGGGTACGCAGCTCAACCAGACCTTCCATTTCATGCTGCCACAGATCGCCGGGCTTCCGGTGCTCAACGGCATCCTGCGCCGGCTCTGGCTGCAGATGGGACCGCATATTTCCGACGCCTATATCCCGGGCGGGCGGGCAATGATTGACCACCACTATCCGGTCGTCGAGGCGCTGAAGCGGCACGATCCGGCCGCCGCTTCCATGGCGATCGTCGACGACATCCTGCTCGGCGGAAAGCCGATCCTCGAACGCATCGAACGCATCGAGCGCGGCGAGGAACGCATCGCGCGCCGGGCCTAGGCTTTTGCGGCGGGAGGCTTGCAATTCGCCGGCCGCTCATTACGATGTATCAAGCATCAGGGAGATCGCCCCGCATGACCGAAGAACGTCGCTACATGTTGCTGACGGGGGCGAGCCGCGGCATCGGCCATGCCACGGTCAAGCTCTTCCAGTCGAAGGGCTGGCGCATCTTCACCGTCTCGCGCCAGGCGTTCTCCGAGGAATGCGCCTGGCCCTCGGCGCGCGAAAGCCACATCCAGGCCGACCTCGCCGACCTTTCGCAGATCGACCGCCTTGCCGCGACGGTGCGCGAGCGCCTGCCGAACGGCCGGCTGCATGCGCTCGTCAACAATGCCGGCATCTCGCCGAAAGGGCCTGATCGCGGCCGCCTCGGCGTGCTCGATACGGACGCCGCCGCCTGGACGCAGGTGCTCAACGTCAATCTCGTCTCCACGGCGCTGATCGCCCGGGCCCTGATGCCGGAACTGGAGGCCGCGAAGGGCTCGATCGTCAACGTCACCTCGATTGCCGGCTCCCGCGTGCATCCCTTCGCCGGGGTCGCCTATGCCGCGTCCAAGGCGGCGCTGGCGGCCTTGACGCGCGAGATGGCGCATGAATTCGGCCGCCGCGGGGTGCGCGCCAATGCCATCGCGCCGGGCGAGATCGAGACCTCGATCCTCTCGCCGGGCACCGACGCGCTGGTGGCGGCGGAAGTGCCGATGGGCCGGCTCGGCGAGCCGCGCGAGGTGGCCGAGACCATCCATTTCCTCTGCACCGAACAGTCGTCCTACATCAACGGCGCGGAAATCCACATCAACGGAGGACAGCACGTCTGATACGTCCGGCACGGAAAATTCCGTTGACCGGAAATGACCGGAATGCATCAATCGGCCGACAGCCCGGGGGAAAGGGCAGGCGGCAGCCGCAGCGTCGACACGCCAAAGGCGGGGACGGCGGCAGCATATCGTCATCGGAGCCGGATGGCCGGCTTCATTCAAACGAAGAAAAGGGGAGTGCAATGAAGACAATCTTGAAATCCGGGATCCTCGCCGCCGCCGCGCTCGCGCTTTCGGCAAGCCTTGCGGCGCCGTCCTTCGCGCGGGACCTCACCGTCGTCTCCTGGGGCGGCAACTATCAGGACGCCCAGCGGGAGATCTATTTCAAGCCGTTTGCGGCCAAGACCGGCAAGCCGGTGCTCGACGAATCCTGGGACGGCGGCATCGGCGTCATCCAGTCCAAGGTGAAGGCCGGCGCGCCGAACTGGGACGCCGTGCAGGTCGAGGCCGAGGAACTTGCGCTCGGCTGTGCCGACGGCCTCTATGAGAAGATCGACTGGGACAAGATGGGCGGCAAGGACCGGTTCCTCGACAGCGCCGTCAACGATTGCGGCGTCGGCGCCATCGTCTGGTCGACGGCCATCGCCTATGACGGCGACAAGCTGAAGGAAGGCCCGAAGAACTGGGCGGATTTCTGGAACGTGGAGAAATTCCCCGGCAAGCGCTCGCTGCGCAAGGGCCCGAAATACACGCTCGAATTCGCCCTGCTCGCCGACGGCGTGCCGAAGGACGAGATCTACGACGTGCTCGGCACGGAAGAGGGCGTCGCCCGCGCCTTCAAGAAGCTCGACGAACTGAAGCCGAACATCGTCTGGTGGGAATCGGGCGCCCAGCCGCTGCAGTTCCTCGCCTCCGGCGAAGTCGCCATGACCTCGGCCTATAACGGCCGCATCACCGGCATCAACCGCACGGAAGGCAAGAACTTCAAGGTCGTCTGGCCCGGCAGCATCTATGCCGTCGATAGCTGGGTCGTGCTGAAGGACGCCGAGAACAAGGACGCCGCGCAGGACTTCATCGCGTTCGCCAGCCAGCCGGACGACCAGGCCAAGCTGCCGGAATTCGTCGCCTACGGCCTGCCGGTCAAGGAAGCCGCCGCCAAGGTGCCGGAAAAGTTCGCCAAGGACCTGCCGACCGATCCCGCCAACATGACGGATGCGATCTCCCTCGACGTCGATTTCTGGATCGACAATGCAGAAACGCTGACGCAGCGCTTCAACGCCTGGCTGGCACAGTAAGCGGACAGCTTGTTGGGCAGTATCGCCCCTCATCCCGCTGCCGCGACCTTCTCCCCGTAAACGGGGCGAAGGAAGAGGATGGCAGGGCTGCATCCAGAATGCCCCGGCAGACGCCGGGGAAAACGGTGCAACATTTCCTTCTCCCCGCTTGCGGGGAGAAGGTGCCGGCAGGCGGATGAGGGGCGACCTACCGCGTGCCGCCACCTCGATGGAGCGACGACCTTGGCCGAATTCATCCGGTTTGACCGCATCACCAAGTTCTTCGGCGCGCTGTGCGTGATGGAGAACCTCGACCTTGGCATCGGCAAGGGCGAGTTCGTCAGCCTGCTCGGCCCGTCCGGCTCGGGCAAGACGACGCTCCTCATGATGCTTGCGGGCTTCGAGCAGCCGACCTCCGGCACTCTCCTGCTCGACGGGGCGACGATCAACGCGGTGCCGACCCACAAGCGCGACATGGGCGTCGTCTTCCAGAGCTACGCGCTCTTCCCACACATGACGGTGGGCGAGAATATCGCCTTCCCGCTGCAGATGCGCGGGCTCGGCCGGGCAGAGATTGCCGGGCGCGTCAAGCGGGCGCTCGACATGGTGCAGCTTTCCGCGCTCTCCGAACGCCGGCCCTCGCAGCTTTCCGGCGGCCAGCAGCAGCGCGTGGCGCTTGCCCGCGCACTTGTCTTCGAGCCGCGCGTGGTGCTGATGGACGAGCCGCTCGGCGCGCTCGACAAGCAACTTCGCGAGCAGATGCAGCTCGATATCCGCGACCTGCACCGCCGCCTCGGCCTCACCATCGTCTTCGTCACGCACGACCAGTCCGAGGCGCTGACCATGTCGGACCGGGTCGCCGTCTTCAACAAGGGCAGGATCGAGCAGATCGGCACGCCGCGCCAGGTCTACGACGAGCCGGCGACCCGCTTTGTGGCCGAGTTCATCGGCGAGACGAACCTCGTGGAAGGCGTCGTCGAGGCCGTCGAGGGAGCGGAGGCCACCGTGCGCCTTTCCTCCGGCGCGCGCATCGTCTCGGCCGTTTCCGCGCCGGTATCCTCGGGCCAGCCCGTCTATCTCTCCATCCGTCCCGAGCGGGTCGATCTCAGCGAAACGCGCGGCGAGGCGCGCAACGTGCTCGAAACGGAGGTCGCCGACTTCGTCTACCAGGGCGATCATCTGCGCGTGCAGCTCCAGAACGATACCCATCCGCTGATCGCCAAGCTCGGCCGCCGCTCGCGGGAGTTTCCGCCGGGCACGAAAGTCTATGCCGCCTTCTCGGCCGGCGATTGCCGGGTCATCGCGCCATGACGACGGCCGCGCCCAGGACCGTCCGGTCGCTGCTTCTCCTCGCGCCGCTCCTCGTCTTCCTGCTCGCCTTCTTCGTCTGGCCGCTGTTCAGCATGATGTCGCAATCGGTGTCCGATACCGCCGTGCTGCGCCTCCTGCCGCGCAGCGCCGAGGTGCTGGCCGGCTGGGACCGAACTTCGCCGCCCACCCTGCCCATGCAGCAGGCGATGATGGAGGACCTGAGGGCCGTCGACGACGACCAGGCGCTCGGCGACATGGTGCGCCGCCTCAACTCCGCCCGCTCGGGCTTTCGCACACTGATGGGCAAGACGACGAGCGCGCTCGACGATACCGACAATCCGCCGGCCGACCTCGTCTCCATCGACAAGCGCTGGGGCAAGCCGGAATTCTGGCTGGCCATCGCCGATGCGCTTTCGCCGCTTACAGACCGCAACCTGCTCGCTGCGCTCGACCTCGGCCGCAACGCAGCCGGCGAGATCGAGCACCTGCCGGCCGACCGGTCCGTCAACAGCGTGATCCTCGTACGCACCTTCTGGATTGCTGCGCTCGTGACGTTCTTCTGTGCTGCGATCGGCTATCCCTATGCCATTATCGCCGCTTCGCTTTCCGGCTGGAAGCGCGACCTGATGCTCGCCGCCGTGCTGCTGCCGCTATGGACCTCTCTGCTGGTGCGAACGGCCGCCTGGTTCATCCTCCTGCAGGAACAGGGGCTCATCAACGATGTCCTGCGCGGTATCGGCCTCATCGATGCGCCGCTGCCGCTGATCTTCAACCGCACCGGCGTCATCATCGCCATGACCCATGTGCTGCTGCCCTTCATGGTGCTGCCGATCTATTCCGTGCTGATCACCATTCCCAAGAACCTGATGCCCGCAGCGGCTTCCCTCGGTGCGCCGCCGCTGCGGGCCTTCCTGCGCGTGCTCTTACCGCTCAGCCTGCGCGGCGTCGCCTCGGGCGGCCTGCTCGTCTTCATCTCGGCCATCGGCTACTACATCACGCCGGCGCTGATCGGCGGGCCGGGCGACCAGATGATCTCCTCGATCATCGCCTTCTACGCCACCGGCTCGGCGAACTGGGGCATGGCCGGGGCGCTCGGCGTCGTGCTGCTGGTCGCGACGCTCCTCCTCTACAGCGTCTATGCGCGGCTTTCGGCCGACGAGCCGGGGAGGCGCTGACCATGCCGATGAAGCTCGCCAAGACCGCCTTCGCCACGCTGACGATCCTCTTCCTCGTCGCCCCGCTCATCGCCATCCTGCCGCTCGCCTTCACCTCGAGCGTCATCCTCACCTATCCGGTGCCCTCCTGGTCGATGCGCTGGTTCCACGAGCTCTTCTTCGCCGACGCCTGGCGGCGGGCGATCGTCAACAGCCTGATCGTCGGCACGGGCACGACGGTGCTTGCGACCGCGCTCGGCACGGCCGCCTCGCTCGGCCTTCGCAACCGGGTCGTCCTTTTCCGCGGCGCGGTGCGCACGCTCTTCCTCCTGCCGATGGTGGTGCCGGCCGTGGTGCTCGGCGTCGGCATGCAGGTGCTTCTGGCGCGCTTCGGCCTCACCAACAGCTATATGGGCGTGATTATCGCCCATACGGTCGTCGCCGTGCCCTTCGTGGTGGTCAGCGTCACCGGGGCCCTTGCCGGCATCGACGAGCGCGTAGAGCTTGCCGCCGAGAGCCTCGGCGCAGCGCCCGCGACCGTCTTCCGCCGCGTGACGCTGCCGCTCGCCATGCCGGGGGTGCTCTCCGGCGCCGTGCTCGCCTTCGCCACCTCGCTCGACGAAGTGGTGCTGACGCTCTTCGTCGCCGGCCCCAACCAGCGCACGCTGGCGCGGCAGATGTTCTCCTCCATCCGCGAGAATATCAGCCCGGCGATTGCCGCCGCCGCCTTCCTCTTCATTGCCGCGACGCTCCTCATCGGCCTTGCCGTCGTCGTGTCGCGCTCGGTGCTGGCGAAGCGCCGCTAGCCTTTCAGGGCATCGGCCAACACGCGGTAGACGCGCGGGTCCTGCATATGCGCGACGTTGAAGCGCATGAAGCCGGCCGCCGTTCCTGATACGCTGAAGACATTGCCGGGGGCGAAGACGACGCCCGCGGTGACGGCCGCCTGCGCGACCTCGCCGGAATCCCGTCCCTCCGGCAGCCGGCACCAGAGATTGAAGCCCCCGCGCGGCATCAGCCAGGGTTCTATGCCGAGCCTGGACAGCCGGTCCGCCGTCTCCCGGCGCAGGCGCACCAGCTTGCGGCGCAGCTCTTCCATGTGCTTGCGGTAGCCGCCGCCTGCCAGCATGTGGGCAATGATCTCACTGGAGATCGGGTTCGGTCCGCCGAAATTCGTGGCGATCTGCAAATCCACCAGCCCCTCGATCCAGTCCGCCCGCGCGGCGATATAGCCGCAGCGCGCGGAAGCCGAGAGCGTCTTGGAGAAGCTGCCGATGCGGATGACGCGGTCGAGCCCGTCGAGGGCGGCAAGGCGGGTCGAAGGCTCGGGCTCGAAATCGGCAAAGATGTCGTCCTCGACGATGACCGTCTCATTCGCCGCGGCCGCGTTCAGGAGGCGGTGCGCGACCTGCGGCGAGAGGGTGGCGCCCGTCGGGTTGTGGATCGCCGAATTGGTGATGTAGAGGCTGGGACGCTCGGCGGACAATATCGCCTCGAAGGACGCGACGTCCGGCCCTGCCGGCGTATAGGACACGCCGACCACCCTTGCCTGATGCGCCTTCAGGAGCGCCTGGAAATTGAAATAGCAGGGATCGTCCACCAGCACCGTATCGCCCGGCCGCAGCAGGAAGCGGCAGACGAGATCGAGCGCCTGCGTGCCCGTGTTGGAGAGCATCAGGTGGTCCGGTCCGGCAGTGATGCCTTCCTCCGCCAGCCGGCCGAGCAGCAGGCGGCGCAATGCCGGCGAGCCGCGCGTGCCGCCGTAATAGGCAAGGAGATCGCCATCGCTGCGGGCAAGGCTGCGGATCGCCCGGCGCAAAGCCTCGTTCGGCATCCACTCCGTCGGCAGCCAGCCGCAGCCGGGCTTCGGCACGGCCGCATCGGCATCGAGCGACTGGCGCGAGACCCAGAACGGATCGACCGCCCGCGCCCTCGGCGTCTCCGTCTCCGCCAGCCGCAAGGGGGCGGGCGCCGAATGGGCGACGTAGAAGCCGGAGCCGCGCTGCGCACGGATCAGTCCTTCGGCGGCGAGCCGGTCATAGGCTTCGACGACGGTGGAGGGCGAAACGTTCATGAGCGCCGCGAAACGGCGGATCGACGGCAACCGGTCGCCGGGCGCCAGGGCCCGGCCGGCGATGCGTTCACGGATGGCGGCCATGACCTCGCTCGTGCGGCCTCTTGCGGCAGTTTTCGGCATGACGCGCCTCGTGTGTGGGAAGCCGAACCAGTACAGTTTTGCGAAATTGTATGGATTTGTTCCTGTCTTATCCAGCCCCTCGCGCGTAGCGAAGGGGAAGAAAGCGAGGAAACATGAAAACATCCATGAACGGTTGGGGCAGCGGGCTTGCCGGTGTCGTCATCTTCAGCGGCTCCCTGCCGGCGACGCGCGTGGCGGTCACGGATTTCTCGCCGCTGTTTCTCACCTCCGCCCGCGCGGTGATCGCCGCGCTGCTGGGTGCGGCGCTGCTTCTTGCGCTGCGGCAGGAGAAGCCGTCGCGCGGCGATCTCCTTTCTCTTGTCATCGTTGCGCTCGGCGTCGTCGTCGGCTTTCCGCTCCTGACGGCACTTGCCTTGCAATATGTCACGGCGGCACATTCCATCGTCTTCATCGGCCTCTTGCCGCTCGCCACCGCCATTTTCGGCGTTCTTCGCGGCGGGGAGCGGCCGAAGCCGATGTTCTGGCTGTTCTCCTGCCTCGGCAGTGCGACGGTCGCCGGTTTCGCGCTGAGTGCCGGCGGCGAGATTTCCGTTGCCGGCGACCTCCTGATGATCGCGGCCGTCCTTGCCTGCGGGCTCGGCTATGCAGAGGGCGCCAAGCTCTCGCGCCGCCTCGGCGGCTGGCAGGTCATCTCCTGGGCGCTCGTCCTCTCCCTGCCGCTGATGGCGGTGATCGCTCTCGCCTGCCTGCCCGGCACATGGCAGGGCATTGCCGGCAGCGCATGGGCGGGGCTTGCCTATGTCTCCGTCTTCAGCATGCTGGTGGGGTTCGTCTTCTGGTATCGCGGCCTTGCGCTCGGCGGCATCGCGGCGGTCGGCCAGCTGCAACTGCTCCAGCCCTTCTTCGGCCTGCTCCTGGCCGCTGGCTTGCTGCACGAGAAGGTCAGCCCGCTGATGGTGGCGACGACGCTTGCCGTCGTCGCCTGCGTCGCCGGAGCGCGCAAGTTCGCCCGCTAGTGGCACGCGGTTGCCCGTTTCCCCTTCTCCCGCCGGGGAGAAGGTGGCCCGAAGGATCGGATGAGGGGGCAAGCGTGCCGTATTCGCCTGCGGCTCCCCCTCATCCCGCTGCCGCGACCTTCTCCCCGCGGGGGAGAAGGAGCAGGTGGCACCTGCCGAACTCCATAGGCGATCTCTCTGGCCAGAGGGGATCGGCCTTAGCCGATCGCCATCAGGCTGGCATTGCCGCCGGCGGCTGCCGTGTTGATCGAAGTCGAGACCTCCTCCAGCAGCCAGTTGAGGCAATAGGCTTCCGGATCGCTCGCCAGGTCCTCGCTCGATGCGGCCTGCACCAGCACGAGCGGGCCGGGAAGGCCCGCGATCTTGCGGTTGGCGCGGCGTACGTCCTCCGCATCGCCCTCGACCAGCGCACCGGCGAAGGGACCGCTCTTCTCCCAGTCCGCCGACCAGGTAACGCGTGCGGCGACAGAGGTCGGCAGGTCCGCCAATGCGGGCTTGAGCGCGGCAACGTCGTCGATGGCGACCGCATTGCCCGTCGCAAGCGCGGCGGCGACCTGCCGCAGGAGGCCCGCTTCCGTTTTCGGAACGAGCAGGATTCGTCCGCGCGGATGCAGCGCATAGAGGTTCCGCTCGCCGACCGGGCCGGGCAGCTCCCGTTCGAGGCCGAGCGCGGAGCGGTTGGCGAAGCTACGCGCCGTCTCGCCTTCGGCGGCGTTGCCCTTGCGGTCGAGCCAGGTGATGAAGTCGCGCAGCGCCGGATCGGTATGTACCGAATCCTGCTGCGGCGGCACCGGCGCCTTCTGCACGAGGCGGCCGATATAGAGCGGGCCGCCTGCCTTGGGGCCGGTGCCGGAAAGACCGCGCCCGCCGAAGGGCTGCACGCCAACGACCGCGCCGATGATGTTGCGGTTGACGTAGACATTGCCGACCTTGATGCGGCTGACGACATGCGCGATCGTCTCGTCGAGGCGCGTGTGCAGGCCGAAGGTGAGGCCGTAGCCAGAGGCGTTGATGTCGTCGATTAGCTTGTCGAGATCGGCGCGGCGGAAGCGGATGACATGCAGCACGGGGCCGAAGACCTCGCGCTTCAGGTCGTGCAGCGTCTTCAGCTCGATGATGGTCGGTGCAACGAAGGTGCCGTGCTCCGTGCCGGCCGGCAGCGGGAGCTGTTCGACCGTGTTGCCGAGGCCGCGCATGCGCTCGATATGCTGGTTGATGCCGTCGCGGGCCTCCGCCGTGATGACGGGGCCGATGTCGACATTGAGGCTATCGGTGTGGCCGAGCGTCAGCTCCTTGAGCGCGCCCTTCAGCATGGTGAGCGTGCGATCCGCGATATCGTCCTGGAGGCACAGGACCCGCAGCGCCGAGCAGCGCTGGCCGGCGCTGTCGAAGGCCGAGGCGATGACGTCGCCGACGACCTGTTCGGCAAGCGCGGAGGAATCGACGATCATGCCGTTCTGCCCGCCCGTCTCGGCGATCAGCGGGACCGGCTTGCCGCCGCCCGAAAGCCGTTCTGCAAGCTGCGCCTGGATGAGGCGGGCGACTTCCGTGGAGCCGGTGAACATGACGCCGGCCGTCTTCGACGCGCCGACGAGGGCAGCGCCGACGCGGCCCGCGCCGGGCACGAACTGCAGCGCGCCGACCGGAACGCCGGCCTCGTGCAGGATCTTCACGCTCTCATGGGCGATGATCGGCGTCTCCTCGGCGGGCTTGGCCAGCACGCTGTTGCCAGCGACGAGGGCGGCGGCGACCTGTCCGGTGAAGATGGCGAGCGGGAAGTTCCACGGGCTGATGCAGACGACCGGCCCGAGGGGCAGGTGCGAAGGTCCGAGCGTGCGGCGGGCTTGTTCGGCGTAATAACGCAGGAAGTCGACCGCCTCGCGCACCTCGCCGATGGCGTTGGCGGCCGACTTGCCGGCCTCGCGCATGATGATACCCATCAGCGGCTCGATGCGGCCTTCCATGATATCCGCTGCCCGGTCGAGGCTGGCGGCGCGCTCGGCGGGTGCGGTCGCGGCCCAGGCCGCGCCGTGTTCGGCGGCCATGGCGACGATGCGTTCAGCATCTTCGGCGCGGATCTCGGTGACGCGGCCGACGACGTCGCGATGGTCGGCCGGGTTCAGTACGTCGCTGGTCTCGCCCTCGGCCGTGCCGTCGGCCAGAAGCGGCGCTGCATGCCAATCGCGGGCGGCGGTGGCGGCAAGCGCACCGGAAAGACCGGCCAGCACCGTCTCGTTGGAAAGGTCGAGACCCTTTGAATTCCTGCGGGCCTTGCCGAAGAGGTCGCCCGGAAGCGCGATCTGGTCGTGCTGGGCACCGACGACTGGCATGGCGGCGACGATATCGACCGGGTCGGCGATCAGCGATTCCACCGAGACCTTCGGGTCGGAGATGCGGTTGACGAAGGAGGAGTTCGCGCCGTTTTCCAGAAGGCGGCGGACGAGATAGGCAAGCAGCGTCTCATGCGTGCCGACGGGCGCGTAGATGCGGCAGGGCCGGTCGAGCTTGTCCTTGCCCACCACCTCGTCATAGAGCGGCTCGCCCATGCCGTGCAGGCACTGGAACTCGTACTTGCCGACGGCAAAATCCGGGCCGGCGAGCTGGTAGATCGTGGCGAGGCTCTGCGCATTGTGCGTGGCGAACTGCGGGAAGACGGCGTCCGTCGCGGCGAGCAGCTTGCGCGCGCAGGCGACATAGGCGACGTCCGTATAGATCTTGCGGGTATAGACCGGAAAACCGTCCAGGCCGTCGAGCTGGGCGCGTTTGATCTCGGCGTCCCAATAGGCGCCCTTGACGAGGCGCACCATCATGCGACGGCCGGCGCGCCGGGCAAGGTCGATGATGTAGTCGAGCACGAAGGGGCAGCGCTTGCCATAGGCCTGCACGACGAAGCCGAGGCCGTTCCAGCCCGTAAGGTCCCCGTCGAGGGCGAGGCTTTCGAGGAGGTCCAGCGAGAGCTCCAGCCGATCGGCTTCCTCGGCGTCGATGTTGAGGCCGATGTCGTAGCCCTTGGCGATGGCGGCGAGCGCCTTCACCTTCGGGAGAAGCTCGGTCATGACGCGTTCGGCCTGCGCGCGGACATAGCGCGGATGCAATGCCGAGAGCTTGATGGAAATGCCGGGGCCTTCATAGATGCCGCGCCCGGCCGAGGCCTTGCCGATGGCGTGGATGGCGGCCTCGTAGTCGCGGTAGTAGCGCTCGGCGTCGGCGGCCGTCGTCGCGGCCTCGCCCAGCATGTCGTAGGAATAGCGGAAGCCGCGGGCCTCAAGGGGTTTGGAGCGCTTCAGCGCCTCGTCGATCGTCTCGCCGGTGACGAACTGTTCTCCCATCATGCGCATCGCCATGTCGACGCCGCGGCGGATGACCGGCTCGCCGGCGCGCGCGATGAGGCGCGTCAATGCGGCGGAAAGGCCGCGGTCGTTGACCGTCGAGGTGAGCTTGCCGGTGACGACGAGGCCCCAGGTGGCCGCGTTGACGAACATCGACTTGCCGCCGCCGATATGGGAGGTCCAGTCGCCCTCGGCGATCTTGTCGCGGATCAGCGCATCGCGTGTGTCGGTGTCGGGAATGCGCAGCAGGGCTTCGGCAAGGCACATCAGCGCCACGCCCTCCTGGCTCGACAGAGAATATTCCTGCACCAGGCCCTCGACGCCGCTGCCCTTGTGCTTTGCGCGCAGTGCCTCGATCAGCGTGCGGGCGGTGCTGCGGATGTCGTAGCGCTCGCGCTCGGAAACGCGCGCGGCGGCGACGAGCGGCGGCAGGCATTCCGTCTCGGGGCGGCGGTAGGCGGCGGTGATCGCCTGCCGCAGGTCCGTCTGCTGGCGGATCGGCGGGGCGAAATGCGAGAAGGGGGCGGCGGTGTCGGCGGGCTTGTGCATCGGAGGACCTATGAGAAGCGGTTCGGTGTCGTGAAGGTCAGCGGATGAAGGCGACGGCAGGCGCGTTCCGCCTTGGGATGCCGCGGCGGAACAGGCCCGGCGCCATGCTAGCATCGAAGCGGTCGTCTTGCATCCGTCTCCCCCGGTCTCGTCGGAACGCGGCAGGATTTCGTTCCGGGAAAACTGGTGTGGACAATATCACGCGGCTGGAAAGCATATGGACTTCGTATCGTTATGATTTAGGCTATATGGGTCTATTTTTAGCCGTAAGGAGGTCGATTTGCCTGATATTTCCCTGATTGAAAGTTCATTGGACGCCTTCGACCGGAAGATACTCGAGGAACTTGCGGAAAACGGCCGGATCCCGGTGGCCGAGCTGGCGGAAAAGGTCGGCCTGTCCAAGACGCCGTGCCAGAACCGCTTCAAGCGGCTGATTGCCGACGGCTTCATCCAGGGCTTCAAGGCGATCCTCGATCCGTCGAAGATGAACCTTGACCACATCGCCTTTGCCGAGGTGAAGCTGACCCACACACACGAGGCGGCGCTGACCGGCTTCAACGCGGCGGTGAAGAAGATCAAGGAGGTGGAGGAGTGCCACATGATCGCCGGCCGCTTCGACTATCTCCTGAAGATCCGCACGCGCGACATCAAGAAATACCGGCTCGTCCTCGGCGAGCGCATCTCGAACCTGCCCTATGTCGCCAGCACCTCGACCAACGTGGCGATGGAGACGGTGAAGGAACGCGGCTGAGGCGTCCCAAGGAACAACGCGAGACGATTGCGGGTTGATCGGATCATCGCCAAGGAGGATGCCATGCCCGCAAAATCGAAAGCACAGCAGAAGGCCGCCGGCGCCGCCCTTGCCGCAAAGCGCGGCGACATGAAGAAGAGCGAACTCAAGGGCGCCTCCAAGGGCATGGAGAAATCTATGTCCGAGAAGGAGCTGGAGGAGCTTGCCTCCACCAAGCGCAAGGGCAAGCCGGAGCACAAGTCCAAGTCGGATTGAGACCTCGGATTGAGGATGCGCCGGAACCACGCCTGCGCTCCGGCGTTCCCTCCGGGTCATCCCAACAGAACAAGGAGAACCCCAATGGTTGCTGCAACAGACATTCGCGAACACATGGAAGTGCGTGCCGCAGACGGCCGCCATGTCGGCACCGTGGACCATCTCGACGGCGAAAGCCGCATCAAGCTGACGAAGAGCGATTCCACCGACGGCAAGCACCACCTCATTCCGCTGGAATGGGTCGATCATGTCGACGCGCATGTCCATCTCAACAAGAATGCCGACGACGTCCAGCGCCAATGGACGTCGCTGAACTGACGTCGGGCCGAACCGGCATCGAGAAGCCGCCGTCAAGGCGGCTTTTTCGTACGCGGCGGCAATGGAGCGGACCGGCGAAATCTGTTATGACGGCAGGCAATGGCGGTTTGGGAGGCCCGGATGGCGGTGGATGTGCGCGCATCGAAGGAGATCGGCGGGGCGTCGGCGGCGAAGGCGTTGCGCGTCGGCTTCATCCTGTCGAAGGGTTTCACCCTTTCCGCCTTCGCCCTGTTCGTCGATACGCTGCGGCTCGCCAGCGATAGCGAGGATCGTTCCCGGCGCGTCAATTGCGACTGGGACGTGCTTTCCAGCACGCGCAACTTCATCTCCTCTTCCAGCGGCATCCAGGTCGCGCCGACCGCGCCCTTCGCCGATCCCTCCTGTTTCGATTATATCGCCGTCGTCGGCGGGCTCCTCAGCGTGGAAGAGCCGATCGACAGTTATGCCAAGGCCTACCTGCGCAAGGCGGCCAATGCGGACGTCGGGCTCATCGGCCTGTGTACGGGCAGCTTCATCCTGGCCGAGGCGGGCCTGCTCAAGGGGCATACGGCCTGCGTGAGCTGGCTGCACCACCGCGATTTCCGCGCCCGCTACCCCGACATCGAGGCGACCTCGGAGCAGATCTTCCGCTTCGACGGCAAGGTCGCCACCTGTGCCGGCGGCAGCAGCGTTGCAGATCTTGCCGCCACGCTCGTGCGCCACCATGTCGGCGAGGCGGCCGAGCGCAATGCGCTGGAGATTTTGCAGATCCGCCACCGGCGCGACGCGACGGACCTCCAGCCGCGCAACCCGCTGGGGCTGGAGGCGCGCGACCGCCGGGTGCATCTGGCCATCATGATGATGGAGCAGCACACGGAGGACCTTCTTTCCATCGACAGCATCGCCACCATGACCGGCGTTTCCCGCCGCCAGCTCGAACGGCTGTTCGAGGGCGACATGGGCGCCTCGCCGAGCACGATCTACATGCGCATCCGCATGGCGGCGGCCTTCACCATGGTGATCCGCACCAACAAGCCGCTGATCGAGATCGCGCTGGAAACCGGCTTCGAGAGCCTGTCGCACTTTACCCGCCGCTTTCGTGCGGCCTTCGGTGATACGCCCTCGCAGATCCGCCGCGACGGGCGGCGGCAGGCGAGCTGACGGAACCAGAAGGCCTCTTCATCCGTTCGGTCCCTCATCGCTGACAAGGAGACCGCAATGGCAAGCAACGACGTTCAAACCCAGATTTCAGCCCTGCGCGCGGAAATCGCCCAGCTCCAGAAGGACCTCGGCGACAAGGGTGCCGAAGCCTACGACACCATGCGCGAACGCGCCGGCAATGCGATGGAGGCGGCACGCCCGGCGGTCCGTTCGGCCGGCCGCTATGTGCGCAACGAGGGCGCGGCAGTGGCCCAGGCGGCCCGCGAGCACCCCGCCGCCGTTTCGACGCTCGTCCTGACGGCCGGCCTTGCCGGCATCGTCCTCGGCTATCTCATCGGTTCCCTCGAAAGCGAACCGCCCCGCCGCCAGCGCTGGTTCTGATGAGCGTCGGTTGGCTCTGAATGCAGGAAAGCCCGGCACTGCCGGGCTTTTTGCTGGGGGCGCTTCTTTTTCTTCTCTTCTCCCTGCCTTGTCTCCTCCGTCATGGTCGGGCTTGACCCGACCATCCACATGCCTCGGCAAGTCCTGCATTCGTGGCATGAATCCTCGGCTCAAGGCCGAGGATGACGACGGTGAGCGGAGCGGAGTTGCCAGCAGGATCACCGATGGCGCAGGCCGCAGAGGTAGCCGATGAGGGCGGCGCCGGCGAGGGCGGCCAGCGGATTGGCCTGGATGGTCTGGCGCAGGTCGTCACGCAGGGATTCCGCCTTGGCGGCCGCCAGATGGCCGGTGCCTTCGGCGATCAGTCCGGCGGATTCCTTCAGCCGGCCGATCTCCGACTTCAGCGCCTCGATCTGTTCGTTGATCGTTGCCTCCGCCTCGGCGCTGCGCGCTTCCTGCGAAATCGTGTCGCGACCTTCGACGACGCCGAGCGTGCGCTTGCCGGTGCTCTTTTCGTCAGCCATGGGCATGTCTCCTGAATTGTGGCCTGGATTGAGAGAATGTCGGAAGGAGAACTTTTGTCGCGCGACTTGGTTCCAGGGGATGATTCAAACTGTGATCTTTCCCATGAGGGAGTCCGGTTGACTCTTTCGCATGATGTGAACAAATAAAGAACATGTGCCGTCAAACCCGGGAGCCGCCACGCCGATGTCCGTCGCCGCAAATGCCGTTGTCGCCGATCTGCGCGACCGCATCCGGCAGTTCGATGGCCGTGCAGCGGGCGACCGGGCGGTGCTGCCCTTCGGCGTGCCGGAAATCGACGGGCGGCTGCCCGGCGGCGGCCTGGCGCTCGCCAGCCTGCACGAGGTCTGCGGCGGCGGCGCGGATGCCGTCGAGGGCGCGGCGGCCATGCTCTTTGCCGCCGGCATCGCCGCGCGCACGAAGGGGCAGGTGCTCTGGTGCCTGACGCGGCCCGATCTCTTCGCCCCGGCGCTCGCGCAGGCGGGCCTTGCCCCCGGCCGGGTTCTCTACGTGGAGGCGGGCGACGAGAAGAGCCTGCTCCTCTGTTTCGAGGAGGGGCTGCGCCATGGCGGGCTCGGCGCGGTGGTGGCGGAGGTCGCGCGTCTGCCGATGACGGCCTCGCGGCGCCTGCAGCTTGCCGCGGAAGCCGGCGGCACGCTCGCCGTCGCGCTCCGCCGCTTTCGCCACCGGCGGGAGGCGGATGCCTTTGCGCTGCCGTCTGCCGCCGTGACGCGCTGGCGGGTTTCCCAGCGCCCGTCCGCGCCGCTTCCCGCGCCGGGCATCGGCCGGGCGCGCTGGCTTCTGGAACTCATGCGCTGCCGGGCGGGTGAAACGGCGGAATTTGAAGTGGAGGCATCCGATGGCGAGGGTCGTATCACTTTTTCTCCCCGGCTGGCCGATCGATCGCCTGCGGCGGGCCATGGGCGCCGCCGGGCCGCCGGCTGACAAACGGCTCGTGCTCGTCGGCCGCGACGGATCGCGTCGCACCCTGACGGCCGTGAGCCGGCCGGCCGAACAGGCGGGCCTTCGCGTCGGCATGGCGCTTACCAAGGCTCATGCGCTGGTGCCCGATATCCTGACGTTGCCGGCCGATCCCGCCGCCGACGCGGCGGCGCTCGAACGCCTCGCGCTGTGGGCCCTGCAGCACTATGCGCCTATTGTCTCGCCCGATCCGCCGGACGGGCTCGTCATCGATACGACCGGCACCGACCACCTGCATGGCGGCGAGGCGCACATGCTGTCCGGCCTCGTCAACCGCCTCGGCGCCACCGGCATCTCCGCCCGCGCGGCGATTGCCGATACCTGGGGCGCGGCCCATGCCGCCGCGCGGTTTCTCGCCGATCCTGTCAGCGTCCTTCCGCCCGGTGCGGGGGCGGCGGCCGTCTCGGCCCTGCCGATCCCGGGGCTGCGCCTTCCGCCGGAAACCGCGGCGGGCCTGCATGTGCTCGGCTTTTCCACCATCGGCGATGTGCTTGCCGTGCCGCGCGCACCGCTCGTCCAGCGCTTCGGCCCGCTCCTCGGCCGCCGGCTCGACCAGTTGCAGGGCGTTGTCTGCGAGCCTGTCGATCCGCTGCGCGATGCCGAACGGGTTTCTGCGCGAAGGGTCTTCGGCGAGCCGATCGGCGCGCCCGAAACCATCGCGCGCCATACGGTCGCCCTTATCGGCGATCTCTGCCGGGAGCTGGAGAAGCGCGGCCTCGGCGCCCGCCGCCTCGACCTTCTCTTCCACCGGGTCGACAATTCCCTGCAGGCCATCCGCATCGGCACGGCGCGCCCGGTGCGCGACGAAAAGCAGCTGGCGCGACTCCTGTGCGACCGGATCGAGACCGTCGAACCGGGCTTCGGCATCGAGATCATGGAACTGTCGGCAACGCTGGCCGAACCGCTCGTCCTTGCGCAGGCCGCGACTTCGCTGATCGAGGAGGAGCAGGCGGACCTTGCCGGCCTCGTCGACGTCATCGCCAACCGCATCGGCGCGCGCCGGCTCTATCGCATCATGCCCGTCGAAAGCGACGTGCCGGAGCGCTCCCTTCGCCGCATTGCCCCGCTGGCGCCGGATAACGGGTCGACGTGGCCGGAAGGCTGGCCGCGCCCCGCCCGCCTGCTCGCTCGGCCGGAGGAGATCGAGGTCATGGCGCTCGTGCCCGACCACCCGCCGGCCTTCTTCACCTGGCGCGGCGTGCGGCGGCGGGTGACGCGCGCCGACGGGCCGGAGCGCATCTTCGGCGAATGGTGGAAGCGCGACGCCGAGCTTGCCGCCGTGCGCGACTACTTCCAGGTCGAGGACGAGAAGGGCGAGCGCTTCTGGCTCTTCCGCTCGGGCAGCGAGGCGGAGGCCCTGAGCGGCACCGGTCGCTGGTTCCTGCACGGGATTTTCGCATGAAGCCGTCGCGCTATGCCGAGCTCCAGGTCACCTCCCATTTCTCGTTCCTGCGCGGGGCGAGCAGTTGCGCGGAGTTTTTCGCGACCGCCAGGGAACTCGGCATCGATGCCCTCGCCGTCGCCGACCGCAACAGCCTTGCCGGCATTGTGCAGGCGTACCGGGCGGCAAGGGAGACGGGGGTGCGCCTCGTCGTCGGCTGCCGGCTGGATCTTCTCGACGGTATGTCGCTGCTCGTCTACCCGACCGACCGCGAGGCCTATGCCCGCCTCTGCCGTCTGCTGACCATCGGCAAGAAGAAGGCCGGCAAGGGCAAGTGCCATCTAGACTGGCAGGACGTGGTGGAATGGAACGAGGGCCTGCTGGCCGTGCTGGTGCCCGATGAGGCGGACGACACCGCGGCCTTTCACCTGCGCCGTCTCTCGGAAACATTTCCCGGCCGCTGCTATCTCGCCCTCACGCTCCGCCGCCGGCCGAACGACCAGCTTCGCCTCCACGACCTCTCCGCCCTTGCCGCGCGATACCGCGTGCCCGCCGTCGTCACCAACGACGTGCTCTACCACGAGCCCGCCCGGCGGATGCTGCAGGACGTCGTCACCTGCATCCGCCACGGCGTCACCATCGACGAGGCCGGCTTCCTGCGCGAACGCCACGCCGACCGCTACCTGAAGCCGCCGCAAGAAATGCACCGCCTCTTCGCGCGCTACCCCGAAGCGCTCGCCCGCACGCTGGAGATCGTGGAGCGCTGCCGGTTTTCACTGTCTGAACTGGAATACCAATATCCGGAGGAGCGGGAATATGCCCATCTCACGCCGCAGGAGGCGCTGGAGAAATATACGTGGGAGGGGGCGGCCGAGCGGTATCCGGCCGGTATCCCGGATATTGTGCGCGGAAAGCTCAACGACGAGCTTCGCCTCATCGAGAAGATGAAATATGCGCCCTATTTCCTCACCGTCCGCTCGATCGTGCAATATGCCCGCTCCATCGACATCCTCTGCCAGGGGCGCGGTTCGGCGGCCAACAGCGCCGTTTGCTACGTCCTCGGCATTACCGCCATCCATCCCGAGGTGAACGGCCTCCTCTTCGAGCGCTTCGTCTCGGAGCAGCGCGGGGAGCCGCCCGATATCGACGTGGATTTCGAGCACGAACGCCGCGAGGAGGTGATCCAGTGGATCTACAAGACCTACGGCACGGACCGCTCGGCGCTGTGCGCCACCGTCATCCGCTACCGCTCGCGTGCGGCCATGCGCGATGTGGGGCGGGCGCTTGGGATGCCGGAGGACGTGCTGAAATCGCTCTCCTCGCAAGTCTGGGGCTGGTCCAACGACATTCCGCAGAGCCATGCCGGCTCGGCCGGGCTCAATGTGGACGACCGGCGCATCCGGCTGTTATTCGAGCTGGCCCGCCAGTTGATCGACGCGCCCCGCCACCTCTCGCAGCATCCGGGCGGCTTCGTGCTGACGCGCGACCGGCTGGACGATCTCGTGCCCATCGAGCCCGCCGCCATGGACGAGCGCCAGGTGATCGAATGGGACAAGGACGATATCGAAGCCCTGAACTTCATGAAGGTCGACGTGCTGGCCCTCGGCATGCTCACCTGCATGCGCCGGGCCTTCGACTTCCTGAAGGAATATAAGGGGAAAACCTATGCGCTTTCCTCCATTCCGGAGGGGGACAAGGCGACATACGATATGATCTCGAAGGCCGATACGATCGGCACCTTCCAGATCGAGAGCCGGGCGCAGATGTCCATGCTGCCGCGTCTCAAGCCGAAGGAATTCTACGACATCGTCATCCAGGTGGCGATCGTGCGGCCGGGACCGATCCAGGGCGACATGGTGCATCCCTATCTGAGGCGGCGGCAGGGACTGGAGGGCGTCGAATATCCCAAGCCAGAATTTGAAAAGGTCTTGAAACGAACGCTCGGCGTGCCCCTGTTTCAGGAACAAGCCATGCAGGTCGCCATCGAATGCGCCGGCTTTGAGGCGGGACGCGCCGATCAGTTGCGCCGGGCGATGGCAACGTTCAAGCAGACGGGCGGCGTGGACAAGTTCCGGGATGAGTTGCGCGAGGGCATGGTCGGCAAGGGATACGCTCGCGACTTCGCCGAGCGCATGTGCCGCCAGCTCGAAGGCTTCGGCTCCTACGGCTTTCCGGAAAGCCATGCCTACAGTTTCGCCATCGTCGCCTATGCCTCTGCTTATGTGAAGTGCCATCACCCGGAGGTCTTTTGCGCGGCCCTTCTCAATTCACAGCCCATGGGGTTCTACGCTCCCGCGCAGATCGTGCGCGATGCGCGCGAGCACGGGGTGGAGGTGCGGCCGGTCTGCGTCAACGCAAGCCGGTGGGACTGCACGCTGGAGCCGATGGCGGAGGCGGGGCGGTTCGCCGTACGCCTTGGGCTGCGGCTGGTGAAAGGGCTTGGCAACACGGAAGCGGCGGCCTTCATTTCCAGGCGAGCGGACGAGCCTTTCGCCTCCATCGATGATTTCTGGCGCCGCTCGCGCCTTCCGGCCGAGACGCTGGTCCGCCTTGCCGAAGCGGATGCCTTCCTGCCGTCGATGGGCCTTTCGCGCCGCGCCGCGCTCTGGGCGATCCGCGGCCTTCGCGACGAGCCGCTGCCGCTCTTCACCGCCGCCGCCGAGCGGGAGGCGGCGACCGTTCCGGAACGGATCGAGCCCGCCGTCGCGTTGCGTCCCATGGCGGCGGGCGGCGAGGTGGTGGAGGATTACGGCCATGTCGGCCTGACGCTGCGCGCCCATCCGGCAAGCTTCCTGCGCGAGAGCCTTTCGCGCCGCCGGTTCCTTTCCTGCGCCGAGGCGGTGCGGCTGCAGGACGGGCAGGCGGTCGAGACGACGGGCATCGTGCTGGTGCGCCAGCGGCCGGGCTCGGCCAAGGGCGTCATCTTCGTGACCATCGAGGACGAGACGGGCATCGCCAACCTCGTCGTCTGGCGCAAGGTCTTCCTCGCCTACCGCCCCGTCGTGATGGGCGCGCCGATGATCGGCGTGAAGGGCCATATCCAGCGGGAGGGCGAGGTCGTGCACATCGTCGCGCGGCAGATCGTCGACCTTTCCGCCGATTTTGCCACCATCGGCCGGCGCGGCGAGGAAGGGCTGGAAGGCGCGGGCCACACGGAGGCGATCCGCGTCAAGTCCCGCGACTTCCATTGACCGCATCCCTCACATGAAATCGCGCGGGATTGCCTTCTCGAACCGTTTCTCGAAGATTTGCGTCTCGCCCTCATAGGCCCGGACATGGGCGGAGATCAGCCAGTCCGTCGCGGTGCAGGCGATGGTCGCCGTCGAGACCGTGCGCACGAACCAGCCGGGGCGCTGCATGTCGCAGGTCCAGACGGCCGTGCCGGTCATCGAGAGCGGATCGTTTTCGGCGATCGACCAGAGCTCGTCGCGCGCCTGCCGCGTGGCGAGCCCGGTGCCGGGATGCTCGTAGAGGCCGGTATCCTCGTAGATCGTATATTCGGTGAGGCCGTTCGTCAGGTCGCGCTCGACGCCGCGCGCCGTCTCGGCGGGGGCAAGCTCGGTGTATTTCGGCAGCGGGTCGGGATTTGTCGGCTCGGGGATTGCAATGACGCGGTGGGCGCCGAGCTTCGGCAGCGCAAGGCCGAGCGAGGCGAGGTCGACCGTCACGCCGGCATCCACCGGGGGCGGCAGCACCATCGGCCAATAGGACGTGGAGAGCGACAGGCGGATGCGATGGCCGGCGCGGAAGCGGTAGCCCATCGCGTCGAGAACGAGGCGGACGCGCACCTTCTTCCCGCGCGGCATGGCTTTCGGCGCGGCATTGCCGTCGCGATGGGCGAGGTTGAGGACGCCGAAGGTGACGCGCGTCGCCGTGCCGTCCGGATGGATGTCGACGAGGCGCGCGCAGAGATTGGCGATCTCGGCCTCCGTCGCGACGTCGAGCTCCAGCACCGGCTGGCCGAGGAAATCCTGCGCCTGCGCAAGCGGCGCGGTCTCGATCACCAGCGAGCCGGCATCGTCGCCCCGTTGGTCGAGCGCCATTTCGGCATCCGGCTTCAGCGTGAACCATTCGCCGGCCATGGTGCCGGTATCGAGCGGCGATCTGATGTAGCGGTCATGGCCCGATGCGCCGGCAATCGGCAGGCCGGGCGCCAGCGCGCCGTATTGCTCGACGTAGAAGGTCGCCATCTCCGGCGCCTCCCAGCGGTCCTTGGCGATCCAGAAGCCGGGGTCGGCCTCGCGGCGGAGCGCCGGGCGCGCGGCATCCTGGATATAGGCGCGCACCTGCGGGGTCTTTTCCGCGCCGTTCGCCTCACCGCGCAGCCAGCGGTTCCACCAGGCGATGGCCTCGGCATGGAAATCCATGCGCGGCTTCGGCCAGGCGAAATGCGGGTATTTGTGGATCCACGGGCCGATGAGCGCCTTCGCCCTGTCGCCGAGCCCCTCGACGGCTTTCAGCGGTGTGCTGCGATAGCCGTCCGCCCAGCCGGCGATGACGAGGGCGGGAACGGGAAAGCCCGGAAAATCCTCCGCGATGGAGCCATGCTTCCAGAAGGCGTCGCGGCGCTGGTGCTGCAGCCATTCCTCCAGGAAGAAGGGTTCCTTTTCCAGCCGCTCCAGCCACATCGCCTTCCAGCGTTCGCCGACGATCTCGGGATCGGGCGAGCGGGATTGGTAGGCGAGCATGGTCGCGGCCCAGGAGAGCTGGGCGGAAAGATGCGTGCCGTTCTTGTAGTGGATGTCGTCGTTGTAGCGGTCGACGGTGGAGGCGATGGAGATGACGGCCTTGAGCGCTGGCGGCTTCAGCGCCGCGACCTGCAGGCAGTTGAAGCCGCCCCAGGAGATGCCCATCATGCCGACCGATCCGTTCGACCAGGGCTGGGCGGCAATCCATGCGATGAGCTCGCAGGCATTCGCCAGTTCCAGCGGCGTGTATTCGCCATCGATCACGCCGTCCGATTCGCCCGAGCCGCGGATATCCACGCGCACGCCGGCAATGCCGGCGGCGGCGAAGACGGGGTATGTCGATTCGTCCCGCGGGCTTGTTCCGTCCCGCTTGCGATAGGGCAGGAACTCGAGGACGGCCGGCACGGGGTCGGCCTCCGCGCCTTCGGGCATCCAGATGCGGGCGGCAAGCCGCGTGCCGTCGGCAAGCGTGATCCATTCGTTTTCGATGACGGTGAAGGCGCGAGACATGGCTACTCCTCTTTCCCCGCCTTTATGGCGGTGCCGCCGAGGGCGGGCAATAGGCTGGATTTGACCTTCCGTGTCGCTTTTGCGTGCGGCTTGCCCGCTCTCGAAAACTCGCCTACGAAAATGGCAGGCAGAGGAGGGGTACATGGCGGAACGGCAGGCGGCTTTGCGGGACGATGCGCGGCTCGACGATCCTGAGCGCGCCTACAAGGTGCTGATCGCCGATCTCGTCGGCCTGCGCTTCGATGCCGATGGCCGGCCGGATCACGGCGAGGTGCGCGCACATATCGAGGCGCGCGGCGGCACCTTCCACGAGGGCGGCTACAAGCGTGCGGCGCTGCCGCCGGGCATCCATTTCTTCTACCAGCCGGATATCAGCTCCGAGACGGAGATCATCGCCGAGACGGCGGACGGGCGCTACGACGCGCTGATCGCGGCGGCGACCTTCATTCCCAGGCAGGCGATCTTTCCGCTCGGCGGCGTGCGCATCGGCGCGGGCACCGGCAACATGGGCTCGGCCTCCTGGGGCGGTGGAAACGGCGAGGGCGGCGCCGCGCCGCTGATGAACACGCCCGGCATCAACAGCCGCGCGACGGCGCAGATGGCGATGAAGGCGATCCTCAAGGTGCTGCCGGACCTGCCGGTCGGCCTCCTGCATGACCGTGTCGCCGCCGGCGACTTCGACACCGGCCGCGACCTGAAGCTCTATCCCACGGCAAAGCTGGAGGGCCGGCGCCTCGCGGTGCTCGGCTACGGCAATATCGGCCGGGAGGTCGCAAGTCTCGGCCGCGCCTTCGGCATGGAGGTTGCGGTCTATGCCCGCCCGCGCCACCGGCACTGGATCGAGGGGGAAGGCTTTGTCTTCGCCGAGACGCCCGTGGCGGCGGCGGCCGGCGCGGACGTGCTCTCCGCCCATGTCGGCCTCGGCCGGCTGGAGGAGGAGACGCGCCGCTATGCCAATGCCGGCCTCATCGGCGAGGCGGTGCTTTCGGCGATGAACCACGGTGCGGTCCTCGTCAATTACGACCGCGGCGAGGTGGTGGATACCGCCGCGCTCGACAAGGCGCTGGCAAGCGGCCAGGTGCGCCATGCCGCCATCGATGCCGATCTCTTCAGGAATGCGACGAGCGGCACTCTGAGCGGCCCGATGCTGCCCTATCTGAAGCTCGCCGAGCGCCATCCCGGCAAGCTGGAACTGCTGCCCCATGCGGCCGCGGATACGGACCATCCCTCGCGCGTCGCGGGCGCCTGCCAGGCCGCCGACCAGATCATCGATGTCATCCGCTACCGCCGCGTCGTCAACCTGAAGGGCGACCTGCCGGAGGGCCATGTCGACGGCGGCGCGAAGGTGCCGGCCGGCATCGGCGCCGTCACCATTGCGGCGCTGGCGGCCGCTGCCGTCGATCCGCGCTTTGCCGAGCTGCACGATGTCTCCCGCGAGATCGCCGATACGCTGGAGGCTGTCGTGGAGGCGGTGGAGGAGGGCATGACGCACCAACCGGCAAAGGGCGATGTCGCCGCACTCACCCATCTGCTCCTGCGTCAGCGCCGGCTCGTCGAGGCGCTGGGGCTGGACGGCCCGGGCGAAGCCTGAGGAACTTTCGCGGTTCCGGCCGGTTCTTCCTTCTGAACGACAGACAGGGAGTGCCAGTCATGACCCATCAACAGGACGAACGCGGCGATCCGCTGACCCGCACCCACGATCCGGACCGCAAGGAATATGCCGGGCGAGAAGCCCGTCAGGGTGGCCTCGGCCGGCCCGTCCTGAGAGTGCTGGGCATCAGCCTCGTTCTCGTTTTCCTCGTCTGGGGGGCCGTCGAGATCTGGGGCGAGAAGACCGATCCCTCCGCGCCGCTCGACACTTCGCAGACCTCCTCGACCACCAGCGGCACGCCGACCCAGGATACGATCAAGGAGGACGCGCCCGGCGGCGGCAACACCGCGCCGACGGACCGCGACCCGACCCAGCCCTCCGGGACGGGCGGCGACAGCCAGGCCGTGACGCCCGACGGCACCGGCCACTGAGCTTCCTACCGCCTGTATTGCCGCATGACGGCCATCAGGTCGTCATGGCGGATGGCGTCGACGCGCAGCCGGTCGTGCGGCGTGCCGCCGGTGTCTTCCGCCGCCAGCATGGCGTTGACCACCGCCTTCCTCCACGCTGTCCACCGTCGCCAGATAGACAGGGTCGAGCTGTTCGTCGTTGACGATGGCAAGCTCCAGCATGGCCGGGGCGCGATGCGCCATGGGCTGCGGGTTGGCGGTCGAGAAGGCGAGGAAGATATCGCCGGAATTGTTGCCGCCCGGCGTGCCGCCGCGGCCGATGCCGATGGCGGCGCGGCGCGCGAGGCGCTTCAACTGATGCGGCGCCATCGGCAGGTCTGTCGCAATGACGACGATGATCGAGCCGCGCTCCTTGATCTGGCTTTGCGGGGTATTGTCCTGGAGATGCCTGCCGACCGGCACGCCGCAGACCGTCAGCCAGTCGCGCTGGCCGTGGTTGGCCTGCACGAGCGTGCCGACCGTATAGTCCCGGCCGCCGAAGGAAACGACGCGCGAGGCGGTGCCCGTGCCGCCCTTGAAGCCGTAGGTGATCATACCGGTGCCGCCGCCGCAATTGCCCTCCCGGACGGGACCGGGCGAGAGGTCGTCGAGGGCGGCGCGCACGTCGGCCTCCGTCACCGGCAGGCCGTTGATGTCGCTCAGCGCCCCGTCATAGGTCTCGGCGACGACGGGCATCAGCCAGAGGAAATCGCCGACCTCGTAGGTCGAGGCGTAGCGCTCCAGCATCCAGCGGATGGTTGCATGGTGGGTGATGCCGACGCCGTGGGTGTTGGTGATCATCACTGGGCCGAGGAAGGTGCCGCCGTCCTCGATCCAGTGCGACGGTCCGCTATGCTAGCGGCTGATGCCATCGTCACTTTCCTGCACGAAGCCTACCTTGAGCGTGAACCAGATCCGATTAGGACGTTGGAGCCATACGAGCGCTTTCAAGTCTCAAACGACCTGATCGATGAGTACGCCGCCATCCGCAGTGAAAGTGAAGAGGACAGGCTGCTGAATGTGATGATCATTCTCCCCGGCGGTGACGAAGTGCCGCTCGCAATCGAAACCTCTCGACTGCTTTTCGGTGTAGACCGTGAAGCTTACAAACTCGTGCTCAATGCATGCCGCGAAGCCAAGGCCGCTGTGCCTCAAGACTCGGGAGGCGGATAATGGCATATCTGTCAGAGGCCGCCGTCGAACGGGTTGTGCTCGATCAACTTGCAGTCCTTGGCTACGCGATCGCGACCGACGCCGAAATCGGCCCCGATGGAAAGGTGTCAGAGCGGGAAGCCTATGCCGACGTGGTGCTGGTCAAGCGCCTGATTGCCGCGATTGAGAAACTCAATCCGACGATCCCGGCGGAAGCGCGCGGCGATGCGCTACGAAAGGTGCTGGCTACCGAAAAGCCCTCGCTTGTCGAGGAGAATCGTCGCCTGCACAAACTGATCGTCGAGGGGGTCGATGTCGAATTCTATAGCGAAGATGGCACGATCCGGGGCGACAAGGTCCGCTTGATCGATTTCGCCGACCTCGCCGCGAACGATTGGCTGGCGACGGGCCAGTTCACAGTGATTGAGGGCAGCATTAATCGCCGCCCGGATATCGTCGTTTTCGTCAACGGACTACCGCTCGGCGTCATCGAGCTTAAAGCGCCCGGCGGCGAGAACGCCACGCTCGCAGGCGCACACAACCAGCTTCAGACCTACAAGTCGCAAATCCCGTCGCTCTTCCGGACGAATGCCATCCTTGCTACCTCGGATGGCATCACTGCGCGTGTCGGCTCGCTAACCGCTGATCAAGAGCGCTTCATGCCGTGGCGCACCACGGACGGAAAAGTCATTGCTGCAAAAGGCCAACCAGAACTCAATACTCTGATTGAAGGCGTTTTCGATCGCCGCCGCCTGCTTGATCTGCTGCACGATTTTACGGTGTTCGGCGAGACGGGATCGGGCCTTGCTAAGATTATCGCCGGCTATCATCAATTCCATGCGGTTCGGTACGCCGTTGACAAGACCGTTGAGGCGTCGGCTCCGCAGGGGGACCGGAAGGTCGGGGTGATCTGGCACACGCAGGGCTCGGGTAAGAGCCTTTTGATGGCGTTCTATGCCGGGCAGCTTGTGCGACGTCGTGAGAGCTTGAGAACCCGACAATCGTCGTCATCACAGACCGCAACGATCTGGACGACCAACTTTTCGGCACGTTTTCCATGTGCCGCGATCTGATCCGGCAAACGCCTATCCAGGCCGACAGCCGGGATGATCTGCAATCGGCGCTCAGCCGTGCCTCGGGCGGCGTGATCTTCACGACTATTCAGAAGTTCTCACCGGCAACAGGCGAAGCGATCTATCCAATGTTGTCGGATCGCCGGAATATCGTCGTGATCGCGGACGAAGCGCACCGAAGCCAATATGGCTTCCGCGCACGGATAGAACAGAAGACCGGCGAGATCGCCTATGGCTTCGCGAAGTATATGCGCGATGCGCTTCCGAACGCGTCCTTCATCGGGTTCACCGGAACGCCGATCGAAAAGGACGACGTAAACACGCCTGCCGTGTTCGGCGAATACATCGACGTTTATGACATCAGCCGGGCGGTAGAAGACGGCGCCACGGTGCCTATATATTACGAGAGCCGCCTTGCGCGCATCGAGTTACCCGAGGACGAAAAGCCGAAGATCGACCTCGAAATCGAGGACTGACCGAAGATGAAGCGATAACAGAACAGGAGAAGATCAAACGCAAATGGGCGACTGTCGAGGCGCTCGTTGGTTCCGAGAAGCGGCTTGCCATGGTTGCGGCGGACCTAGAGCCGAATCCGATCATGTTGCATCGTATCCGGCGGCTTTGAAGTAGTTCTGACATTCGTTTGGCGTGAAGAGCTTGAGCAAACGTCCGATGGAGTTCCAGAGGCCGCTGACTGCCGCCCCTCCCAGAGCCCATAGTCCTCAGACGTCCGCTGCGGGCGGGTCTGTATTCTTAGACAAGTCCCCATTTGCGGCAGTTGTGTCTAGGCAGCAGCCTGTTTGTCGGGTGAAACGGGGGGCACTCCATCAGGCTTGAACGAAGGCAGTGATAGCTCCATTTCCTGCCGCAAGGCGGCCAAAAAAGTGGCTACATCGACATCGCGTTTTGGTACCTTCGTCTTTTTGTTGCAAATTGGCTGGAACCTCTTCACAAGCCGGTCTTCTCTGGGCTCAAGCCACTTGGTGCGAACAAAGTCGTATACGGCCTTTTCAGAAACGGCACCCAGGTGTTCCGCTGTCTCAGGCATAAAGCGGGCGTAAACGAAGCTGATGGCATCAAGCATTTGCTCTTCGTTGCCCGGTCTGAAGACCTCCCAGTTTTCGTTTGCGAAGCGAACTTTGTTGAATTGCGTCGAGCTTCCGCTGACAAAGCCGATCTTCCTTGCTTTCGCCTCCGCGAGCGAGAAGTTCCTGCCGCCAAGCATGGCTGCGATCGCCTCAATCGGCTCGCCTTCTAATTCCCGGAGAATACGATGAATATTCTGAGGGGTGGCAGCACACGCGGGAGAACGAAGCGTAAAGTAGGTTAGATGCTTCTTCCAACGTTCGACAATCACGCTGTTCGAGAAAAGCGTTCGTTTACCTCCCGTCAGGATACCAACGTATATGAGCTTTCCATGGAGGAAGATGCCGTAGATCCCAGTGCCCGTAAAACGCGTATCCTTGCTCCAACCCTTTTTGAGCTGAGCCTTCTGGTTCAAGAATACCGGCACCACAATAGATTTCTTTATATGTGGCTTGAGCTCAAAGAGTTCCTTGGCTCTGAATGGACCGCTGACTTCATACTGCATGGTTTTCCCTCTGGTTCTAGGAAGCTATAGAAGAGCCAAGTTTTGCAAAAAAAAATTTAACGCGCGTGGCGTAGTTGCAGAAAACGAGATGTTGGTGAATCAAATGTAACGCCCGCAACCAAGAGACGGCATCTATGCGTTGGTAAATTCTAGCGCTCGTGGACAAAGGGTATCCATAGTTTGACTGCAGCGATGGCGACGAAGCCGAGGTAGGATTCTTTGGTTTTGTCGTAGCGAGTTGCAATGCGCCGCCAGTTCTTGAGCTCGTTGAAGAGCCGCTCGATCTGATTCCGCCATTTATATTTGGCTTTGTCGTGTGGGATCGGATCGCGCCGGTTGGTCGCCTCCCAAGGTTGGTCATGCGGAAACAATAAATTGCTCAGCATCATCTTCCCGAGGAACAAGCGCGGAAGGCACGAACCGCTTCGCCCCCTCAATATGTCCCTGCTGGTCATCAAAGAAGATGTGAGCGCGGGTGGCTCTGAGTATCTTCCCCTTCACATGGCTACCGACAAAGTGCGCCTCATCAACTTCAATTCCCCAAGCACGAAACGTGTTCAGCACTCTTTCATGGGTCGGAGCGCTTCTTGCAGTAACCAGGGCAATGCGAATCGGGCTTCTTCCATCCAAGCCAGCTGTTTTATGACGGAGCATCGCGAGCTTTGGCAGCAGCGTGTGCCCTAGCGGGCCAGGCTCCAAAGGAACCCTTGCCTGCCGCCGCTCATATTCGACGAACGCTGCTAGGCCTCCTTCGAGGAAGACGCAGTCTGCTTCGGGCGAAAACAACACAGCATCTCCATCGAAGGCAAGTCGTATCTCGTCGGCTTCGTCGGCGGTGGCGCCGGACGATCGTTCTGCTATGCGTGCGGCCGCAGTTCCAGTACGAAGCGTATCCTTAACGTCTTTGCCGTGTCTCGACAGGAAGAGATCCACTTGCCATCCTTCCGCGAAGGACGCCACGTCACGCCCGCTTGTAAAGCTTCCGCGCATAATCGGCAGCCCATGGTCTTCCAGCGAGTTGAACAGCCGCAGAGAAAAGTCGGGCGCATTGCGCGAAATGACGACAACATCGACAAGTGGTTCGTCAAGGTTCAGCGCAAGCAGGCGCTTGATCAGGGGGTACGCCGGCCCCGGTCCCATGGTCACGGTCTCACGCTCGCGTTGGGCAGCGACGTAGCTTTCGACCCCGTAGCTCAGGAATATCTCATGCTCCTCTTCAAGATCGAAGAGTGCTCTGGATGAGACGCCGATCCTCAAAGGCAGCGATGGTCGTTCCCTCACATCTGACTCCGGTTGTTCGATACGGGACTTCATTAGAGACGACCTCCGTTAAAGTCTGCTGAAGCGACGGGGCGAGCGCCGCGATAGTTTGATCTTGACATGTGAATGCCAATTGAGAGGTAACAAAAGTTGTTACCCATTGCTTCGTCGCGAGTAGACAAAACCCGGTTCCGGGGCAGAGTAGGCTTCTGACCGATCTGAAGCTGAGAAGGATACCTGTCATGCTCCTAAGGCCCGTTGTCGCTAGCCTGCTGTTGTCGTTTACGCTCTCGGGACCTGCATTCGCCGCCTGCGAACACTTCAATCTAACGGGCGATGCTGAACCTAAGTTCGAAGCCGGAAGACTGGTATCAGTTTCAGCAACTGGTGTTTCCGAAGTCCGCGGCGACAAGCCGACCGATCTGGTACTCGCAATGCGAACGGCATCGCTGAAGGCGCGGGGAGCCCTGACGCGGTACCTTGCTCAGGATGTTCTGGCCGAGCAGAAACTCGACACGATTAGCTCATCAGAAAGGGCGAACGAGCAGGGTGTCGGCAGTTCAAAAAATTCGGAAACAGAGCACACGTCCGAGACCATACGGTCCAGCGCCAGGGACCTGCTTACCGGGGCCACCCTTGTCTCGGAATGCTTCGATAGCGAACAGCGCCTTTTGTTTGTGAAAGTCGGCATCAACGAAGGGTTGATTGCCTCGCTCA